>Ga0256914_1000341_pt1 | contig 45821 bp, 33 predicted proteins | sample HulkmetaG_FD_191571 | JGI IMG/M metagenome (GOLD analysis project Ga0256914, IMG submission 191571) | Hydrothermal chimney microbial communities from Main Endeavour vent field at the Juan de Fuca Ridge, Pacific Ocean - Hulk | ecosystem: Environmental > Aquatic > Marine > Hydrothermal vents ...
CAGCATAAACAGCCCAATTTGATCTTTAGCGAACAGATCATTTTGATAGACGTAAAAATAGCGGTTTTCCTTCACACCGTCTTTAAAATTTGCCGGCAAAACCTGCTCCAGGTATTCATTCACCGCGCCCTTGGCGCCTTCGATGCCGATAAAGAACAAATTCATGCGGGCTTTGTATTCATGCAACAAATTAAGAGGTACATAGGTAATTTCGAACTTTTTTTCCGAACGGGGAGTAACCACTTCTCCTTCAAATTTGTCGCGAACCTGCTGGCGTACCTGTTCCCAGACACTGGTATCGGCAAAAACAAAAATACGGTAGGGATATCCCATGGTCGTGCGCCCGATGTCGCATGCGGAAAACAGAGATAAACCCAATATTCCCATGCCTAAAAACCCCGCAACCAAAACGGCGGCGAACAGCGACGACTTTTTAAGGATCCGATTCCAAAACATCTTTTACTCCTACTTTATCTTTACGCTTTTGCAGCATAAAAATCAAACCGCCCCAAATAGAAACCAGCATGGGAATAATAACGTTCATAAACGAAAGCGACAGGGCTTCTGCCGGGCCAATACCGATTTGCCCCAATAAACTTACAAACCCCAAATCACGAATTCCCAGACCATTGATTGAGGGCAACATCGTAATAACAAACGTAATGGGCACCACCATAAATAAGTAGCCCAAGCTTACAGGAATACCAAACGCACGCGCCAGGAAGTAGTTCATAATAACAATTAAGGACTGTGAAACAAGCGAAAAGAAAAAAATCAGTCCTAAAATTTTATGGTGTTCTTTTAAAACATGCACCGCTTCGAACAATTTATTGAATTTTTCGCCGATCTTAAAAATGGTAAATTTGTCGAACAGCCGCAAGATGAACTGAAACGAACGATCACGCAATAAGCTCACAAAAAAAAGAATGATGCCTGCCAGTAAAACAATTGCAGAATACATGAGGCGTGCATCGTGAAATTGCTGAGAAACATAAAACAACGCCCAAATGCCAAGCACCAGAGTGGCGGCAATTCCCACAATGCGCTCCACGATAACCGAGGCAAACCCGCTGGTGCGATCGCCCGAGGCCTCGATAACTTTGTAAATACGCATCACATCACCACCGATGCTGGAAGGCAAAAAATTATTAAAGAACATCCCGATCAAGTAAAATCCGTACAAACGGCTTAACGAAAGCTGTACCCCGTAGCCCCGCAATAAAGTTTGCCAGCGCATGGCAAGAAACAGCACGGCCAGCAAAATGGCGACAATACTTAACGCCAGAAAAGCCAGCCCGTGCTGCGATTGAATTTTGGCAAACACCGCAAAAACACGGGCCGGTTGCGCTCTATAAACCAAATAAGCTAACAGACCAAGCGAAACAACAATTTTTAATAGGTTCTTTACCGCCTGCATCGACCTACTGTTTTATTGTTTTCGTTTTATAGGCATCCAGCATGCGCCGTGCCGTCTTATCACCGGGGAAGAGTTTAAGCCAATTCTCCAAAGCGCGCACAATTTTCTTCTTTTCTCCCTCTTGCTGATAGGCATTGATCAGCATACCCAACGTCCGCGGATCGGTCGGATTCAGTTCGTACGCCTTTTCCAGCAACGGAAGTGCATATTTTGCGCGACGCATGCGTAACAACTGTTCGGCAACCACCGGTAAGTCAGCCACACGATTGTCGTTTTTCAACAGGCTATCAAGATAGGCCGAATCGGCCGCTACACGGTACGCTTCCGCCGCCAATTCGATCATGCGGTTCGTCCACGGAACCACATCCGGGCTGATGGTTTTATTCATAAAGCGCAATATTTTTTTGACCTGATCGAGCTCTCCCTTGCGTGTGTAGTATTCGGCCAGTTCCAAAAAGCCCGAGCGATAGTTCTGCAACAGGGATTTGATGTTCCAGTTAAAGTACACCTTCGGATTATTCAGATTGCGGTACTTGTAAACATGGAACAGATTCTTTTCCAGATTTGTGGGAGAAATGCGCCAATTTTTGAATGGCACCATTTTCATGACCAGCCCATCCATGCGGAAATAGCTGGCCAACTCACCCAACATATTGCTGCGCGGTACCGTTACGGCAAAGTAAATCGGTTTGCGCCATTTATTTGCAGCCAGAATGTTCAAAATCATCCAATCCTGCGTACGCAAATAACCCTGCCCGTACGGTGACTTTAATGTGGGTTTCACGGTAAATTCAATTTTTTCGGGTGCTTTGGTGTTCACCCCATATTCTTTGTTGAATAATTCCGCCGCTTTTTCGGCGACTTCCTTCGGTACTTTAAGCGTGTATTTGCCGGTTTTCCAGGGACGAATGCCCACATGCTGTAATTCAAAATCGTTGATGCGCATGGGGACCCGCGGTTCCCAGTCACGCAATTGCTTAATGTACCAATCGGTATTCAGCAAGCTCAAATTTACGATACGCACATCTTTGCGAATGTGCTCCACTTCCTGCAAATACCAGAGAGGGAAAGTATCGTTATCACCGTTGGTAAACAAAATGGCATTGGGCTCGCACGACATGAGCATGTTGTACGAGTAATCCCAAGCTACGTAATTGCCGGCACGGCTTTGCGGATGGAAATTTTTAGCCAGCATATTGCCGGGCACAATCAAAAGCAAAAGCACGAAAAGCGCCACCTGATATTTGGCCGCTTTTTCTTTTAGGTACATCCGCAAAAGCTCCATCAGCCCGGCAAAGCCGAGCCCAACCCAAAGGCTATAGGCAAAAAAGCTCCCCACATAACTGTAATCACGTTCCCTGGGCTGCGGATCGGGCTGGTTCAAATAAAGCACAATTGCCAGCCCCGTCATAAAGAACAAAGCGAACACGGCAAAAGCACGTTTGGGATCGCGTTTAAAATGCCAGAACAGTCCCACCAGTCCCAAGAGTAAAGGCAAGGCAAAAAACTTCGAAGGATCCACATGATATTCATCGTCGCCCAGCCCTACGAATTGCCACAGAAAATAACGATTGTACATTTTATTGATCTGATAATTCCAGAAGAAGTCCCATACACTGTCGTAATTTTTAGCGTTTTCGGAATTGCGCCACGTGTCGTATCGATCCAATATGGAATGTTCGCCGTACTGTTCGCGCTTCATGTAATAAACAAACCGCTCCACTGTTTCCGGATCGTTTTCGTCAATGGCCGGGTCCAATCCGGAACGAATGTAAATCATGGCATAGGTGGAATAGCCAATCATGATGAGAAGCAACGAATTAAAAACAAGGATGTAAATGTGACGGTGATTTTTAATCGACCAATAGCTAAAATACAAAACGGCGAGAAAAATAATAGCCAAACCGGTAAAGCCAATGTAAAGTGCCAGTTGCGGCAAATAAATAACCAACCCGGGATAAATGGCCAACATAATCACCCCGGTAATAACCATCATTAAAATGAAGCTTTTGGTGTTTACCTCAAACTTTTTGTAGTAAATAATCAAGGCAACAAACGGAATGGCCAAAACATTCAACAAATGCACTCCAATGGCCAAACCGATCAAATAGGCAATCAGCAGCAGGTACCGTTCGTTTCCGGGCTCGTCGGCTTTTGTTGCCCAAACCAGAATGAGCCAAACTACCAGAGCCGTAAACAGCATGGAAGATGCGTACACTTCGGTTTCTACGGCATTAAACCAAAAACTGTGGGTAAAGGCAAAAGTTAGCGCACCTATCACACCGGAAAAAATCGCCATGTACCAATCCGACTTTTCTTTCAATTCACCCTTCCATTCGCGAATGAGATGCACAATGATCAAGTAAGTAAGCATCACCGTAAAGCCGCTGGCAAAAACGGAGATCAGATTCGTCCGCCAACCGTGATCCCCAAAGGGTAGAAAAGAAAATATGTGGCCCAGAATAAGGAACAGGGGGGAGCCAGGGGGATGGGGAACCCCGCCAATGTAACTACACGCAATAAATTCACCACAATCCCAGAACGACATGGTCGGTGCCATGGTCATCAAATACACAATTGTAGAAATGGCAAAAACAACAGCTGCAGCAATCCGATGTAAAGTTTTCATTTGCATTTGATATTACCCTCTATTTGAATTTATAAATGCAAAAACTACTGAAATTCCCTGTTATTAGCAAGTTGATTTTTCCCTTTCTTCATTGGCAATTTTCCCGGAACAAATCTATTTAATGCAAAAACGAAAAGAAGGTTCAAAATCGGGACGATGGAAAAGGGAGTGAGGCCCGGTAATCGTAAGCTATGTTTAAATTGAAAAGGCGGTTAATGTACTACTCTGCGGAAAAGCCGTTGATTGGTTTGAAAGTTGAATTGTTGAATCGTTGAATGGTTCACGGTGCAATCTCATTTGCGCGCAGATCACGCGGATTAGCGCGGATTGCTTTGTCTGCGCCTATCTGCGGAATCTGCGTGAGACCGATTGTTCGAATTGTTAAACATAATTTTGTGGTGGTTTGTTGCAGTGTTTTACCCCCCCTATGATCCCCCTCAAAGGGGGATTTTTGATTGGGGCATTTTGCGGCCTACGGCGGCCTTTTCCCCAATTCATTTTTCTTTTTTCCTATTTCATTCCTCCGTGCCACCACGAAGTGGTAGGCATCCCTTCGGGATTGAAAGGGGTATTCGGTGGCCGGGATGGGAAAGGGTGAAGAGTTAAGGGTGTAAGGGTTAAGGGAAATCAGTGCCAATCTGTGTGGATCAGTGGGCCGGGAAAGTTGAATTGTTGATTGGTTGAATCGTTGAATTGTGCCACCACGAAGTGGCCCCTTCGGGGACGGCATCCTACGGATAATTTTTAATTCGTAATTCGTAATTCGTAATTTTTCTCCTTAGCGCGCAGCTACTCGGCAACCGGCGACCTTTTTCTTTTTTCCTTTTTCCTTTTTCATTCCTGCGGGGAGGGCATCCCACGGATAATTTTTAATTCTCCGCTTTCTTTCCCCGAAACCGCATTACGCATTGGTAGGGCAAACGCTTACGCACATAATGGTCAATCACAATGCTGCCGCGGTACATATTTGCCAGAATCGCCCGGTCAGAAACTTTACGCAGTTTTTGAATGTGACGGCGTTTGCGTAAAATGGCACCAAAATGCGTAAAGATGTACCAAAGCGCCTGTAAAACGGCCTTACCCCTTTTACCATCCCACAAAATGGAATCGGCAACCACCGTAGCCATCTCAAATAAAATTCGGATCGGCAGCACCAGTAACAGCATGGCCAGCGAATAATTTTTAATCATCATAATCAAATTGTTGCGGTGATTCAGGTACATTTTTCGCTGGTTGTCCTTGCGCAGCGTATAACCCGAATAGTGATAAATGTAGGTATTCAGTGCCACCAAATTACGATAGCCCAATAGTTGTGCCCGCCAGTTCAAATCGATTTCTTCCTGATGCGCAAAAAAATCTTCATCCAGTGCCCCGATTTGTTCCACCACACTTTTGCGCAAAAGCAAGGCACAACCCGAAGTCCAAAAAACCTGCGCCGTCAACCGGTCGTATTGTCCTTTATCCTTTTCCACGGTATCAAAAATGCGCCCCCGCGCAAACGGATAGCCTAAAATATCCATCTCTCCACCGGCGCCACCCGAATAATCGAAAAACTGATGATCCTGAATCGAAAGAATTTTCGGCTGCACCATCGCCGCCTGCCGATCGTTTTCCAGCGTTTTGACCATTTCTTCCAGGAAGTTTGCCGGGGCAACCGTATCATTGTTCAACAAAAGGACATACTCGGTATCGGCTATCTCGATGCCCTGATTGCAGCCACCGGCGTACCCCTTGTTTTCCTCGTTTTGTATTAATTCGACCCATGGAAATTCGCGGCGTACCATGTCCTGGCTTCCGTCGGTTGAACCGTTGTCGATCAGCAACACCTTAAATGCCCGGTAAGTATTCTTCTGCAAAGATTGCAGGCAATCGAACAAAATTTTCTTCCCGTTATAGTGGGGAATGACAACCGTCACCTTATTTTTCTGCGCCATCAGTTTGTATCCCTTTAACTGATATTGATTAAATCCATTCGTTTTTTTAAATGCCGGGTCAGGTAGTCGCGTAATGCAGCGTGTTCCGGCTTGCGTAAAAAAGGATCACCCTTGACCAGCTCAAAGGCATCTTCCCGGGCCTTTTCCAGAATATCCCGGTCGGTAATCGGGTTGGCGATTTTAAAATCGGGCATGCCGCTCTGGCGTGTACCGAAAAAATCACCCCAGCCCCGCAATTCCAAATCCTTCTCCGCAATAACAAAGCCATCCTGACTTTCGGTCATTATCTTCATGCGTTGCTGAGCAACTTCGCCAATGTTGTAGGGCGTCTTCAAAATGCAGTACGATTTTTCGGCGCCGCGCCCCACACGTCCCCGCAACTGATGCAATTGCGAAAGCCCGAATCGTTCGGCATGTTCAATGAGCATAATGGTCGCATTGGGAACGTCAATTCCTACTTCGATTACCGTAGTAGAAATTAGGACTTGAATCTCATTGCGGGCAAAGCGTTCCATCACATCTTCTTTCTCCGCCGCCTTCATGCGTCCGTGAAGCAGTCCCACCTTGTATTTTTCAAACTCTGTGGCCGAGAGCCGTTCATACGCTTCGGTGGCCGCCTTCAAATCCATTTTTTCGCTTTCTTCCACCAAAGGGTAAACGATGTAAGCCTGTTGCCCTTTTTCGATTTTTTCGCGAATAAACGCGTAAATCTGCGAAGCGGAACGGTCAAAGCGCCATACCGTGGTAATAGGCTTACGACCGGGAGGCATCTCATCGATTACCGAAATATCTAAATTCCCGTATGCCGTTAAGGCCAGCGTACGTGGGATGGGGGTCGCCGTCATCACCAGCACATGCGCCCGCATTTCTTTACCCATTAATTTAGCGCGCTGCAGCACCCCAAAGCGATGCTGTTCGTCAATGACCACCAGCCCCAAGTTAGGTAACTGTGCGTTTTCGTAAATTAACGCATGGGTACCAATGATAATCAACGGCTCACCGCTGCCGGTTATTTCGGCGATGCGTTTGCGATCTTTTTGCGTTGTGCTGCCGGTTAAAAGAACCACGGGCACGTTTAATGGCCCCACCATTTTGCGAATGGTTAAAAAATGTTGTTCGGCCAAAATTTCGGTGGGTACCATCAAGGCAGCCTGTTTGCCATTATCCACGGCAATTAGCATGGCCATCAATGCCACCAATGTTTTGCCCGATCCCACATCGCCCTGCAACAGGCGATTCATAGGCACCGGCTGTTTCATATCGCGATAAATTTCTTTGACCACGCGTTTTTGCGCTCCGGTCAAATCGAAAGGCAAGCTACGGTACAATTTTTCCAGACGCTCACTTTTTCGTGTGAAGGCAAAGCCTACGGGTTTCGACTTTTCATGAGCGCGACGCAACGCCATCATTAATTGTAATTGAAAGAACTCTTCGTATTTGAACTGAAAAACGGCCTTCTTCAGCAATTCCTGATTTTTCGGCAAATGGATTTGGCGATAGGCTTCGGCACGTGACAAAAATCCGTGCCGCCGCATCAGCATCGTTGGAAAATACTCTTCCACGGCAGGCAGACTTTCGTGCAACAAATGAAAAAAAATGCGGCGAAAAGTGTAGGAATTCAATCCCACCCGTTTGAAAGATTCGTTTCCGGAATAAAACGCCAAAATTTTACCCGTGTTGATCACATTTTCCAGTTCTCCTTCGCCTAAATGATCGTAATCGGGATGGGTCATCTGAAAGCCACGGTAAAACGTTACCTTTCCCGAAAGCGCTACCCACTCTCCCACCTTAAACACATTTTTAAAGTAATCCACCCCGTTAAACCAAACCGCTTCCAGCAAGCCGTACCCGTCGCTGATAACAATGTAAAAAAAACGCCGCCGGCCGTGACGAATACCCGCGGCTTCTACTTTACCCAAAACGGTTACTTCCTGATCGGGCTGAAGCTGATTGAGCCGTACCACCGTACTGCGATCGACGTATCTGCGGGGAAAGAAATTAAGAAGATCGTAAAGCGTGCGAATGCCTGCCTTGTAAAGTGCAGCAGCCCGCTTGGGGCCAATGCCTTTTAAAAACTGCAGCTCGTAGTTTTTTTCTTCTTTTTTTGCCATGAAAACGGACTAAACCCGTGTGATTTCATTTGCTACCTGCCCGTCGTCCAGTTCGATGATGCGATGGGCTTTTAATGTGATGTGTTCATCATGGGTAACGATAACCAATGTTTGATTGAGCTTGCGATTTAAATCCAGCAATAGTTCGTAAAGCATGTCGCTGTTTTTGCGATCAAGATTGCCCGTGGGTTCGTCGGCCAGCAACACTTTTGGTTTGTTAATCAAAGCCCGGGCCACGGCCACCCGCTGCTGCTCCCCACCCGAAAGCTCATTGGGCTTGTGCTCCAGCCGATGAGAAAGGCCCACTTCGGCTAACAAATGTCTGGCATACGCTTTCTTTTCTTCGGTTAACGGTTCGTGCATAAAGGCCGGGATGAACACGTTTTCCAGTGCGGTAAATTCCGGTAATAGATGGTGAAATTGGAAAACAAATCCTACCGCTTTGTTACGGAAACGCGCCATAGCCAAATTGTCCAGCTCGCTCAGGTCCTGCCCGTCCACGAACACTTTGCCACTGGTCGGCACATCCAGCGCCCCCATAATGTGCAAAAGCGTGCTTTTCCCCACCCCGGAAGGTCCCTTGATCACAACCACTTCGCCGGGCTGTACGGTCAACGAAATGCCCTTTAAAACTTCCACCGGAACCGGTCCGGTAAAATAGGTTTTGTGCACATCCTGCACGCGAATTATTTCTTTCATCGTCTTACTCATAGCGGATGGCCTCCACTGGAACTAATTTTGAAGCGCGGTAGGAAGGGTAAAACGAGGCCAACAAACTGAGCAAAATAGAAATCGTAGAAATAGCCACAAAGTCGCCCCACTCCAGAACAATAGGCAGAGAGCTAATCAAATAAACATCCGGCGGCAACGAAATGACATGAAAATGCAATTGAATGAAGCCCGCGCCGTATCCCAGAATGCAACCCAGCACCGTGCCGATCACACCCACCAGCAAACCTTCGTAGATGAATATTTTCATGATTGACCGGGACGTTGCCCCCATAGATTTCAAGATGCCAATTTCACGCGTTTTTTCCATCACCACCATGATTAGCGAACTAATAATATTGAAGGCAGCCACCATAATGATCAAACTGAGAATGACAAACGCACCCCATTTTTCTATTTCCATCCAGGAGTACAGCGAACGATTGAGCTGAAACCACGTTTCCGTGGTGTAGGGATAGCCCAGGCGTTCTTCCAGTTCGGCGGCAACCTGTGCCGCCTTGCGGTAGTCATCCAGTTTGATTTCGATCCAGGTAACCCCTTTTAACCCGAACAATTTACGCGCATCTTGCAAAGCGATGTAGGAAAGCGTTTTATCGTATTCGTAGTAACCAATTTCCACCAATCCGGCCACGTAAAACTGCATTACGCGGGGCTGACTAAAAATACCGCCCTCTTTCGGCATGGTCCACAAGGTGACCACGTCTCCGATGTGCGTAGCGTACAGGGCATCGGCCAGATAGCGCCCCAGCACAATGCCAGGCAGCATTTTCCCGTGAATGAGTCGTGGAGAAAAATCCAGACTGCCCAGCACAATTTTATCTTTCAGATCGGTTACTTTATCTGCCAGATCGGGTTCAATGGCCTTGACCACTGTGGCGTACTGGCGTTGCTTGCCGGAAATCATCCCTTTGTCCATAATCACCGGAGAAGCCCCGATGACATGCTTTGTGTGCCGCACTAAATTCAAAAGAGAATCGGTACGGGTAATCGGCTCCAGATAAAATTTACGCAGGCGTAAATGGGCATCGGCTCCGAGCAAACGTGAACGTACTTCCTGTTCAAAGCCGTTCATCACCGAAAGCACCAGGATAAGTGCCGTCACCCCGATCATTACCCCGCCAATGGAAACGTAGGTAATAATGGAAATAAAACCCGTACGCCGTTTGGCTTTAAAATAGCGTTTGGCGATAAAAAATTCGAAAGAGTTCATTTGTTCTCCGGTCTCATTTGCGGGAAGAGGATCACATCGCGGATGCTGGGCTGATTGGTCAGCAGCATGACCATCCGGTCGATGCCAATACCTAATCCGGCCGTGGGCGGCATGCCGTATTCCAGAGCACGGATGTAATCTTCGTCCATCATTTGCGCCTCGTCGTCACCCCGCTCCCGTAATTTCAGTTGTTCTTCAAAACGTTGTTTTTGGTCGATCGGATCGTTCAATTCGCTAAAAGCATTGGCGACCTCTTTACCGGCAATAATCGGTTCAAAGCGTTCTACCAGGCCTTCCTTTTCCCGATGTTTTTTGGCCAAAGGCGACATCTCAATGGGATAATCGTAAATGAATGTGGGCTGAATCAGTTTGGGCTCAACCAATTCGCCAAAAATTTCATCGATGATTTTTCCCTTTCCCATTTCCGGCGTAATTTCCACATCCAATTTTTTGGCAGTTTCCCGCAATTGGGCCTCGTCCATTTGCGAGATGTCCACTCCGGCAAACTTTTCGATCGATTCGTACATGGTCAGCCGGTCCCAGGGCGGGGTTAAATCGATTTCGTATTCTTTGAATTTAATTTTGGTGGTACCCAAAACCTCTTTGGCCACAAAGGCAAACAATTCTTCCACAAAATCCATCATCCATTTGTAATCTTTGTAAGCCACATAAAGTTCCAGCAAAGTAAATTCCGGATTGTGAAAGCGATCCATGCCCTCGTTGCGAAAGTCCTTGGCAAATTCGTAAACCCGTTCGAAGCCTCCCACAATAAGGCGTTTTAGATACAACTCATTGGCAATGCGCAAGTAAAGCTTACGATCCAGTGCATTGTGATGGGTCACAAAGGGACGAGCCGTTGCGCCGCCGTAAATGGGTTGCAGAATGGGCGTTTCCACTTCCAGAAAGTCACGGGCATCAAGAAATTGGCGAATGGCCCGTACGATTTTTGTGCGTTTCACGAACACATCTTTTACTTCGGGATTCACGATCAAATCCACATAACGCTGACGGTAGCGCATCTCTTTGTCGGCGAATTGGTCGTAAACGATTTTTTTGCCGTCTTCTTCTTTTTCTTTCACAATCGGCAGGGGACGCAAAGATTTGGCCAGTAATTGAAATTCCCGCGCAAAAACCGAAATTTCTCCGGTACGGGTTTTAAAAACTTCGCCTTTAATTCCGATTAAATCACCGATGTCCAGCATTTTAAAAACTTCGAAATTTTCATCGCCAATTTCATTCTTGCGCACGTACACCTGAATGCGCCCCAGTTCATCCTGCACATCGCAAAAGGCCGCTTTGCCCATTAGCCGCACCGACATCATGCGCCCGGCAATGGAAACCGTTTGCTTTTCCAATTCGTCAAAATGTTCCTTAATTTCCAGCGACTTGTGGGTTTGGTCGTAGGAATAGGGATAAGGATTGATTCCCAGTTCCTTTAATCGATTTAGCTTTTCAAAGCGTACTTTCATTAATTGGTTAAAATCTTCCACAATCTATCTCCTCGCTATTATTTTTATTTCGAACTTCCAAATTGCACCAAATATTTTTCGATAAAGGGGTAAATATCGCCGTCCATCACCTGCTGAATGTTACTGGTTTCATAGTTGGTACGGTGATCTTTAACCATGTTGTACGGATGGAATACGTACGAACGGATTTGGCTTCCCCAGGCAATATCGCGTTTGCTCTCTTCGTATTCCTTTACCTTTTCCTGCTGTTCTTTCAATTTTAACTGATACAAACGGGCAGCCAAAATTTTCAAAGCGTTGGCTTTGTTTTTGTGTTGCGAACGTTCGTTCTGGCACTGTACCACAATTCCCGTAGGGATGTGTGTAATGCGAATAGCCGAGTCGGTTTTGTTGACGTGCTGTCCTCCGGCTCCACTGGCCCGATAGGTATCGATGCGTAAATCGGCAGGATTGATTTCCACATCGATATTTTCGTCAATTTCGGGTAACACAAATACCGAGGCAAACGATGTATGGCGGCGTTTGTTTGCATCGAAAGGGGAAATGCGGACCAAACGGTGTACCCCGTTTTCCGCTTTCAGATACCCGTAGGCATAATCGCCTTTTATTTCAATCGTCACACTTTTAATACCGGCTTCGTCCCCGGCCTGATAATCCAGCACCTCGGTTTCAAAGCCCTGACGCTCGGCAAAACGCAAATACATACGCATAAGCATCGAAGCCCAATCCTGACTTTCCGTTCCGCCGGCCCCGGGATGAATGGTCAAAATGGCGTTTTTGGGATCGTCTTTCCCGCTGAGCATGCGTTTAAATTCGATGGCGGCAATTGCCTGGCCCGTAGCCTTCAAATGTTCTTGCAGTTCTTTGGCTAGCTCTTCCGAATTTTCTTCTTCCAGCATTTCCAGCAAAACTTCGGCATCTTCCACCTTGCTTTGGGCTTCTTGCCAGCTTTCCACCCAGCTTTTCAACAAATTGATTTCTTTTAAAACTTCTTGGGCTTTTGCCTGATCGTTCCAGAAGCCGTCTTCGGTAGTTTTTGCCTCCAGTTGTTTGATTTTTTCTTTTTTGCCATCTACGTCAAAGATAACCTCGTAAGGCAGCCAGACGTTCTTTAAAATTATCTATCTGTTCATGATAATTTTTTTCCATATCATCTCCGTTTTTGTTTTAGGAACAAAACCATCTGGATTTTTGCATTAAAATAAAGTAGGCCAAATTTAAAGGATTGGGCAATGAGAGGCAAGGTTAAAAACAAAAAAGCCCGACCGAACGGCCGGGCTTTTACATTTATTTTTCTTCCTGAAGAATTTGCTTGAGTTGTTCCAGCTCTTTTTCGGCCTGCTCGCGTTCACGTTTCAATTTTTCCAGCTCTTCCTGTACATCACGAGAGCGATCCTTTTCTTCCACGATTTTCTGGAAGAACTCCACACGTTTCTTGAATTTTTCTTTTTCCAGCTCGGCGCTGCTCAAACGACGGGTCGTCAATGGGAATATCTGGATAGCAACCCCCATGTGCATGCGCCAGGAGCAATAATTGGGCAGGTCAAAATTCGGATTGGTTTTCTCTGCAACCAGGGTATAATCGGTTTCATCATCATCTTTGGACACACGAATATCAATGCCTAAATCCGCAGAAAGCCAGGGTAAGGCCTTAAAGCGAATACTCGGAGAAACATAAGTGTAATTTTCACGGCTGTAAACAAACGGGTCCGGCTGGTTAAGGAATGCAATGCCCGAAACTTCCAATTGGTAGTCAAACATATCGGTGGGGTACACCAAGCCAAAGGCATATTGCAGCTCAGAAGAATTCTTTGTGGCATCGTAATACTTGCCATTCTCGCTATAAACCGTTCGGCCGGCTTCCATGTGGTTCCAATAGCCCAAATTCAAATGGATGCTAAACGAACGATCCGGCAAATACGGGTCCAGATAGTACGACATCAAGCCCGTCATACCAAATTCTACCGCACCGCTGGAATATTCCACAAAAGGATAGTTGTGTTTTTCACCGGTAGGAATGCGTGTATTCAACATCATACCAAGATAAAGTTTGTTTTCCATGAAGCCAAAAGAGCCGGTCTTTAAGCTAACAAAAATGTCGTCGGGCAGGTTGTATTCATTGGAATAATGCGTATCTTGATAAATACGCGGAGAAAGAATGAGATCGAGGTTGTCAATAATGCCCCAGCTCAAACTTGTTTGGCCCACAACCAGCCAGTAATTCGCTGCATGAAAATTTTGTGGCGGTTGCCCGGAGCCCACAAACTCGGTGGCCCGTGTAAAAAAATTCATTTCGGAATTTAACGTCACAAAACCTTTACTCAAAGTCCTTGCCGTTTGTGTGTGCAACAAACTTTTACTTCCCATCGGCGGCTGGCTGTAAGCAAACGTCACAAATAACGCCAAAAGGATTAGGCTGACTTTTTTCATCTCAACCTCCCTGAAAAAACTTTATTAGCTTAATAATTAATGTTCGGTTGTTCGCGTGTTAGCTTTAATTTATTTCAACTTAGAAAACTTTTTAATCTTCTTCCAATATTTTTTTCAAATCTTTGATCTCTTTTTCCGCTTCTTTGCGTAATTTGCGCAGACTTTCGATTTCGGACTGCACCGATTTCGCTTTTTCTTTTTCTTTTAACACCGTTTCAAAGAAATCTTTCTTTTGTTCGATTTGTTCTCTTTCGTACACATCCACAGGTTTACGGCTTTGCTGGCCGGCAAATTTCAAACTAAAATTTGCTCCCATGTGGATCCGCCATGAAGGATAATTTTTGGGCATATCCACCCGCTGTGAGATATCAGGGATAATCGGGTTCGTCCATTGACGAACGGAAGGTGACAACCGAAAGTCAGCCCCAAAATCCAACGAAACCCAATCGGCCGGCTTATAACGCACACTGGGACTAAAAAAGGCCCATTCTTCCGCACTGTAAACAAACGAATTGGGACGCTGCAAATACAGAATGCCCGATAGTTCGAATCTGAAATCAAACATATCGGTCGGATAGACCGCAGCCAGCGCCATACGCAAATCCACGGAGTTTACCGTTGCATAAAGTTTCTCGCCTTTTTTATGTAGTACACCCGAAGGATCGCGATAATTACTTTCATATTCATAAACCGCACGTCCCTTTTCGTTGTGGTTCCAGATTCCGATATTGTAATGCACACTAAACGTACGATCCGGAAAATAAGGATCCAGATAAAAAGAGACAGCGCCCAAAAACGAATATTCAAATGCGCCACTGGCATATTCTGCAAAGGGATAATTGTGTTTCTCACCGACTGGAATGCGGAAACTGGTTAAAAGTGCTCCGTTAAAAAAACCGTCACCAAAGGCAAAAGAGCCTGCACGAAATGTTAAAAATATGTCATCCGGCAAATTGAACTCATTGCTATAGTGGGTATCCTGATACACGCGAATTCCCAGAGTGGCATCAAAATGATCGGCAATACCATAGGTAAAAGCTGTATTTCCGGCAACAAGCCAATAATTAACGGCCCGGAAATTTTGCGGTCTCAGGTTCCCGACAAAGTCACCAACTTTCGTAAAGAAATTCATTTCGTTGTACATGTTTAGCCGACCGGGCTCTATTGTTTTGCCGGTTTGGGTGTAAAATAACGTACGATCGGCATTGGGTAACTGGCTGAAAGCTGGTACGATCACAAAAAGTGTGATGCTGAGTGCAAGAATAAAACGTTGTTTCATGATCTACTCCCAAATCAGATAAATGATTGTGTTCTGATTGGTTTTTTGTTAAAGATAGATAAAATTTTCTGAATTTTCAATAATTTACACGCGAAGCCAATACAAAAACATTGGCTATAATGGCTAAATCGCGAAAAATAGCCACCAATTTGGTAAAAATGTCCTGAATGCTGCCCGAGACGATTATGGTATCTCCGGGCTCTAACGGGGGAATCATGCTGCTATCCCCGGTCTTCAAAAACTTTTCCAGATTGACTTTTAAAACCTGCTGATTCTTTCGCACAATTCGAATATCGCTTAATCGTGCCGTACTCAACGGCCCACCGGCTGAAGAGATCAAATCGATTAAGGTGTAAGTACTGGGAACGCTGTAAATTCCCGGCTTTAACACATGCCCCCACAAATTTACGGTTACCAGAAGTACATCTCCGTTGCCCAGAACATATTGGGCCGCTCTGTTTGCCGACTGAAAGTTTTGCGGCGCTGTTTTATTGAAGAGCTTTCCGTAATCTTGAGCCTGTAGTAGTCCGGTAAATAAAATGATTCCTAAAATTAACTTCGTTAGTTTTGTCATCAGTTACTCCACAATACATCAAAAATTTTCCACTCGGATTCCGACCCCACAAAATATTGGTGAGCAACATCATCTCGGCCAACGCAATCCACTCTCCAGCGGTATTTCCCATTTGGGAATAAGTTTTTCAAAGAATCACCTTGCATGGCATAATTTTGTCTTGCTGAGCCATATTCCGTGGGCACATATGTAATATAGGCCAAAAAGTGCACATCTTTAGAATAAAATCGTTCGATTCGTAATATGTAACGATCCGGCGTATTGCCCGATTCAATCCACCATTCGAAATGCATTTCCGGAGTTGAAATTACGCTGGCATTAGCATTAAGCGATAAACGTACCGGCTTTTCGATTAATTTATAAGAAACCGTATCCGAACCGACACTCTCCAATTGATCTTTGTTGACGGCAGTAACATAGTAATAGTATCGTACATTTAGATGCAAATCTTGAGTATCAAAATAAATCGTATCGGGCTGTCCGGGCGTATTCACGATTACGCTACCTACCCGGTGATAATTTTTGTCTCCCAGGGGTTCTTCCGAACGATAGATATTAAATCTCTCCAAACTTTTTATTTGCGGATGGCGGTACCATTGAATCTGAATCTGATTGATCTCATTGTCCGGTGTGGGTACGGCATCGATCCCGGGTTCCATCTCCGTCGTATCCGCCCCGGCCTGCCGTAATACAAGCTGCACCGGCTGCGGAGGTTCCTTTTTAGCCTCGGTACTATTATTGCAAGCAAACAAAAACGTAAAAAAAACTAAAATCCAATACATTTTAAAACGCTAAAATTAATGAAACCCGATGTGAATTTCCCAGGTCGTGGCTTTGATACGCATAATTAATTCGGAATTTCCACAAATTAATTCCCGCTCCGGCCGTAAAAAATCCAGTGTTAAAACCAAGTTGCAGTGCAAATAGTGAGCGTATGAGAAGTTCCGTTCCTAAATGAGTATTTCCGGAATACCTTGTATCAATATCATAATTAAAACTAAGCATACTTTTGATAAAAGGCAATGGTTGCGTATAACCAAAACCGATTTTGAAATTCCGTGCCACTCTGTCAGCATGTTTGGAATCGGTATCCCAGATGATGCGGGTTTCGGCAATATCCTGAATGCTCAAAGCAAAGAACAAATCACCATAATTCGTACCGGAAAAGATGTCGTTGAGGCTAAAATGCATCAGGCCGCCTACATCAACGCCAATACCCGATCCTGTATTTTGGTCCAATTGTTGACGAATGTATTTGATATTCGCTCCAAAGCCAAAATGAATGGGAATTTCAAAATATTGCCAGCCCAAATCAAGTTTGTACGGCACATGGCGCGCAAAGGTAAAAATAAACACATCGTTGCTGTTTGAGAAAAAATCGACCGGGCCCGCGGTTAACTGTTCGGCCAAACCGTGCAAACGTTCGTAGGCCGTCCGTGCATGTTCCTCGTCAAATTCAAAGCGGGGAATTTCATCCACACTCAACCGCATCCACGAAATAGCAATAGTGCCGTTCTTCATCAGCGGTATTAAAGCCCCAACGTAACTTTGCTGTTCCAATTTGTTAAACAAATTGGCATACATGCTGCCTACTTGCAAATGCCTGGCCATAGCCACTCCTGCCGGATTCCAGAATACCGAAGTTAAATCGCCCGGGGCAGCCGCCGAGGCACCTCCCATTGCCAAAGTACGGGCACCAACTCCCAATTCCAGAAAAGAAGCCGCATAACTCCCGGACTGAGCCCATCCGAACTTAAAAAGAAAAACAAGCGCAATCGTAATCAAAAAATATCGTTTTTTCTGCATCATTGTAACCGTGCTATTTTTAACAAACGCTTTACTGTTTTATTTTTGTATTTCCCTTTAAAAATTGCAAAATAAACTCCATTGGCCACCGGATTACCATCATCGTCGGTTCCATCCCACACTAACTCGTGGTAATTCGGTTCCAGAATATTGTCGTCCGGAACCGTTTCGTCCAAACTTAACATTTTAGAACGTACCAGGCGGCCGGACGAAGAATAGATTTTAATGGAAAGCTGATCAATCGGTTCATTACTCTCGATCAAATACGAAATAATCGTCTGCTCCTTAAACGGATTGGGATAGTTTCCATAGACAATAATATCAAAATTAGAGGTAACCGAGAATTCAAGGTTTTTTACCTCCAGGTTGCCATTTGCATCGGCAGCCCGCACCGATAGAACATGGTCCCCCGGGGGTAAATCGGGATTCATGGTAATTTGGATGTTTTTGATTGAAGTGGCATCGGTCGGTAAACTGACATCGGGATTTAATGCCACCCCGTCACGAATATAATAGGTATCATCAATTTTCAGATCGACCGAATGATGTAAATCCACGCCGTTCGGATCTTGCAAAAGGATGCTTAGTGTAGGTTGTTTCGGTACCAGCATCCCGCCGACAAGTGGCCGACCGTTAACCGTAATTTCCATAAGCGGCTTCTGCGCATCTTGCGAATAAAAAATGCCATACAGCCCCGAACCCTGCACAACTGCCTGCAACCGTGTGCCTCCTACCCACTCCGAAGGAATGGCCAAAAAGGCCTGTGCTGCCGTTTCGTAACGATAAAAAGAAATTCTGTTTTTGTCTTTACCGTTGAGAGCCACAGAATCCATGACGACCTGAAGTACACCTTGCACGGTACTATCCACGCTCGGGTTCAGCACATGCAAATCCAGCCCAACCGTATCGGTTATGCCCAAAGGAGCAAGATATTGTAAATCTTGCTGTTGCATTAACTTTTTTATGGGCAGCAGGTTAAAACGCAATGCGCTGTTTTGTTTTACGCCGTTCGGCGGCACTTCCAAAATCCAACTGTTCTGCACCGAAACCTTTTGGTGCGTCCGTCCGTCCAGCGAGGTGCCTAATTGAGGGGTTAACAAAAGATAGTTTAAAAACAAGGTGGCCTCGGCCTTGTTGTTCACTTCACTTTGCTCGTCGATCAAAGAATCCGGATCGGCCACCACTTTAATTTGATGGTAAGTCGCGTATGCCGTTTTCGGAGGCAGTACCGCTTCCACGCTTTTTTCTTCTTCCGCTGCCAGTTCGGTGTTTAATGTGTCGAAAGGCTGCGTGGGGCTAATCCTGGAATCGTAACAATAAATTTTAAACGGGCCTGTGGGTAATTGAGCATTGTTTTTTATTTTAAAACTAAGTTTAATATCGTGCTCTCCCTGCCAGCCAAGGCTCCCCGGCACAATGGCAATATCCGGTCGCGGATCAAACACGGTTAATTTTTTCCAGTGTTCAATAATGGTCTTTCCGCTGGCCGTAACCATTTTAATATCAAACAACTTTTTGCCACCCGTATTAAAGCCGGCAAAAGGTTCGATAGACTGAAACAAACTATCGTTTACTTTTTGCAATGGGATGGTCAAACCCTGATTTTGCGCCTGCGCCACATCTATCAAATTTACAATGGAAAGGCTCTCCACTGTTTCGGTCGAATGGATCCACACCTTAAAGTGCAGCGGTTGATGAATTTGCGGGTTTTCCGGAATGGTAACCACGCGCTGCACAATGGGCTTGCCCACGGCAAGCTGGACGCTTCCATGAGCACTTTGCGTTTGATTGCCGGCAAATACTTTTATCCGAAGAGTTTGGCCCTGCAATCCTTCCGGGATTACAAAAGGAACTTCGACGGTCTCCCCGACATTTTCCAGCGCTTGTTGCCAAACTTTGTAATTTTCTTCGTCGGTAACTTCAATTTTCACGCTACCGGCCGGAGGAATACGGCCAATTTTAAGATGTACTTCGTCCTGCGGGAGCACGCTATTTCGATCAACGGTTACACTTAAAGCATTTTGCGGCTTAACGATGTGCAAAGCAGGGTCACCGAACAAATTGTACTGAGAAACCTGTGAGCGGCTTAACGAGGCAAAACCCATCGTGTAAAATCTACCTTCTTCGGTAAAATAGAACGGATTTGCCAGATAATAAATTTTCATCAAATAAACCGCCTGCCCCATCGTTAAATCGGGATCCCACAAAAAATCGAACAATCCCCATTCGATGGCATAATCATTGTAAATCCAACCCACGCCCGACGATCCCAAAAACTCAATGGCACCTTTTTGAGCATCCAGAATAAGCTTTTCTCCAAGAGAGTAGCGCCCCACATTGGCAAAGCTTCCCGTAAAACAGGTTAAGCTGGCAATAAACGGCAATTTGTAACCGTTATTCAATTGATCGGCTTCTTCGATTCCCATTAAACCGGCATCGGCCCAAATGGCCCCTCCGCCATGTCCCACAAAATTGACAAACGAAAGCCCCTGATCAAAATAGTCGATCACATCGCGCGAATTACCGAAATGTGGATCCGGATCGCGTTGCTCATTCTTGATCGAATTGATTTGTTCGGCAAAAAGGGCTTGAGGCAAACGATAATTAATAAGACGCAAACTTTGCGCGCGAAAAACCGGCTTGTTGGTCAAATATTCTTTTGTGCCATCGTAACCCGACAGAAAAAGTGTGCGATTCATCCAGTCACCGGGAGGTTCCTGGTAATAATGGGCAAGTTTGTCCAGATAGTTTTTCAGTTCGTACACCGTGCTGGCCGGAATACGGCTGACGATCACCTCCGGAAGGTAATCATTCCCTTCTAACAGCGCGTATTGATAGTCTGATTCGGCCGCTCCGTACTTGACGGTTTCGTAAAAAATGGTTGGCACCAGATCGTTTTGAGAATAATAATTGCTGGAGGCATCTCCCACTAACACCACGTATTGCAACGGAGCGCTCTGGTCCCAATTTTCATACACATAGCGGATAAAATCTTTAATAGCCAAGGGGGATTTAATGCCGTAATTAAACAAATTGTAGATATCGCGCACGGTCACAATTTGCACATGGTAGCCTTCTGCCTCTTTCATTTGCTTTAGGGTAAGGCATTCTTTGCTTAACAAATCGTGCGTAATAATTAAATAGTCGGCTTTATTGGTTGTGGTAAGCAATGATTTCTGTGGATTTTCTTCATCCCACGGGCGGTATCGTTCGATGGCCGTTACCGATTTTTTCCGGTCATCGGTTAAGGCCACATATTTTACGGAAGGATCGACAATCTCGTCCTGAAAACTGAGTCCGTAGGAGAAGGTATTTGTTTTTTCATCTTGCACCGGTTTAATATCCACGTTAATAATTTTGCTAATCCCCAGCTTGTACACATCGATATTCTTTTTGCTGAACCCGTCGATATTAAACTGAATTTTGTCACCAAGTTTTACGTAGCGCCCGTCAAAAAAATCGCGATCCACATGGAATTTCAAATAGTTTTTGTCTGCCCGGTAGAGATGGGCGTAACTTACTTCGAACCAATTCAACGAAACGATGTCGGTTACTCCGGTTTGGAACATGTCCACTTCCAACCGGTTCGTACCGTTCTTTAGAATCGATTGCTCAATTTTAAGTGCCGAATCGGCATTGCTGATCATTCGCATTTCCTGATCGCGCCATCCGTCTTCGGGATTTACCTCGCCCACCAACCGGGCCACATTATTTTTGCCGCGCAATTTTACGGCCACTTTGTGTCCCTTTAACGGATTATTTTCCGCATCAAAATAGGAACGACCACGAAACATGGCCCAAACGGTCACTTCTGAACCGTAATCCGATGGATTAGGAAGGTAAAAATCGTACCCCACGCTGGCCGGTGCATTAACACCTCCATCGTAGAAGTAATGATCGAATTCGTAAGAAGGACGATTAACCAACGAATAGGTTCTTCCGAAACGCTGAAACGAGTTATTCTCCTCGAAATGGAGCGTGTCACGAAAACTAAACGGACTAATCACCAATTGATTGGGGCGTGTCGTAATTCCACCGCTTTCTTCCACCAAACGCAAGCCTTTACGTTCGGTGTAAACCAGCCAGTACACATTGGTTTCGCTAAACGGATCCGAATACATATCGGGGTACTGTTTCAAGAAGGTTTTCTTATTTTGCTCGCCCCAAAATTCCAAATAATCGCCTTCGTCAAAGGTAAGATCTTTTTCGCCCTTAACGTAAATCGGCACTTCTTTTCCTTTGTTGTAAAGATGCAGGTACAAAGGATTAATCTGGCGCACCGGGAATCCCGCTTTTAAGAGCTCATCAAAGGTAACCTTGTAAATTCCGTCTTCTTTAACGCTTAATTTGAAAACGATTTCATGATTCAGAACCGATTGCCATTGCGCCAATTGGTCTTGAGTGCTTGCCGAACTACTTTGCACCTCATTCAACGGGCGGAGGCCGGGAAAGATTGTTTTTTGTTGGCCGAACAGCGCGCCAAGCAAGGCATTATTTTTCTCCCGGGGCAATGTTGCCGCTACCGGCGTAAGCGTATTCTTCTTTTGCCCGATGGTTAATTCCAGGGAAGTCAGATATTGCACTGTCCGATGATCGGCCGAAACCCGAACCGGGAAAAGTGTTAATGCGTAAACCGGTACTTTACCCATTTTGCCCAGAAAATTCAATTCGGCCCAGGTGTTAACCTGCCGAGTTTCGAACCCGTTTTTGGCAGCAGAAAGATAGCGTTTTACTTTTTTGGTCTGTGTTTGAGCCGAAAGGATTCGGAGCGGTTGTTTCCCCGTAATCGCCAAATTTACAAATTTAGTCAGGCCGGGTACGACATGGTTGCCTGCATCGGGAAAGTACAGAGCCTTCTCGTACCAGGCCAATATGCCCCCTTCTTCATTTTTCCATTGGGGAGCGTCGAATGTGATTTTTAAACGGAGAAAGGTTGGCGTTTGCTCGATGGTTTGCACGGAATACGATGCGGCAAAAATGAGTTGGATACTTGCCAGCCAAACAAAAATGAATCGTTTCATAAACATGAATACTTTACTTTTTTTAACTTTTTAACATTCGGAACTTTTCGACATTAAATACAAAAATTTAAATTCTTTTCAATTTAGAGCAACTGCTCCAGTGAGAGCATTGACCCTTGTCACGCCTGATGCGACCCCAGTGTGTTGGAAAAAATCCCGGCTATCTTTCCCTGAGGCTTCGGCGAATAAATTTCGTGGAGCTTTTTACGTAGCATGCTTTCCGTCAGCCCACGGACCAGTTTGCCATTTTCCGCGTACGAAACCATACCCGTTTCTTCAGAAACCACAATAATAAACGCATCCGTCTGCTCCGAAAGTCCCAACGCCGCCCTGTGCCTGGTACCCAACGCCGGATCGATATTGGGATTTTGCGACAGAGGCAATAACGCTTTGGCCGCCACAATAATATCATTCTGAATAATCATTGCCCCGTCATGCAAAGGAGAACGCGGATTAAAAATAGAACTGATCAACTGGCGGGTAACCTTGGCCTGAATAATGATTCCAGAATCAATAATCGATTTTAAGCCCATGTCTCGCTCGATTACGATCAAGGCGCCGAAATTTTTGTTCGACAGTTCCATGACTGCACTGACAATTTCATCAATAAAACCCATGTCCCCGACTTTGACAATCTTCTGAATCAGCCGGCTTTGCCCGATGAACACCAGCAGGCGGCGCAATTCCGGCTGGAAGAGAATCACAAAAGCCAGTACCCACACCGTCTTCAAACTGGACATAATCCAGGTCAGGGCCTTCATATTCAGCAACTCGCCGATGATTGATACCACAATAATCACCAAAAGGCCGGTAAACATCCGAATGGCCACACTGCCCTGCAAAAAGATGTAGAGCTCGTAAAAAATAAAGGTGACAATCAAAATATCGATCACATCAATAATAGTAATTGGAATAAAACCGATTTTGAAAAGCATGCTTTCCCTACCGTTTTAGATTCCGGCGATGGCCTGCCAAATTTTCAACGCATCGTTAGTGGCGGCCACATCGTGCACGCGCAGCAAATGTGCTCCGTTTTGCACGGCGATCACCTGTGTCGCCAAACTTCCGAACAAGCGTTCGTCCACTTCTTTGTCTAATATTTGTCCGATAAACGACTTGCGTGAAGTACCCATTAAAATGGGCCGATTTAAAAAGGTAAAATCTTTTAGGTCTCGAAGCAATTTTAAATTGTCTTCCAGCCGTTTTCCGAAACCGATTCCCGGATCGATCGCCAGATGTTTGATGCCCTGCTCCTGCAAAAAATTCAGACGCTCCTCAAAATAGGAATAGATTTCTTCGATCACGTCGGAATAGTGTGGGTTTTTCTGCATGTTTTTGGGCATTCCCTTAATGTGCATGATGATGAGCGGCACGGCAAACCGTGCCACCACCCGGGGCATGTTTTCATCAAAGCGGGCGCCCGAAATATCGTTAACAATGTCGGCTCCGGCCTGCAATGCCTGGCGCGCCACTTCGCTTTTGTAAGTATCAATCGAAATCAAAATATCCGATTTTTGCCGCAAGGCTTCAATTACAGGCAAAACTCTTCGCAGTTCCTCGTCCAAAGGCACGGGTTCTGCGCCCGGCCGGGTCGATTCGCCGCCCACGTCAATGATTTGCGCTCCCTCTTCGGCCATGCGCAGGGCTCGCTCTACTGCGGCAGATACGTCAAAAAATTTTCCTCCGTCACTAAAGGAATCGGGCGTTACGTTCAAAATACCCATAATGATCGGCCCGCGATCAAAGTACAAGGTTCGTCCTTCTCCCCACTGCCAGGGGGGAAGTGCGTTGTGCTGCAAAAAGAAGCCTATTCTTGTCCACTCCTCCTGCAATGCGGGAGGAAGCGGCCGGGAAACCGGCTCATCCGTAAGTTCCCCGAGTTTAAAAAGGAGCATTCCTTGTTCCGCATCAACTTTTAACACGCGGTGTTCGTTTTGGGCCAACCAATACTTTAAAGCAAGTATTTGCTCTTTGTCTGCCACACGCCATTCGAACAAAAGATTGTCCAACCAGGCCGCAGGCACATTCACCCCAAATTGGCGGTTTACTTCGTGTATTCTATTGGGTGTGGTCAGATGAATCGCTCTTAGCGGCATGTTTTTGTTTCTCCATTTTGGCCAGAACCGTCTGGATGCCGTACATCGCTTCGATGGCGTATTTGTCGTCGTCCCCGGTCTGGCGTTTAACACGTTCACGAAAATATTTGAGGGCCGAATCCAGCTTGCCCATACGGTTGTAAATCATGGCTACGTACAAATACGAATCGCGATGCTGAGCCATGTGAATGGCTTTCATGAACAGCTTAAGGGCCGTACTGTCTTGTTTTTTCAAGAAATAACAGATGCCCAAATTGTAATAGGAATTGGGGTCGTTGGGAAATTCTTTTTGCAATTGTTGAAAAATGGGCAAAGCCTTGTCAGGATGATGCGTTTGGGTGTACAAAAGCCCCAGCAGGCTGCGCATTTCCGGATCGTTGGGCTGAATTTTTAAAAATTCTTCGATAACGTCAATTCCTTCCTGCGAAGAGCGTAAAGTGCCGATGCCCGCTAAATAAATCTCATTAGCCAATTGGTAAACCGCGTCGCGGTACCCCGGATCAAAATAAACGGCACGGCGCAACACGTCGATGCGGCTCTGGTACCCAATATCCTTCAAGCGTTCCGGCAGCAAAAAGCTTAGCTGGAAATACACCCGGGCATTTTCCGGGTCGTCCACGTAGGCTTTTTTCAAGAAGACTTCGGCATCAGAATATTTTTGCAAACGGATGGCCATTCGCCCCAACAGAAGGTCGGTCAACGGCGTATCCTGATGTTCTTTAACGATCGGCACCAGAATGGCACGTGCTTTTTCAAACTCGGGAATGGTAATTTTTACGTATTTCATTTTTTCGAAATCAACCGGTCGTTCCAGACCCTTCTTAACCCAGGCCGCGGCGGTTAGCACCTTGGCCGGCACATCCGTACGTTCTTTAAGGCGCTCAATCACTTTGTCGTATTGGCCATTTAACAAATCCAATCGCGCCTGCAAGAGAAATCGATCCCAGGTCATGGATGTCGATTTTATCTCTTTAAACAGATGAAATTTGTTCTGAATTGCCGCGATCAGCGGACTAAAATCAAGGGTATCGCTCTGCTCAAAGGTGTACTGCTTTTTCCTTTTCAGATCGGTTACGGTACACACCACCTTTTTCTCCTGAAACGTAGTTTCAATCAAATAACGGGGTTGCATGGCCCGGGCGGCGTGCATCCAGTTTTCGTAACGGGCGGCCCTGGCCGGGGTCAATGTTTCGTACAGCCAGTACCAACGGTGCACCAGATACTGATCGGAAGTATTGTTGATGCTCTGCCGGGTAAAGGCATCGGCAAAGGCAAAAGCCAAAGGCGTGGGAGTAAAACTCTGAGCGGTTTTAGCGGGCAAAACCACCACCCGCATTTGGGGTTTTGGGGGCTGCATGACAAACCAGAGTGCAACGTACAGCAGCAAAATGACCACATTGGCTGTGATCACATTCTTTTTGAGCCGATCCCGTGAAATTAAATCGGAATTTCGAAAAAACCAAAAGGTTAAATTGACAACAAGCAAGACGAAAAGTAAAAGATAAATTCCTCCCGGTACTTCGGCGGACAAAAATTTTACAATTTGGTTCATGGCGCTATCCTTCCGCTAAATTTGTGGGCTTACTTTTGCAAACGCCTCAAACTTCAAAAGTTTCCAACCGGCTTTGAAACGCCCATCGCAAATCTTTTTATTTTCGGCCACAATTGAATTTTCTCCAGAAAATTCGTCATTTTTCGGGTTTGCGACAGAGTGCCTTTTACAGACAAAAAAAGCGCACAACCTTTAAGATTGTACGCTTCGAATTTCACGATTTTACCATTTACGCTTCGGTCGCATTTTCGTCCGAGGCATCGGGTTGCGTGTCTTCACCGGATGGGTTTTCGGAACCCTCGGCCGGAGCCTGCCCTTCGCTGTTTTGAGCACTGGCCACATCCGGAGCCGCCTTCTCCCGGGCCTGCGCAGAGCTCTCTTGCTTGGACTTTGTTTCAGGCTCGGCATCTTCGTCTTTGGCAGCAAAAGCCGGACGTTCAATTTTTTCACCGCGCAAAATGGCATCGATTTGTTCGCCGTCCAAAATTTCGAATTCCAGCAATGCCTTCGCCAAAGCGTGCAATTTATCGATGTTGTCTTGCAGCAGTTTTTCCGCACGCTCTTCGGCACTTTTAACGATGCGCATCACTTCCCGATCGATCTCTTCGGCGGTCTTTTCGCTGTAATCCCGATGCTGGGCAATTTCACGTCCCAAAAAGATTTCTTGTTCTTTTTTGCCGAATGTTACCGGACCGATCTTTTCGTTCATGCCCCATTCGCAAACCATCTTGCGGGCCAAATCGGTAGCGCGTTCGATATCATTGCCTGCACCGGTGGTTAACTGTTTGAATACCAATTTTTCGGCAGCACGTCCGCCCAAAAGCTGAGCCAACATTCCTTGCAGATAATCGTAGGAGTACGTGTGCCGTTCGTCCAAAGGCAGGTAGGCTGTAACCCCAAGTGCCCGTCCGCGCGGAATAATGGTTACTTTGTGCACCGGATCGGTTCCCGGGATAAGTTTGCCCACCAACACATGGCCCGATTCGTGGTAAGCGGTAATTTTTTTCTCCTCTTCGCTAATCAGAACCGATTTACGCTCCATGCCCATCATGATGCGGTCTTTGGCTTCTTCGAAATCGGCCATGGTAACTTTATTGCGATTTTTGCGTGCGGCCAGCAATGCCGCTTCGTTGACCAAATTGGCCAGATCGGCACCGGAAAGTCCGGGCGTACTGCGGGCAATGGCCTGCAAATCCACCGAGCTGTCCAGCGGTACTTTGCGCGTGTGCACTTTAAGAATACCTTCCCGGCCACGCACATCGGGACGATCGACCACAATCTGGCGATCGAAACGTCCGGGACGCAACAGGGCCGCATCCAGTACATCGGGACGGTTGGTGGCGGCAATCAGAATCACGCCTTCTTTGGTGTCAAAGCCGTCCATTTCCACCAGCAATTGGTTAAGGGTCTGCTCGCGTTCATCGTGCCCGCCGCCCAAACCGGCGCCACGATGGCGTCCTACCGCATCAATTTCGTCGATAAAAATGATACAGGGGGCGTTCTTGCGACCAATCTCGAACAAATCACGCACCCGACTGGCGCCCACACCCACGAACATTTCCACAAAATCGGCACCACTCATGCTAAAGAACGGCACGCCGGCTTCGCCGGCAACTGCTTTGGCCAAAAGTGTTTTACCTGTTCCCGGGGGGCCTAACAGCAAAGCTCCCTTGGGGATTTTCCCCCCGAGGCGGGTAAACTTTTGCGGATCTTTCAGAAATTCGATGATTTCCTGCAATTCCATTTTGGCTTCGTCGCAACCGGCAACATCGTCGAAAGTGACGTTAATCTTGTCTTTGGTAAGCAGTTTGGCCTTACTTTTGCCAAAATTAAAAATACCGCGCGATCCGCCGGAACCGCCCTGCATGCGACGCGCAAAATAAATCCACACGCCCAAAATAAGCACCCAGGGCAAAATATTAATCAACAAAATAGACCAGTCGCTCGGAGGTTCGGTAAAGCGAATGTTAACGCCGTATTTCTCCCATTCCTTCATCACCGAGCTGTCCACAAAGGGCAAAATGGTGCGAATGTAGCGTACTTCTTTAAACCCCTTGCCCGTGGGGATACGTGTTTTTTCTTTCAGCGTTCCGCGGAAAGTGTTGTCTTTTAGCGTTACTTCGCCACTGATAATTTGCCCGTCTTTGAGCAGCTTTTGGTAGGTATTGTAACTTACCGTGATTTCATCGGAACGATTGTTCGGCCACAGCGTGCTAAAGGCAATGGCCGCCAGCAAAATCATAATCCAGATCAAACCGGTTTTAGACGCTTTTTTCCATTGGAATTCGTCGTTTGGCGGCTGATCTTTTTTATTTTTGTCCTGAAAAGGATTTTTGGGATTTTTATCTTCCATAGTGAGCTATTTTCCTTTCACTCCTGTTCAATGTAGTAAATGGAACGTAAATTACGCTTCATCTGGCCGTCATCCAGGCCGTAACCAACCACAAATTTGTCTTCGATGTCAAAACCAACGTAATCGATGGACACATCCACCTTTTTCTTCTCCGGTTTGTTCAGCAATGTCACGAACTTGAGTTCTACCGGATTAAACGCTTCCAGCATTTTTCGCAAGAATTGCACGGAAAGTCCGGAATCCACAATATCTTCGACCACCAGCACACTCCGCCCGTTAATATCGGCACTGAGCGGCTTCAAAATCTTGATGTGTCCCGAAGATTCCCGACCGTTCCCGTAACTGGAAATGCGAATGAAATCCACCTCCAGATCGGTATTAATGTAGCGAATAAGGTCGGCAAGAAAAATAAAGCTGCCGTTTAAAATACCGATTAAAATCGGCGTTTTGCCTTTGAAATCCCGGGTGATTTGCTCGCCTAATTCTTGCAAACGTTTTTGAATCTCTTCTTCCGAAATCAATACTTTGTACGATTCCGGCACAATGACGGATTGATCGTATTCCATTTTATTTTCCTATTTTTTTCAAGGTTAAACGATAAATTTTCTTACATTCTTCCCTTACCCGGTAACGCTCGTCCAAACGTAAACCGCAAAGCCACACGATTTCGTCCCCGTTGCAAAGAATCGGGATCTCGTGCTTTTCCGGGCGATCGATTTTTTGATCGACAAAAAACTTTTTTACTTTCTGGCTGTGCCCCAGACCAAGCGGATAGAAGCGGTCGCCAGGTTGCCAGTAGCGCACACGCAGAGGAAAGCGCAGAGACGTTCCGCAAATGTATTCCACATTGGAGTCGGAAGAGAACCTTACCTCCTCGGGTGCCACAAATTCAACGTGTAGCTCGAATTGACCGAAACGGACGGTTTCTCCCGCAAATAGTGGAACGGATTCGGCTTGCTCTTGTTCCAAATAAAAAAATGCTTTCGCGCGCCCTTTAACCAGCCATAAGTTTTCCATCACATTCAGGCGCGCCCCTGTTGCCGCTTCAAGAATAAAGGAATCGATTTGCCCGGCGTATGCTCTGGAAATTGAGTAATTTAAGGGATAATAAGCAGAAATACAATAATCGATGGTACGAAAACGGTAGAGACGGTGTAATTGCGCGTATTTATCGAGCAAAAGCACGTGTTTGCCCTCTTCTTTGCTTAAAACTTCGCCTGCTCTGTGTTGCCATTCGCTTTCAAACAACCGGTAAAAATCGGCCAGATTTTCCAGTGTACGGGCCAAATTCTGCGAGACATCGTCTCCGAAAACCACGTAAAAAAGCGGCAGCAGTTGCTGTCGAATACGGTTACGTAAATAATGCAAATCCGCATTGCTCGAATCGAACACATAGGGAACGGAATTTTCTTTTACGTAGGTTTCAATTTGACGTCGGGAAAAGCGTAAAAAAGGACGAATAAACGCCCCCCGTTTGACGGGAATTCCCGTCAAACCGCGCAAAGCCGATCCTTTACCCAGCCGCATCAAAAAGGTCTCGATTTGGTCATCCAGCGTGTGGGCCGTAGCCAGCCGGGCCCGCGGAACGTCCTGCAAAAGTTCCTCAAACGCCCGGTAACGCGCATCGCGCAAAACCTCTTCGGACGCCGCGGAGGGCATTCTCGGCAATCGTTTTACCACCAATTCCACATTATTTTGTGCACAATACTCCCGTACCAATTGTTCGTCGCGATCGGCCTCCGCGCCACGCACACCATGATTCACATGAACAGCCCTGATGCGCAACGGGACATACGTTTGAGAGAGCGTTAAAAATGCGTGCAAAAGAGCCATCGAATCCATTCCGCCGGAAACGGCGACGTACACAAGATCATTGGGGGAAATTAATTGATTTGCCTGACAGAAGGAAAAAAGTTGCTTAATCAAAAGAGCATCTCGGATTTTACCGAATAAAAAAAGTAGCGGCGCAGGGACTTGAACCCCGGACACGAGGATTATGATTCCTCTGCTCTGCCAACTGAGCTACGCCGCCATCTTAAAAAAACAGGCGATCGTGTGCGATCACCTTATTTTAGTAGCGGGGGCAGGATTTGAACCTGCGACCTTTGGGTTATGAGCCCAACGAGCTACCTGACTGCTCCACCCCGCGATCAAATTGAGTCCCTAATATAATACCATTTTTTTGCTTTGTCAATATCTTTTTCAGCGCGTTAAGCAATTCGTTTTCCCGATCGATTTCCACCTGTAAATCCACGGCAGCCAAACGCACACCGGCTGCCTTGAACTCGGCCTCCAGCACTGGAAGAAGCTCCTGAATTTTGACCAAATCCTTCTCGGTGCACAGCAGCCATTCCGCCTGTAAATGCCGCGCCCGGGCGATGAGATGGGTGATTTCATCCTCGGTGTAAATATGATGATCCCTGAAGGCAAAGCGGGCCAGGACATCTGCCCCGTGCTCCTTGAGCATGGCAAAAAATCCCTGTGGACGGGCAATGCCGGCAAAGGCAACACAGCGTATTTCGGACAGCATGTCCGCATTTCCCAGGGGTTGCAAGTACTCGTCCAGCAACCGGCCGAAATTGAAGTGCATCTCAAACTGGCGTTCCACCGGTACCCAGGAAAGCCTTTGCGTTTGGCCGGACTTTCCGTTGAGCAGTAAAAAGTGGGCGCGCTTCAGGCGCCAGGGAAATTCCCGTAAAAATCCCGAGGGTAAAGGAAGTTTCTGCCACAGGGAAGAAGTTCTTTTAAATAAAACAATGTCGATTTGCCGGGCAACCCAACGATGCTGGAAACCATCATCCAGAATCACCAGATCGGCGCTTTCGGTCACTTCGAGATGATGCAGGGCCTCTTTCCGTTTCTCAGCCACAACTACCATTTCGGGCCGGGCCTTGTGTGCAATAAGCAGCGGTTCGTCACCTCCGGTAATTGCGTCGCACAAAACCTTCCCCTTTTCGTAAACGACCTTCAGGCCCTTGCTTTTCCGTCCGTATCCCCGGCTAACTACGGCCACTCTTCCCACATCACTTAGTTTTCGGGCCAGCCAAATAGTAAACGGGGTCTTGCCGGTTCCCCCTGCCTGAATGTTGCCCACGGAAATTACAGGAAGCCGGGAACGATACACCGGTAAAATTCCCCAATCGAACAATAAATTACGTATTTCGCTTGCCAGCCCGAACAGCAAAGAAAAAGGCAAAAGCAGCAAACGCACGAAATGCAAAAGAATACTCATCTCACCATTCTCCTTTTACGCACGTTTGATTAGCCTGAGCAGGGCCGCCCACTCTTCCTGGCGGAAAAAGTGCAACGCCCAGAACAAAATCGGGGAAACGGCCAGCACGGCCAGGCGCAACCAGAGCCCGGGTTCTACCGCGTAATAAAACACCAGCACGGCCGCCAGGTAAAAAAGAATAAAGGCAACGCGTCCGTATTCGTAGGGAATGTAGTACAATTTTTGGTTGGCCACGAAAATGCTCACGGCCATTACCAGGTAAGCCAGCAGGGTGGCAAAAGCCGCTCCCATTATCCCGAAATGCGGCATCAAATACAAATTGCTACCGATATTCACCAGCGCAGCCAGTCCGGTAAAAATGATCATGTATTTGGTCTTTTTACGAATGTAAATACCCACCGTAAAGTTAACGTACAGGCCGTAAAACAAATACGAAGTTAGAATAACGGGAATAATTTTGGTACCGGACCAGTACATGCGGCCCATAACGGTTTTGCCTCCCGGTAAAGGCAGGCGCACCAGATAATCGATCACAAAGCTACCAAAAATAATAACCACCGTACTAACCAGCGTAAAATAGGTAAGTACCCGGGCATAAATTTGCCGGGCATTTTCCTGCTTTGCTATTTTCAAAAAGAAGGGCTGCCAGGCATTGCGAAAGGCAATAACCACCAACAGCAACAACGAACCGAATTTGTAGTTAGCCGAATACAAACCCAGCAAGTCCTTATTCAACAAAACCCGCATTAAATATTTGTCGCTCACTTCCACCGTTAAATAGGCCAGGCCATTGGGCAAAATAGGCAGTCCGAATAAGAGCAGAATTTTAAAGACTTCCGCACTCCACTTGCCCTTCAGGTAGTGCATTTGCCAGGGTAAAAGGGCGATTAAATTCAAGAAAGAGGCGATTACATTGGCGTACAAAACACCCATGACCCCTTTGTGCCAGACAACCACAAACAAAATATTCAACAGAAATTCAAGAATAAACCGTCCGATGCGAAAGGCCGAATAGTGCAACGATTTTTCTTCGGCACGCAGTACAAGGTAGGGCAAATTTCCGATCGAATCAAAAAACAGGATGGCGGCGCTCACCCGGATTAACGGGGCGTAATGCGTACCGGCAAAAATAAATGCGCCCAACTGCGGAGCGAACCAGAACAAAATAAAAGAAAGGAAAAGGCTGTTGACCACCACGCTTTTAAAGCCGGTAGAATACACATCGTTGCGTTTGTATTTTCCCAAAAAGAAATAGCGTAAAATTGCCGAATCCATGCCGTACAAATACACGATGTTCATGAAGGCCATAAAGGTGTAAACCAATGTCAAATCACCATATTGACTTTTGGAAGCCAAATAGCTGGGGTCGGTGTAGATGGGCAACATGATAAAGCCCAGCGCGCGCTGCATGAAGGTGCTAATGGTGTAAATGGAAGAATGCCGGGCCAAATTTTTAATGTGTTCAATCATTATTCAACCGTTTGATTTTGTGCGCCAATGCCTGAACCGCTAACACATAGCCGTATGCGCCAAAGCCACTGATGGTTCCCTGGCACACTTCGGAAATGACCGATACATGCCGAAAAGGCTCCCGGGCAGCCACATTGCTTAGATGCACCTCGACCACAGGAATGGTACACGCTTCGATGGCATCGCGCAAGGCGTAAGAATAATGGGTTAATGCGCCGGGATTAATCACAATGCCGTCAAAATGCATCATCGCTTTGTGAATACGGTCGATGATTTGCCCTTCGTGGTTACTCTGGTAAAATTCCAGTTTCACTTTTTTAAAATAGTCCTGCACAAAAGCATTCAGTTCGTTTAAGGATCGATGTCCGTACACGTCGGGCCTGCGTTGTCCCAACAAATTCAAATTCGGGCCGTTAATGACAAGAATTTCCATGCCACCTCTTTCGTGTTTTTTTAACCTATTTTCGGTAAGGGAGAAAAATAGTTAATTTTTGCGGACTTTTAAAATCTTTTTGAACGGAACCAATTGGAACGATCCGGTAATGACTAACCGGTTCTTTTTGCAGAACCCCGGGCAGACAAATCGCCAAGGAATAAACGGTAAATTTTGTGCTTTGGCTGGCAGGCACATTACTTCCAAAGGGGAAGCGTCATCAGTTTTTTCGCTCATTACGTTTTTAAGCTTCCGGAAAATTTACTTCAAGAGCATCATCTTGCGCACTTTTTTGTGTTTCCCGCTTTGCAAACTTAAAAAATAAATTCCGCTGGGCACCACCCGTTGCTGGTCATCACGTCCGTTCCAGGAAACACGATGCCAGCCCTTGCTCCAAAATTTTTGGGAGAGAGTGCGCACCAAACTTCCGTTCAAATCGTACACCAAAAGCCGGGCGTTGTCGGCAAGGGGCAAATAAAAACGAATGGTCGTCTGCAAATTAAACGGATTGGGGAAGTTGGGCAAAAGCACGGGTGTGTCCGGTAAAAGCCGGGCCACATCCCCAACGGCCGAAGGTTTGGTGTAGGCCAAAATGCGTACATCGTCCACGTAGGCACCATCTCGTTGGTTGCCGCCGTCGCTGTGCAAACGAAAGCGCACGTAAATCGTACTTTGGCCCTCGTATTGAGAAATGTCGATCCATTCTCTGTGCCAGTAATCGCTGAATCCGTCGTAACCAAAGGTCCCGTCGGCCTGCGTTCCCTGACCGGAGGCATCTACCATGCTCTTCCCCCGCAAAGTCGTCCAATTGGTGCCATCCGTAGAAAGTTCCACTGTAAAAAAATCGAAAGGCCGTTCCACGTCCCAGTGCGTGCGGTAAGTTAAATAAGCGGCATTGCCTGTGGGCAAAGAGACAGGCGTACGCATGGTAAGCGCGTTGTCGGCATTGTTGGCATATTTCCCGTCGGGACTATCGGTAAAGCAGTGATCCGTATCGGCCGTAACAATACCCCAACCCTGACCGGTATCCCACTGATCGGTGCCGCTTTCGGCGTCATCCTGAAAAACAACGGATGGGGTTCCGATGACAAATCCCTGCAGGGTATCTTCGTAGGCATAGCCGTCCTGTTCCATACGCAGCACTAAATTTCCCCAATGGCCGTCGGGCGCGCCGGATTGAACCCGCACGGTAAATGTATCACTTAACACCATCTGGGCCGGGACAGCCGCATAATGCAAGCTGCCCTCGGTTTCCAGGTAAGAATCGCGGCTAACCAAAGAAAGGGTAACGTTGGGCGCCTGGCCTTGCCCGATGTTTTTAATCCGGCAAACCAAACGAATTGTTTCATCGGGATCGGGATAACCGTTTTGATTATCGTCTCCGACAAGGTGGTAGTTTTCCAGGGTTAGTCGGCCTCCGGCCAGCCAGGCCAGGTTTAAATTCGCCCGCAAATTTTCTTCACATAAAGGCACAATGCGCTCTTCGTCCGGCCAAAAGCCATCGCTGTCCGTACCCACTTCGGGAGTTACGGCCAGTACCTTGGCCTTTGTTTGTTGTTCGCCATACAGCCAATCGTCGGAATCGCCGTTTACGGAATAATTGACGGTTTCTTCACCGGTACCAAAGTTGTAACGATTTACCTCGGTCAGAACCGTGGCGTAAAGTTTGTACAGAAGTGAATCGGGAGTTAAGGCATCGACGTACCCCCAGGGATAAATAAGTAAATCGGAATAGGTGTGATAGTTAATGGCCAAAACCAGATGGCGCGACTGCACGAAGTCGCGGATGGCTTGAGTTTCCGGTTCGGAAAACGGCCCGCTTCCGCGGTAAGTATCACTAAAGGGATAGGGACTGGAGCCGTAGTCGTCGTAGCCCCATTTGTACCCGTAATTACGATTCAAATCCACCCCGTACCAACCGTTGCCATTATCCCGACGATTTTTACGCCATTGCCCGCCGCCGTTCGGCTCTTGTTGCTGGTTGTACACGTAGCCATCGGGATTTACCACCGGCACGAAAAACATTTCCCGGTGATCCACCAAATAAGTTACTTCCGGGTCGCTTCCGTACCGCTCCAGCAAATAGTCCATAAAATACATTACGGCCATCATACCAGCCGGTTCCCGTGCATGGTGCAGGGCGGTGTACAAAACTTCCGGTTCGTCTTCATCCTGGTCGGCCTGATCCGAAATTTTGAGCATCCACAAATCACGATTTTCAATGGATTTTCCGATCGATTGTTTGGCGCTGGCAATCTGAGGATGATTCTGATGCATGGAATCCAGTTCGCTTACCACTTCGTCGTAGGTGTAAAATCCGCCCATACTGCCCAATTCGAATCCGGCGGGCAAATCGCTGCCGCGTTCAAAAGAATAGCTCTGTTCGGCCTGGCGGAGATGATAGGCCTGAACCACATCGGGTACCAGCACCCGGTAAGAAATGCCGCTGTCTCGCAAAACTTTCAATTCCACATCGTTCACAATGGTGCGCAAAACTACCCCTTTTTCCGTTTTCCGCACAATGGTAATATGGTCGAATTGCATTCCCTGCCTGGCTAACAGGCGAAAATCGGTCCGGCGGGAAATCGTTATTTCTACTTTACTGTACGTAAACCGATGCCCGTCGGCCCGGACGGTGCCAGCCACCATGAGAATACCCAGCAAAAACAAACCTAAACTTTTCGAAATTTTCATTAGTTTTCTCCTAATCGCTCAACACAAATATGCGTAGCTTTTCTCCGCCTGTGAATATTAAGATACGCTTTGCAAGCAGGAAGAAGGATTCCCGATTGGGAATTGCCCCGACCCGGTAAGTTAAAATAAACGAAAGATTGAACCAAAGGATTGAGGTATTGCACAAAAAGGGAGACGTAAATTGATTCATTAATCACAAAAAAACCGGGAGTTTTCGCTCCCGGCTATGTTGTACCCAACTGTTTTTATTTAAGTTCACCAACCGCCTTTTTAAGTTTGCCGATATCCCAGGGTTTAATAATGCGTCCCGGCGTATTCAGTTCGTCGCGTACCCGCATCACGGCCAATCCCAGATATTTGTCATTGTATTTGGCCAACAGCATTTGAACCCATTGCTCGAAAGGCGTATCAAACGTGGTCATTCCCCGGGTGGTCGATTCGCGCACGACCTTTTTCCCCTGATCATCCATGATCATAATCATATGAGCGGAAAAGATGTTATCGAGTTTGGCATGAATCAAGGCACACACATCGCCGCTGTGCAGGCGATCCTTCACTTTAATCAGGTCGGCCAATGGCACGTAATCGATGGTAAGCGTGCGGTCGGGTTGCACATCGGTGGTGTCGGTAATGCCTTTCCCGGCAAAAAACGTCCGATGGGAGATGGTACGCGTTACCTGCTTCGTGTACTCGCCGCCAACTTCCCGGGAAACATCTTTTAACAGCCAGCGATTTTGCGGCAACCAATCGGCCATCGTGTAATGGTTGCGCGTTTTCATGCCAATCAACCCGTCACGGTAACGAATGTTCTGCAAATTGTCGAAAAACGTGTCCCAGTAGTCCGAAATGGAAAGCGCCAGAACATGCTCACAAAACGACATGCAATTGGTCTTTTTGAAGTTAACCAAGGGATAGGGTTCCAGAAGGGCGTAAGGGCCGTCACCCACGCATTTAAAATCGTAAGGCGTACCTAAAAAACGCCTGGAGTAATAATTCATTTTTTGAGTAATTGTCCAGGGCTTTTTACTAATAACTTTAAGTACCGAATCAATTTGTTGGTGAGTCATCTGGTAAAACGGTCGTTCTTTAGGTGATGCGGAAAAGGAGAGAACGACAAAAGCAAGAAGAAAGACAACGGAAAGAATAGAACGGTACAACTTCATGGCATTTTCCTTTACTTTTGTTTTATTGGTGATTAAACGCGTTTCCAAAGGGTATTATTTCTTAATTATTCACCCATGACTTCACCACAAGGATGGCTTTTTTGGCAACCTGAAGAGCCGGGCCATCGTTAATGCGCAATGCGCGATTTTAATTAAAAAAATCAGAGAATAGCGTTCGGGCCTTCTCCAATTCTTCCGGTTTTCCCACATCCAGCCAGCGGCAATCGTCAATGGGCACTCCCACAACGGGCATGGCCCTGTGGGCAATCTGCAAATAGGCATCGATAATGGAAAAAATTTTCTCCGGCGGGAAATAATCGAAAATTTCGCGGCGCAGGGCGTGGATGCCGGAGAAAGCCAGCGGGGAAAACGAAGCACAGGTTTTGCGTGCCATCTTCAATTCGCCACTGCGTACGTTTTGCCAGCCCACCAAACGTTTTTGGGCATTGAACAACAGGTAACGGCTGGTGCGGCGCCGTTTCACGGCCAATGCCGCCAGGGCGCCGGTTCTTTGCAGGGCCCTGAACAAACGCCCGTAATCCAGATCGGTCAAAATATCCACATTGTGCAGCAAAAACATCTCCACATCGTCAAAGAACCAGCGCGCTTTTTTGAGCCCACCGCCGGTGTCTAACAACTCATCTTCCACAGAAAAGGCCACGTGCAGTCCAAAGGCCTCTTTCTTTTTGACAAAGTCGATGATTTGTTCGGCATGATGATGCACATTAATGATAATTTCCCGCACTCCGGCCGCCTTCAGGCGTTCCACAACCAACTCCAGCAGGGTACGCCCCTGAATTTCGACCAATGCCTTGGGACGCGTATCGGTCAACGGGCGTAAACGTGTCCCTTTTCCTGCGGCTAAAATCATGGCTTTCACGGCTTATCCTCGCCCCATCATTTCCAGTTCGCGGTGCCGCACCTGAATTTCGATGTTGCCATATTTGCTTTTCAAATAGTCGGCCAAACGGTTGGCACAATACACCGAGCGGTGTTGCCCTCCGGTACAACCGAAGGCCACCATGATGTCGGTAAAATTTCGTTTCTGGTAGTTGGTCACCATCATGTCGATTAAATCGTTTACGTGGTACAAAAACCGCTCTACCTCCGGTTCATTCTGCAAAAATTCGATGACCGGCTTGTCGTTTCCGGTTAACTGTTTGTATTGTTCGTAACGCCCCGGATTGGGCAACATGCGGCAATCAAACACAAATCCGCCGCCATGCCCTTTTTCGTCCACGGGAATGCCCCGCTTGTACGAAAAACTCTGGATGCGAACCGTCAAACGCAAATGAGCGTCGCCGAACTGCCGCAAGTAGCTGGAACGCACCAGGCCTTCCCACACGGCCATCAGTGCCGGAATTTCAATGGGCAATTCCACGTTGTGCAACAGCCATTCTAAATTTTGGATGGCGTAAGGCACGCTTTTCAAAAAATGTTCTTTACGCTCGTAAAATCCGCGAAAGCCATAGGCACCCAGGGCCTGCATGATGCGAATGAACACGTAGCCGTAATACTGTTGCAAAAATTTTTCCCGGTTTACCGGCATGTACTTTTCCAGCGTGTTCAAATAATGTTCCAATAACTCCCGGCGAATGTCATTGGGGATATCGGCCTTTGCATCAAACAAAAGCGAGGCCAAATCGTACTGCAAGGCGCCTTTGCGCCCTCCCTGATAGTCGATAAAATAGGGCTCTCCGTTAACAATCATCACATTCCGCGATTGAAAATCCCGGTACAAAAAATAATCCCGATCGGCGGAGAGTAAAAAATCGATAAATTTCTGAAAATCATTTTCAAGGTGTTGCTCATCGAAGGGTATTTTGGCCAGTTTTAAAAAATAGTATTTGAAATAATTCAAATCCCAGTGCATGGATTGCCGGTCAAAGCTGGCACGCGGGTAACACACACTGTAATCCAGGCCCTCGTTTGCTTCGATTTGAAAGCGGGGCAAATAGGCCACCACTTTGCGGTACATCTCCACAATTTCCGGAGAAAATCCTTCTTTGGCGCGCTTTTCGCTTAAAAAGGAGAATAACGTGGTGTCGCCCAGGTCTTCTTCCAGATAGATGTTCTTATCCAATTCCTGCGAATAAATTTCCGGTACATTCAGGCCCAACGATTTAAAATGTTTGCTAAAGGTTAAGAAGGCAATATTTTCCTTCATGTCCGGATTAAAAGCCCCGATGGCCTGTTTGGTTTTTCCTTTGATACGAAAATACTTGCGATCGGAACCGTGGGCCTCGAGCGGTTGGAAAGACCTGACCGTTTCACCGGCCCACCGTTCAAACATGGCTTTCAAATTTTTCTCTATTTCCTTAGTCACGGCATTTCCTTTGTTAATCGTTTTCAAATTTTAAAAACAAAAAGAATTTAGCAATTGCAGCAAAAAGGTGAAAATAAAAATGTATCACGGAGGTCTCCTATGTGTTCAATCTTAAAATTTCCTGTTCGCGGATTGTTCGGAGGCGTGCCATCGAATGCAAAACCTTTGGATTAATGCAAGATTACCTTTAAATTTAGAAAGATGAAATCGGCTTTAATTTCAGGCGGAGAACACCGATGAACGCAACAACGCAAATTAGAACTTCCATTTCCGAACGCGAGCGTTTGCTCCTTTTGTATGAGCGCTACCGCCACGAGTACGAGGCAAACCTGAACCGTTTACACAAACAAATACGCCGATTGTTAATGAAAACCGATATCAATTTTAACATCAAATATCGGCTTAAATCGTTTGACAGCTATTTCCAAAAGCTCATTCGCTACCGGCAAAAAGGCATTAAGCCTTTAATCATTAACGATCTCATCGGCTTGCGCATTATTTGCCCTTTTCTGGAAGATGTGGAAGAGGTCGAATCCATTCTCCGGCAAAATTTTACCATACTCGAAATCGAGTACAAACACGCACAAAAATCCGTGACCGAATTTAGCTACGAGGCGGTGCACCTGACCATCGAATTGCCCGAAAAGTATTATTCCGGTCTCATCCCTTACAGCGGTCGCACCTGTGAAATTCAATTACGCACAATTTTGCAAGACGCCTGGGCAGAAGTGGAACACGAGTTGATTTACAAAGCGAATTTTACCCTGCTCAACGAACAAATAAAGCGCAAGCTTGCTTCGCTTAACGCTACTCTCACGCTGTCGGACATCATTTTTCAGGAAATCCGCGATTACCAAAAGGAAGTCAAAGAACTCCGCGAAAAATGCCATGAATCCATGACAGAAAAAATTCGCTTACCCAACGGGCAGCAAATTCCGGGCGACGGAAAAGAAGACGAATTAAGTACGCCCCCTCCTTTGCCCAAATCGGTGTACTCCCGTTCCAAGCTGGAAAAGCTTCTTTTCGAAGCACTGGAAGCCCACAGCGAGGGTAAGTACAAAACGGCCATTCAAATTTACAGTCAGGTTTTGCGTCAAAAGTTGAAACCTGCCATTCGTTCCATCGTTTATAACCACCGGGGTATGGCCTATTTTGTCATGGGCGAATACGAAAAAGCGTTGCAAGATTTTACCCGGGCCATCAAATTCGATTCACAAAATCTGCGCGCCATCAACAATCGGGGGCTAACCTATCGCATGCTCAAAAAATACGATTTGGCCCTGGACGATTTTCGCAAATCTCTGGAAATGGACGGGTATCAGTACGAAACGTACCACATGCGTGCGCTCACTTATTTTGACCTGATGGATTACCCCCGTGCATTAAGCGATTGCGACCGGGCATTAAAGTTAAAGCCGGATTACAGCCCCGCCGACGCGTTAAAAAAAGTTATTGCGGCACAAATGAGTTTTTGAAACAGGAGAAAGTCAGAAATGGGATTCTGGGGAAAGGCCTTTGGTATTGGTCTCGGATTTATGATGGGCGGCCCGTTGGGCGCCGTATTGGGAGGCGTTTTAGGACACATGTACGATACGGAATCGGATCACAAAAAACGCGGTTTGGGTCTGCGGTGTCCCTATTGTGGGAAGCTGGTCCGCCCTACTTCCGACGGGCACTGTCCGGTTTGCGGAGGTGATCTGAAAACCGCAGGCATGCACGGTCCATCCAGCACTACCGACCGACAATTTCTGTTTTACGTGGCATTAACTTCGTTAGCCGCCAAAATGGCTAAGGCCGACGGAGTGGTCAGCAAAGAAGAAGTTCAGGCTTTTGATGCGTTCGTACGCAACGAATTGCGCTTGCCCCTGGAAGAACGCAAAATTATTGCACAAATTTTTAATCAGGCCAAAAATTCGCCGGAAGACCCTCTGGCCTTTGCCCGACAATTCCGTGAATTAATCGGCTACCAGCCGGAAGTTCTGCAAACCATGATTCATCTGCTCTTCCGTATTGCCATGGCCGACGGACAATTCCATCCGGAAGAGGAGCGGTTCATTCGCAACGTCTCCGAAATTTTCGGATTAACACCGGGCGAATACGAACAAATTCGCGCCCTGTTCGTGAAAATCGACTTCCGGGCCTATCAGGTGCTGGGGGTAACGCCCCAAGCCAGCGTGGAAGAAATCAAACACGCGTACAAACGTTTGGTCAACCAATACCACCCCGATCGCCTCATCGCCAAGGGAGTGCCGGAAGATTTCATTAAAATCGCCAACGAAAAAATGGCGGAAATCAACAATGCCTACGAGCAAATTCGAAAGGAGCGCGGCTTTTAATTTTTTCGTCCCTTTCGTAAAAACTTTTCAACTAAATAATAAAACCTTAAAACGTTTGGAAATAAAATGGAAGAAAAACTTATTAAATGGGATCCAAACATGGAAAACAAGTACGACGATTTTTACAAGAAGCTTCGCAAAAAAATCGACGATTATCTGGCCAGCAAAAACGTGGAATATGCCGATTTGCTTTTGCTGGTTCCGGATTTTTTCCATCTGCTGGTCAAACTGATGCTGGACAAACGCGTGCCGGCCGATAAAAAACTTAAACTTTCCGCAGCCATTGCCTATTTCATTACTCCCTTCGACATCATTCCCGAAGCTATCTTTGGCCCGGTAGGCTACATGGACGATCTGGCTCTGGCCGCTTATGTTTTAAACGAATTCATTAATCAGGGCGATCTGGACCTGATTTACGAACATTGGGCCGGTCGGGGTGATGTGCTGGCCAGCATTCAAAATGTTTTAACCGTGGCCGATTATTACCTGGGAAAGGGCCTGTGGCAGCGCATTCGCAACAATTTTAATCGTCAGGTTTAACGATGGCCGCTTTTCTCCCGGCACCTTTTACCGCCCAACAGCTGCGCGCTTTGCAGGCGCAATTGGACACTCCGGCCTTGCTCATCGTGCAAGAGCGTTTGCAAAAAAATATTTTGGCCATGCAGGCTCTGGCAAAAGGCAGCCACACGTCCCTTCGCCCCCACACTAAAACCCACAAATCGCCGCAAATTGCCCGCTGGCAATTGGAAGCCGGCGCGCAGGGCATTACCGTAGCCAAGTTATCCGAGGCCGAAGTGATGGCCCAAGCCGGATTCACAAATATTTTTATTGCCAACCAGATAACGCACCCTTTAAAATTAAAGCGCTTGCGCGGTTTGCACGAAAAAGTTACGCTTATTGTCGGGTTGGATCATCCGCGCCAAATCGCATTGTTACGCCCACACTTTGAAAATGCGTCTCGCCCTTTAAACGTACGCATCGAAATCGACAGCGGATTGCAACGCTGCGGCGTGCCCCCTGATCAAACGCTGCTGCGGCTGGCACAAACCGTGATGCGCCACAAATGGCTGAATCTGGAAGGAATTTTCACCCACGCCGGGCAGGCCTACGCCGCCCAATCCCGTGAAGAAATCGAACAAATCGGGCACGAAGAAGGCGCATTAATGGCCAAAGCCCGGGCACTTTTAGCCCGCGAAGGCATTACCATTCAAACGGTTAGTGTGGGATCGACCCCAACCGTGCCCTTCTCCGCGCAGAACAACGCGGTTAATGAAATTCGTCCCGGGAATTACGTTTTCTACGATGCCATGCAATTGGCTCTGGGAGCGGCCGGCGCAGAGGATTGCAGCCTTTTCGTTCTGGCCACCGTCACCTCGCGCCCCCGTGCAGAGCGTTTGGTGGTGGATGCCGGCAGCAAGGCCCTGCACACCGACGGTGCCGCCCTTACCGGGCACTTTGGTCTGCCGCTGGGAATTGAGGGACGGGTTGTTCGCCTTTCGGAGGAACACGGCATTTTGCAGGTCCCGGCCGATTGCCCCCTGCAACCCGGCGATCCGTTGCTCCTTTTGCCCAACCATGCCTGCGCCGTAGTGAATTTGTTCGACGCTTATTATTTAGTTGACTCGTCTTTGCAGACAGAGTACCTTCCCATTGAAGGACGCGGCAAAAGTCAGTGACACGCTTTGCCGCGCATCGTGTCTGTGATGTTACGGCAGATTTTAAGTGTAATTTCCGAGGGAAAACATGCTTTTACCCCTAAAACGTTTCTGGCAATTGGGACTTTTGATTTTGGTTGTGGTAGCCGTTTCGACTATTCTGCTGAATTTGACCTATCTCGATTTGCAGGAGCAATCTGCCCGGGATCAAATGCAAGTTCAGGCACACACGCAAGGCAGGTTTATTCAGCTTCTTGCCCAGAATGACACCCTTCCTTTGAACGATCCGCACTGGCAAACTTTTTTTTCCAAATGGAACCGCCTTTCCGATTCCACCGGATTGGAAATTTGGGCTGTGCTTAACCGCGCCACGCAAAAAACACTGTTTCTCGAAAGCCGACTCCCAAAAGAGCTTCTCGATTCGCTTGTGCAGCATAGCTTGCTCGATGGTGAAATACGCACACTGTCCGGAGAAAAACTCTGGATAAAAGCCGAACCCCTCTTTTCCAAAAACGGAGAGTGGGACATCATCCTTATCCGACCGGCCTTTTCCAAGAAATGGTTCAGTCGCCCCTTCTGGATGCTCTTTACCCCCTTCATTGTGACCATTGCTCTTTTGCTGGTGGTTATTTTGCTGGTGGTTTACCATTCGTTCAAACAACCTCTTAAATCCATGCGGCATCTGGCAGAACATTTGAATGCCGGAGATTACGATTACCGCATCGAGTACTCCAGAAACGACGAATTTACCGACACTTTCATGCGCATTAATCATTCGCTGGAACGTTTGGGCGTGGGAGAAGAAAGCTACACCAAAAAAGAAGAAAACATTCGTAATTTATTGGAAGTATTGGACGAAAGCATTGTGGTGGTAAATGCTCAACTTCAATTGATAACGTACAATCAGGCCGTGGTAAAACTTTTCCACTGCAAGCCCCCCGAACAATTTCCCGAATTATTTACCCGAGTCGTCGACGAAAACATGGCTTTGCGCGATCTGATCCGCCAGCTTAAAGCATTGGAGCAGGAATCCATCAGCCGTTCTCTGGTACTCTGGGCAGACGACAAAGAACTGCAGGTAAACGTAACTGTGCAAGTTTTGGACGAACAACGTCTGCTTTTGATGTTTAAAGATCTCTCCCGCGTCCGGGAATTGCAAAACAACCTGTTACGTTCCATGAAGTTCGGAATAATTGCCAACCTGGTTTCGTCCATCAGTCACGAAATCCGCAATCCGCTTTCGGCGGTAGGTATTCACGCCGAAATTTTGAGCAACCGTTTAACCAAGCAATACCCCGAACTGGACGAGAAGCTCAAAAAATCGTTAACAATCATCCAGAACGAAATAAAACGGATCAACCGCATTCACACGCAATTTTTCAATCTGGCCCGGAAACGGGAATTAAAACTTGCGGAGATTAAGCCCAATTCCATTTTGGAAGACGTCATTCAACTGGTGCAGCACCATGCACTGGAACAACAAATTGCCCTGCACATCGAACTGGATCATTCCATCGATTTTATTTACGGCGATGTGGATCAGTTAAAACAAGTTTTTCTAAATATTGTACTCAATGCTTTTCAGGCGGTCGATCAAGAGGGGGAAGTTCACATCAAAACCTCGCAAGACGCACAGAAGGTTTACGTGGAAATTACGGATAACGGTCAGGGCATTCCTCCGGAAGTGGGGGAACATATTTTCGATTTGTATTTTACTACAAAAAAAGACGGAGGCGGCATTGGGTTGGCCCTTTGTAAAAAAATCGTCGAAGCGCATGAAGGGCAAATCTGGTTCCGCAGCAAGGTCGGGCAAGGCACCACATTCATTGTAGCTTTCCCGCGTATTACCCGTTCCAGAAAGGAACGCATCCAGACCCGCCTTACCGAACTGCGCGGAGAATA
>Ga0256914_1000342_pt1 | contig 45792 bp, 42 predicted proteins | sample HulkmetaG_FD_191571 | JGI IMG/M metagenome (GOLD analysis project Ga0256914, IMG submission 191571) | Hydrothermal chimney microbial communities from Main Endeavour vent field at the Juan de Fuca Ridge, Pacific Ocean - Hulk | ecosystem: Environmental > Aquatic > Marine > Hydrothermal vents ...
AAAATGAAGTAACTCTTATAAAACAAAGAGAACCACAAAAATATATCGAAACATTAAAGCTTGATAATAAAACTATAGATGAAATGAATAAAATGATAAGCAATATCCTTGAAATAGGCAGACAAGAGGGTGCCCAGTTTGAAAAACCGGTTGATTTGGATTTGATTGCTTTTATAAAAGAACATGCAAATAATTTTCAAATGTTGGCTCGCCATGAAAATAAAGATATCTCTATAAACCTTTCACCACAGAGTTATATGATAAAAACACAATCCACTTTGCTCTTGCATATACTTCAAAATTTTGTACAAAATGCCATAAAATTTACACCTGAGAAAAAAAAGATAGAGATAAAAACCTATAATGTCAGTAATGGATTTTATATAGAGATTATAGATGAAGGTCCCGGAATTGACGAAGAGAAGGATCTTTTTGCTCCTTTTAAAAGATTTGGAAATAAAAGTGGAACAGGTCTTGGGCTTTTTCTTGCAAAAGGTGCCGCAGATGCCATAGGGGCAACCATAAGTTTAAAAAACAGAAAAGATAAACAAGGTACTATTGCCACTATTTTTCTTCCTTTTGTAAATTTTTGTGAAATTGCATAAAAATTTTTCTAATTTAAATCTTCTCAAAGCTTTTTTAATGTATAAACTATTTTAATTTTTACAAAAAAGGTTTTAAAAATGTCTTTAAAAATTACTGATGAGTGTATAGCATGTGATGCTTGCAGAGATGAGTGTCCTAATACGGCTATAGAAGAAGCTGATCCGATATATATAATAGATCCGGATATTTGCACGGAGTGTGTCGGTTCGTATGATGAGCCGGCTTGTATAGATGCATGTCCGGTTGATTGTATTATACCGGACCCTGACAATCTGGAAACTTTCGAGGAGTTAAAGCTTAAGTTTAAGCAACTGCAGGCCGAAGAATAGACATGGCAAAGATAACAGCTGTTATCGATATAGGTTCAAATTCCGCAAGGATGATTGTTTGTCAAAAAAGTAGCAGATATGCTTTTCATATCATTCATGAAGCAAAAAGCAGAGTTAGAATTTCGCAAAACTGTTATGAACATGGCGGAGTTTTACAAGAATTTGCTATGCAAAGAGCCATAAAAGCTTTGCAGGACTTTAAAACAATAGCAAACAGTTTTAAATGTAGAAAGATTTTATGTGTGGCGACTTCCGCACTTCGTGATGCACCAAATAAAGCAGAATTTTTAAAAAAAGTTAGAAAAGAAGTCGGTCTGAATATAAAAGTGATTGATGGTAAAAAAGAGGCATATCTTGGAGGATTGGCCGCTCTCAATCTGCTACCAAGGCAAAACGAAGCCGTAACGATAGATATAGGCGGAGGTTCTACCGAGCTAGCTTTTATAAAAAATGGAAAAATTACTCAAACCTTTTCTCTTGATATAGGCACTATAAGATTAAAAGAGCTTTTTTATGATAAAAAAGCACACCATAATGAACTTATTGCATATATAAATGAGAAATTATCTTTAATACCACCATCATTTAAGAGTGCAAAAGCTATCGCCATAGGTGGAACTGCCAGAGCCATATCAAAGCTTTTGATGCCGAAAGATTATCCTTTGAGAACACTTCATGCATATGAGTACGACTTGCCTAAAAACAGAGATATACTCCAAAAGATAGCAACATCTTCAATGCTTAAACTAAAAAAATACGATATCAAAAAACACAGGATTGATACTTTTAGAGAGGGTGTAAGTATATTTGTAAATGTACTTGATTTTTTATGTGTACAAAAAGTTATAACAAGTGGAGTAGGCGTTAGAGAAGGAGTGTATCTTAGCGATCTTCTAAGGAGTTCAAATCTAAGATTTCCGGAAAATTTCAATCCGAGCCTTAAAAGTTTAAGTGATAGATTTTTGATAAATGAAGAATATGCAAATACTCTTAAAAAAGATACACTTAAGCTTTTTGATATATTGCAACCAAAACATGGTATAGACGATAAATATAAAGATGAGTTAAAAGTTGCCGCCAAATTATCATCAATCGGTTCAAGTATAAATTATTACAGAAGTAATGAACACTCTTTTTATCTGATATTAAACAGCCTGAATTATGCTTATACTCACTCTCAAAAATTACTCATAGCTTTTATAACACTATATCAAAATAAAAAATTGCCAAAAGAGGAGAAGTTAAGAGAGTATCTTAAATTGCTACCTGATATGTATACTCTGCAATGGCTTAGTTTTATACTGGCACTTTCAAAATGTATCCATAAAAATTTAGCAAATATTGAGTATGAATTTTCTTTTGAAGATGATACACTTATCATTAAAACAAAAGAAAAAAAATGTTATCTCAGCGGAGAATGTCTAAAAGAGTTGTATAAACCTTTTCCTTTGGCAATCATAACCAAATAGTTTTACAGGTTAAAACCTTCTTCCCATGGAAAATTCAAATTTTGATGTTCTATCTCCCGGTTTTTCATTGATAGGTTTTGCAAAGATAAGCTGAATTGCACCCAAAGGAGATGCCCACTCGATACCAAGACCGGTTCCGCCTCTGTTTATATCAAAACCGTTTTCCCCTATAAAGCCATAATCTACAAAGAAAAGTGCTCTCATTTTTATGGATTCTACCAATGGAAGGCTGGCTTCTATAGAGTTTGCAAACATTCTTTTGCCACCTATGAGTGATCCTGCACTGTTTTTTGGTGCTATTGAACTTGATTCGTAACCTCTTACACTGGATTGTCCTCCCATATATATTTTTTCATTCAAGGGAAGATTGCCATTGTCAAAAGCTATCCTAAATTGTGCTTTGTATCTTAAGATTATATCATAATCAATCAAATCCTCAAGTCCGTAAAAATAAGAAAATTTTTCTATATTTTTTATATATTTTTCATCACCTCCGATACCTGCAAATTCTAATGAGCCTATCAGTTCCATACCGTGTCTTGGCAAATAATAAGCATCGGTAGTATCATATTTGGCCGATACTGTAGCAGCACTTTTTAGAGTATTTCCCACTTGATAAAGAGTAGGGTCCAAAGAACTGTCCAAATCACTGAGTTTTGATTTTTCTATATTGTATCCGACACTGCCGCTTATGGTTCTTGTAAACCTTTTTCCAACACTCAGGTTTAAACCTATTTTGTCTTCAGTATATGAATAATAATCATTGCTTGTATTGTATATTGAACCGCTAAGACTGTATTTTGAGTCAAAAACTCTTGGATTGTAAAAAGATACGCTTCCTTTTAAACTTTTTGATGAATAATCAATATTGACTGATGTATTAATTCCGCTACCAAATACATTTTTATCAGATACACTCCCGCTTATCAAAAAACCGTCATAACTTCCATATCCTATACCGCCTGATATACTTCCTGTTTGAGCTTCTTTGACTTTAACCAATAGTGTAATTTGACTATCCGAGACTCTTTTTTTCTCTATTTTTACATTTTCAAAATACCCTGTCTTTTTTAATTCTGTTATAGAGTCTTGAAAGTCCGTGTATGAGTATTTGTCACCGGGAGCCAAATATACACTTCTTCTAACAACCCTGTCTATTGTTTTTGTATTGCCGGATATCAGTACATCTTTAATATATACAATTTGTCCGGGATTTATTATATAGGTTATAGAGGCGGTATGCTTTTTTTTGTCTTGTTTTATGTCAGGATAAATTTTTGCATAGGCATATCCCAAATCCTCTATTTTGTGTTCTATATTTTTTATATCTTTTCTTAATTTGTCAACATTGAAAGTTTTGCCTGCATGAAGTTTTAAATCTTCTTTTAATTTGTCAATTTTTATAACGGGTTTTGCAAGAGAAAATTTTACAGAGTTTATTGTGTATATTTGTCCTTCTTTTACAAGATAGGATAAATCTGCAGTATAGTTTTCAAAATAAGTTCTTAAAAATGCACTACTGACATCTGCATCAAGATAGCCTTTTCTCATATAATAATCTTTTATCCTTGCACTGTCGTATTTTAGCTGGTCTATTTTAAGATTTCCGTCATCTCGTCCCCACAGCCATCCTAAAAACTGTTTTTGTCTGTTAACGATATTGGATTTGACATCACTATAATCTATATTTTTACTGCCATACAAATGGACTTTTTTTATAACAATTTCTTCACCTTTGCTTATGATAAAATCCAATTTTAAACTATTTTTATTTAATTTTATTCTCTTTGTTTCAACTATACTGTCATAATATCCTTTTTGCTCAAGATAATTCAATATCTGATTTTTGGCATTGTTTATATTTTCTTGATCATATATATCACCTTTTTTTATATCAAGCATAGTTTTTATATCATCTTTTTTATTGTCATATCCTACTATCTGTATTTGTGCAATGACCGGTTTTTCCACAAAATGATATGTCAGTATCCCATTATCTTCGCTGACCCATATATCTTTAAAATAATTTTGTTCAAAAAATCTTGAAATTGATTTATCGATTTTATCAATATTTACACTATCTCCTACACCAAATCCAAGCATCTCTTTGGCGATTTGATTTGATATATGTATCAGACCGTCAAATTTTATATCTTTTATTGTTGCGGCATTTAAAATAATGGTAAAAAAAGCGGATAAAGTAAAGAAAGTTTTAAAAAATTTCATATATTGCCTTGTTAAGTTGTATAACTTTAATTATTAAAAATGATATAATACCAAATATATTTTAAAAAGATTATAAAAGGAATATTTATGACTGTAGGAATTGTAGGTCTGGGGCTTATGGGCGGTTCTTTGGGGCTTGATCTTCAAGATAAAAAAATTGCAAAAAAAGTTTTAGGAGTGGATCACAATATAGCTCATTGCGAAGAAGCCCTTGAAATGCATTTAGTTGATGAAATAAGCAGGCTTGAAGATATAAAAAAATGTGATATGATATTTTTATGTATTCCTGTAAATGCCATAGTAAAAATTTTACCAAAATTAAAAGATATAGATTCAAAAACCACCATAGTTGATATGGGCAGTACAAAGCAAAAGATAGTAGAAGCTACTCCAAAAGAGATAGAAAAAAACTTTGTGGCATCCCATCCTATGTGCGGAACGGAAAAATACGGTCCGACAGCGGCTTTCAAAGGTTTATACAAGGGCAATACGGTAGTTCTTTGTGATACTGAAAGAAATGAAAAATTTCATAAAAACAGAGTGGAAGAGTTATATAAAAAACTGGATATGAATATCTTTTATATGGGAGCCAAAGAGCATGACAGACATGCAGCTTTCATATCCCATTTGCCTCATGCTATAAGTTACTCATTGGCAAACACCGTTATGTCACAGGAGGACCCTATGAGTATTTTAGCACTTGCGGGAGGAGGTTTTAGGGATATGAGCAGGATTGCAAAAAGTTCACCTGTTATGTGGAGTGATGTATTTAAACAAAACAGAAACAATCTTTTAAATTCCATAGACCTTTTTGAAAAAGAGATGAAAAAGATAAGAGAGTTAATTGAACATGAGAACTGGGAAGCTATAGAGATATGGATGCAAAAAGCAACAACTTTGCATAAAATTATATAAAATAAAATCTGATAGAGCCTGTAATGTTTTTATATTCCTTTTAACTTATTGTAAAAATCTTTTGTAAATTTTACAGCTTCTTTAAGAGGTATTTCCCTAAAAGTTATTTTTGTATTTGCTCCGCATTGAGACAGTTTAAAACAGTCCATAGGTAAAACTGAGCCGATTTTCGGATATCCTCCTATGGTTTGTCTGTCTTTTAGCAGTATTATTGGTTGTCCTGCAGCAGTTATCTGGATAGCTCCAAATGCTATGGCTTCCGAGATAAGTTTATCATATTTTGGTGTGATTTTGTCACCGATAAGCTGATAGCCCATTTTGTTGTATCTGTTTGATACTCTAAATTTTAATCCGGTAAAGTTTTTCAAATCAAACCAATTGTACTGATATCCTTTAACAAATCTCAACTCCAATTCTTTATGCCCTATAGCGGGTATAATAGCAGGAGAATAAAATGCTTTTTGTCTGTTATAGCTTGCAGATGCACTTAAAATATCCTCTTTTTTTATGGGTGAGCCTATATATTTGCCAACTGAAGACGAGCCAAGTATTTTTTTTGTTTTAAATCCTCCTTCGACTGCCATATAAGCCAATTGCCCGTTTAATGCATATCCAAATTCAAGAATATCATCTTTTTTTACAGGAAAACAGCTCCAGTTTTTTACCGGCTGTCTGTTTAATTTTGCTCTCATATCAGCCCCTGCTATACTGACTCTTGTATTTTGCAATACCTTTAACTTTAATTTTCCTATGGTTAACTCTATAGTAACACAGTTTGGAGGGTTGTTTAAAAGCCTGTTTGCAAGATGATATGATAATTCATCACTTGCCCCGGTATTGGATACTCCCAGATCATCATATCCGAATCTTCCCAAATCTTGGAAAGTTGCCATTATCCCTTCATTTAGAACTTCAAACATATTCATATTTTACCGCCAAGAGTCAAATACTCTTTTTTTGTTATGGGTTTGAATTTAACTTTAAAACCTATCTCAAAAGGAGATAATTCCTTTGAATTTGGATTGAAAAGCTTCATAGGAGTTCTGCCTATGATGTTCCAGCCGCCCGGACTTTCTCTTGGATAAACTGCTGTTTGATGGTCTGCTATGCCAACACTTCCTTTAGGCAATCTATCTCTTGGATGTTTTAATCTTGCGGTGGCTATTTTGTCATCTACTTTTGCCAGGTAAGCAAATCCTGGCATAAAACCAACTGCATACACCAAGTAAGTTTTAGATGAATGAAGATATATGATATCATCTATACTTAGTCTTTTTTCATTTGAGATTTTTTTTAAATCAAGTCCCGTTCGGGTTGAATAATAAACAGGTATTGTAATAGTTTTTTGATATAATTCGCAATTGCTGTCGTATTTGAAATTTGAAAGTTGCTCTTTTAAGTATAAAATGATACTTTTATCATTAAATGTATATATATCATATCTTATATATATGCTTGTGTATGAAGGAATGATAGATATAATCGAATGATTATTTAATGATTTTAGTGACTTGTAGTAAAAAGAAACTTTTTTTAAAACATTTTCGCTTATATCATCTGCAAAGTATATGATTATACTATCAACAGAAGAGATTTCAAATCTCATTTTGTGCTATCCAGATATGCTCTTATAGATTTTGTTATATTTAAAGCTTCTTTGTTGTCACCATGCACACAAAGTGAATCGACCTTTAAAAAGAGTTTTTTGCCTGATGTTGATTTTATATAGCCAAATTCATTTAACTCTTTTACTCTTTGAAGTATAATTTTTATATCACAAAAGAGAGAATTTTTCTCTTTTCTTGGTATCAAAAAGCCGTTATCGCTGTAAGCTCTGTCGGCAAATGCTTCATATATAAGCTTTATATGATATTTGTTTGCAATTTTTTTATATTTTTCATTTTTAGCTGATGAAAGTATCATTAGCTTCAAATTATTGTCATAACTGCTTAAAGCCTCAACAATAGTGGAAAAAATGTCATCATTTTTCATCATATCATTATACAGTGCACCATGCGGTTTTATATACTTTATGTCATAACTATCAGCTATTGCCAATGCTCTTAAGGCACCTATTTGGTATATAAGCATAGCTTTTAATTCATCAGGAGTATGCTCTATGCTTCTTCTGCCAAAACCTACTATGTCTTGATATCCCGGATGTGCTCCGATAGATATATCATTTTTCTTAGCCTCTTTTATGGCTTTGGTCATTGTAAGAGGGTCTCCGGCATGAAATCCGCAAGCAAGATTTGCCATATCTATATACTTCATTATTTTGCTGTCGTTTCCACTCTTGTAATTGCCAAAACCTTCGCCTAAATCACTGTTTAATTTTATCATTTTGATATCCTGTTATTTTCCTATCATATGAGCCGGAAGATAGTATGCTATTTGAGGAAATAATGTAACTATTACAACCGCTAACAGCATTATAATGAAAAAAGGCATTGTAGCTTTTACTATATACTCTATCTTTTCTCCCGAAATTGACTGTATAACAAAAAGAGAAAAACCAACCGGAGGAGTAACTTGAGATAATTCAACCATAAAAACCAGAAATATACCAAACCATAAAGGGCTAAAACCCGCAGCCGTAACTATAGGTAAAACTATAGGCAGTGTCATAACCACTATGGAAATTCCATCAAGTATCATTCCTAAAAATATATACATAATTCCGACAACTATTATAAGATGATAGGGAGATAGGTGTAAAGATGCAATATATTCGCTTATTGCTCTTGCAATACCTAAAAATCCGACAACCTGGGATAAAAATCCGGCACCTGCTATGATAAAACTTATCATAACGGTTGTTTTGACAGAATTAAACAAAGCTTCTTTAAAAAGTTTTGCTGAAAATGTTTTAAAATATACCGCAAGTACAATTGCACCCAAAACTCCAAGGGCTGCTGCTTCGGTAGGGGTTGCAAAACCACCGTAAATACTTCCTAAGACCAAACCTATAAGTAAAAAAGTAGGTATCAAATCTCTTAAGGATTTTGCTCTGTCGCTCCATGTAAAATTATCATCTGTTTTTGGGATAGCATTTTTATCTATGGTTGATATAATCATAATATAGCCCGAATATAAAGTTGCAAGTAAAAGTCCGGGCAAAATTCCGGCTATAAAAAGTTTTCCTATGGATACATCGGCCAAAACCCCATATATAATCATTATCAGGCTCGGAGGTATCAAAAAACCCAGTGTTCCGCTCCCTGCAAGTGAACCGATTGCAAGAGATTTTTTGTATCCTCTTTTTTTAAGTTCAGCCAGAGTTATTTTGCCTACGGTTGCGGTAGTAGCGGCAGATGAGCCGGAAACTGCAGCAAATAAAGAACAGGCAGCAACATTTATATGCAACAGTTTTCCCGGAACTTTTCCAAGCCAAGGCATCAGTCCGGTTAAAAGTTTATCTGATATGGAACTCCTGTAAAGTATTTCTCCCATAAGTATAAAAAGAGGCAGGGCTGCCAGCGACCATGAATTTAGTGAATCATAAAGACTTGAACTTAAAAGGTTGCCGATTTTATCAAATATGCTCATATTTGGCGGTAAGTTTACTTTGTATATCAGCATTCCTGCAAAACCTGTGAGTATCAACGATACGGCTATCCAGATAGAAGAAAGCAGAAAAACAAACATGATAACAATTAAAACAACAGTCAGTATGAGCGGGTCACTTATCACAAACTATCCTTTTATTTTTTTAATTATAAAAGCTAAAACCGCCAGACAAAACATAAAAAGTCCTATTGGGATAGCAAGCTGAGTAAGATATATGGGAGTTTCCGATACTGTTTCGCTTACCATATCAAAACTGTAACTCTCAATAACCATTTTAACTGAAAAGTAAAGTATAAAAAGAAGCAATGATAGCGTAATGATTCCTGCAAATATATCTATATATCTGATACTTGCTTTTGACAGTTTGGCAGTTAGTATATTTATCCTTATATGCCCATCTTCTTTAAATGTATATCCAAGTCCTAAAAATATAGAAGCAAGATAAAAATATCCGCTGTATTCATCGGCTATCATAGTAGATACATTGAAAAAAGATCTGGCAACTATTTCAGTAGTTATCAGAACTGTAAGTGCGATAAATAACAATGATGACAAGTAAGCTCCAAAATTTTGGAGCTTATCGTTGAATTTAAGAAAATTCATCTATTTTCTATATTCTTTAAATATTTTTTTGATTGCCGGTGATGCGTCTTCTAAGAATTTATTTAACAGTTTGTTTGCAATTTTGTTAAGTCCTTTTTTGACTTCCGGTGTAGCTTTTTCGATTTTCATACCATGTTCAGCCAAAGTTTTAAGTGCTATGCCATCCTCTTTTTTTGAAGCTTCCCATTGATATTTTTCTATCTCTTTGGCAGCTTTTAGCATGGCTTGTTGTTGAGCTTTGCTTAAGCTGTTCCAATAGTCAAGATTTATAGTGACTGCTTGTAGAGGGTAGGCATAATTTATTTTTGTAAAATAGTTTAAAACTTCCCAGAATTTTCCATCTTTTCCTGATGCGGAAGATGTAACAACCGAATTAACAAGACCGGTTCTAAGAGCTGAGTAAACTTCTCCCCAAGCCAAAGCTATCGCATGACCCCCTGCCATATTGATAAAATTTGCAGAATTTTTATCATAAGTTCTTGTTTTTAAATCTTTAAAATCATTCATATTTTTTATAGGTTTTTTTGTATAAAGTCCACTTGGAGGCCAGGTAACAGCATAAAGTAATTTTTGATTCCATTTTTTAAATGTTTTATTGTAGGCCGGTTTTGAAATTTGATAAAGTCTATAAGCATCATTATAAGAGTTTGCTATAAACGGAAGAGCAGATATACCAAAAACTTTTCCGCCGCCAGATGTAAAAGGTATAAACATATCAGTCAATGCCACAGTCCCGTCCTTGACTGCTTTTAAGGGATTTCCTTTGACGAGCGAACTTCCTGAATGAACTGTTATCTTTACAGTTGCATTTGTATATTTTTCAACCAGTTTTGCGAATTTTACCGCACCCTTTGTATGAAAATTGGTAGCAGGATACTTTGCATTTAGATCCATTTTGATAACACTTGCCATAAGTCCTGCCGAGATTGTAGCTATAAGTAATATTTTCTTAAGCATTTTGTACTCCTTTAAAATTTTTAACTAAAATCGAGTATATCATAAAAATTCTAAAATTGTTTTAAAAGTATAGTATCATTAAAAGAGAAAATCAAAGATACATTTGATATTTTAATGCCCTTAAAAAAAATCAATAGCTAAACAACACAAGAATAATTGTCAAATCAAAGTATAAATATAAAAAAAGTTAAAAGTAAAGCCCTAACTCCTCCTTTTTATAAAAAATCCCATAACTGATTCCATTTAGTTATACTCTTTATTGCTCCACTGACCAAATACATCGAAAATTGATATATCTAATCAGCGAAACAATAACCCCATTTGTAAAAACAAACTCTTCTTCTCATTGCTTGTCGATAAATGTCACTTATCAGCAAAACTTTATCAGTTGCCCGAAGAAGTGACGGTATGAACCCAAAATCCTTCATTTGCATCAACTTGACTTAAATTATTTAAATCTGTTCCATCTATAAAACATTTTCCTATCCACTGTCCATCCTTATATTTCCAAAAAATATCACTATTTTCGTATATTTTATGTAAATTTTCTACAGACATTCCGACTCCTCCTACTAAATTCCAACCATTTTTCAAAGATGGTATTTCATTGGGATTTCCATTGACTATAACTTCTCCGTCAGAGGAAGTCTTTATCCATACACCTTTTTTTGGCACAATAGATTCAAATTTGGATATATTAAGATCTTCAGCTTTTTCACTATCTGCTTCGTTTGTAGTGTATACTTTCCACTCGCCATTATCATATTCCCAAGCAATCAAAAGAGAACTTATTTCAGAAAGTGGTATGCTATAATTTGTTGGTGTGGCAACCAAATTCCATCCAGATTTATAGCTAATCTTTGATATATCGGAAATATCGGTTTGTATCCCGCCATATGCAAATACACCCATAGAGCCTACTATTAGCTTTATATTGGAATTATTACTAATGGCGATATCAAAGGGCAAATAATACTCACTGCCTGATGCATAATTGGTAGGATTTATATCTTGTAGTTTATTGCCATTTTTATCAAAAATATACAACTCTTTGCCGGAAGCAAATATCAAATTTCCTAATATTGTTATCTTTGATAACATTCTGTTATCTCCAAACTTATCTACTGTATTTTGCTTCCAAATCTCCTCACCATCTTTGTTATATAGTACCAATTTACTTGGATAGGCGACAAGAAATTCATACACTCCATCATCATTATAATCTAGAACTTTTAAATCTTTAACTTCTTCATTCGCAGAAATTGTTATAGTATCTTTTAAAGCATCTGTTGTTCCCTCTTTTGTCAAATCATATAAATTTATATATAAATTTTCACTATCGTAGGAAGCCAAAACCCCATCAATCACTCCATCATTGTCTATATCCCTAAAAATTGCAAGATTATCTGTCGGAGTAAAAAGAGAACTATATTTAGAACTGCTTACATTTCCATCCAAACCAACTCTTTTCAATGTTCCAAAATCATCAAAGTAAAACTCTTTCTCTCCTTTTATATTAACAATATTTATATAAGAACACCTCTCAACCGAACCAAATGTATGGAGAGTTGATCCATCTTTACCGCTATAAACTCTCAAATCATAGTTTTGGGTATCTTGATTTAAACTCGATATAAAAATATCATCTAATCCGTCACCATCATAATCACTCAAAACTATATCCGGATAAATATTGGAATAGTATGAAGGGCGACTCCAGATAATATTTCCATTTTCATCTAAAATTTCTAAATTTTCTTTATTTAATGCAATCAATTCACTTTTGCCATCTCCGTTAAAATCATCAAATCCAATTTTATCAGATAAAGTATATCCATCTTTTTTCCACAATAATTTTCCATTTATATCATACAGATAAAGTCTGTTTTCGTCGGATAATGCTATCTCATCATTGCCATCACCATTTATATCTCCTGTATATAATTTTTGAACAAGAGATCCTCCGCTAAAAACAGTTGTAGTACTATTATCATCATTTAATCTGTTTATATCCATAGTACCTATATACAATCCAAAATTGCTGTTATATTTACCAAAAGAGAGTGAGTTTACATCAAATGCCAAACTATTTGTCTTGATTTGAGATAGTGTTGTTTTTTCTATCAAAACACCATGCTCATCAAACAATCCCACATCTGTTCCGTATGATGCCGCCATCAAACTGTCATCTACTGCCATAGCTCTTGTAGGATACTTGTAAGATTCATGAGTCCATAATCGGTCTCCATTATTTTCTCCGAGTAGTGTTACGGCATCATAAGTCAAATTTCCCAAATTATAGTCATTAAACACAACATAAAAACCACCTTTTTTAAAATGCTCTATTTTTTTTATGGGCTTATAAAGATATGTATGCCAAATAATATCTCCGTTTTCATCAAGTTCCAATACATAGCCATCTGCCGTACCGAGTAAAATGACCTTTTTCCTATCTAATCTGTAACCAGCCCAAAGATAGTTCAAATAGCCATAAGATGTATCTATACTCTTTCTCCAAAGCTCATTTCCATCTTTGTCTAATGCATAAAGTGTATTGTTATAATTTATCGCATAAAGTGTATCTTTTGAACCATCAAGATTGCTATCTATCGTATACAATCCGTTGGATGGAACTTGAGATATATCAAAAAAAGGGGCATACTCCCCTATATGAACCAAGCCTTTACTGTTATAATCTTCATAATAGCTTATTGCTTTTTCATTTAAGATAGCCAATGGTTGATTTGAAACTGCCCATCCACTCACAAGATTTGTTTGAGATATTATAGAACCGTTATTATCTATAATATAACCGTCCAACCATGTAGTTGCCGCTATTTCGGGAGCAACATCCGAATCAAATTGAAAAGTTTTTATTTTACCGACACTACTACTGTTTTGAATACTCCAAAGAATACCATTATTGCCAGACAGGGCAAAAATCCCATTCTCCCCACCAACAATAATTTCATTCAAACCATCCCCGTTTAAATCCGCAAATTTCATCTCTTTAATACTGCCAAAATATTTATGAGACCACTCTAAGTTTACCAAAGCAAAAATATTCATCACTGTTAAAATAGAAACAACTAAAAATTTCACCATAATAATCTCCTTTTTATCTTGTTATAGTAAACTTTAATTTTATATCAAAATAATCATATATAATTTAAGCTTAATATTTAATCAAAATAAATTGGACAATATGAAATTGAAAAAATACAAACAGATAGTTTAAAAAGTGTGTATCTCCATAAAAAATCAAGAGGATTATTTATATCAGAAAAAAAGCAGGAAAAAGAAAAAAGTCAAAAGAAGTTAAACAATCAATAGAAGTTTATCATTAAAATAGCAATAGATAAAGAATTTATCCAAGTCTAATTATTTTGATAACACAAACCTAAAATTCAATATGATATAATCCCAAATTATGCATTAGGAATTCACTTTTTTATACCAATCATTTACCAATTTGAGATAATGATATTGGACAAATATGTAGTTATAGCAAATCGGCTTTAAGGTGATAACTGATCTTTTTTTAAGAATAAAATTTAAAAAAATAGATAAATATTTTTATTAAGATTTAAATGCTAATTTGTATCTTCAAGTCAATAACTATCGATAAATTGATAATTAATAAATATCTAAAAATCATTATGCTGAACTTAATCAAGAGAATTTATATTTAATATTAATTTAAAAAAATATTATAAAATCGTATAAAGAAAAGTATAAAATGGAGGAGCTGTTATAAAAAAGTTTTTTAGGTTTAGGTATAGCCGTTTCATTATATGCAGACAGCATCTATCTTACAAAAGGCTGGAATAACATATGAGCAAAAGATGATGCTCTTTTGATCTGATTGGCTGTGTGGATTTGATTTGGAAATATACGAATGATGGTTATTATCAGCCAAAGTGGAGTTTGTATGTTTCTAACAGGAGTAAATTTGATGTGCCTATGAATGTGAATTATTTAGATAGCATAGAAGCCGGAGATGGTTTATGGGTGCTTGCAAATGGTGGAAAATATGGAGAGGGATGTGAAGTTCAAACAACCCCCTCTGTCATAAAACCTCAAAAAACTCTCTTTCCAATTCATACAGCAGGTGGATTTGCAAATGCAGAAGCTTTTGCAGCACTTAAGAAGGATGGGAGCGTAGTTACTTGGGGAAGTAGTGGTGCTGGCGGAGTTAGTTCTTATGTATCTAAAAAGTTAAAAAATATAAAAGCTATATATCCAACATATAGTAGTAATGGTGAATAAAAGAGGATAGGGAGGATTTTCCTTCCTGTTCCCAAAAAACAAGGTATTATCAAACTAACCGAGGCAAGTGAACCCTCTAATTTTTTTCTAAGTTCCTTTGCTTTTGCAAGGTGAAATAAAATGAAAACTTTTCCCGTCAAAAAGACCTTTATCACTCAGTTTTATCTCCGGAATAACAAGAAGAGCCATAAAAGAGAGAGACATAAAGGGTGCACTCAAAGTTGATCCAAGTTTCTTTTTTGCAAATTTATCAAGCATTTCATACTCTCGTGCCACTTTAAAACCATCTCTTTTACTCATAATCCCAGCTACCTCAAGAGGAAGAATATAAGATTCATCTTCACCAACCGCGCTTATGCCCCCTTTGGTATTTATGATAAGATTTGTTGCTTTTGCCATTGCCTCATCAGAGCATCCTACTACTATAATATTATGAGAATCATGGGCAACACTTGAAGCAATAGCCCCATTTTTTAAATGAAAACCTTTTACATGTGCAATACCTCTTATAGCAGTATTTTTATAACGATTAATAACTGCTATTTTTAAGACATCTACACTTTCATTCTGAAGTACTTTTTCGTAAGTCATTAGCTCATGATCTACTACCTGAATCACTTCCAAGTTCTTACAGGCAGGAAAATAAAAATCTTTTGCTTCTTTTGGTTGTGTATTAAAGTTATTAATACTTTCTATCTCTATTGTATCCAATAAGCTTTTTGCATTTTTTGCAACACTATTCCCACCAATAATAGTCTCTAATACATTAAATTTTTTCAAATCCTCTACTATAATAAAATCTGCACTATCTCCAACACAGAGGGTTCCCACATCTAAATTATAATGTTCAATAGGATTTAAACATGCCATTTCTAACACATCAAACATATCATGTCCTAAAGAAATAGCCTTTACCACCATCTCATTTATATGTCCACGAAGCAAATCATTTGGATGCTTATCATCACTACAAAACATCATGCTATCATGATATCTATCAATAAGTGGATGTAAAGCATCAAAATTCTTTGCAGCAGATCCTTCCCGTATAAGAATTTTCATACCTTTTTGAAGTTTTTCTAAACCCTCTTCATAACTAAAGGCTTCATGATCTGTAGATATTCCAGCATTTATATATTTACTTAAATCTTCCCCTCTAAGGCCAGGGGCATGACCATCTATTGGTTTATTTAGTTTTTTTGCAATAGCAATTTTAGAGAGTATATCTTTATTACCGTTTAAGACAGCAGGGAAGTTCATCACTTCGCTTAAAAATTTTATTTTAGGATTTTTCAACAGTTTTGTAACGGCATCTACATCTAAAGTAGCACCGTTTGTTTCAAAAGGGGTAGCAGGTACACAAGGAGAAGCACCAAAATAAAACTTAAAAGGTGTTTTTTCAGCATTTTTTAACATAAATTCAACGCCTTTTATTCCTAAAACATTGGCAATTTCATGAGGATCGCTTACGCTGGCTACACTTCCATGTAACACAGCTAAACGAGCAAATTCACTAGGTATAAGCATTGAGCTTTCTATATGTATATGAGCATCTATAAAACCTGGCAAGACAAAATGTGAACATTTCTTGTCAATTGATGTAACTGAGACTATTTTTCCCTCCTTTACTTCTATAAGAGAAGGAGTTATCTCTTTCTTTTTTATATTAACTAAATTTGCCTTGAATGTCATAAAAAACTCCTCATATAATAATTAATCAAAAAAAAGAAAATAAAAAAAGGAAAAAAGGAGATCAAGTCTTTACTTTTAACTTTTTAATATCTTACTTATTCCCGCATCTGAAAACTTTAAAAACTTAGCCATCTCACTCTGTATAAAATCATCCTATCAAGCTTTTTATATAACTTTATCAAACAGATACCATGACTTAAAACGATCTTGCCAAAGATGTCTTGTTCGGTTATATTTTTTATTGCAGCATTGTGCATAGGAGGAGTTTATCTGTCTCATCTTTGCTGATAAATTCTCTTTGAAGTTCTCTAAAAGTAAATGATAGTGATTACTCATAAGAACATATCTATGAATAGCAAAACCATAATGCTCTGATACTTCACACAGAGTATATCTAAAAATTTCTCTTTATCTTTGGAAGTATTAAAAATAACTTGTCTTTTAATGTTACATCTTAGCATATGAAAACCTCCATCTTCTATTCGGATTTTTCTTGCCATGATACACCTCTGATTTGATTTGATAATTTTATCATAAAAAGTTAAAAGTAAAGCCCTAACTTCTTATACCCTCCTATATCTTCTTATGTGTCTAAAAATTTTATTATATAATATATTACGATAAAAATAATTAAGAAGGATTTGGAATGAAAAAATTACTATTATTTATCTTGTTAACTAATTTTATTTTTGCAATTACTCCTAATGAATATCAAAACAAATTAAAAATAGGGATAAATGTAAACTGGTGTAATTTTAATAAATATATAAAAAATAACTATTATAAAATCACTTCTAAAACATTTGCAAATCTTGGTTTTAGACATGTAAGAATTAGATTTAATGGTAAGATTTACAAAAACAATCCAAAAATAATACAATGTCTTAAAAATTCAGTTGATACTGCACTGAAAAATCATTTAATACCTATAATTACATATACTGATGATGATTTTGCTAAAATACCAAATCAAAAAAATTTAACTTTTTCGGTAAATACTTGGAAAATAATAGCCAAAATATTTAAAAATTATCCAGATATTGTTGCTTATGATTTGTATATAGAGCCAAATAAAAAACTTGGTAAAAAAGTAAAGAAACTTCTTAAATTTTATAAAAAATCCATTAATGCAATTAGAAAAATTGATAAAAATAAAATGATTTTTATAGCTCCTTCTCATATTGCAAATCCATATTATTTGGATGATTTATTACCTATAATAACAGATCAAAAATTAAATAAAAATCTTCTGATTGAATGGCATTTTTATGCATCCGGTCCTTCAAAAACGAATAAAAAGAAACTTTGGAGTATTGGTAATGATTATGAAAAAAAATTGATTGATGACAAGATAAATTATGCTTATAAATGGTGTCAAAAATACGATATGAAAAGTTGGGTTGGGGCGGTGATGCCGGGGGATTATAATCATGGAGATAATTTTACTCAACCAGAGCAAATTAATTTTATAACATACCTAATAACTAAATTAAAAGAAAAACATATACCTATTGCAATAAATGCAGGACAGCAATTTTTTGATTATAAAAAACACACATTAAAAAGAAAAATAGTATTAAAATCTATATTAAATTTATATCGATAAATTTAAAAAAAGGAAAATAATTTCTGTATTAATTGTTTTTGACCCCCATAAGCCTTTTACTCCTCCTATCAAAAACAAAAATACAATAGCCCCAATAATAATTCCCATAATTATAGTGACAACTTCAACTCCATAAATCCCTAATATCTTTGAAATATAACTTCCATAGTTACTATTTTTAAACCAATTTTTTATCTCTTGCAAGAGTCCAAGCTGATGAATGCTTGGTAAATCCTATTTTTGGATAATACTCTGTCGCATCCAAAGCAGATAGCAATATGATTTTGCATTTATCATTTAATTGTTCTTGAACTTTAGATATAAGTTGTTTTCCTATGCCATTTTTTTGATATTTTTCATCTACTGCCAAATCAGATAAATAACAACAATAATTATAATCCGTTACAACTCTTGCAACCCCTATGATTTTATTATCTATTGTAGCAGTTACAATTATATCTGCATTTTCAATCATACCTTTAATGCACTCTTTGTCGTTTATAGGTCTTCTTTTTCCCAAAATTGAGCGATTTAGTATATCTATAAATTCATCAGTTGTAAGTTTTGGACTTAGTTTGTATTGTATATTCAATTTTGATTTCCTTTTGTATAACACCGAGCAGAGCGACACTCTGAAGATAAAAGAGAAAGCGAAGCTTTTTTCTTTTTGTCTGAAGAGTGTATAAGAGTGTTCGCTCCTGCGACTTATTGTATAACGATTTTATCCATTATTGTATAAGATATGTCTTAAAAGGATTATTATCTTTAAAATCATAGCTTATACTGTGATAATAATATATTTAGAGGTATTATTTTATTGAAATAAGTTATATATTTAGTCAATTATGAAAAACCAATTTTCAATATGACAAATCTTTTTTATCTATAATTATCTCTTAGGGGAGTTGTGTTGTCAATGGTAAGATAAATAGGATATGAAAATTGCGGTTTTTTTATCATATTTTGCATCATAGTTTAAAAAATAAATTGTTTCTTGCAATATTCGTATATATCCATTTCAGTAAAATAGAACAAGTTTTTAGCATAAATGTTCATTATTTAAAGATTGTTTATAAATCTAAATAAATATACAATTAATAATTTTTTTGATAAAATCTTTCCTTATGGATATTTCAACACATTATCAGAGGTATCCTTAAATTATTTTTAGGAAATACGAAATGGATATCAGAGAAGAGTTTTTAAAATTTTTTGAAAGCAAAGGACATAAAATTTATCCGAGTGCCCCGCTTGTGCCGGATGATCCGACACTTCTTTTTGTAAATGCAGGCATGGTGCAGTTTAAAAGTATATTTACAGGTGAAATTCCTACTCCCAAACCTCCAAGAGCAACAAGTAGCCAAACCTGCATCAGAGCAGGAGGAAAACATAATGATTTGGAAAATGTAGGATACACAAACAGGCATCATACTTTTTTTGAAATGCTTGGAAATTTTTCTTTCGGGGATTATTTTAAAGATAAGGCAATAGAATATGCCTGGGAATTTGTTACTGAAGTATTGAAACTTCCCAAAGAAAAACTTTGGGTAACGGTTCATGATAGTGATGACGAAGCGGAAGAGTTATGGAAAAGGTTTGTCAAAAGTGATAGGATTTTAAGATTTGGTGATAAAGATAACTTTTGGCAAATGGGAGATACCGGACCATGCGGACCATGCAGTGAAATATTTTATGACCAAGGAGCCAAATACTTTAACTCCGAAGAAGATTATATGGGGGGAGAAGGAGATAGATTTCTTGAGATTTGGAATCTTGTGTTTATGCAATATGAAAGAAGTAAAGATGGAACTTTAACACCTCTTCCGAAACCTTCGATAGACACGGGAATGGGACTTGAGAGAGTGACTGCCGTGATGGAAGGAGTCCCAAGCAATTATGATACTGAACTTTTTATGCCTTTGATCAACAAAGTAAGCAAAATATGCAAAAGAGCATATATTTATGAAGAGGGAGCAAGTTTTAGAGTGATTGCAGATCATATAAGAAGCGTTACATTTTTACTTGCACAGGGAGTTACTTTTGATAAAGAAGGTCGCGGGTATGTGCTTAGAAGAATCCTTAGAAGAGCCGTAAGACACGGATATTTGCTTGGTATCAAAGAACCGTTTATGTATAAACTTGTCGATACTCTCGGAACTATTATGGGAAAAGCTTATCCATACATAGTAGAGAAAAAAGAGAGTATAAAAGAGATGATAAAAAATGAGGAAAACAACTTTCTTTCAACCATAAGCAGCGGATTGGAACTTTTTGAAAAAGAGCTTAAAAATACTAAAGAAGTTTTTAGCGGAGAAATAGCCTTTAAGCTTTATGATACTTTTGGATTTCCGCTTGATTTGACCGCAGATATGCTAAGAGAAGTCGGTAAAAATGTTGATATAAAAAAATTTGAAGAGTTGATGAGCGAGCAAAAAAGAAGATCTCAAGCTTCATGGAAAGGAAGCGGAGACAAAGCAAAAGAGGGTGATTTTAAAGAGTTGCTTGAAAAATTCGGAGCAAATGAGTTTACGGGATATGATAATTTGCAAAACAAAACGACCGTAAAAGCACTTATGGATGAAAATTTTAATAAGATAGATATACTGCAAAAAGGTAAAAAAGGGTGGGTATTTTTAAACAAGACTCCTTTTTATGCACAAAGCGGGGGGCAATGCGGTGATAGCGGAGAATTGCTAAAAGACAAAAAGACAGTAGCTAAAGTTTTAGATACTCAAAAGTTTTTTGATCTTAACTTGTCAAATATAGAAGCAAAAGATACCATAAAGACAAATGATATTGTAACGGCAAAGGTAGATGAGAGCAGAAATGAGATAAGAAAACATCATTCTGCAACACATCTTTTGCATTCTGCATTGAAAAATATACTTGGAGACCATGTAAATCAAGCAGGAAGTCTTGTTTTAAGAGATAAGCTTAGATTTGATTTTTCTCATCCGAAAGCTATGACTTCAAATGAAATTGAAAGAGTACAGGATTTTGTAAATTCTGTTATTCAAAAAGCACTTCCTTCAAAAACAGAAATTATGGAAATTAAAGAGGCTAAAAAAAGCGGAGCCACAGCTCTTTTTGGTGAAAAGTACGGTAACGAGGTAAGAGTGGTTTCTTTTGGAGAAATAAGCAAAGAGTTTTGTGGTGGAACACATGTGCAAAATTCATCTCAAATCGGCTCATTTTATATAACAAAAGAGAGCGGAGTCAGTGCCGGAGTTAGAAGGATAGAAGCAGTTTGCGGAAAATCTGCCTATGAATATACAAAAAAATATATAAAAGATTATGCCAAAATTTGTGAAGAAGTAAAAAACAGAGATCCTTTTACGGGTATTAAAAGATTGAAACAGAAGATAACAGAGCAAAAAAATGAGATAGAAAAACTTTTAAATAGATCAAAAAAAGATAGTGATATACAGAAGATAGGCGATGCAAATCTTATAGTGGAAGAAGTTGAGGCGGGTGATATTAAAAATTTAATAGATGATTTAAAAAACAGATTTGATAAAATTGCAGTAATGCTGTTTCAAAAAAGAGGAGATAAGGTACTCATTGCAAGCGGTGTAAAAAATCTTCCCGTAAAAGCCGGTGCATGGGTCAAAGAGATAGCTCCTTTGCTTGGTGGAAACGGTGGAGGCAGAGATGATTTTGCACAAGCCGGAGGAAAAGATATCTCCAAAGTTGATGAAGCTATTGAAAAAGCAAAAAGATATATAAAAGACAGTTTGGGTAACAATTAAAAATGAGAGAATTTTTTATAGATTTTTTTACAAGTTACGGTAGATTTATAGTTTTTATACATATCATTTCAGCTGTAATCTGGATAGGGGGCATGATAGTTGTAAAATTTGTTGTGGCTCCAACTATGGCAAAGATAACCGATATCAAAATAAGATTATCAAGGACTCTTGAAATTATGCAAAGGCTTTTAAACTTTGCAATGATATTTATGATACTTCTGGCAATTACAGGTACTTTTATGAGCCTCGGACTTGATTTTAAACACTCTACTCCTTCGCTTTATATTCTTATACATATAAAAGAGGCGGTTTGGACACTTATGGCTTTAAATTTTATATATATCTACAGAAAAAGAAATTCCGCACAGAGACAATTTATAAAAGGCGATTTGGAAAGTAGTGCCGAGAGTATATTTACAATAAGTAATTATCTTTTACCGCTAAATATATTTCTCGGGTTTGTTGCTATTTATTTCGGTGTTATATTAAGGGGACTTTAATGATAATTCTTGCATCATCTTCACCGACAAGAGCAAAAATTTTAAATGAGTATGATATAGAGTTTGAACAAAAAAGTTGTAATTTTAATGAAGAAAATATAAAAACAACTTCAGCAAAGAGTTTTGTTTATCTTGCATGCAAAGGTAAAATGGAACTTTGCGAACAAACATACGGTTTAAGCAAACCTCTTTTGTGTGCCGATACGGTTGTAAGCGTAAATGATAAAATTTTAAGAAAAGCCAAAGATAACGATGAAGCAAAAAAGATATTGCTTCTGCAAAGCGGAGCCAAAGTGTCAATACTTACTTGTCTAATGTATAAAAGTGATAATTTGAGCTTTGTTGATTTGTCAAGTACTGATTATATTTTTGATAAATTTGATGAAGTTGATATGGATAGATACATAAAAACAGGTGTCTGGAAAGGAAAAGCCGGAGCCTGCATGGTTGAGGGATTTTGTAAAAAATATATAAAAAAGGTAACCGGACTTGAGAGTTGTGCCAAGGGTCTTCAGATAGAAAAATTATTACCATTTTTGCCTGAGTAGATATGAAATATTATGATAATGAATTAAAAGCGATAAAAAGAGTAAATCGATACAGAAACAGAGAAATTTATCCGGAATACTTGAGAGATTTTGCTTCAAATGATTATCTTGGATTTGCATCAAAGAAAAAATTATTTAAAAAAGCTTGCAAAAGAGTAAAAAGATACAAATATCACTCACCTAAGGCTTCAACACTTGTAAACGGTTATCATCCGATACACAAAGAGTTTGAGGAATATATTGCAAAAATCAACAATTTTGAAAAAGCCATATGTGTAGGTAGTGGTTTTTTGGCAAATTTATCTTTGTTTGAGGGGCTGCCAAGGCGAGGGGATTTGCTTTTGCTTGATGAAGAATTTCATGCAAGCGGAATGATTGCAAAAGAGTTAAATGATGCAAAAAAGGCTATATTTAAACATAATGATATAAAAGATTTGACAAAACATATAAAAGATTTTAGAGAAAATTCAAGCGGAAGAGTTATTGTAGGTGTTGAGGGTATTTATTCTATGAGCGGTGATATTTTAAATCGCGATATTTTTAGTATAGCTGATAAATTCGGTGCGATACTCATAGTTGATGAAGCTCACAGTGTCGGAGTGTTGGGTGAAAATTTACTGGGAGTTTTTGAGTATTTTGATATCAAGCCAAAACCAAATCATATAAAAATGGGAACTCTTGGAAAAGCTATGGGGAGTTATGGGGCATATATACTAAGTTCAAATGAAATTTACGAGTTTTTATCAAATCGTGCAAAAGCCATTATATATGCTACGGCACCTTCGGTTTTTGACATTGCTCTATCTTATGAGAGTTTTTTATATATGAAAAAACATAAAGACAGTTTAAAAAAAGAGATACGAAAAAGAAAAAAAACAGTTCAAAATATATTGGATACGGATTTGAAAAGTTTAATTCTTCAAATACCTGTAAAAGATTCATATGAAGCTTTATCCATAAAAGAGAAACTTTTAAAAAAAAGATATATCATAGGTGCTATAAGACCGCCGACAGTTAAAAAGCCGATACTCAGAGTAATTGCAAGAATTAACGAAAAAGGGTTTGAAAAATTGCTTAAACTTATAAAAAATGAGATAAAATGAGTTTTACCTGTAAAGAGTTAAAGATATATGACGATAAAAAAACCATAGTAGATATAAGCTTTTCATTTTCAGATTCTTTTGCACTGGTCGGTCAAAGCGGCAGTGGAAAAAGTTTGACTTTAAAATCCCTTCTTGGTATGCTTCCTTCCAATTTGAAATACAATCTAAGTTATGACTGGAAATATGAATTAAAAAGAGGAAAGAGTGTAGTTTTGGTTCCTCAAAATCCTTTTACATCTCTTTCTCCTCTTACAAAGATAAAAGATAATTTTTTTGTAAAAGAGGACAAGATAAACAATCTTTTAAAAATGGTAGAATTAGATAGTGTTATAAAAGAAAGATTTCCAAGCGAACTTAGCGGAGGTCAGCTTCAAAGAATCATTTTGGCTATTGCACTGTCGCACAATCCCAAACTTCTTTTGCTTGATGAGCCTACGACCGCACTTGACAGTGATTTAAAGGAGCAAATACTTTTGCTTGTAAAATCATTACAAAAAGCATCAGGCTTTAAAATATTTTTTGTAACCCATGATATTGGTTCAACACCGTTAATTTGCAATGAAATAGCCGTTATAAAAGAAGGAAATATTATAGAAGCCGGAAAAATTGACGATATATTAACAAATCCAAAAAATGAATATACGAAAAAACTGATTGAGTCAAATTTTAAAAACAGAGAGTTTAGATGTTAAAATATATAGTTTCTTTTTTCCTTGTTATTGTTGTCGGAATCGGTGTGTTTCTTATAAAAATTTATTCGGATATTAGATTTGAAGCATATAAAATTATAAATTATACTCCTGATTTGACAACTCGTATATTTGATAGAAATCATAAGCTTGTTGCAAATATTTTTGATAAACAAAATAGAATTTATGTTAAATACAAAGATATTCCCCCAAGAGTTATAGAATCACTTGTTGCCATAGAAGATACTTTGTTTTTTGAACACAGTGGCATAAATCCGGAAGCAATTTTCAGGGCCGCTATAAAAGATATAAAGGCTATGAAATTTGTTGAAGGAGCAAGCACTTTGACACAGCAACTTGTCAAAGATACTCTGCTAAGCAGAAATAAAACAATAATGAGAAAACTAAAAGAAGCTATGCTTGCAATCAGAATTGATGCTGTTTTAACCAAAGAGCAAATTATCGAAAGATATCTAAATCAGGTATATTTCGGTCATGGGTATTATGGTATAAAAACCGCATCGCAGGGTTATTTTCATAAAAATCTCAATGAGTTAAATTTAAAAGAGATAGCAATGCTTGTCGGTCTTCCAAAAGCTCCTAGTGCTTATAATCCTGCGAGACATTATGATTTGTCAACCGCAAGAGCAAATATGGTTTTAAACAGACTTTATCAGCTTGGCTGGATTGATAAAAAAGAGTATGAAAAAGCGCTAAATGAAAGACCGGTTGTATATGATGATACTCTTACTCAAAACAGAGCACCGTATGTGGTAGATGAAGTGATAAAAAGAGTAAGCAAAAGATATAAGGATTTAAAAACAGGAGGATATCAGATAAATCTCAGTATCGATCTTACCCTTCAAAATTTGGCTAAAAAAGCTTTGAAATACGGTTATGAAGGTATCTTGAAAAGAGATGGAAATGAAAGCAATTCTACACTTAACGGTGCAATGGTTGTTTTAAATAATCATACCGGAGAAGTGTATGCTCTTTTAGGAGGTATAGACTATAAAAAGAGTAAATATAACCGTGCCGTACAAAGCAAAAGACAGCCGGGATCCAGTATAAAACCTTTTATTTACCAACTTGCACTCAATTCGGGTTACAATGAGGCAACATTGATACCTGATATATCAAGGGTTTACAAAAACGAGCAAAAAGAGAAGGATTGGATGCCAAGAAACTATGAAAATAATTTTGAAGGCTTGATTACTCTTGAAGATGCCCTGGTGCATTCAAGAAACTTGGCAACCATCAATCTTGTAAATGCCCTGGGCTTAGAAAATGTTTATAATAGTTTAAAATCACTTGGTTTTAAAGGTGTGCCTTATGATTTATCCATAGCTCTTGGAAGTTTTGGAGTTTCTCCTTATGAATTTGCCGGCAAATATACTCTTTTTTCAAATTACGGCAAAATTATGAAACCTCTTTTGATAAAAAAGATTGTTAACCGTTTTGGGGATGTTGAAATTTATAAACCGCAGGGTAAAGTTATAAATGACCATAAACAGGCATTTTTAATGATTGATATATTAAAAAATGTAGTTTTAAGAGGAACAGGAAGAAATGCCCGTATAAAAGGCATAGAAACTGCCGGTAAAACAGGAACTACAAATAACTATATAGATGCATGGTTTTGCGGTTTTTCTCCGGATATAGAAGTTATCACATGGTATGGAAATGATGATAATACTCCTATGAAAAAAAGAGAAACGGGAGGAAGAGCCGCAGCACCTGCTTTTAAGTATTTTATGAGCAGATATTTGCAACTTCATCCGGAAACCGGGAGAAAATTTAAAATCCCAAAAGGAGTGGGGAAATTTGTTAAAGACGGAAGAACATACTACTATACCGATATATCAAAACCACCAAAACAAAGCAGCAGCATTGAGCAAACCGATAAACTAATCTTTTAAAGGGTATCCTTAATCCAAATGCATATTTAGTTAAAAGGAGCGGATAAATTCGCTCCTTTTAATATAATTAGCAAGAGTATGTGCTTTTAAATTCAAATGCCGTAGGTCTAGCCTCGTCGGGCCAAACTTGTGTTTCAAACTTGTAGTGCTGATAAGTATCTATAAAAAGATCGCTCATAACAGGCTTTAGAAAGTCATTGTCTGCTATAAGTCCTTCAAGTGCTTCTCTTAAAGTATGAGGCATTTGAGGTATTCCTTTTTTTCTTATTTCAGCAAGACTAAGTTCGAAAAGATCTTCATCCATAGGACCAACAGGTTCATATTTGTTTTTGATACCGTCAAGTCCGGCAAGAAGCATAGCTGCAAATGCAAGATATGGGCAGGCGGTACTATCGGGGAATCTCATCTCAATTCTGGTTGATCCCTCTCCTGAGCCATAAGGTATCCTGCAACTTGCAGATCTGTTTTGGCTTGAGTAAGTCAATATACTTGGTGCTTCAAATCCGGGAATTAATCTTTTATAAGAGTTGGTTGATGCATTTGTAAAAGCTGCAACTGCATGCGCATGTTTAAAAATACCACCTATATAATGTCTTGCAGTTTCGCTTATATTTGCATATTCTCCTTCTTTATAAAAAAGGTTTCTGCCGTCTTTCCAGATAGATTGGTGTGTATGCATACCGTTTCCATTGTCACCAAAAAGTGGTTTTGGCATAAATGTTGCAGTTTTTCCGTTTAAATGAGCTACCATTTTTATGACATACTTATATTTTTGGACATTGTCTGCCGCTTCTATAATATCGCCGAATTTGATACCCATTTCAGCTTGAGCCTGTGCAACTTCGTGATGACCCAAAGTTACTTCCAATCCAACTTCTTCTAAAACCTGCATCATTTCAGCTCTTAGATCAACCATTGAATCAATAGGAGCTACAGGAAAATAACCTCCTTTTGTTCTTGGTCTGTGACCGGTATTTAAGTCATCAACAAATTCAGCACTGTCACTCCATTCGCCTTCGCTGGAATTGACTTCATAGTATGCTGTATTTATTTCATCTTTGATTTTTACATCATCAAAAATAAAAAATTCATTTTCAGGTCCGAAGTATGCTTCATCTCCAAGTCCTGACTCTCTTAGATATTCAAGGGCTTTTTTGGCTATACTTCTTGGACATTTTTCATACAAATCTCCCTTATATATATCAAATACATCACAAAAAACGATAATAGTAGGGTCTGCGGTAAAAGGATCCAAAAAAGCTGTCGGTACATCAGGTTTAAGTATCATGTCTGATTCATTGATTGGCTGCCATGCATCTATACTGCTACCGTCAAAAGGAATACCTGCAGCCAACATTTCTTCCGTAACCGCACTTAGATTGTATGTGATATGATGCCAGGCGCCTTTTATATCACTAAATCTAAAATCAACAAATTTAACCTCGTTTTCTTCACAAAACTCATAAAATTCAACTATACTGTTTACAAATTTTCCCATTTGCACTCCTTAAAATTTTTAGTATTATAACACATTTGATATACAATCTTGTTTAACAGAATGATTAAAAATTAATCATTTTCCTTTCTTTTTGTAAAAAATATGCACATTTTTTATATCCGAATTTTTTGGCATATTCTGTAAGTTTTTTTGAAGCAAAGCCAACATCTTCCGGTTTATGGGCATCTGAAGAAAAAGTTATGGGTATATCATATTCACTTATAAGCTCCATAATCTCAGATGAGGGATAAATATCATGACATGGTTTTCTAAGCCCCGCACTGTTTATTTCGACAACCATATCAGCTTTTTTTATCTCTTTTACCGCCTCTTTTGCCAAAGATTTTATATCTTTTTTTGGAATAAAGTTAAAAACTTTTACAAGATCAATGTGCCCTACTATATCATAATTTCCGCTTTTTACCATTTGGACTACGGCATCAAAATACTCTTCCCATATTTTGTCTATATCTTTGGATTTGTAATGACCTATAAATTCAGGATTGTCAAATCCCCAGCCTTTTAAAAAATGAACTGACCCTATAAGATAATCAACCTTTGAATTAAGTACCCTTTTATCAACAAATCCTTCCAAAAAATCAACTTCATAACCTGATAAAACAGTTATCTTGTTTTTGTAAACTTTTTTAAGATTTTCAATTTTTTGTTCGTATATTTTCATTTGATTAAAGTCCATACGATATTTTTTATCATAATTCATTGGAGCATGATCGCTGAAACCAAAAATTTTTGTACCTGTTTTTATGGCTTTTTCAATATATTCTTCCATTTGACCTTCGGCATGATTGCAAAGTGTTGTGTGGTTATGAATATCAACTATCACTGTAAACCTTTTCAATTTTAATTTAATCAAAATTATAATATAATATAACGAATATTTCTATTAAAACGGTAAGACAGGAGAGTATAATGACCCAGGAAGAATTAGATGCATTGATGGCTGAAGGTTTTGATGATGATTTGGAAGAGGATACGGTTGAAGACGCCATAGAGGATTCAAAAGAAGAACAAAATGAAAATGATACACAGTCGGATGCTCAGGATTATAAGCTTGAAGGAAGCAAAGCATGGCCTCCTCCTCCGCCGACGGAGGATCACAAAGTTGTAGAACAGCTTGATGATGTAACAAGAGATTCTGAAGTAAAAGCAACAGAAATTTTTGATAAACTTGAAGCCATAAGTGACTTCATTATGCAGGTGGAAAATAATGCCAATGAAGTCTTGGAAGTTGCAAAAAAAGATGTAGAAGTTTTTGAAAAACTTGTAGATAAATTTCCTCATATAAATATTTTTCAGGAGAGATTAAAATCAAACAAAGAAGCTATAGAAAAGATAAATAACCTTATATCAAATGCTCAAATGTCAAGTGACGAGATAATGATGATTATGGATATTATGCAGTATCAAGATATACACAGACAAAAAATAGAGAGAGTTATAAATGTCATAAGAACATTGGCAGGATATATGAATTCACTTTTTTCAGCCGAAAAAGATGATTCGAAAAGAGTAGGTTCGGCTGTTCATATTGAAGGCGATAAGTCAACTGAAGATATTGTAAGCAATGATGATATTGAAGCTCTTATAGAAAGCCTTGGTAAAAAATAATTGTCATTGCCGTATTGTATGAAATATTCATTATGCTTTGCTAAAATTACAATAAAAGATAGAATCAATGTATAAAAAGACAGAGTTGCTATCACCTGCGGGTAATTTTGAAAAGTTAAAGATAGCTCTTGCTTACGGAGCTGATGCGGTATATGCGGGAGTGAGCCATTTTTCTTTAAGAACAAGGAGTTCAAAAGAGTTTACCTATGAGAGTTTTAAAGAAGCAGTTGATTATACACATAAACTTGGAAAAAAGATATATGTTACTATAAATGGTTTTCCGTTTAATTCACAAATCAATCTTTTAAAAAAACATATCCGAAAAATGGCTGATATGAAACCCGATGCTTTTATAGTATCGACTCCGGGAGTTGTGAGATTATCCAAAGAAATAGCTTCGGATATTGCATTGCATCTTTCAACCCAGGCAAATGTTATGAATTATATGGATGCTCTTTTTTATAATGATGTCGGAGTTAAAAGGATTATTGTTGCAAGAGAAGTCAGTTTGAAAGATTTAAAAGAGATAAAAAAATATGTTCCCGATATGGAGTTTGAGATTTTTGTACATGGATCCATGTGTTTTGCATATAGTGGCAGATGTCTTATAAGTTCTTTGCAGAGCGGAAGAGTACCAAACAGAGGAAGTTGTGCAAATGATTGCAGGTTCCCCTACACTCTGTATGCCCAAAATAAAGAAAACGGAACACTTTTAAAAATAGAAGAAGATGAAAATGGTACTCATATAATGAATGCAAAAGATTTAAATCTTTCAAGCTATGTTGATGAAATATTAAAAAGCGGTGTAGTTGATTCTTTGAAAATTGAAGGCAGGACAAAAAGCCCCTATTATGTTGCAATAGCCACAAAAGCTTATAGAATGGCAATTGATGATTTTTATGCAGGAAAGTTTGATGCCGCAAAGTATGAAAAAGAGTTGGAAACTACAAAGCACAGAGGTTTTAATGACGGTTATCTCGTAAAAAGACCCTATCAAAAACAAGAAACTCAAAATCTGGAAGAATCCATAAGCGAAGGAAGTCATCAGGTTTATGCTTTTATCAGTGAAAAAGGCGATACCTTTTTGGCAAAAGACAAAGTGGAAAAAGGTATTGTTTATGAGCTGGTTTTTCCAAATGATAGCAGTATTGAGCCCTGTAGTAACGAAATAGGAACAGTTTTTAAAGAGAGTGAAAAATGGTATATCAAGCTTAATAAAATTGAAGCAATAAACGGGAAGATTTATGATGCAATTCACAGTGGCAACACAAACCATGTCAAACTGCCGTGTACTTTGCCAAAATACAGTTTTTTCAGGAAGGAAGTCAAATGAAATTTATCTCCATTATAATGGGTAGCAAGAGTGATTGGGATATTATGAAAGAGTGTGTTAATATACTTGAAAAATTCTATGTTCCTTATGAGATTATCATTTCCTCGGCACATAGAAGCCCAAAAAGAACTCATGATTATGTAAAAGATGCTGAACTCAGAGGTGCTAAAGTTTTTGTTGCAGGTGCCGGCATGGCCGCTCATCTTGGCGGTGCCATAGCAGCAAATACAACAAAGCCGGTTATCGGAGTTCCGCTTAAAGGAGGAGCATTAGATGGTCTTGATGCACTTTTAAGCACTGTGCAAATGCCTGCGGGTATGCCTGTAGCAACTTTGGCCATGGGAAAAGCAGGTGCTATAAATGCGGCTTATCTTGCTATGCAAATTTTGGCATTGGAAGATGAGGATTTAAGAGCAAAACTTTTGGAAGATAGAGTTTTAAAAGCTAAAAAAGTTGAAATAGATTCTAAAGAGATAGAGAAGTTTTTATAAGGATTGTTATGCAGAACTGGTTAGAATTTGATGAATTTTGTAAGCTTGTAGATCTTAATGAAGATGTAGTAAATGATATGATAAAAAGAAAGGTTCTAACCACAAAAAAAGAAAACGGCAAACTTTTTATAGAAGCCGCCAAAGGTGCGGTTGCAGTTATGCCCGAAAAAAATGAAATAATTTCTGAAAGTGCAAATGTTGCACTTGGAAGTGAATTTGTCGAAAAAACGATCGGCACTATTTTAGATCTTCACAAAGAAGTTCTTGAAAGCAAAGATGAAACTTTAGAGGCTCTAAAAGAGGAAAATAGTTTTTTAAAAGAAGCACTTTTATCTTTACAGACTTTGTATGATGAAGATAGGAAAACGATTGAAGGATTGCACTCACAGTTAAAAGATACTCAAAAAGAGCTTGAATTTTGCAGAAGAAAATATAAAATGATGTGGAATAAAGTAGTTGAAAATTATAAACAATAGATATGGGAGGTAAAAAATGAGTGAGAAAAAAACGGTACAAAAAAGAGTTGTACTTTTTACAGCTCCTGGATGTCATTGGTGTACAACGGCAAAAAATTACTTTAAAAAAAACAATATAAAATTCAGAACTATTGATATCAGTACAGATAAAACAGCCGCAAAAGATTGCGAAAGACACGGTTGTAGAGGAGTTCCGGTTGTTATGATCGGGAGTAGATGGATATGCGGATTTGATAAAAACAAAATCAATAAAGAATTAGGTATAAAGGGGTAAGAATTAGTGTTAAATTTTAGTCAAATGTTATTGAAGCTTCAGGAGTATTGGGCGAACAAGGGGTGCAATATAGTTCAGCCTTATGATATACCTGCAGGTGCGGGAACTTTTCATAATGCTACTTTTTTAAGAAGTTTGGGCAAAAAGCCATGGAGTGCGGCTTATGTTGCACCTTCAAGAAGACCGACTGACGGAAGATACGGAGAAAATCCAAACAGACTTGGAAGCTACTATCAGTTTCAGGTAATCATAAAGCCGAGTCCTGATGATATACAGCAAATGTATCTGAAAAGTTTAGAATTTTTAGGACTTGATTTAAAATATCATGATGTCAGATTTGTAGAAGATAACTGGGAGAGTCCTACTCTTGGTGCTTGGGGACTTGGCTGGGAAGTTTGGATAGATGGTATGGAAGTAACACAATTTACATATTTTCAGCAAGTCGGAGGTATAGCTTGTCATCCTGTTTCAGTTGAAATTACATACGGGGTTGAGAGGCTTGCTATGTATCTTCAAGAGAAAGAGAGTGTATATGATATTATATGGAATGAAAATGAAAACGGTATAACAACATACGGTGATGTGCATAAAGAAAGTGAATATGAATTTAGTAAATACAACTTTGAAATTGCTGATGTAGATATGCTTTTTTCTCAGTTTGATACGGTATCAAAAGAGTGTAAAAGATGCCTTGAGGCCAACTTGCCACTTCCTGCTTATGACCAATGTTTGATTGCATCTCATACTTTTAATGTTTTAGATGCAAGAAAAGCAATATCCGTAACAAGCAGACAAAGTTATATTCTAAAAATCAGAGAGTTAGCCAAAGGATGTGCTGAAAAATATCTGGAAGTTATAAGCAAATGAGAGTTGAAGAGATAATAAAAATACTTGATAAAATCGCACCTTTTGAGTTGCAAGAAGAGTGGGATAACAGCGGATTGATTATAGGATCGCCAAAAGATGAATTTTCAAATATTTACTTAAGTCTTGATGTAGATAGCGAACTTGTAAAATCATTAGAAAAGAATTCTTTGCTCATAACCCACCATCCTTTGATGTTTAAGGGATTAAAACGGATAAATTTTACAAAATATCCCTCAAATGTTATAAAAGAGTTAATAAAAAAAGATATAAAACTTATAAGTATGCATACAAATTATGACAAAACTTGTCTAAACAGTTATGTGGCACGAGAAATTTTGGGCTTTGATAAAATTGAGTGTAAAGAGTTTGTTTGCTATTTTGATGTTAATGATACATTTGAAAGTTTCAGCAGACTTGTGAAAAATAGATTGAATCTACAATGTTTAAAAAAGGTCAAAGGGAAAGATTTTATAAAAAAAGCGGCATTGACTACGGGAAGCGGAGCACAATTGCTTGATAAGATTAATGCTGATTGTTTTTTAACAGGTGATATAAAATATCATCAAGCATATGAAGCTATGGAAAATAATCTTTCAATGATAGAAATAAATCATTTTGAGAGTGAGATATATTTTGCTGAGAGTTTGAATGAAAATTTGAAAAATTTTAATATTCAGGCTATAATTGCAAATTCAAAAAACCCATTTACATACGAGTAAAATTTAAAAAATAAGGAAAAAGATGAACAAATATTTAGAACAATTGATTGAACTTTCTCAAATAGATAAAGAGATTGATTCTTTTGGACCGAAAATTGAAGAAATTAACAAAGAGTTAAATAAAATAGTTAAAAAACAAGATGATTTGAAAGCAAAAAAAGATCAGCTTTTTGAAGAAAAGAAGGATAATGAACTTAAGATACGACAACATGAACTTCATATAGCAGAACTTAGTGAAAAGCTAAATGATATCGGTAAAAAAAGTGCAGCGGTAAAAACAGACAAAGAGATGAAAGCTCTTCAACTTGAAGAGGATATAACAAAAGAGCAATTGGATTTTGCAAATGAAGAGATACAAAGACTGCAAAAAGCCAACGAAACCAAAGAGAGTTTGATTTTGGATATTGATGAGGAACTTTCTGAAGTATTAAAAGCAGTTGAAGAAACAAGAAAAGAGATAGAAGCAAAACTTGAAGATATTGAAAAAGAGAGAAAAGAAGTTTATGCAAAAAGAGAAAAACTTCTTGGAAAAATTAACCAAAAAATACTTGAATTTTATCATAAAGTTAGAAAATGGGCAGGAAACAGTACTGTAGTTCCGGTAAAAAAACAGGCATGCTACGGGTGTTTTATGAGAATTAACGATAAGACATATGCTTCGGTTATAAAAAGTGAAGATATTGTTACCTGTCCTCACTGTGGCAGAATTTTATACATAGAAGAAACTGTCGAAGAAGAGTAAAATTTATTGATAAAAATTTTACAAAATAATCTGTTTTTAACTACCTACTATATTTTGGCAATGCTTGTATATATATTTGCATTGCCTTATTTTATATATCTTGGTTTTAAAAGAAAATACAAAGATTCGATTCCCGCAAGATTTTTTTTACATAAAAATAGTTTTTTTAAATCAAACCGTGTATGGTTTCATGCCTGTTCGCTGGGTGAGGTAAAATCCATAAAGCCTGTTATAGAAAAACTTAATACAAAAGTAAATATTAGTGTTATAACCAATACAGGTTTTAGTGAAGCAAAAAAGATAACTGATGAGGTAAGATTTTTACCTTATGAAATTTTTCATCCATTTTGGCAGAAAAAACAAAAAGTACTTGTTGTTATGGAAGCGGAACTTTGGTATATGCTTTTTTTGATTGCAAAAAGAAAAGGAGATAAAACTATACTTTTAAATGCAAGGATAAGCGACAAATCATATAAAAGCTATAAGAGATTCAGTTTTTTTTATAAAAAAATTTTTGATAATATAGATGAAGTTTTTGCTCAAAGTAAAAAAGACAAGAGTAGATTGGAAGAACTTGGTGCTAAAAATATAACCGTAACAGGCAATATAAAAAATTCTACCTGCTTCAGCCCGACAGGCAAATATATAAAACCGGACGGCAAAAGAGTTATAGTTTTGGCAAGTACTCATGAAGATGAGGAGTATTTACTTCTTCAAAATTTACAATTGCAAAAAGAAGATATGCTCATAGTCGTACCCAGGCATCCTGAAAGATTTGAAAAAGTAGATAAAATTCTTTATAAATACAGTAAAGATTTTGATAAAAGCTATATAAGATTATCTTATAATGATACATTGCAAAGTGATATTTTGCTTTGCGATAAAATGGGCGAATTGATAAATTTTTATGAAATATCCGATATAACAATCTTAGGAGGATCGTTTATAGACGGTATAGGAGGGCATAATCCTTTGGAACCTGCATATTTTGAAAATATAATTATAAGCGGAGAGTATATTTTTAATCAGAAAACTTTATTTGACGATGTTGCGAATATATATATAAGCAAAGCTGAGAAGTTACCCCGTTTATTAAAACAGGATTTAAAAAGATCTTTTATAAAAAATACAATTGATCTTGAGCCAATCATTAAAAGCATAAACAAAGTATGAAAGGTTGGGTAAATGTGGTATGAGATAAAAGATGATTTTATCATAATCAATATAAAAGCCATACCGAATTCGAGTAAAAATGTAATATCCGAGGTTTTGGAAGATCAAATAAAAATCAAGATAAAAGCACCTGCAGTTGAAGGAGCGGCAAACAAGGAGCTTGTAAAATTTTTTTCCAAAAAATTCAAGGTGTCAAAAAGCGATATAGAATTTGTAGGTGGATTAACAAGCAAGAGAAAAAGGGTTAAACTTCCTTTTAATGAAAAAGTAAAACAAATAATACAGGATAAACAAAAAAATGACTAAGAAAGAAAAAGCATATAAGTTACTGGCATTACAGGAAGGGATATCAAACAGAGCTGCAAAAGATTTGATAGACAGAGGAGTTGTATTTTCAGGCAATAAAAAAGTACAAATTGCAAGAGGTGAGCTTGATATCAAATCAAAGTTTAAAATTCAAAAAATTCAAAAAATAAAGAAAATTTTTGAAGATGAAAATATTATAGCAGTAGACAAGCCGGCTTTTTTAAATAGCGATGAAATATCAAAAAAACTTGGATATCCTCTTTTAAACAGGCTTGACAAAGAAACAAGCGGAGTTTTACTTTTGGTAAAAAATGAAGAGTTTCAAAAAAAAGCTATCAAAGAGTATAAAGAACACAGAGTCTTAAAAGAGTATATAGCATGGGTTGAAGGCAGAGTTGTTGACGAGATGGAGATAAACAAACCTATTTTAAGTATTAAAAAAGGCAAAGCTTACAGTAAAATTAGTAAAGACGGTAAAGAAGCCATAACTTTTATAAAACCGTTGATGATCGAAGGCAATAAATCGAAAATCAAAGTGATTATAAAAACAGGCAGAACCCATCAGGTCAGAGTACATTTAAAAAGTATAGCACATTCTATAGTCGGCGATGTCCAGTATGGAGGTAAACCGTTTAAAAGAGTAATGCTTCATTCATATAAAACCGAACTTTTAGGGTATAGCTTTATATCAGAAGAGCCAAAAGAGTTTATAATTTTTTAATAATTTTAAATGTATAATATTTAAATATAAGAATAATTTTATTTTTAATCACAAAGGAGGGTGCGGTGATAAAAAAATACATAATTTTATTTATATGTTTAGTTATCTTTACAACACCCCTTTCTCTTTTTGCATTGTCGCCGTCTCTTAATTTGACCAAACAAGAGTATAATTTTATCAAAAACCATCCGGTTAAATGTGTTGTAACCGGCACATGGGAGCCGTTTAATGTTGTTCAAAACGGAAAACTTATAGGTATCGGTATCGACTATTGGCAATATATTAAAAAGGAGCTTGGACTTAAAGGCAAATGCAAAATAGCCAAAAGTTTTGAAGAAGTTTTAAAATCCATAAAAAATAAGAGTGCCGATATCAATATTGCTACCGGAAAAACAAAAGATAGAGAAAAATATGCATATTTCTCAAAACCATATGACTCTTTTCCTATAGTTATTGCCACAAGAAATGATGTTGGTTTTATTCCTGATATGGAATTTTTAAAAGATAAGATTATAGCTGTCGGAAAAGACTATACTGCCGAAAGGTTTCTAAAAGAGCATTATCCTGATTATAAAATAGTCGAAGTAAAAAATATTTCAATAGCTTTGCAAATGGTATGTAATGGAAAAGCATATGCTGCTATAGATACATTGCCGGTAATAGCCTACAAAATCAACAAATACTCTTTTGCAAATTTAAAAATTTCAGGCAGAACTCCTTGGAAATTTGATATGAGATTTATGGTTAGAAAAGATTTAAAAAAGTTAATACCTCTTTTAAACCGGGCAATAGATAATATACCAAAAACTCAAAAAGAACTCATATATAAAAAATGGATATCGGTACGACACAAACAAAGAATGAATACAAAAACCGTTTTATTGTTGTTTTTTGCGGTATTTGTGATATTATTATTTGTTATAGGTTGGGTTATATACTTGAAAAAAGAGATTAAGAGCAAAGAGTTATTTGAGAATCAATTGGAAAAACTGGCAACTGTTGACAAACTTACATCAATATACAATAGATATAAAATGGATTTGAGTCTGGAAGAACAGATAGAAATAGCAAAAAGGTACAAAAGACCTTTAAGTATCGTATTTTTCGATATAGATCATTTTAAAAAGATCAATGATGCTTTTGGTCACAGACAAGGTGACAAAGTTTTAAAAGAGTTAAGCAGATTTGTTTCAACTTATCTTAGAAAGAGTGATATTTTTGGCAGATGGGGAGGAGAAGAATTTTTAATCATACTGCCTGAAACATCCAAAGATGAGGCAATAAAACTGGCAGAAAAATTAAGAAAACATATACAAGAGCATTTTGGCAAGATTGGTCAATTAACATGCAGTTTTGGTGTTGTATCATTGCAAGATAAAGACAATTCAGAAACTCTCATATCAAGAGTGGATAAAAAGCTTTACAAAGCAAAACAAAACGGAAGAAACAGGGTAGAAAACAATTTGGATTAGGTACTTATATAGCAATAAAAAATTTTTCAAATATCAATTTTATGTTAATAATTCTAAAATTTAAAAACTATACTAATCCCGCCTGTTTCCTCATTGTGAGAGTTTGATATCCCGTCTTTGACCATCTTGACTGATTTTAGATAAAAAGATACTGCATAGTCATCATAGTATAAATCGAGTGCTAATTTTGCTCCTTGCATATAATTTATAGAGTGTAAGTTGTATCCCTCATCTATCGCTTTATCAATTAGATAGTATTTATAAAACTTGTTGTAATATACTCCCAGACTAAAAGCCCAGTTAAATTTCTTTGTAGATTTGTAATTAAGCAATAAAGCTTCATTCGCACCTATGAAAGTACCGGCCGTTAAAAAATTTGCAAACGGAAAACTGCTTAGTCTAACAGTGCCCCCAATAAGAACTCCTTGATAAAAGTTTCCATAGTCTCCTTTTATATTGGTAGTAAAATCAAGATTTAAATTTTTAATTTTTACAGGTGTTGTTTTGTATCCAAGCTGATAGGATATACCGCTGATAAAATGATCTTTTAACTGATTATCCCAACCTTTCGGTTTGTCATGGCCTATTAGAGCATGAAAGTTTTTTTGAAGAGAATCAGCTCCAGTTGAAGGTCCTACCAAACCGGCATTGATACCTATTTCATTGAAAAAATTAGCAGAAGATTTATAAAACAAAAAATTAAAATCAAGATAACCGGCATAAGGTAAATCATTTAAATCTCTTGTGCTTATTTTTTTATTTTTAGGTGTAAAGATAGCATGAGATATAGAAAATGCAACATTTTTTTGTTTCATATTTAAAAAAGGTAAAATATCAGGGAAAGTTGTATTGTTATCACTCATCCATGTATAATATATACCGTTTGTATAGTGATTGTCTTTGCCGACTATGGCATCATTTTCCAAAGTAAATGATGAAGTACCTGCATATGCAAAGGTGCTTAACAGCAGTATTATAATAAATTTAGTTTTCATTGTTGCCTGCCATTGTGGTGATTATTGGATATACCCTTATTGTAATGTAATTTCAAATAAATATTATATCATATATTATTTGTATTTCATAAAACTTCCAAATGTATGTCAAATATATATAATTCGGTTAAAAAAGTTTTCCGATTTTTCTAAAACCATACCAGTAAAGCACTATTCCCAAAATTAATACCCCGCTAAAGTATGGCCATAAATCAACAAACTGTGTACCTCTGAAAAAGATACTCTCAGTCCCTTCTATATAGTAACGAAGCGGTGAAAATAAAGAGAGTTTTTGAAATACAGGATGCATTGCATAAACAGGTGTCCATGCACCACTTAAAAAAATAAGCGGCATCATGATGATGATAGAGAGTTGAGCTACTTGCATCGTATCTTTTGAAACTGCCGCTACAAAAAGACCTATACCGGCACTTGAGATTGAGTAAAAAAAGGTCAGTAACATAAATGCCCAAAATGAACCATTGAGTGGGACATTAAACTCTCCAAAAAGCACAAACCCTACCGATAAAACAGTCCCTGCCATAATGATAATAACTTGAGATAAACTTTTTGCCAAAATAGTTATCTTCGGATCAATCGGCATAAGCAACATAATATCCCATGTACCATCCTCTTTCTCTTTAACAAAGACTATTGCAGTTAAGATAACTATTAGCATGGTAATCATTGAGAGTAATTCAGTAAGAGCCATAAAGCTGTGATTATCTGCATTTTCATTAAAAAGTTTGTGTGACTTAATCTCAAGTGGCAGATTCATTGACTGAAAATCAAGAATAATATTTTGAATATAAACCATAGTTGTTAATGCTTGAGATGCTGCTGTAGCATCCAATAAAATATTTAACTGTGCAACTTTACCATCTCGGTAATTCTTTTCAAAATCACTATCAAATATCATTCCAACCATCACCTCTTTATTGAAAATAGCTTCCGATAGTGCTTTTTGTGAAGTATATGCAACAGGTGTTTTAAACTCCGGCTTATGGAGTCTTGCAAGTATCTTTTGACTTATGCCCCCGCCTGTTTTATCTACATAGCCAACAACAACATTTTTTGGTTTAAGCTGTATCCCTGAACCTGCTACATAAATATCTATGGTAAATGAGTAAAGCACCATAATCACCAATGCAACGGAGCGAAGAAAACTAAGGAGTTCTTTACTTACAATAATTGCAAATATTCGCATTATTTCATCTCCTTTTTAAGTAGCATCATGCCAATACTAAAAAATCCAAGAAAAAATCCTACTAAAATAAACAGATAAAAAATATTTTTTTCAGATGCCAAACCTTGTCCTATCAAAAAGGTATCATAAAGTATATGTGTATAATACATAACTGGAAACATATGTGCTTCGATATAAGATTCTCCACTCATCGAAGAGATGGGCATTAGCATCCCTGAATACAAAAAACCCGGAATAATGGTAATAATAACGGTTAAAACAACAGCAACAATCTGCCTTTTTGTAACAACAGAGATAAGCATACCAATAGAGAGACTAATTAAGATATATAGCTCACTACTAAGCCAATAGAGCATAAAGCTCCCTCTAAAAGGAACATCAAAGATATAAAGAGCAACTAAAAAAAGTATGAAAATATTGAGCGAATGGAGTAAAAAAGCAGGAAGCAGTTTTGCAAGTAAAAACTCCCCTTTACTTAAAGGAGATGCATAAAAGTTAAAAATAGTTCCTTTCTCTTTCTCTTTAACGATAAGCAAAGCACTCAAAATTGCAGGAGCTATTAAAAGCACAAGTCCTATAAGACCGGGAACTATCGCATCTTCATCTCTCATTGCCTGATTAAAAAGAGTTCTTTGGTTGAGTGTAATCATCCCCTTTGTTGACATACCACTTTTTTGTGCCACATCACTATCTGCATCAAGGATGGTGCCTTGAATGTAACTCTCTATTGTTGTAGCTCTTGTTGGAAAGGCCGCATCTACAAAAACACCTATCTCACTCTTTTGTCCATGTAAAAGCCGTTTTTCAAAAGAGTTTGGAATGATGATAATGGCATCGCTTTGAGCTTTTTTTATAGAATGCAATGCCTCTTTTTCGCTTATATGAAGAACTTTTGCATCAAAATATTTGGTATGTTCAAACTTAGAAGTAAGTAGTTGTGAGTATTTACTCTGGTCATTGTCTATGATTAAGACTCTTGCATGGGTTACATCCATTTTGATTCCATAGCCAAAAAGCAGTACAATCATAATAGGCATCAGATATACCATAACCAAAAGTTTGGTTCTGTAAAGCTCCATAAACTCTTTTAACATATAAGCTTTGATAGTTGCTATTTTCATTTTTATTCCTCATTTTGCTTATAGTAAGTTAAAAAAATCTCTTCAAATGTTGTTGCTTTTGGATGCGATTTGTAAAAGTTTTCTATCGTATCATCTGCAATTTTTTTACCCTGCTTGAGTAAAACAACCCTATCACAATATTCAGCTTCGCTCATATAGTGCGTTGTGATTAAAATAGAGATATTCCACTGCTCTTTTAGTTTTTTAAGTATCTCCCAAAACTGCGCTCTTGCAATAGTATCAACCCCACTTGTCGGTTCATCTAAAAAAAGAATGAGAGGTTCATGCAAAAGTGCCGCTGCAATGGAGAATCGTTGGTTAACTCCAAGTGGTAAAGATGAAGGCAATTCATCCATATACTCTTTAAAACCAAGCTCCAAAGCATACTCTTGAATCTTTTTAAGTGCTTTACTCATAGGGAGTTTATGCATATTGGCAAAATAGATAAGATTCTCTCTTACGGTCATATCATTATAGAGTGCAAAGTGTTGGCTCACATAGCCTATTTTTGACTTGAGTGTTTGTCTGTCATCTCCGCTTTTTATGGTTTTTTCAAGCAAAGTAAGTTCACCTTCATCAATCGGATAAAGACCCAAAAGCATCTTGATAAAAGTAGTTTTCCCAGCTCCATTTGCTCCAAGCAAACCTAAAATCTCATCCCGCTTAAGCTCTATATCTACATGGTCATTTGCTATAAAATTACCAAATTTTTTTGTTATCCCTTTTGCCTGCATAACAACTGGTGGTATCTCAAAAGAGGACTCTCTTTTGGCAATATTTATTTTTGGTAAAAGTGTTTTTCTTTTTAAAGCATTGACAAAAAAGAGCCCCTCAAGTGTAGGTTCTGCATGTTGTGTATTTAATGGCTCTAGTGAGTAGGTTCGTTTATTGAAAGTGAGTGCTTTTTTCAATGTATCATTTTGCTTATAAACATAAGGACGGATGGAGTCTATAAGCTCTTTATTGCTCCCTTGTGCAATGATTTCACCCTTATCAAACAAAAAGATTTTATCCATTTTGGAAGCCTCTTGCATATAAGCGGTACTCACTATGATGACAGTACCTTCTTCTTTTCGTATGCTATCCAAAATCTCCCATAACTCCAAACGACTTAGCGGATCAACTCCGGTTGTCGGTTCGTCCAAGATAAGCAGTTTGGGACGATGCAAAAGTGTACAAATAAGTAAGAGTTTTTGCATCATTCCACCACTTAAATTTCTGGCTTCTCTTGTCTGAAATGCACTTAAACCTGCCATATGTAAAAGTTTTTCTTTATATACTAAAAACTTTTCATCTTTTTTTAAATTACGAATATCAGCAAAAAACTCTAAATGTTCCTCTATCGTGAGAGTATCATACAGCACAAGTCCGATTCCCTGTGGCATTAATCCTATAAATGGCTTCACTTGTTCTGCCTCTTTTGGTGAATGATAGGCAACACTGTTATAGATTACTTCACCCTCAAAACGAATTACTCCGGCTATGGCATGCATCAGTGAGCTTTTTCCGGCTCCATCAGCCCCGATAAAGCCTATAATTTCACCTCTGTTTGCTCTTAATGAGGCTTTTTTTATACCTACTCTTTTTTTGTAAGCAACAGTTACATTTTTAACTTCTAATATTGACATAATATTTATAACTCTGGTATCTCATTTAATGAAGCCGGTAAACCTTTTCCATTAAGAGAGACAACACCAATGGCCGGAATACCCAGCTTTAAAAGCGGATCAACTTGCAGTGGTTTTAAATGCACGGCAAATACTCTTTGAATTCTATCACTTCGTACACTTACCTCTTTTGGAGTAAACTCTGCCTTTTGAGCGATGCGTACCACTTTTGCTTTTATAGGATGATTTGGATAGGCATCAAGAAAAATAACTGCTTTATCGCCAAGTTTTATTTTTCCGTTTTGAATGGTGTCTATAAATATTTTCAGATACAAAGAGTGAGGATCAAGCAAAGTAGCAACTGGTATACCAGCACCAATCACCTCTCCTTCATTGGCAATTTTCTCCACTGTAAAACCATCAACACTTGAATGAAGTGTCATCTCATTTATGATTGCCTCTACTTGAGCTTTTGAAGCTTTCAGTGCTTCAATGCTATCTTTTAAAGCTTCAATGTTTGCTTTGATAGAAAGAAGTTTTTGTTGTGATGCTTTGGCATCACTCAAGCCAATTTTAGCCAATTTTACAGCTGATTGTGCTTTTTTGAGTTGCTCTTTTAATACAGCCAATTTTTTAGTCTCGGTATCTAATTTTAATTTTGCAAGTTCAAACTGTTGCTTATCAATATTTTTTGTCTCATAAAGTTTTAAAAAACGATTAAAATCTCGTTTTGCCTGCGCAAGTACATCTTTTTGAATGAAGATATTTTGTTGCAGTGCTTTTTGAGATGCTATAGCTGAAGTTACCCGCTCTTTTGCTTTTTTTAACAAAAGAGGAATTGTTATATTTGATATTTTTTCCTCTATTTTTTGAGCTTCAAGTTGCTTTTGTTGTGCTTTTATCTGAGCTGTAAATGATTTTTTTTGTGCTTCATACTCTTTACTTTTTAAAATGGCTACAATCATCCCTTTTTTAACTGCTACACCGTCATCTACAAATATTTTCTTTATTCTTCCCGGATATTTTACATTAAGATTTATCAAATCGCCATCCATTCGTCCTGTACCTTCAACAAGATTTGAAGGCAACTCTTTTGGATGCAATTTAAGATAAATCATCTCTCCTGCTATAGCTAACAAAACAGCTATAACAATAGCTAACCAATATTTTTTTAAAACTTGCATGTTATCTCCTTTTGTGCAAGTGTAGTATTATTGTTTTCAAAAACCGCAAATATTGCATTTATAACTGTATTTTTAAACTTTTCAATAAATTTTCTTTCATCTATGGGAAAATGCTCTTTTTGTATATTGTTAAACTTTTGGGCAAACGGATCACTTATGATAAAAAAATCACTCACTCCAAGAATAAGATACATTATAAAAGTTGCATCATCATTTATAAAATTACCTTGTTGTTTTCCCTCTCTTAAAATTTTATAAAGTCTGTCTTTTATGCTTGACATCAGCAAAATAATTTCATCGGAGAGATTATCTCCTCCATCAATAATTTCTCTTATTATCAAAAGAACATCCAATCTCTCTCTTTCAAACATTACATCTATAAATCCTTTTATTTTTTCTTCAGGAGTTTTACATGCAGATAATTTCTTATCAATCTCATTTTGCAGTTTTTGTACATTTTCCGTTACAATTACTTCAAAAATTTCTTTCTTGCTTTTAAAGTGATAATAAAAAGTAGCTTTATTTATGCCAATTTCTTTTACTAATGCATCTATACGGACACCGGAAAAACCAAGCTTTGCAAATATTTTGGAACTTACTTTAATAATCTTTTCTTTTGTATCCATTTTTTACTCCTTCTATACCAACTGGTTGGTCTAAATTGTAGCATAATATTTCTTTTGTGATTTTTAATTCAAATTGATAAAATTGTGATTTGATAAATTGTTAGATATGGATACCCATATACAATCAGAGATTTTCGTACTATAATAAAATTGGGATGAAGATTGTTAAAAGTAGAGCTTTAAAATTAGAAAAAATGGCTCCGGATGCTGGATTCGAACCAGCGACCAAGTGATTAACAGTCACCTACTCTACCGCTGAGCTAATCCGGAACACTTAAAAACAGGGTAGAATTATATTCTATTTTTCCTTGTATGTCAAGTAAAAATTATATCCCAAATAATTCCATAAGATTCAACCTGCATCCAAATTCATAAAAATTCCATCTTTCTTTGACTTTGGAAGCACCTATCTTAGACTATAAAATCCTTTTTACATATTTTTAACTCCATAAGTATTAAATTTTGTGCTTTTGATGTCATATTTATATTTTTTGGACAATATTTTTCTATTGTAATAAACTTCAAGATGCTAATATATGGCTTTTTCAGGTTTAGATTTTTTATCATTGTAAACTCTCTTCGTAAGCTCTTTGCCGTATTG
>Ga0256914_1000343_pt1 | contig 45787 bp, 38 predicted proteins | sample HulkmetaG_FD_191571 | JGI IMG/M metagenome (GOLD analysis project Ga0256914, IMG submission 191571) | Hydrothermal chimney microbial communities from Main Endeavour vent field at the Juan de Fuca Ridge, Pacific Ocean - Hulk | ecosystem: Environmental > Aquatic > Marine > Hydrothermal vents ...
TCCCGGAGGTAACGGTGGTAGATCTCGATGGCCCTGTCATGCTGACCCGTTTGCTGGTAAAGGAAGCCCAGCTCGTACATAGCCTGGATATCAAAAGGATCATGGTGGTACGCCTGTTCCATCAGCCGCAATGCTTCCTTGTAATGACCGGTCATCTCCAGTTCGGTGGCTGCCTGGAAGGCGATGTCCCCTTCCATGCCGCTGCCCAGCTCAAGAGCCCGCTCAAAATCACGAAGCGCCTCATCCTTCCGTTCAAGATGAACGAGCGCAAAGCCTCTGAACAGAAAGACCTCGTAATTGGTCGGATCGAGACGTGTCAAGGGGTTGAGCACTTCCAGGGCAAGGAGGTACTCGGCCCGTGCCAGGTGGATCTCGGCTTTTTTGAGGATGAGCATGAAAGCGGAGGGATGCTGCCGCAATGCGAGGCGCACCGTTTGCTCCGCCTTGTCGAACTGTCCCTTGTCCAGATAAGCTTCAATGATCTCCTCGAACTCGGACACATCCATGTAGCGGAATGTGCCCTCCCGGCGCATCCTCTCGAACCTTTTCAACAGCCGCTCTTCCCTCTCCCTGTCCGGGAACCCTTCCTGGTCTTCTCTCATAAGCCTACAAATAATGGCACAAAGTTACAACAAATCTCGTTGCGTTGAACATCCGCGAGGCCGGCTCACGGATAGATCTCTTTCCGGGCAGCGAGGAGGGTATTGCGCAGGAGGGAGACGATGGTCATGGGACCTACACCCCCCGGTACGGGCGTGATGAAGCTGCTTTTGGGAGCCACACTGTCAAAATCGACATCTCCCACCAGCTTCCAGCCCGAGCGGGTCTTGTCGGAAGGCAGGCGTGTGATCCCCACGTCGATGACCGTCACCCCTTCTCCGACCATCCCGCCCGTGAGGAAACGCGGTTTTCCCAGGGCTGCGATGATGATGTCTGCCTGACGGGTGAAGGAGGCAAGATCGCGTGTACGACTGTGGCATAGTGTGACGGTACAGTTGCCCGGTTCATCCTTGCGGGCCAGCAGGATGCTCATCGGCTTGCCTACGATGTTGCTCCTGCCGATCACAACACAGTGCCTGCCGGAAGTCTCCACACGGTATCGGCGCAGCAATTCGAGGATGCCCGCCGGTGTGGCCGAGATGAAAGCCGGCAGACCAATGGTCATCCTTCCCACATTGACAGGATGGAATCCATCCACATCCTTTTCAGGACGAATGGTCTCGATGACTTTCTGTTCATCCAGATGCTGCGGCAGGGGCAACTGAACGATGAGGCCGTCGATGGCCGGGTCTTCGTTGATGCGCTGCACATGGTCGAGCAGTTCTTCCTGGGTGATGTCCTCATCCAGGCGCAGGACGGTGGAATCGAATCCCACTTCATGACAAGCTCTCTCCTTGGCAGCCACATAGGTCTCACTGGCCCCGTCATGTCCCACCAGGACAGCAGCCAGGTGAGGCACTTTTTTCCCTTCCTTCCGAAGGTCCTCCACTTCCCGGCGGATCTCCTGACGGATCTCGGCAGCGGTCTTCTTACCATCGATGAGCGTATACATGTTCAGCGGTTTTTTCAGGTTGGCCGTTCAGGCTTCAAACTTACGACATTTACTTCTCCCGCAGCATCCCGAAGAGGCCCGATTTTTGAAAAAGATACTAACAGTGACCTTGCCCCGGCATTTGGCTTTTGGCGTATTTCCATATAATTTCGTACCGGGATGCGTGAATGGAGCTATGAACATATCTATGCGGTCCTGGCAACGGTGATCTTTCATTTGTTGCTGGCGATCGTGTTCATGCTCATCCGTCTGCATTCCCTTCCGGTGGAACGGGACCAGCCCATTCTCATCACTTTTGAAGAACCCCCTTCACCCGAGCCCCGGGAGGAGGAGCCGCTCACCCCTGATCCGGAGTTGCAGGAGATGCTCCATGACATCCCTGTCAATGAAGCCATGAAAAAACAGGAAGAGAAATTCGACTATGAGCGGTACATCGACATGGTGAAGGAGGAGATGATCCGTGAGGGGAAGCTGGGTCATGACAATTACATCGATGAACAAAAACGCTTGCGGGCCGAGGCGGAGAAAGAGCTGACCACACCGCTTCCGCTGAAGGGGGAAGAGAGGAGAGGGGACGATTCGCTCGACCGGGCTGCGTTGGAGGCCGCGAAGTATCAAGGTCCCACGCGGGTCAAATACGATCTGCCGGGGCGTTATGCCGTCAATCTGGTGATCCCCATCTATCAGTGTGAAGGTGCCGGGATGGTGGTGGTCCGTATGAGCGTCGATCGCAGCGGACATGTGGTGAGTGCCACCGTGGAAGCCGACCGTTCGGCACCCAGCCCCTGCATGCATGCCACGGCCCTGCAAGCCGTCAGGAAAAGCCTTTTCAACCCCGACCCCGGAGCACCGGAAAAACAGGAAGGGACGGTCACCTTCTATTTCGTCCCGCAGTGAAGCCCTTTACCGTCGCACCACCACACCGCTGTCCCGGAAACCCCGGTACTCCTTCATTACCTGCTCACGCCGGAAATTGAACGTAAGGGCCACATAGAACATGCGGACATCCATGCCATGGTAAGGCTGCAGACCGTTCCCGTCCACATAATCCTCATTGAGAAAGTTGGAGAGATAATACTTGAACTTCAACATGATCCCGGCAGGCATCTGGACGCCTGCCATCACCGACGGAAGGAAATGCTTCGTCCGGTTGGAGAACCAGTCTTTGTACGTACTCTTCACATCCCCCGTAAAAGTCTTCTCCTTGTAATGGAACAACCACTCATACTCTCCCCCCGCAAAAAAATAGAAACCATCCATGTTCCCCACCTTGAACACGAGCGGTATACCCAGTGTGTAGGAACGGCGTTTGATCTTGTCAACACCCGGGTCGGGGACATCATCCTGGATATAGCCGATGTTGCGTATCCCCAGGCCGGTATAGATCCCGCCCCACCGGAAGAAATCAAAATGGACATCTGTGGCGGTATGGAAGAAGGCGGTGAATCGCATGTTGTTGTTCATTTTCACACCATGATCCTTGATGGAGGCTCCCTGGAAAAGAAGTTCCCATTCAGAGGAAAGGAAGATGCTGGTCTGCGCCCCGGCAAAACCGGAAGGTACCAGCATCAACAACAGGAAGAAGAATTTTTTTTTCATGCCGAAAAAGTTTGTTGACTGCATCAAAGATAACCTCATTTTCCCCAAAAAGGAAAAAAACCTTTTTCGGCCCGTTCCTACTCAAAAAGAGTGTGGAGGGAGCGGCTCTCCGGTAAGGCGGTACCACTGGTCGATAGCTTTCGACAACCGCTCCACCGCTTCCGGATGTTCGGCAGCAATGTCAAGGAGATTGTCGGGGTCTTCATGGTCGTCGAACAGCAGCACAGCATCTTTTCCGCGTATCAGGCGGTACTGGCCGTCGCTGGCCATGGCATATCCTTCGATCTCGGCAAAAGCCACTTTCCTCTTCACTTTGTCTCCCGTTATGAGAGCGGGCATGAGGGAAAAGCTCCAGGGACGTCGTTCCACATCGTTTTTCTCTGCTCCTGCCAACTCCAGTATGGTCCGCACCAGATCGGTCAGCTCAACAGGTCCTTCCGCAACGAAGCCTTCACGGAAATGACCAGGCCATACCATGATCAGGACAGGATCGGTGATCTGACGGAAAAGGGTACCCTTATGGAAACGCTCGTGGTCGCCCATCATCAATCCCTGATCAGAGAAAAAGACCACGACGGTCGCCGTGTCAAGACCCGTCTCCCGGAGGGTTTGCAACACCCGCCCCACCTCTCTGTCCAGATAGGCCACATTGGCGCAATATTTCGCCTGACGTTGCCGGATAACTCTCTCACTTTTGGCCGGTTTGGTTTTTTTCACCAGTCCTTCCGGTTCGGTATAGTTTTTCACACGGGTTCCCCCTTTCATCCTGGCAGGATCGTATATCTGGTATGCTTCGGGAACATCGTACGGATCATGTGGCAGCGAATAGTTGAGCCACAGGAAAAAAGGCTTTTTCCCGTGATAGTTCTGCAGGAAGTCGATCGTCTTGCGTGTGAAGAAACCGTCCAGATAGACATCTTCAGGGAGGGTGGTCGGTTTACGGCACTCGGCTTTAAAGGTCTCCAGCAGTCCTTTTTCTTTCAGGAAGTCCAGATACCAGTCATGGCCTTTCGTTTTCCCCCCGAGCACTTTTTTGCAGAGCATTCCTCTCCCCAGGGTCTGCCAGACCTCATCAAATCCCATTTCTTTTTTCATCGCTTCCGTTTTGTTCGTTCCGGGAGCGATGTAAGGACGGACATGGCATTTACCTATCCAGGCCGTGTGATAACCGGCTCTCTGCAATGCCGCAGGGAAGGTCCATTCCCCCCGGGGAAGGTTCTTCATCTGACCGTTGAAATAAAAGCCCAAGCTGTGAGGGTAGAGTCCGGTGATGAGAGAATTCCGGGAAGGGCCACACATCATTCCCTGGGCCACTGCATCCCTGAAATAGACACCCTCCTTCACCAGACGGTCGATATGAGGCGTGGAGGGATAGACTGCCCCATTGGCCCCCACATATTCATACGAAAGATCATCCACCTCAATGAACAGGATGTTGGGCCGCAGGCCACCGTTTCCTCCCCATGAAGGGACGAACACCAGAACAAGGGACAACCACAACAAGGACTTTTTCATCACAGAAGTTCTTTCCAACGGTTCAAAAATAATATTTTTGCCGCATGGCACGGACTTCCCCCTCCCTAATGACGACCATTTTCCTTTTGATCCTGTGGTCCTCTTTTCCCTGGCTTTTCCCGCAGACATCCTATCTTTCGCTTCCTTCGCGGGGTCTTTGTGCGCACCGGGGGGCCATGGCTACATTTCCTGAGAACACTTTGCCTGCCATTCGTGAGGCCGTAAGGCTTGGGGTGGCAATGATCGAACTGGACGCCCGCATGACCGCCGACAGCGTGATCGTACTCCTTCACGATGCTACGGTGAACCGTACCACCAACGGATCCGGAAAACTTCGTACGCTGACCCTGGAGGAAGTAAAACAACTGGATGCTGGCAGCTGGAAGGGGGCCTGTTTTTCCGGCACACGCATCCCCACGCTGGCTGAAAGCCTCGCCGTGATCCCCAGCGGCATCTGGATCAATGTACATGTTAAAGAGGGACCTGTGGTAAGTCAGAAAGCGGCCGAAGTGATCTACCTGCAACATAAAGAAGCTCAGGCTTTCCTTGCCTGCGACACGGCCTCGGCCTCGTTCGTCCGCCGTCGTTTCCCGGAGATCATGATCTGCAACATGGAACGCCAGGCCGACACGAAGGATTATGTCAGGCTCACACTGAACACCCACAGCGACTTCATCCAGTTCTTCCATACCCCTATCAACGATACTTTGAGAATCTGTTGTGAACGTCTGAAGGAAGCCGGCATCCGGATCAACTATTACCGGGGGGAGAACGCCGAGGAGGTCAGGCAGCTCTGGAAGCTGGGGGTCGATTTTGTCCTGGTCAACGATCCTGCGGCCATCATGAAAGAGATGAAAGAATCCCTCTCAGCGCCTCTCTTTTAATGTTCGCTGATCGATCAGGCTCATCCCGCCCGCGGTATATCCATAGACTTTGATGGTCACTTCCGGACCGTCCACGAACACCTGGGTGTAATGGATACAAGTGGTATCAAATGCGCAGGAGGATTGAAGCTCCCATGTACCTCCGTGGTTCTGCAGGGCGTAATGGTGCTGGTGGCCACAGATATAGGCAACGACCCTGTGACGGGTAAGCAGATCCCAGAATTTCTCTTTGCTCACCGGAACGTCATTGAGCGAGGTACCCGCCCAGACCGGCTCATGAGCAAAAACGAAGATATGCTCCTTGTTTGTGGACTCCAGGTCCTGCTTCAGCCAGTCGTACAGCTCCGTCCAGATCCTCCCTTCCTCACGCATCTCCCACGACTGCCCGGCATAGAGATCGAGCACCACAAAATGAGCATTGGCATGATCGAACGAATAGGTCGTATAATGCGCTCCATGCACCCCGTCACTGTCGTACCATGTCACCCAACGAATACCATCTTTCTCGTATGATCCCGCAAGACCGGGGGACGGGATATCCGGTCCCCAGCGGACGACCCCCTTCAAATGCTCTCGGTTGAAATCAATGACGGCAAACGCATTCTGCCAGTTCCAACCGGGAAAACGATCGGCTTTCTTGTTGGTCCCCCCCACATCGTGGTTCCCCATCACCGGGTAAAAAGGATAGCGATATCCCAGCACCGAAGCGATAGCAGTACGAACACGGAAAAAAGGATCGAGATCGCCCGCCACGACCAGAAAATCACCTGGCCCATCGGGGTCTTCGCTGAGCAGGAAAGGCAGCATCACCTTCCGGAAAGTCATATGGATCGAATCCCCTTCACCGTAACGGTACATGTGTGTATCGCCGGTGACGGTGAAATGGAAGCTCTGACCTGAAAGGGCCAGGGTTATGAATACAAAAAGAATGGTTGCCAGGGCTTTCATCTTTCTCTCTTTTCAGATCATCCGGAACAACGTCCAGGACTAAGTTTTCGGATCAATGAGTCTTCAGGTAAAACTCTTTTTTCATATTTTCCACGATCACGGCCATTTTCCCCGGTTCAAGGCGAATGTTACCGTTCTCATCCGCGAAAGAGTAGTCGAATCTTCTCAGGGTAAACACCACCTTCTTGGTCTCTCCGGGTTCGATCCAGATTTTCCGGTATCGGTGCAAGGTTTTCATCGGGGGGGTCACGGAGGCCGTATAATCTTTCACAAAAAGATCAACCGCAACCTTGGCGCCAATACTGCCGGTATTGGTAAGATGGAAGCTCACCCACAAAGTATCCCTCAGGGTAACGGTATCCTTGCTAAGGGTCAGGTCGGACCAGGCAAAAGTAGTATAGCTGAGGCCATAGCCAAAGGGCCACTGCGGGTCATAGTATTTTTCTGTTCGCACCGGAGCATCATAGGGAATGAGGTTGCCGGTATACCGGGGATAGGAGAAAGGCAGTCGCCCGGAAGGAACATTCTTACCGAAAAGTGTTTCCACAATGGCCTCAGCACCTTTGCTGCCCGGGCGGTAAGCCATCAGGATGGCATCAGCAAACGGAACGATCTCACTGATGATGCGGGGTCTGCCTTCCGTAAGTACATAGATGACGGGCTTACCCGTAGTAGCGGCTGCCTCGGCCAGGGCACGCTGATCATAGGAAAGTGTCAGGTCATTGATGTTACCTGGCGATTCCGCATAACTGTCCTCTCCCAGACACAGGACGATCACATCGGCAGCAGCGGCTTTACGCCGTACCGCAGCGATCTGCATGGGAGTGATCTCCGCAAAATGGGGCGGAGCCACCGTGATAACATGGTCTTTTCCGATCATGTTCTCCATCGCCTCACGAATGGTGTGGGTATTCGATGGATAAAGCGAGTCGATGTTGCCCTGCCAACAATAGGACCAGCTTCCATGCAGGGTAGCTAACGAGTTGACACCGGGTCCGGCCAGCAATACCCGTACATTCTTGCTGAGTGGCAACACCGGTTTGCCATGCAAGGTGTCGTTCTTTAAAAGGGTCATACACTCCCTGGCCGCACTCATCGCCACATACTGATAAACTTTCCGGCCGAACGAAGCCACTGCCTCAGGCTCAGGGAATGGATCATCGAAAAGTCCCAAGCGGAACTTGATACGAAGAATACGTCGCACTGCATCATCAATGCGAGACATTTTCACCTTGTTCTCCTTTACCAGAGCAATCAGATCGTGATAAAAAGAGAGATCATTGGGTACCATGCTCATATCGATGCCGGCATTCACAGCCATCATCACCGCCTCCTTGTTGTTCCGCGCCACATGATGTTCCTTCCAAAGATTGATGATATCCTCCCAGTCGGTCACCACCAGACCGTCGAAACCAAATTCTTTTTTCAACACGTCCGTGATCAGGTATTTATCGGCATGGACCGGTATACCGTTGATGGAAGCGGAGTTAAGCATGACGGTGGAACTCCCGGCGAGGATCCCCACACGAAAAGGGGCAAGAAAGATATCATGAAGTTCATGACGGGCGATCACTGCCGGGGTACGGTCCTTGCCCGAAACAGGTACCGGATAGCCCACATAGTGTTTAAGGCAGGAGGCCACCGAACGCGGGGCAGTGAGTCCCTCACCTTCGTAGGCCTCCACGACCTTTCTAGCCATGTTGCCCACGAGGTAGTACGATTCCCCGAAAGTCTCTTCGAAACGCGGCCAGAGAGGCTGTCTGCCCACACCCACAACCGGATCGAAGTTCCAACGGATCCCAGCAGCACGTACCTCCCGGGCCGTAACCTGAGCACACCGAGCCGCCACAAAGCGATTGCGTGAAGCAGCCAAAGCGATGTTATGGGGAAAAAGCGTCGAACCCTTGATATAAGTAGCTCCGTGAATGGCATCGATCCCGTACAGAACAGGTATCCTTAACCTGGTCTCCATGGCCTGACGCTGGATGAGCGTGATCAGGGAGTTCCACTCCTCCAACGAGATGGCCTGTGACATGCCGTTTACGGTAGGTGCATTGAGAATGGAACCGATCCCGTATCTTACCACATATTCTTTGAGCATCTCTTTGTTAAGGTAACCATCCTTGTAAAAGAGTCCCAGATTGATCTGGGTCATCTGCCCCACTTTTTCTTCCAGGGTCATCTCCTGAAGCAATGCATCGATCTTCTTCTCAACGGGATCTTCCGCCTCGTCTTGGCGGTCGCAGCCAGCCGTCAGGAAGAGCGGAAACAAAGAAGCAAAGAAAAGTGCCAGGTATCGCATAAGGAATAGTCTTTTATCAGTTCACTTCCTTCGAAAAATACTGATCCGGTGCATGATAGACCTCCAGATTACACAGGACGGGACAAGCTTTGGCATCGATGATGGTGAGACGCAGCTTATCGGTCTTCACAGGGTTGAAATAAAGGATCCGTTTGTAACCGATGGTCGTACCCTGTGCCACCTCCTGCCATTCGCCGTCGAGCAGTGCTTCCAGCCGGAAACTTTTAACCCGCTGACCCAAGGGAATGTATTCCTGCACCACAAAGAGGTTCACCTCCTGTCTTTTCTCCAGGTCGACGGTGAGCACACCTTGGGAGACCCCATCGTCAGTACACCAGTAGGTATCTTTTTTTCCGTCGGTAAGGTTACGTGGCGAGTAACGGTCGCTCTTCCCTCGCCAGGTGTCGGCCGACACGTGTTTGCCGGCAGCCAGGTCGACGGCAAAGATCTCATCCAGGGCATGCCGGAAGGCTTTCAGACGCTCTGCGTCGGTCTCATGGATCAGTCCCCGGCGGTCGGGCGGCACATTCAACAGGAACGAGCCGTTGCGTCCCACCGATTTCATGTAGATGTCCACCAGCTGGTTGACGCTTTTGACTTTCTCATCTTGCGAGGCATGATAGAACCATCCGGGACGTATGGAGACGTCGCACTCTGCCGGCACCCAGTCTTTGCCGTTCTCCAGGCCGTGGTTCAGAACTTTTTTGTCGGCCATGCCGGGAGCGAACTCCTCCCTGTTGATCATCGACCAGTTGGTCTCGCCGGCGATACCCCGTTCGTTGCCAACCCACCGGATATCCGGACCGGCATCGCTGAACATCACCGCATCCGGTTGCAGCTCACGTACGAGCTTGTGCGTCCCGGGCCAATCGTAATAGGTCTTGCGATCGATCCTGCGCTCCTCGCGGGCACCTCCGTAATAGCCGGTACCCCCGTTGGCCCCGTCGAACCACACTTCAAACACAGAACCATACTGCGTGAGCAGCTCACGCAACTGGTTGCGGTAATAGGTGATGTATTCGGGCTTACCGTACAACGCACTGTTGCGGTCCCACGGCGACAGATAGACTCCGAACTTCAGACCATGGGCTTTGCATGCCTCCGACAATTCCCTCAACACATCCCCCTTGCCGTCTTTCCAGGGGGAGTTCTTCACGGAATGTTCGGTATACCGGGAAGGCCACAGACAAAAACCGTCATGGTGCTTGGCCGTGATGATGACCCCTTTCATGCCCGCCTCCTTGAAAGTACGTACCCACTGGTCGCAATCGAGGGCGGCGGGATGGAAGAGCGAAGGAGACTCATCCCCGTAACCCCACTCTTTATCGGTGAAAGTGTTGATACTGAAATGAACGAACGCATAGAATTCCAACTGCTGCCAGGCCAGCTGGCGCGGCGTCGGAACCGGCTCAAGAGGCGCCGGCGGATCCACCTCATGAGAACAGGAAAAAGTGCTCAACACAAGAAAAAGGACAAAAGGGAATATCCGGATCTTCATACAAAAGAAAGTTTAATGTATTCACAAAGATAATAAAAGGACAAAAGAAAAACCCGTACAGCCGTTCTTTCACAACCAGGGGTCATGGTGGGTATTGGGATCGGAGAAGATGTCGCGGTTGGTGTATTTCAGGATCTCCTCGAGGTACCGGATATGTTGGAGGGTCTCTTCATCATCCGGATGCAGATCCCGGATGGCGAGCCAGGCGTTGAGGGCTTCACCGTAGCGGCCCAGGTGCTGTAGCAGAAGGGCTCTGCGTCGCAGCAGGACGACATCCTGTGGTCTCCGTGCCAGCTCATCCTCCGTAGCACGAAGGGCTTGCCGGGCTTCCTCGCCGGACAGTTGGAGCTCTTCTTCCATCACATACGGATCACATCGCCGGTTCTGATGAAGACGTTCCCGAAATGTTCATGGAAACGGCTCAGTGCCGGCAGTTCGGTACAATGGGAAGGCCAGGCTTGCCGGACGCCCTGTTCGGCCAGCCAGGCCACGGTGGCACGGGTCACCTCGTCATCCTCCTTGAGATGGAAGCCGCCCATCACGGCCCGCACCTCATGGATGCCGGTCACTTCGCGTGCATGGAGGACGGTGTTGCAGATGCCGGCATGACCGCATCCGGTGATGACCACCAGCCCCTGCGGGGTCACCACCGCCACCCCGCTGTCGTCCGACATCCAGTCGTCACTGCCATCCCTCCGGACAAATGCGGTGCGCTTCGACTCGAACGGAGTGACCCGGGGCACCTCCCCCAGGAAATAGAGGTGTTCGGTAAGCTGCACCGGCTTTCGCGAGAGGGCCAGCCGGAACCGTTGTGCAGCCTCCTCACGCGTGAGAGGCAGCCCCAGCCAGCTCATCGTACCTCTCCTGAACTTTCCCTCAAAAGCTTCGGGATGGCACACCAGCCGCCGCGGGGGATCACGATCCAGCCATACCAGGCCGTTGCCATGATCGTAATGACCGTGGCTGAGCACCACCGTGTCCACCCCTTTCAGCGAGAGCCCCATCCTCACGGCATTGCGCAGGAAGACATCCGACGGTCCCGCATCGAAAAGGATCTGCTCCCCGTCCACCTCCAGCAGCCAGGAAAGACCGTGTTCCGCCAGAAAAGGATATCCCGGCCGGTTGTCGTTGAGCACGGTGATCTTCAAAAACTCCATCCTCCGGATCTTTGGTTCAGGAGACACTGCCGAAAGAGCGGATCATACTTTCAGATCCTTTTTCAGGCGGCGCATCACGAAGGTATGTCCGTTGTATTCCGTGATACGGATCAGACCTTTTTTTTCCATCTCTTCCACTGTGCTCCAGTCCTGGCCCGCTTTTTCCAGCAGTTCTTCGACCGCCTCACGGCGCATGGGGTGTACCGCGGTGATGCTGAGGATGTCCTCTTCGGCGTTGCCGGTAAAAGCGAAAGCATTGCCCTCATAACCCAGGATCAGCTCGACATGCTGCACGTGCTGCTGGAACTCCTGATAGGCAAAGTTGATAGCCTCCTCATCAGCCGGCACGACTCCCTCGAACGCCGTGGGACGGGTGGGGATACCGATGTAGGCGGTATGGGGCTGGATGCGTTCCAGGCAGGTGGCGGTCATCATGATCGTCCTGCGGTCATCGTTGTAGCCCTTCACCAGCATGGTCTCGGTCATCAGCGTCCCCTGGTATTCCTCGGCGAACTGCAGAATACCCTGACGTATCTGATTCAGATCGAGGTTCTTATGCGGTTTGTCGGTACGTTTCCATGTCTCGGGCAATACCGAGTCGACCTTCACCGACACCCAGTCGGCGGCCATCAGGTCGTCACGCACATCCTGGCGCCACAGAAGGCTGGCATTGGTGATGACCGCCACCTTGATGCCCGTATCTTTGAGGGCACGTATCTCACGTCCCAGATGGATGTCAAGGGTCGGCTCTCCGTCCGGCACGAACGAGAGATAGTCGATACGGCCGCCCTGTTCCCGTACCTGGCGAACCTTTTCCTTCACTTCGGCCACCAGTTCGTCGGGGTCGAAGAAAGCCTTGCGCTCGGTATCCATGACGATGGCCTTGCCCAGCTGACAATACACACACGAATAGGTACAGATCTTGGGCGGGATGTTGTTGATCCCCAGGCTCTGCCCAAGACGACGCGAGGGGATGGGACCGAAAGCTCTCATATGTTTTCCTTTCTTTTCTTTCCCGGCGGGCCGGAACCCTACCGTCCCCACCGGATATACATCTGCAAAATAACGAAAAAACAGGACACCGCTGCCGTGGTGTCCCGTCATCTTCCCGGTACTCTCTTTGTTCCCTCAGAGGGTGAGGGCCAGGCTGTAACCGTCGCGGATGGCATCGTCGGCCTTGCCCACCTCCCGGGCATCGCCGATGACGTAGGTCTTCACTTTATCACGCAGTCTGTCGTAGAGGGGATTGTAACTCTTCATCCCTGTGGTGAGCACGATGTGGTCGACACCTTCGAGGGTTTTGTTCACTTTCCCTTCGAGATGCACCTTGTCGCCGTCGACGGCCGCCACGCGTGTTCCGGTGAGGATCTCCACCCCCTTTTCCTTGAGTTTTTTGAGGGTCATCACCTTCTCGATCATCTCCATGCCGCGGGCCACCTCTTCCAGCATTTCCACGATGATCACCTTGTTGTCTTTCTCCACCAGCTTGCTGGCCACCTCCATGCCGATGAGGCCGCCGCCGATGATCACAATGGTCTTGCCCTCAGGCAGGTTCTCATCGTAGAGGAACTCAGTCCAGAAGTATTCTTTCAATCCCTGTATGGGAGGAACGGCCGGTTTAGAGCCCGTGGCAAGGATCACGGCATCGTAGCCGCCTTCAAGCAGTTCTTTCTCGTCGGCCTCCTGATGACGCACTTCGATCTTCTCTTCGGAGATCTGCTGTTTGTAGAAGTCGAGGATCCTTTTGAGCGACTCTTTTTTGGGGGGTCGCCAGGCCAGGTTGAACTGTCCTCCGAGATCATCTTTTTCGTAGAGCACCACCTGGTGACCGCGTTCGTGGAGGGTGAGGGCGGCTTCCATTCCGGCCAGGCCACCTCCGACGACGGCGATGCGTTTTTTCTGCTGTGCGGGACGGAGCTCTTCGAAGCTCTCGCCGGCCAGGGGGTTGACCACACAATGAAGGCCGCGACCGGCACGCACGCCCCCCAGACACCCTTCAGCACAGGCCAGACAGGGTCGCACCGGCCCTTCCACCTCGCCAAGGTACTTGCCCACAAAGAGCGGATCGGCCACCAGAGCCCGCCCCACAGCAAGATAACGGGCACCGAACTCGCTCTTCAGCCGCTCAATATCCTCAAAGCTGTTGATCTGTCCCACAAAGATCACCGGGACATCCGCCTCTTCCTGGATCTTCTTCCCAAACTCCCAGGTCTTTCCTTTGGGGACGAACATATGCTGGAAGAACCATGGCGGCGTGGAGCAGACCGTCCCCGCCGAGACATGGATGGCCTCCACCCCTCTTTCCTTGAGCACCTTGGAAAAAGCGATCATTTCGGGCAGATGGATGCCGTCGGGGATCATGTCGTCGCCGCTGATCCTGACGATCACCGGCAGTTTCACCGCCTCCTTCACTGCGTCCAGCACTTCCAGGGCAAGGCGCATCCTGTTCTCCAGGGATCCTCCGTATTCATCGGTACGGTCGTTCACCCTGGGCGAGAGGAACTGGGCGATGAGGTAACCATGTCCGAACTGCAACTCGATGATGTCGAAGCCTGCTTTTTCGGCCCGCACCGCCGCATCGACGAACTGCTGCACCACCTTGCGGAAATCATCCCCCTCCATACGACGGGGCTTGGCCCCCCCGTTCTCACAAGGCTGATCGGAGGAAGAGATATGGTAATTCCCCGGAATCTTGGGATTGGCCATACGACCGGGATGATTGAGATGGGCAATCACTTTTGCACCCGCCTCATGAATATGACCGGTGAGGCGCTGCAACCCTTCGATCTTATCGTCCGCATCGATGCCCAGTTGCGTGGGGATCTCCCGCAAGCCGGCATCCAGATACAAAGGCTCCGGCGTCACTGCCCCCAGATAGCGGGCCCGCTCCTCATAAAACTCAATGTGCTTGTGCGTCACTTTACCGTCACCAAAGCTGTATCCCAGCTTGATGGGCGGCATCAGAAAAGGATTTCTCAGTTCCAGCATTTTCCTAGCTTGTTTATCGGTTCAACATCCTTATGTTCCCAAATTGAGGATGCAAGTTATGCAAAAACGTTCATAATTTTTGTGTTCCAGAACAGTTCAGTCGTTGTGCAAAGATCCAGCCGGAAAGGAACAGCAGGGCCAGGACGAGAAAGACCACCGTGTATCCGAACCATACGATGAACATCCCTGCGAAAATGGGCAGCAGGGACGAAAGGATATTGCCTGCCCCCGAGATCCCGGCAAAGAAAGTACGGTTCTCCTCATTGGAGATCTCGATAAGGATGCCGTTGACTGCTATTTTGTAAAGGGCGAGGAAGATGCCCGAGAGAACGAAAAGATACTGGTACAAAGCAGGGTTACCGGCCAGCAAAAGCGAGAGGGGAGGCAACATCGCCGCCAGTACCACACTCAGCTTGAGCACCCGTTTGTATGAATACTTGCGGTGGTAGAAGAACAGCACCAGGCCGGGAATGATCATCCCTCCCACCTTCAGGAGGATGAGATTGCCCACGAAGGAGGAGCTGATCTCTCCGGTCTTCTTGGCCAGCATGATCATGAAAGGCAGGAAGGTGACCGCCACCCCCGTGGTGTTGAGGATGACAAGGTAGTTCACCAGGTCGGGATATTTTTTCAGTTCGGGGATCACTCTTCGCAGGAAAGAGCCGACCGTATCCTTTTTTTCTTTCGGCGGCGAGGCCATCTCCCTGATGCTGAGGAATCCCAGCGAGGCCAGCAGCAACAGGCCCGTGGCCAGCCAGAAACTCACGGAATAGTTCTCGGGATAAGGAAGACTGCGCAGCACATGCCGCACCGCCACAGCCGAGATGAGCACCCCTGCACTGTTGACGATCTGCCTCACCGAGAAGAAACGTTTCCGGTCGTCAGAAGAGATCGACTTACCCAGGATATCGATATACGGCACATTGGCCAGTGATCCGCTCACCGAGAAGAGGGTCATCGCCAGGAAAAGCGTAGCCACCACCACCCCGCCGGGCAAATGCGGGGAGAGGTGGAGCACATAGGCCACGACGGCCAGGGAGAAGATACGGAGGAAGATGCCGGCCACCATGAAACGTTTCTTGTAAGAATACGGCTCCATGAGCCCGGCAAACAGCAGCTGGAACAGACGCGACAATCCCAGCATGATGGCCGTAAGGAAGCCCACCGCCAGCGGACCGCCCCCGGCACGTATCAGCACCGCCGGGATCACGGTATCCGTGTCCATGAAGTTGACCGCCAGCGCAAAGAAACCGGCATGCCACAGAAATGACCAGAAGTTGCGCCGGGAGAGGGTACGTTCCGGGCCCGTCCGTGTCATCACCCGATCACCAAATGCCTGCGTTCTTCCGGCGGCTGGGCCAGCCGTGCCACCACCTCATCGTAATGCTCCCGCAGTGCCTCCAGCCCCTCCTCGAGCGTCTCGCGGCCCCGCACCACCACCGGCAGCACATACTCCCCAATGACAACAATGTTCGGCCCAAAACGGCGGGAGACAAAAACATCCACCTTCTTGTCACGGAAATGCTCAAGGATGGCACGGGCCTTCCTCCCTTCACCGTGGCCGTGATGACGGCCGTGACCGTGACCGTGGTGATGCTCCCCTTCGCGGGCACGATTGGGCAGGACCTCCACCTTCTCCCAGCCTTCTCTGGTCAGGCGGTACAACACGAAATATCTGGCTTCCCCGAAATGATCGGGGACAAAGGTCTGTTCATCATCGGTGGCACACGCCACCAGGATCGAATTCCTCTCCATGCTGTTCCGTTTTTCGTTATGTTTTTTCTCTTCCCTTTCCTTTCTCAGGGTTTCAGGGCACGGATGACCACGAAGCTGCCCTCGCCATATCCTTCCCGCCAGGGTTGCCGTTCGGTGATCTCCTGCAGTTGTCCGAAGACCGTCTGTATGATCCTGTCGGTCCTCATGCCGGCTTCTTCGATCATTTCCAGCAGTTCGCCGGTCGAAAAGAATGTAGCGGGACGGTAGAAAAGGCTTTCATCTTTCATGGCCAGGTAGGCCCTGCCCACGGGGCTCTCACGGTCGACGAAGGCGAGTACGAAAGAACCGCCCGGACGGAGCACACGTACCACCTCCCGTATGGATCTTTGCGGATCGTCCACAAAACAGATGGTGGTCACCATCAGCACCAGGTCAAAGCTTCCCTCCGGGTAAGGCAGGTCTTCAGCGACCCCCTCCACCACCTCGATACCACGCTCACGGGCCCTGGCTGCCATCACCTCGGAGGGTTCCACTCCTTCGCGGATACCCAACGGCGCCGCAAAGAGTCCGCTGCCCACACCCACCTCCAGCATCTTCCCCTCCGACGGGATGAACGAACGGATCGCCTCCAGCTCCGACTCATAGACAGCCCTGTTCTCAATGAACCAGGCTTCGTACAGATCAAGATGTTTGTCGAAAGGTTCCGTTTTGGCCATATCCGAACTCTTTTTTATTTCACCGCTGTCAGCAGACGGGCATACCTGCCCCCCAGTCTCTTTTCCCTGAACTCACGAAAACCTGCTTCGCGGAGGATGCTTTTCCAGTCGCGCTCAATGAAATCGAAGGCATATCTGCACTCGATCATACGGAAAGGGATACGAACATAGAAAGGCGCCTTGTCCAGGTCGAACTCGCCATAGTCAAGGATGTGGAAGGTCCCTCCCTTCTGCAGATGGCTGTAGGCGTTGCGTATCACCACCTCGCGCACCTCATGAGGGAAGCCGTGGAGCACGAAGCTGATGAACACCTTGTCGAAGGTCTCTCCCAGATCGAAAGGGATGTCGATGCGCTGACGGAAGAAACGCACGCCGGGACGACCCGAGCATTTCTCCAGGAACTGACGTTCCATGATCTCCGAGATGTCGAGCCCCGTGACCGAGCCTTCCCGCAGATACTCATACATCAGGCAGGCATTGCGTCCCGTACCGCACCCCATATCCAGAATACGGTCAGCGGGGGTGATCTCCATCGCCGCGATGGCCTTGCGGATGAAACGCCTGTAAAAGCCCAGCGTCACCACATTCAGCAACAGGTCATAGTGCCTCGCCAGGAAAGGGGTCAGCTCAACCTCCGAGTCGGGATAGATCTTTTCCATGCGTTCAGATGCTTTTGAAGACACGGGCCAGCGAATAACCGGGCGCCTTCACCTCCAGGTCGAGAAAATAACCGAAGGGGGTCTGCCACACCTCATAGCCGGCGTTCTTCAGCCGTTCTTCCACCCTGTTGAAGAGCTCTTTGGTGAAGTGCGGGTCGGCCTTGCTCGTGGAGAGATGGGCAAAGGAGTGGAGCACCACTCTCCTGGTGTTGTTCTTGCCGGCTATCCATTTGAGGTTCTTCAGGAGCTTCTTCTCCACGGAGCCAGCCTGTTCCACATCCTCCTCCTCGACGTGGATGAAAGCCGTCTGCACCTCCTCCAGCCGCATCTCTTCCCCCACATCGGGGAAATCAGGCAGGGTCTTGGTGACGGGACGTGCCGCGAAAGTCTGCATATAGATAAAAAGGACCTTCATTGTGCCTTGTTTTTAAAGGCACAAAGTTAACACTTTTCCGGCTATGGAGGGTGTCAGCGAGCCAGGTAGAGGTCGATGGCCTCGCGGATGGTCAGGGGGCTGCGGTCGCGAGGCAGGGAAAAGATCCCTATGCCGTGACGTTCAAGGATCTCCGCGGCCTTGGGCCCTACATGGTAGCTCAGGACAGTCTCCACCCCCTCGCGGGCCATGGCCGCAGCCGCCTGGATGCCCACACCATGCGCCGCCTCAGCATTCTCAGCATTGGAGAGAAAAGTCATCTCCCCGCTGACGGTATCATACAAGGCAAAGAACCTCGCTCTGCCGAAGTTCTCTCCTACCGTCTCCCTGTCGTTGGTCTGTACTGCTATTTTCATGGCATAAATTTTTTTGAATGTTTCACATGATCGCCCCCTCGGGGCACACCCGTATGCATATCCTGCAGTTCCTGCACAGGTCGGGGTCGACGACAGCCACCCCTTCTTCCATACGGATGGCCTGGAAGGGACAGACCTCCACACAGGCCTCACATCCCGTGCACAACAACGGCTGGATATAAACGTAAGGTGCACGTGTCCGGGCATGTTCTGTCCGAATGTTGTCTGTCATGGTTTCTGATCTTGGTTAAGTTGTTCCTGTATTTTGTTCCACACTTCCATCATGGCGGCAGCAACGTCCGTACCCTCCATTTCCGCCACGCATTTACCCTCGTTCACGGCCTCCACGAAAAGATCGTCGTAAGGGAATTTTCCCAGCAGGTCGATGCCTTCGCGGGCGGCAAAGCGTTCCAGTTCGGCGGTGATGGCGGGATGCAGGTCGGCCTTGTTGATAATGCATCCGGCGGCGATGCCGAAACGACGGACCACCTGGTACACCCGCTCCAGATCGTGCTTGCCGGAGAGGGTGGGTTCGGTGACCAGCACCACATAGTCGGTGCCCGTGATCGACGCGGTGACGGGACAGCCTGTACCGGGCGAGCCGTCGATGAGGATATATTGCACGTTCTCTTTTTCGGCCTCTTCCCGTGCCCGGCGCCGCACCTCGCTGACCAGCTTGCCCGACATATCGGAGCCGATGCCCAGGGCGGCATGGACCAGTGTGTTGCCCCAGCGTGTGCGTGACACGTAGATCTCGCCGGCTTTGAGCGACCGCATGGTGATGGCATCCACGGGACAGACGCGCGGGCAGTATCCACATCCCTCACACTCCAGAGGCAACACACGGTACACCTCCCCCTCGGGGATAATGGCATCGAAATGACACACCTCCACACAGGCTCCGCATCCAGTACAGGCCAGAGGATCGATGACCGCTTCGTAGCCGCTGTAGAAGTCCTTTTTTTCCAGCAGCTCAGGGGCTGTCACCAGGTGCATGTCGGCAGCATCCACGTCGCAGTCGGCCACCACAGCCCTCCGTCCCGCCAGGAAAGCGAGCGAGGCAGCCACCGACGTTTTGCCGGTGCCACCTTTTCCTGAGATGATCACGATCTGTTTCACCGCTGTCCACCTCCTTTCTCCCATGTCTGCAGATAGTGTCCCAGCGAGGCCACGGCCTCCCGCACCTGCGGCACGCGGTCGACGAGCAGGGCTCCTCCCGCATAAAGACGGGCTGCTTCCGTAAGATGAGGGATCCGTGCCACCACCGGCACCTCCTTGTCCGCACACAGCTCATCGATGAGCGTCACCCCCGGGCGGTCTTTGTTGACGACCACCGCAAAAGGCCGCCCCAGCATACGCAGGGTCTCTATCGCCAGCGAGAGATCGTGACGACCGAAACGGGTGGGCTCGGCCACCAGCAGCACCAGATCAGCCCCCTTGGCCGCCTCCATCATGGGACATGACGTGCCGGGCGGAGCATCATAAAGAAGCATCGTATCTTCCTCCCTCACCAGCCTTTCGGCATGCCGGACGGTCTCGGCGATGAGGGGGGTAGGCATCTCCCGCCCCACATCCAAGCGACCTTCTACATGAACGATGCCGGCACCACCGGAGAGAGAGACCTGCCTGGTCACGATCTCACCGATACGGTCGTCTACCATGGGCAGAGCCTGCGAAGGACAAAGGTCGGAACAGGCATAACACCCGTGGCACAGCTCGGGGAAGACGATCACCTCCTCACCGGTGAAAGCGATGGCATTGTACATGCATACAGCCGCACAGTTGCCCGAGCGTTCGCAGCGGGCAGCATCCCATTGCGGGATCCGGCGGTACACCACGCGCCGGGCCGTCTCCTTCCCTTCGAGGAAGAGCGCGCTGTTAGGTTCCTCCACATCCAGATCGGTCAGGATCACCCGGCGTCCTTCCTGCGCCATCCATACCGCCAGGTTGACCGCCACCGTCGTCTTGCCGGTACCTCCTTTGCCGCTCGCAATAGTTACCTTCATGCTTCCTTGTCTCAATAAAAATGCCCCTTACGGGGCAGGTTGTGTTCCCGGCCACTCCTTGCGGGGCGGCCGGGATGTTTTTTCAGGCGCTGCGCTCAGGCTTCCTCCCCCTTTTCTTCCTTGCCCTTCAGCTCGTCCAGCCTTTTGCGCAGATCCTCCTGCCACCGCTCAGCATACCTGAGCTCATTCTCCAGCCAAGTACGCTCCTCTTCGGGAGTCAGCGGTCCGGCATACCAGGGCCCGCCATGACGCAAGCCCCATCGAAAACCGTAACCGCGCCCGTAACCGGGCCCATGACCGTAACCCCAGCCACGGCCACGGCCCCAGCCGGAACCCCAGCCACGGCCTGCCGGGACATCGTTCAGATACCCCGGAACATCATAACCGGCACAATAGCCGGCCCTTCTGCCTGTCATCGGCCCCTGACCCCAGGGACCCGTACGATCTCCTCTTGGCATGATCAGTTCCTCCTTTTGCTTTTTTTGACTTCGGATGCAAATTTAATGAACATATGTTCAATATCAAAAAAATTTTTGATTATTTTTGCGGAGGAGAAGAAAAACTTCCGGTGCCGGAAGCATCACGAAACAAAAAAACGTCGGACGATGGCACAATTGGTCTTGTTACGTCATGGTGAGTCGGTATGGAACCGACTGAACGTTTTCACGGGCTGGGTGGATGTGCCGCTCACGGCACGCGGCATCGAGGAAGCGATCGAAGCCGGCAAGCAACTGGCGGAGATGGATTTCGACATCATCTTCACCTCCACCCTGGTGCGGGCCATGGAGACGGCGATGATCGCCATGGCATACAACCGGAGGGGCAAGCTTCCGGTGGTGATCCACGAAGGTGAGGGGAAAGAGGCGGAATGGTCGAGGATATATGATGAAGAGATGGAGAAGAAGATCATTCCGGTGATCACCGACTGGCATCTCAACGAGCGTTACTATGGTGAGTTGCAGGGCAAGAACAAGGCCCGCACGGCCGAGCAGTACGGGGAAGAGCAGGTACATCTGTGGCGTCGCAGTTACGATGTGCCGCCGCCGTCAGGCGAGAGCCTCAAGGACACTGCTGCCCGTACCATCCCCTTCTTTCGCGACCATATCCTGCCCCGCCTCAAGCTCAACCGCAACATCTTCATCGCCGCCCACGGTAACAGCCTCCGCTCCATTGTCATGCACCTCGAACACCTGAACGAACAAGAAGTGCTCAAGCTCGAGATCCCCACGGGCCAACCCATCCTGTACCATTACGATGGCGAACATTTCATCCGTAAGGAACTCTGAACCATGGAACCGGCAAAGATCCTCGGCACCTTCAAGGAAGCGCTGGTGATCACCTCGTTCGTCCTGATGATCCTCCTGATCGTCGAGTACATCCATGTCCAGACCCGCGGATCATGGGAAAGCTATTTCCGGAAAAGGGGCTGGGTACAGATCCTTTTCGCCGGCTTGCTGGGTGCCACGCCGGGCTGTATCGGTGCCTTCACCGTGGTCTCCCTCTACACGCACGGCATCACGGGGTTCGCGGCACTGGTGACCACGATGATCGCCACCTTCGGCGACGAAGCCTTCGTGGTGCTGGCGATGATCCCGGGCACCGGCCTGAAGCTTATCGTCATCACTTTCCTCATTGGTATCCTTACCGGCTTCATCATCCTCTTCTTCGAGCACCGCAGAGATGTTTCTCCCTACAAGCCCCGTGGCCATCTGGTGATCCACGATGACGAGGCCGAACGCTGCCGCTGTTTCAGTCTCGCCACCCTGCGTGAGAACCTCACCTCCGTCTCGTTCGCCCGGGCCACCCTCCTGACCGGTTTCGGCCTTTTCTTCTTTTTCCTCCTCACCGGCGACATCGGCCCCGAACGATGGAACTGGGTCAAGGTCACTTTCACCGTGCTTCTCTCCGTGACCCTTTTCATTCTGGCCACCGTCCCCGAACACTTCATCCAGGAACACCTGTGGCGTCACATCATCCGCAAGCATCTCTGGCGCATCTTTTTCTGGACCTGGGGCACGTTCCTCGTCCTGCTCTTCCTGGAGCATTTCTTCCATGTGGAAGACTGGGTACGCAACAACATCCCCTACATGATGCTGCTGGCCATCCTGGTGGGCATCATCCCCGAGTCGGGACCGCACATGATCTTCATCACCCTTTTTGCCCAGGGGCACATTCCTTTCAGCGTGCTCCTGGCCAACTCGATCGTCCAGGACGGTCACGGCATGCTCCCCCTGCTGGCCGAATCCCCCCGCAATTTCTTACGCGTCAAGCTCATCAACATGGGTGTCGGTGCGCTCGTGGGCTACGGCCTGTGGTGGCTGGGAGGGTGAAAGATTTTTCGTATTTTTGGGTCCTGACAGTTCCAGGTCTCACCCCATGCCGGCAGGTCTGTTATGATCACTTTCGAGATCGTCCTGGTTTTCATCGTCCTAGTCTACATCGTCATCTCGCTGTATACCGGCCTGATGCCTCCGGCCTTCACTTTCGTGGTGGGGGTGGTGGTGCTGGGATTCTTCCGCATCCTCACCCCCTCAGAGATCCTGGCCGGTTTCGCCAACGAACAGGTGATGATCATCATCCTGTTGCTGATGCTGGGTGAGGTGATCCGCAAGACTGCCATCGCCGAGCTGGTGTTCGACCGTTATTTCCGCAAGGCCCGTTCTTACAACGGCTTCATGACGAGGATGATCTTCATGGTCTCTTTCTTCTCGGCCTTTCTCAACAACACCCCGCTGGTGGCGGTGATGATGCCGTATGTACGCACCTGGAGCCGGCGTTACAACATCTCTCCTTCCAAGCTTCTCATCCCGCTCTCCTATGCTGCCATCCTGGGTGGCTCGGCCACCCTGATCGGCACCTCCACCAACCTCATCGTCAACGGGATGCTCACCGACCAGCACCTCATCCCCGGCCTCCCCTCGCTGGGGATCTTCGACTTCGCCTGGGTGGGGGTGCCCATGATCTTCCTGGGAGGGTTTTACCTGCTGCTCGCCGGCAAAAGACTTCTCCCCGCCCGCGCCGGCAACGACGAGGAAGAACCTGCCGGCAAACGCACTTATTTCATAGAAGTGCAGGTGAAGAACAACTCCCCTCTCGTGGGGATGACCATCGAAGAGTCGGGCCTGCGCAACCTGCCCGGCATGTATCTCGTCGAGATCCACCGCCAGGGAAAACGCATCTTCGTCGTCAGCAACAACCTCATCATCGAGAAGGGCGATCGTCTCACTTTCGCCGGTGACAACAACCAGATCTCCCTTCTCACCAAGCCCGAATACGGTCTCTCCATCCCCTCGGCCGGCATGCTGCAGCGCCAGCGCAAGGCCAACATCATCGAGATCGTCATCTCGCCCAACTCCACAATGATCAACAAAAGGCTGGCCGACGTCAATTTCCGCGCCCAGTACGACGCTGCCGTCATCAGCATCTACCGCAACGAGGAGAAGGTGCCTCCCCGCATCCGCGACACCGTCCTGCAACCGGGCGACGTGCTGCTCCTGTATGCCGGCACCGAGTTCCACAACCGCTCGCGCAACACACACGATTTCTATTTCATCTCCAATGTGCAGGAGATGGAAAAAGTGGAGAGCTGGAAGATCTTCATCCTCTTGGGAGGGCTGATCCTCTCGATCATCCTCGCCGCCTTCAAGCTGGTATCTCTTTTCATGACGCTGGTGGTCCTGCTGATGGTGGTACTGATCCTGAAGATGAGTACCCCTAAGGAGGTGGCCCGCAGTATCGACTACAACCTCGGGCTGATCATCGTCATGGCGCTGGCGCTGGGCACGGCCATGATCAAGACCGGAGCTGCCGACCTGGCCGCCCGTTATTTCATCGCTCTTTTCATCCCCTTCGGCGAGGTGGCCGTCCTCACCGGCATCTACATCATCACCACCCTGCTGGCTGCTTACGTCACCAACAAGGCCGCCGTCACCATCATGATCCCCATCGCCCTGACCATCTCGCTGCAGCTGCATCTGCCCACCATCCCCTTCGTCCTCACCGTGGCTTACGCTGCCGCCGCCAACTTCCTCACCCCCATAGGCTATCAGACCAACCTGATGGTCTACGGGCCAGGGGCCTACAAGTTCAAGGATTTCTTCCGGATCGGTATTCCTCTGACGGTCATGTACATGGTCGTGGCCATCCTGATCCTCACCCACAAATATTTCTGATCATGTCATCATCCCATCCCCGCGACCTGCTCACTACGGCTGTACGTGCTGCCCTGCTCGGCGGCGAGGCCATCCTCACCGTATATCATCTCGACGACCGTGAGATCACCTTCAAGGAGGACAGCTCGCCCCTCACCCTGGCCGACCGTCGTGCCGACGAGGCGATACGCCGCGAGCTGGCCGCCACCGGCATCCCCATCCTTACCGAGGAGAGCAGCGACATCCCTTACCGGGAAAGGAAAGAGTGGCAGCGTTTCTGGCTCGTCGACCCCCTCGACGGCACCAAGGAGTTCATCCGCCGCAACGACGAGTTCACCGTCAACATCGCCCTCATCGAAGCGGGAGAACCCGTGGCGGGGGTGGTCTATCTCCCTGTCTTCCGGCAGCTCTATTTTGCCGTGAAAGGAGAAGGTGCCTATCGCCTTGACAATGTCGACATCCATAATACACCTTCTTTCTCCCCCGGAGCTCCGCTCCCCGAGGGGGCGGTCAGGCTGCCCGACCGGCAGCCTGCGGGGCGGGTGCGGGTGGTGGTCAGCCGCTCGCATCTGTCGCCCGAGACCGAGGCTTTCATCCGTCGCACGCTGGGCGATACCCCTTACGAAACGCTGCCGGCGGGCAGCTCGCTCAAGTTCTGCCGCGTCGCCGAAGGGGTCGCCGACCTGTATCCACGCATGGGCCCCACCATGGAATGGGACATCGCCGCCGCCACCCTCCTCGTCACCGAAAGCGGCGGCAGCGTAAGCCACACCGACGGCACCCCCCTGCGGTTCAACAAAGAGGACCTCCACAACCCCTGGTTCGTAGTGGCCAATAAGAAGATGACAGAACGGATCAGAAAAAACAGGGAATCATGACCTCACGGGAAAGGATCCTTGCCACCATCGCTCACCGGGAACCCGATAAGGTGCCCGTGGATTTTGGGGCCACACCCAGTTCCGGCATCTCGGCCATCGCCTACGGCAAGCTGGTGCGTTATCTGGGCCTTGATCTCCGTGTTCGGGTCTATGATGTGGTCCAGCAGCTGGCCGAACCGGACGAGGTGATCCTCGATCTTTTCGGTATTGATGTCATCGACGTCGGTCGCGCCTTCCACACCGATCCCTCCTGGTGGCATCCCACGGTGCTGGCCGACGGCTCCCGGGCCTGGTATCCCCGCTGGTTCCATCCCCGGCAGCAGGCGGACGGCTCCTGGAAAGCCTATGACCGCACCGGTCGCTACATCGCCCGCATGCCCGCCGGTGGCACCTTCTTCGACCAGGTGTATTTCCCCTACCTCGACGGCTATCCCGACGACTATTCCGGCCTGCGTGAGGCCATGGCCTCGGTGCTTTGGGCCGCCTTCCCCACCGCCCCGTGGGACCATGCCGACGAAGAGAACTTCTGGCCCACCCTCCGAAAAAAATGCATCGAACTCAGGGAGACCACCGAACGCGCCCTGATCATCGGCGCAGGTTGCAACCTCTTCGAATGGGGCACTTTCCTGCGCAGAATGGACAACTTCCTCATGGATCTCGTGGTCCAGCCCCATGAGGTGGAACGACTCCTCGACGCCCTGATGGAGGTGCATCTCGAGACCCTGGAGAAGATATGTCACTGGGTAGGCGATGTGGTGGACATCGTCCGTTTCGGCGACGACCTGGGCACCCAGCACGGCCCCTTCATGGATCCCGAAATTTACCGCAAGCTCTTCAAGCCCCGTCATGCCCTTCTTGCCGAGTACGTCCACCGGCACAGCAGTATGCACACCTACCTCCACTCCTGCGGATCGATCTACCGCATGATCCCCGACATCATCGAGGCAGGCATCGAGATCCTCAACCCTGTCCAAACCAACGCTGCCGACATGGATCCTGAAAGACTGAAAAAAGAATTCGGACAAGATATCACCTTCTGGGGCGGCGGCATCGAGACGGCCTATGTCCTCAACCACGGCACCCCCGAAGAGGTAAGGAAGATGGTGCTGGAACGGCTGGAGATCTTCTCCCCCGGCGGAGGATATGTCTTCAACACCGTCCACAACATCCTCCCCGAAGTACCGCCGGAGAACATCCTCGCCATGTTCAACGCCATCCGGGAGTTCAACGGCCAGGAACCACTTTCCGTCTAACCGATAAACCTGTTATGGCTGCATACAAACGTTACTGTAAAACACTCACCCTCCGCAACGATCCTGAGCTGATCCGGCAATATGAGGAGGTACATCGGCGGGTGTGGCCCGAGATCCTCCAGGGCATGCGCGAAGTAGGCATCCTTGACATGGAGATCTGGCGCCACGGCAACCGTCTTTTCATGATCATGGATACGGTGCCCGACTTCGATCACGACCGCGCCATGGCAGCCTTGGCAAACAAACCCCGTCAGAAAGAATGGGAGGCTTTCGTGGCAAGGTTCCAGAACACTTCAGCCGGAGCCAGCGCCGACGAAAAATGGCAGCTGATGGACCGGATCTTCAAAATGTGACCTTATGACGTTCTCCCTGCTTTGCTGGTTCTCGTTGTTTCTGTCGGCTCTTTTTCCGCTGGCTCTTGCTGCCCAGGAGAGCTCTTCCGCTGTCCCCTGGCAGCTGATCTGGGCCGATGAGTTCGACGGCACCGGCCTGCCCAACCCCGCCCGCTGGGGTTACGAGACCGGCTTCGTCCGCGGTAAAGAGCTGCAGTATTACACCAGGGCCAGGGAAAAGAACGTCCGGATAAAAAACGGCTTTCTCATCATCACCGCAAGAAAGGAGAAAATACGCAATCCCGCTTACGATCCCTGCAGTAACGATTGGCGGAGGCAGCGTCCGTATGCCCGTTACACTTCCGGCAGCATCACCACCCAGGATCGTTTTTCCGTCCGGTACGGCCGCATCGAGGTGAGGGCCAGGGTGCCGGCAGGACGGGGCACCTGGCCCGCCATCTGGCTGCTGGGGACCAACATCCCCGAAGTCAACTGGCCCCGATGTGGAGAGATCGATATCATGGAATACCTGGGCCGCGATACCGGCACCGTATACGGCACCTGTCACTGGGCCGACACCCTTACCGGCCAGCACCGCGCAGAAGGAAAAAAAATAAAGATCACCCCACCCCCCTCCGACGATTTCCACATCTACGCCATCGAATGGAACCCTCATCATATCGACTTCTTCTTCGACGACCGGAAATATTTCACCTTCGACATCGGACAGGCCGGTGCCGGCCCCGACAACCCTTTCCGGAAACCCTTTTACCTCATCCTCAACCTCGCGCTGGGTGGCTGGGGAGGCAAGATCGACACCTCGGCTCTCCCCCAGCACTTCATCATCGACTATGTCCGAATCTACAAGAAAACCGATCCTGATCCACCTTTATCCCTTCCGGTAAATACTCAGAACCAGCATCCGCATCCCCGCACCGGCGGTGCGGAAGATGTTTTGTGAAAATACACCACGTCAAGGAACAATATTTTTTTACTTTTGCCTCTTCACATCATATGAACCTTGATCATGAAAAGATCCCTTTTCCTTGTTCTGCTACTTTTCACTCCCTTTTCCACTCTTTTCTCCCAGTCAACGGCTCTTTCCGGTACGTGGCTGCTGACCCGGGCCGAAACGCCTCAAGGCATACAGGAGCCCTGGCTTATCTTCGACCTCACACCCGACGGGAGGATCATCCTGATGCAGATGGAAATGGGAAGCTGGTCCTATGATGCCGGCAAGCAAACCCTTATTTTTTCGTCAGAGATCAACCCCAAACTGACCGGTAAGTACCGTATCGTGAAACTCGATGACCGGACACTGGTCACCGACCGGGAAGGAACGAAACTCTTTTACACCCGTCTTGACAGCCAGGCTGTCGCTGCCGCCAACACCGGCTCTTCCCTTGCCGGTCTGTGGGAGGTGGAAAGCAAGGAACCGGCGTTCACCTTCCTGAAGTTCTCCCTGCCGGACGAATTCACCTCCGTACGGCTCTCCGGAGGGATGACCGAGAGTTATGCCGGCAACTGGATATGGGACCCCGGTGCCGGCGAGCTCATCCTGATTACGCTGGACAGGGCTTTCCGGGGCAGGAACAAGCTCACCCTCCGGGGAGATAAGCTGACCCTCCGCACACCCGGCGGCGAGACACTCGTAGCTACCAGAAGCCGTGAGGATCAGAACACCATCGAACCGCTCACCTTCACCGAGGACGAACTGCCGGAAGAGTCGGACGACAGCAGCCTGCCGGCAGCATGGAAAGACTTCGACAGCATGGTGGATTACCTGAAAGGGATCCGGGAACTGCATTACCGTCTGGGACGCCCCGTCCACGAGACAGGAACCATCTTCTACACCCCTCTGCTTGAACGCATCACCGTCGACACTCAACGACCATCCGTACGTTTCACCAAATATACCGTGGCTCCCGGCGACACTAACCAGTATGCCGAAAAATATAAAGGAGGACTCACGGGCATGTATGATCTTTTCTTCCCCGAGAATGAGATCGGACCTTTCCGCATCACCGGCACCGAGGAGATCACCGTCCCGGCAGGCACCTTCACCTGCACCGTCGTGGAAGGGATGGACGGCGACACCAAGGTGAAATACTGGATGATCAACGACAAACCCGGCATCTTCGCCCGCATCGTACGCGAGACCCCCGACCCTTTCGGCGAAGAACCGCCCGAGATCCGGATCAGGGAACTGACAGACATCATCACCCTGTAGAAACCCAGGAGAGATCCAGAGAACATCACCCGGCAGCACCGCGGAACGACCCTCCTCTCCCTGATACCCCAAACCGGAAAAGACCTTCCCAAGAACGGATCCGGCACCAGCAGATCCTGTTTTTTGTTCTTTTTACCGACCTTTTTTGATCAAAACAGAAACAGATCATTTTTTTTAAGGCTACTGTTCCCTAACTTTATCCTCCCAAAAAAAAGATGACCATGAAAAGAACGGCCGTTTTCTTTCTTTTCCTGAGTTTTCTGTTCTTCTTTCCTGGTGCGCTCACCGTTTATCCGTCCCGGGTTTCGCCTTCCGTCCCGAACAAGCCCAACATCATCTTCATCATGGCCGATGATCTGGGCTATGGTGAGCTGGGCTGTTACGGCCAGAAGGTCATCATGACACCCAACATCGACCGTCTGGCAAAGGAGGGGATGAAGTTCACCGATTTCTATACGGGTCAGGCGGTCTGTGCGCCGGCGCGGTGCACGCTGATGACCGGCTTTCATACCGGCCATGCTTACATCCGTGACAACGGGCAGCCTCCCCGCCGCAACCCGTACACTCCTTTCCCGGGGCAGAACCCCATCCCCGACGAGGTGGTCACCGTGGCCGAACTGCTCAAAGAGGCAGGGTACACCACCGGCTGCATAGGCAAATGGGGTCTGGGCAACACCTTCACCCCCGGTGATCCGGTGAAACAGGGGTTCGACTTTTTCTACGGTTACAAATGCCAGGTGCATGCCCACAACCACTACCCTGAGTTCCTTTGGATGAACGATTCCATCGTCCACATCCCCGGCAACGACGGCCGTTCGCTGCGCGGAGCACACCACTCGCAGGATCTGTTCACCGTGGAGGCGGTGAAGTTCATCAACCGCAACCAGGACAGGCCTTTCTTCCTCTACCTCCCCTTCATCATCCCCCATCTTTCGATCCAGACCACCGACCTTTTCCTCGACATGTACCAGGGACACGTGCCCGAGACTCCGTACAAGCATCATGGTTATCTGAAGAACCCCTATCCTCACGCCGCCTATGCAGGGATGATCACCCAGATGGACGCCTCCATAGGTCTGATCCTGGAGACCCTGAAAGGTCTGGGTCTTGACAGCAACACCGTCGTTTTCTTCACCAGCGACAACGGCCCGGCCTACAACCGTCTGGGTGGTTCGGACGACAGGTTCTTCAACAGCGCAGGCGGTCTCACCGGCCTGAAAGGCTCCCTGCACGAGGGGGGCATCCGCGAACCGATGGTGGTCCGCTGGCCCGGCCACATCCATCCCGGCAGTATCACCGGCAGCCCCTTTGCGCTGTGGGATGTGCTGCCCACCCTCTGTGAGATAGGCGGAGCACCCGTACCCCACGGCATCGACGGTATCAGCTTCCTCCCCACCCTCACCGGAAAAGGCAAACAGCAGCAACATGACTTCCTTTACTGGGAGTTCCGTGCCTACGGCGGCCAGGCAGCCGTGCGTATGGGCGACTGGAAACTGCTCATCACCGACCTGCGCCGCAGGAACAAAACACCCACCCTGGCCCTCTACAACCTGAAGAAAGACCCCGCCGAGACCACCAACCTCGCTGACCGGTACCCGCAAAAGGTACAGCAAGGGCTCAGGATCCTCATGCAACAGCATACCCCTTCCCGGCTTTTCCCCTTTCCGGAACTGGAAAAATTCGTAAAAGAACACCTCGAAAGCTGATCCTTATTCATGAACTCTCTGCTCATGCTCGGGCGATCCCGTTACAGCATTTTTTTGACGGCGTTGTTCCTTTTCCTGAGCGCTCTTCCCCTCTTTTCGCAGCGGCCCAACATCATCCTTATTCTGGCCGATGATCTGGGCTGGCGGGATGTGGGTTATATGGGCAGCAGGTTTTATGAGACGCCGTCGATCGACCGGCTGGCCGCCTCGGGGATGGTCTTCACCGACGCTTATGCCAACGCCCCCAACTGTGCTCCCAGCCGTGCTGCCCTGCTGACCGGTCTCTATGCTCCCCGCACGGGCATCTACACCGTCAACAGCCCGGCCCGGGGCAGGAGCATCTACCGCCGTCTCATCCCGGCACCCAACAAGACCGTCCTCGACACCTCTTTCGTCACCATCGCCGAGGCTTTGAGGAAGAACGGCTATGTATGTGCCTCCATCGGCAAATGGCATCTGGGCGACCCGCCCCTCTTCGGTCCGGAAGCCCAGGGGTTCGACCTCAACGTCGCCGGCTGGCATTCGGGCCACCCGAAGAGCTACTTCAGCCCCTACCACAACCCCTATCTGCCGGACGGACCCGAAGGGGAATATCTCACCGACCGTCTCACGGCCGAGGCGGAAATGTTCATCGAACGGAACAAAGACCGGCCTTTCTTTCTGTATTTCCCTCATTATGCCGTCCATACGCCGTTGCAGGCGAAGGACAGTCTCATCGACCTTTTCCGCGGTCGTCCTCCCGACGGCGGACAGCACCATGCCGTCTATGCGGCCATGATCAGGAGCCTTGACGAGAGTGTGGGCAGGCTCATGCACAAGCTCGACGAGCTGCACCTGCGGGAGCGGACGCTGGTTATCTTCTTCTCCGACAACGGCGGCGTGTGGGGCATCACCTCCAACGCCCCGCTGCGCGGCGCCAAGGGCATGCTCTACGAAGGGGGCATACGCGAGCCGCTCATCATCGCCTGGCCGGGACATATCCCCGCCGGCAGCCGCAGCAGCTACCCCGTCATCGGCACCGACCTCTATCCCACACTGCTGGCGATCACCGGCACCCCCCGTCCCCCGGCGTTCCACCCCGACGGCATCGACCTGAGCCGGCTGCTGCTGAAAGGAAAAGAACCCGGGCGCAGGGACCTCTTCTGGCATTTCCCCGCCTACCTGGAAAGGATGCGCGGCATGCCCGCCCTGTGGCGCACCACCCCCGTCTCCGCCATCCGGCACGGCCACTGGAAACTGATCCGCTTCTGGGAAACCAATACCTCCGAACTGTATGACCTCGAAAAGGATATCGGCGAACAACAGGACCTATCCGCTGTCCACCCGCGCGTGAAAGCCCGCATGGAACGCCGTCTCGACCGATGGCTCAAAAAAACCCGCGCCCCCCTGCCGCTGAAAAAGAACCCGCAATTCGACGAAAAGGCCTATCTTCAAAAGCTCAACGAAATCAAACAAGAGAACCATGAAAAATAAACTCTCACTTCCGCTCTTTGCAGCCCTCCTGACGGGGCTCACCTTCTTCTCGTGCACGAACGGCGATCGCAGGAACACTTTCCGTGATCCGCTGCCCGAAGGGATCGAACGCACATGGATCGGTCCTTCGTATTGGACCAATCCCCTGCAGGACTGGCGGCTACATGACGGCCGTATTGAATGTCTCGTGGCCGCCCCCAACCGCAACGTCAACCTCCTAACCCACCGCATCGACCAGGTGAACGGCGGCTTCATCTTGTCCGTGCGGATGGGGCTGCTCACCGACACGCTCGAAGCCTCCAAGGCCAACTGGATCGGCTTCCGTCTCGGTGCCAAAGGGAAGTTCCACGACTACCGCGACGATGCGGTCTTCGGCCGGGGGCTGAACATCGGCATCACCACACGCGGTGAGCTCTTCATCGGCGAGCCGCCGGTGAAGGAGGACAAGAACGCGGTGCTGCTGATCCCCCACCTGAAAGAGGGACTGCTTCTCGAGGCCAGGGTCATCCCCGCCGATGGGCATTACACGCTGACCGTCACGGCGAAGGATCCCGGCAACGGCCAGGTGCTGGCCACGGCCGAAGAGGAAGATGCCGCCCCGCAGAGCCTCACCGGCAGCGTAGCCCTGGTGAGCCACTTCGCCGATCCCGCACGCAAGATCACCACACCCTCGGCATGGTTCGACGACATCAGCCTGAGCGGCCCCGACGTGGCCGCCTACCCCGAACGTGCCTTCGGACCGGTGCTTTTCACACAGTACACCCTCAGCCGCGGCATCCTGAAACTGACCGCCCAGCTCCCGCCCGTAGGCGAGAAAGACGACCGGCAGGCCACCCTGCAGGTGCAAAAGGACGGCAAATGGCAGGAGATCGCCACCGCACCCCTCGACCCCGACGCACGTACCGCCACCTTCCGCATCGAAGGATGGGATGCCCCTCACGATGTGCCCTACCGCGTGGTCTATCGTCTTGCCACAGGAAAAGGAAAAAAGAAAGAGTACACTTACGGCGGGACCATCCGGCATGATCCCGTGGACAAGGAAGAGATCGTGGTGGCCGCCTTCACCGGCAACAGCGACGTAGGCTTCCCCAACACCGAGGTCACCGAGGCGGTGAAGAAGGTGGATCCCGACCTGCTTTTCTTTTCCGGCGACCAGATCTACGAGATCGTGGGCGGCTATGGTGCGCAGTCCACTCCTCTCGACAAGGCCATCCTCGACTACCTGCGTAAGTGGTATCTCTACGGCTGGGAGTACGGCGAGCTGCTGCGCAATATCCCCACCGTTTCCATCCCCGATGATCACGATGTCTTCCAGGGCAACCTGTGGGGTGCGGGGGGACGGCCCACCCCTCCCGGCACCTGGGGCCTGGAAGCTCAGGATGCAGGCGGCTACAAGATGCCGGCACGGTGGGTGAACATGGTCCAGCGCACCCAGACGTCCCATCTGCCCGATCCTTACGATCCCACACCCGTGATGCAGGGCATCACGGTCTACTATACCGATCTGCTGTTGGGCGGCATCAGCTTTGCGATCGTCGAGGACCGCAAGTTCAAGTCGGCGCCGCGCGACATGCTTCCCCGCGCCAGGATACGCAACGGCTGGCCACAGAACCCCGACTTCGATGCAGTGAAGGAGGCCGATATCCCCGGTGCCGTGCTGCTGGGCGACCGCCAGCTGCAGTTCCTCCACCACTGGAACCAGGACTGGAGCGACGGCACCTGGATGAAAGTGCTCCTCTCGCAGACCATCTTCGAGAACCTGGCCACCCTGCCGCGCAATGAGCGCAGCGATGCGGCAGTGCCCCGTCTGCGTATTCTCAAGCCCGGGGAATATCCTCCCGACGATGTGCCGGTGTCGGATTTCGATTCCGACGGCTGGCCCCAGACGGGCCGGCGTAAGGCCGTGGAAGCCATCCGCAAGGCTTTTGCCATCCACATCGCGGGCGACCAGCACCTGGGCAGCCTCTCCCAGTACGGTGTCGACGCTTTCCGCGACGCCTCCTTCGCCTTCTGTGTGCCCTCCATCTCCAACTTCTGGCCCCGCCGCTGGTGGCCCATGGAAGGGGGTAAGAACCGCGCCCCCGGCGCTCCCAAATATACCGGCGACTTCTTCGACGGCTTCGGCAACAGGATGACCGTCTGGGCCGTGGCCAACCCGGTCTATACCGGCAGAAAACCCTCGAAGATCTACGACCGTTCTTCGGGCTACGGCATCGTCCGTTTCCGTCGTGATACACGGGAGATACGCTTTGAATGCTGGCCGCGCGGCATCGACCCCACCGATCCCGCCTCGAAACAATACCCCGGCTGGCCTTTCACCATCCACCAGGAAGACAACTACAACCGTGCCCCTTACGGCTGGCTGCCTACGGTGGCGGTGAGCGGTCTTACCGACCCCGTGGTGAAGGTATACCACGACGACGGCCGCCTGGTGTATGCCCTGCGCATCGCCGGCACCACCTTCGATCCCAGGGTCTTCGAAGAAGACAGCTATACCCTGCTGGTGGGCGACGGAGAAAGGTTCAGGAAGTTCGAACACCTCCGCCCGGCCGCGAACAAAGGAGAGAAAACACTGACGGTCACTTTCTGACGCGGGCGCCGGCGAGTCTTTTCCACCCGCTGCAAGTCACGAGATGACCGGCATGGCCGTGCCGGCGGGTATTTTGTGCTCCGTCATGCTTTCTTTCTGACACAAAGCCCGTTACAAGACAGCAGCCATTTTTGGCACTGCTTTTGCACGGGGATAAGCAAAACCCAAACCCCGCCTCATGAAAAGACTTCCCTGGCAACGGCTGCTGCTCCTTCTGCCTCTTCCGGTCCTGATGCTGGCCGGCTGTGAAGAAAGCCCCACCGCGGGTTTCTTCGCCTCGGAGGTGGTGGTCCGGACAGGTGAGGAGGTTTATTTCACCAACAACTCCTGCTGTGCCTGCCGTTATGAGTGGGATTTCGGCGACGGCACCCGGAGCGAGACGGTCCATCCCGTCCACAGCTGGGATGTTCCCGGCATCTATACCGTCACCCTCACCGCCTGGTCACGGCACGGCCATGCCGACCGTGCACTGATGGACATCACCGTACTGCAGCCCACCACCCTGCACGTCGAGGTCAAAGAGATCGAATCCGACACCCTCCTCGCCGGCGCCCGCGTCACCCTCTATGCCACCCTCGACGACTGGAACAACGAACGCCACCCCGTAGCCGAAGGCACCACCGGCGAGGAGGGGACCATCGACTTCGTCAACCTTGACACACGTCGCTACTACGTGGACGTATGGGGCAAAGACTACAACAACTACAATCTGGCAGCCCGGGACATCCGTTACATCGAAACACCGCTCCTGAAAGCCGGCGAAGTCAACCTCTTCACCGCCTGGGTCGAATACACCTCCCCTTCTTCCACCCTCCCGGGAACAAATGCGGGAAAAACACAAAAATAGGTATTTAAATATCTATTTAAATGCCTATTTAAATAGGTATATTCTGAAAGATTTCCCGTTCATGGTCAATGAAAAATGGAACATATTTTTTCTCAGTCATGATTTCAGTAGCTTTGTAAGAATCTTTCACATCACAACAACAGACTGAACTTTCCTCATCATGAGAACCTCGTATTCCGCACGTATCTTTCCTTTTCTTTTTTTGTTTTTGTCTCTTTCCTGCGGATCGCCGGAGCGGCCTGAACGTTCACGCACGCTTGAGGTAGATGGGCTGGAAGAACCTGTTGAGGTGGTCCGCGACCAGTGGGGAGTGAACCACATCTTCGCCCGCACCCAGCATGATCTCTTCTTTGCCCAGGGTTTCCTGGCGGCGCGCGACCGGCTTTTTCAGTTCGAGATCTGGCGTCGCCAGGCCACCGGTACGATGGCCGAGCTCCTGGGTCCGCGGGAGGTACGACGCGACCAGGGTGCCCGTCTCTTTCGTTTCCGAGGCGACATGGAACGGGAGCTGCAGCATTACCATCCGCAGGGAAAAGCGATCATCGAGGCCTATGTGGCAGGGGTGAACGCCTGGATCGACCGGGTTTTGCGCGACACCTCCCTTCTCCCGCTGCCTATGCGCATGCTGGGGCTGCTGCCGGGGCACTGGTCTCCCGCGGTGGTGATCTCGCGTCACCAGGGGCTGCTGGGCAACGTTCAGCTGGAGCTGCGCACGGGCCGCGCCGTCGCCCGCCTGGGTGCCGAAACCGTGGAAAAGCTTGCCTGGTTCCATCCCGGTCATCCCGACCTCCGTCTTGATCCCGCCGTGGACGGCTCCCTGCTCGAGGCAGACATCCTGGGCCTCTACCACGCTTACCGGCGGCGCGTCACCTTCCGTCGTTCCGACCTGCTGCCCCGCTGGCGCCGGGATACGGCTGCCCTCACCTTCCTCAACGGTACCGTCCCGCCGGATCCGCCCGGCAGCGACGATCTCTTCACCGGCAGCAACAACTGGGTGGTCAGCGGAAACCGCATGGCCGACGGCAACACTTACATGGCCAACGACCCCCACCGCACCCTCGCCATCCCCTCCCTCCGTTACATGGTCCATCTCAACGCCCCGGGATGGAACGTGGCCGGCGCCGGCGAACCCGAGATCCCCGGTGTCTCCATCGGTCACAACGACCACGGCGCCTGGGGACTCACCGTCTTCTTCACCGACGGCGAAGACCTGATGGTATACGATCTCAACCCGCATGATCTCACGGAATACCGCTACCGTGGCCGGTGGAAGAAGATGGAGGAGGAATACGACACCATCCGGGTCAGGGGCTACGCTGCCGTACCGGTGGTGCATCGCTACACCCTCCACGGACCGGTCAGTTACATCGACACGCTGCATCGCAAGGCTTATGCGGTGCGGTGTGCCTGGCTGGAGCCGGGAGGTGCCCCCTACCTGGCCTCGCTGCGCATGGACCAGGCTCACAGCTGGAAAACTTTCCGCGATGCCTGCAGCTACAGCAACATCCCCGGCGAGAACATGGTCTGGGCCGGCCGTGACGGCACCATCGGATGGCAGGCCGTAGGCATCGCTCCCCGTCGTCCTCACTTCAGCGGCCTGGTACCCGTGCCCGGCGACGGCCGCTATGAATGGGACGGCTACCTGCCCATCCTCAAAAAACCCCACCGGAGCAATCCGCCCGAAGGGTTCATCGCCACCGCCAACCAGAACATCACCCCACCGGATTACCCCTACCGGGACGCCATCGGGTATTTCTGGCGCGACCCTTTCCGCGGCGAACGTCTCAACGAAGTCCTGGAGCAGGGCCGTCACATGACCATGCTCGACATGAAGAAACTCCAGACCGACTATTTTTCCATTCCCGCACGTGAGCTGGTGCCCCGTCTGCTCCATCTCACCCTCCCCGACACACTCGCGGTAGTCCGCGACCTGCTGAAAGGGTGGGACTACCGTCTTGACAGCTCCTCTGTGGCAGCAGGCATCTACAATGCCTGGGAGAACAGTCTCATGACGCTGGCTGAAGAGCGTTTCGTCCCCGCGGCGGGGCGAGGGCTCATCACCCTCTCCCTCACGAAGGTGATCGGATGGCTCGACCATCCCGACAGCATCTTCCCCGCCCCGGCAGAAAGGCAGCGTGACGCTTTCCTCACCGAAGCTTTCCGTCGTGCCTGTGACACCCTCACCCGCTGGGTAGGTGATGATCCCTCCCACTGGAAGCTGGGCAGTTACCATTATGTGGAGATCCTCCATCCCCTGGGCGGGGTGACGGCTGCCCCTTTTGCTGCCCGCCTCAATGCGGGGCCTGCACCACGCGGCGGCAATGCCTACTGCCCCAACGTCACCGGCACCACCCGCAACCAGCACAAAGGCGCCAGCTTCCGCATCATCGTCAACACCGGCGACTGGGACTGCACCCAGGCCATCAATACCCCCGGCCAGTCGGGCAACCCGACCAGCCCTTACTACCGCAACCTCTTCGACACCTGGGTGCAGGACCGGTACTTCCCCCTCTACTTTTCCCGGGAGAAGATCCTGACGGTGGCAGCCGAAAGACTCACTCTGCGTCCCACCAAAAGGAAGAACCCGCACAAAGCTCATCTTTAAGTTTCCCTCATCATGACCCGCTCCGGTATCACCTTTCTTTTTTTGTTCATTCTGTCTGTTCCCGCGGCCGTGGCCCAGCGTGATCTCTCCGGCAGTCTCAACGGCTATCTGTACCGCCTCATCGAGAGCATGCCCGGACGGGGCACTGACGAATATACTCCCCCCGATGAAGACGATCTTGCTCTCTGGGAGCATCTGGCCGATTCCCTGCTGTCAGGGAACTACGTTGCCACCGCCCGCCTGGCCGGCGAGGTGGGCTATGAGCTGGTGAGGTTCACCGACGCGAACAGTCCTTTTTACATCCTGCAGAAGAAAGAGAGCTCTTCCCGTTACTGGGGCACTTATGTCCTCAATCCCTCCCCCGGCGCCTGCCGCCGCATTGTGGTGCAGGCCCCGCATCCCCGCTATGATCTGAACACGGGCCAGGAGGGTGTGTATGTTTTCCACCGCACCGGCGCCTTCTTTCTTTTCCTGGCCGGCACCCACCGTTGCAACAGCACCTATCTCTCTCCCTGTTCCGGCACCACCACGGTATGCAGCGGAAGTACGGAACCCTACCATCTTTCCGACATGGCGCACAACACGGGCACGGTCTTCCAGTTGCTCACGCGCAAGCTTGCCGTCCACGACACCTCTCTGCTCTTCTTGCAGCTACACGGCTTTGCCATGCGTGACGACGACCCGTACGTCATCATGAGCAACGGCACCCGGCTCACTCCCCATCCAGATCCGCTCGACACGCTCAAAAAAGCACTGAAAGCTGTTGATCCCGTCCTGGACTTCCGCGTAGCTCATCAGGATACCGACTGGGACCGGCTGGTGGCTTTCAACAACGTGCAGGGCCGTTATCTTAACGGCAGCGATGATCCCTGCCGTGAAGATGCTGCCGGGGTCTCGGGCCGTTTCCTCCACATCGAGCAGGAAAAGAGCCGCCTGCGTGAGGACAGCACCCGCTGGGAAAAAATGGCTCAGGCTCTGCTCAGAGCTTTCACCTCTCCCAGCGGAATATCCCCCCCACCCTTCTCAGGAAAGGTCGTGGTGGTCCCCAATCCTTTTCGCGAGTGTGCAGAGATCTTCGTCGAAGGTCTTCCATACCATTGTTATGGTTATGAATTGTACTCCCTTCAGGGGAAACGTATGCAACAGCAACGACCGGCATGCTGCGGTTGCATCCTGCTGCACAGGGGACATCTCAGACCCGGCCTGTACATCCTGCACATCTATGACAAGGCCGGCCACACCTTCCGCAGCAAGGTAGTGGTCGAATGAAAAGGCTCGGCTTCGTCCGGACAAAAAAGAAAGCCCCGCCGCGGCGGGGCTTTTTCTGATCGTTCCTGTTGTCTGTCAGCGGTTGACAGGTGTGACCTCATAGAGGCCGGGGTCTTCGCTGATGTTGCTGTTGGCATTGATCTCGGTGAAGGCATAAGGCAGGCGCTGTGGCTGATCGGTACCTCCGGGATTGAGGGGGAAGGGCACGATCAGATCGCTGTCGCTCTTGCGCAGACGCCGCACATCGTTGAAGGGCATGTAAGTGCCGAAGCCCGACACGTAACGTTCTTCGATGATCTCGCGCAAGAGGGCCTGCAAGGGATCCACCCCGTCGGGGTTCTCGATACCCCCGCTGGCAAAATCGGCCGCATTGTATGCCTCATAGAGATAGGAAGAATCGGCAAAGGCATCGTTGAGGAAAGCGCCGCTGTTGAGCCAGGCCCGCAGATCGTTCAGATGACCGAGGGCCGTGGCGAAGTTGACCGTGCGGGCCGCACATTCAGCCAGGATAAGCTGGTTCTCGGCAAAGGTGACCATGGGCATCGGTTCGAACATCCCGATGATCCCCTTGTTGACCGGGCCTCCTTCTTCGTGGATCTCATAATACCAGTACCTGGCGTTCTCGTTGGTCTTGGCATTGTTGCGCGACCAGGAGGTATCGGGACAGATCATCGACATGAGGTAACTGCCGTGGTTGCCGATGTCGCCGCCTCGCGATCCTGCCAGCACCGTATAGAAGAGGTTTTTATCCCCGGAGGTGGTTTCATCACCACGCGGATAGAACTTCATCGAAGCATCATCGCTGCCGATGCCGTCGCGGGCAGCCTGGTAAGCCTGATCATACTGCTTGAGCTGAAGATAGTAACGTGCCTTCAGCGTATAGGCAGCCTGGATCCACTTGTCCTTGTCGCCACCGTAGTAGATATCCTCAGAAAGGTTCCTGCTGACACCATCATTCAGGTCGACGATGGCTTCATCCAAGAGATCGAGAAGGCTGTTGAACACTTCGATCTGATCGTCGAATTTGGGGTCGGGTATCTCAGGATCGGCCACTTCCGAGTAAGGAATATTGCCGAAGAGAGAAGCTGCCGTACCTATGGCATGAGCTTCCAGCACTTTGGCAATACCCACGAGGAGTTTGTCATCGGGAGCTTTCCTGCGTATCTCCCGCACCTGCGGCACCACCCCCACATAGATGGCACGCCAGGTGGAATTCGACTCGACGGTCGAGAGGTTGTACCCATAGATGTTGGAATAGAGGGAAGTATAGCCAACCAGCTGTCCGCTGTACATCCCTGCGATACGGTTGAGATGCCCGTTCTGGGTAACGATGTTGGCCAGCTGGGCACCTGTGAGGAAGAGCTCGGCACCCACATCCTCGGGTGTCAGCTTGTTGGGGTTGTCGTTAAGCCCGTCGACCAGGCTCTCGCACGATACCAGGGTCGTGGCGGCAACCACCATCATCAGGAGGAAATATTTCATCTTCTTCATGGTTGTTACGATTTTCATGGTTCAGTGTGATCAGTAGGAGAGGGTGAAAGAGAACAGGATCGATCTTGTACTGGGGTTGGTGAAGTAGTCGAGGCCGAAGCCGTTGTTCACCCCGCTCTGGTTGATCTCGGGATCCACGCCCGGAATGTTGTCCCAGAGGAAAAGGTTCCTGCCTGATACGGAGAAAGTCAGAGCGCTGAGTCTGGTCCTGGCCCGGAAATTTTTCGAATCGAGGGTATAGCTGAGGGTGATCTCGCGCAGGCGGGTCCAGGTGGCTTTGTAGATGGCGAAGTTGTAGGCCTGGTTGTCGCCGAAGCCTCCGCCGATACCGGTACGGTACCAGCTCTCATCCAGCAGCACCGGTCCACCGCCGAAGTCCTCGATGTTGCCGCGTACGGTGGTTCCGGCGGGGACAAGATCACCCCTGAAGTTGTAAAGGTCCTGGTCCAGCGTCACACGGTGTGCGGTCTCTTCGACAGTCCCGAAACGACGCAGCACCCAGAGGGTACGTGGAGAATAAGCTCCCCCGTGAGAATGGGCGAAGAGAATACGGAAGGCAAAGCCTTTCCAGGTAGCGTCGGCACCCAGGCTGCCCGTCCAGCGGGGGTTGGGGTCACCCAGTACGACCGGCGTGGGAGTGAGCTGCGGAAAACCATGGTCGTCCAGGATGAAGTTGCCGTTCTCGTCGCGCAGCGAACCGGTACCTACCAGTACCCCCAGCGGATACCCCACCATGGCCCTTGAGTCGACCGAGCCGGGAGCCAGGGAGATCGACTCGACACCGGAAAGGTCGGTCACCTCGTTGCGGTTGGCCGCAAAGATACCGGTGAGGTTGACCTTCAGTGCATGATGATCGACCACGGCATAATCGGCTTCCATCTCGAAACCGTGGTTCTTCATCGAAGCGGCATTGGCATAGATGGTTTCGTATCCCGACGAAGGAGTAAGCCCCACATTGATGAGCAGATCATCGATCCGGTTGCTGTAATAGGTGGCTGACAGGGAGAGTGCATCCTGGAAGAAGCGCAGGTCGGCACCGATCTCCCATTCGGTTTTCATCTCAGGTTTGAGGTCGGGGTTACCCAGGTTGTTGTCGAGGCGGAACCCGCCACCAAACTGATTGACACTGAGCGGATCGCTGTATGTACTATAGGTAAAGCCCGCATCCACCAGCGTCTGGAAACGGTAAGGCAGCGGTTGCACCCCCACCTTCCCCCAGGAAGCTCGCAGCTTGCCGAAAGAGAAAAAGTCGGAGGTCAGCCCCAGGTCAGAGAACTGCCAGGCCGCATCAAAAGCGGGATAGAAAAACGCACCATTGATGGAGGAGGCAGCCTCCAGACCCCCCGAAGCCGTCACGAAGAGCTGATCAAGAATGTTGAAGGTGAACGAATAATAGCCGCGGTTGGAACGGATGTCACGGTAGTAGTTGCTGAAACTGGTGGCCTCGGCCGATGAGTTCAGGTCAGTGGTCGGCTTGCGAGAATCAACCGTGAAACCCTGCACCGAACCGGAGTTGTACTGGCGCTGACGGTCGTTGATGTTCCAGCCCACCGTCGCATCCACCTTGAGGTTGTCGGTGAGGCTGAAATTGCCCCGGACGATGGCGTCGAAGTTGAGCTCCTGCTCGGTGATCATATCTTCGTTGAGCAAACCGTTGCGACGGTCACGTCCGGCTGAGTTGATAGGAAAGAAATAGATCCTGTGATCTCCAAAACGGTCGACCCCGCCACGCAGGGTGATACGCAACTGGGAAATGGGCTTGATGTTGATCTCTTGCATCATCAGGAAACGGTCGACATCCGAGGTCGATTTCTGCTGGTGGATGGTCCACATGGGATTGTTGTAGGTGGGCACCCCGTCGCCCAGATAACGACGGTACCCGCGATGATGGTTGCGATATGCTACGCCGTTGTCGTCGTAATAGATGCCGAAATAATCGTGGTTGTCAAAGTCGGGAGGGGTACGCAACAGTCCGAGCATCACACCGGCCACATTGGAACTCTGCTGGATCCGGTTGGACGAACTGCTGATATATCCCGCTTTGGTATTGGAACTGAACCAACTGTTGGGCACGAACTTGACATTGATGCGTGCGTTGGTCCTGTCGTAGTACGATTCGCGGATGATACCGTTCTGATCGAGACGACCGAAAGAAAAGAAGTACTGCGTTTTCTGGGATCCACCGCTCAGGGAGAGCTCATGCTGCAGAAAACCGCCGGTACGGAAAACATCGTCCCAGTTGGAGTCGACATAGGTCTCTTTCGAGTTTTTGGTCAGGATGGGATAATACTTTTTCCCGGATCCGTAAGCCTCGAAGTAACGACCGGTCATGTCAACATCGTCTTCACCGCCGGCACGGTCGGGGATGTAATCTCCCCACGATTCCGCACTTTTGGGATTGTATACACCATTGCGACCCTGTCCGTAGGTGTTCTGGATGGGATAGCGCTGGTTGACCTGGTCCATGGAATAGGTCATCTGGTAGTTGATATGGAGTCTTCCGGCCTTGCCGTTCTTGGTGGTGATCACCAGCACGCCGTTGGCGGCGCGGGATCCCCAGAGAGCGGCTGCGGCGGCTCCTTTGAGGATCTCCACCGACTCGATATCCTCGGGGTTGATGTCGTTGATGCGGGTCTGCTGGGAGACACCGCCGTCACGGCCTCCGTTCCCTCCGCCATAGATGGTGGAGTTGCTGATGGGCACACCGTCGAGGATCACCAGGGGTGCTCCCGATCCGGTGATGGTGTTGGCACCGCGGATGCGGATGTTGGTACCGGCACCGGGATCACCGTTGGTACGGGCCACATAGACGTTCGAAGCCCGGGCCCCCAGCGCGTTGAGCACCAGCGGCTCGCCCGAGTGGACAATCTCCTCGGAGCTCACCGTCGACGAGGTGGTGGCCGACTCATCCTTCTTGACCTTGAAGCCCAGCGAGGTCACGATCACCTCATTGAGCCGCCGGTTGGCCAGGGGCAATCGCACATCGTAGACATTGTCCAGCCCCACCGGCACCGTCACGGACTCATATCCCACGAACGACACCACCAGGGTGTCATGACCCGTATCCGGGATCGAGAGCTTAAAAGCCCCCTTGGCATCGGTGACCGTCCCGGTGGTGGTACCTTTCAGGATCACCGACGCCCCGGGCAGAGGATCACCGTTGGCATCCATCACATGTCCCGTGATGACACGCAACGCCTGTGCGTAAAGTCCCGGCCCGCTGCCCGCCAGCAACAGACCTCCCAGAAGAAGGACCCCTATCCTTCGAAGGAAAAAGGCCCCTACCCTGCGGATCGCTCCGCATAAACACTTCTCTTTCATAATGTTTGGTTTAGGTTATTAAAAGGGTTAACAGATCATAAAAAAACGGATTTGATTGGGAATGCATGAGCCCGGATCATACGGAACGAAAATGGACTTTTCAAACAGAAAGAACAGCGTCGCCTATCCATAAACAAATTTCCTTGGCTGTTCTAAAAATAATAATTTTTCATCTCGATATTTAAAAATGATGACATTTATCATCTTTTTTTCACCTTTTCTCCTCACAGGAGGCCATTCCCTGCATTATTATGCACTTTTTTGCATATTTTACAAACCCCGAAAATGGATATACCATGCAAAAAGAACAAGTCGTCGGATATGACCGTCTTTATCTGACAGCCATCACGCTGGTAGCGGCTTTGGGGGGGCTGCTGTTCGGTTACGACTGGGTGGTGATCGGCGGTGCCAAGCCTTTTTACGAGCCTTATTTTGCCCTGAACGGCTCGCCGGTATTGCAGGGGTGGGCGGTGAGTGCGGCGCTGGCAGGCTGCGTGCTGGGTACGCTGGTATCCGGCATGCTGGCCGACCGTTACGGGCGCAAGGTATTGCTGCTGACGGCCGCCTTTCTTTTTCTGGTCTCGGCTGCCGGCACAGGGGCGGCCCATCGTTTCGACATGTTCGTCTTCTGGCGCATCGTGGGCGGTGTCGGCATCGGTCTGGCCTCCAACATCTCGCCGGTATACATTGCCGAGGTGACCCCTCCGGCGCTGCGGGGGCGTTTCGTCACCCTCAACCAGCTGACCATCGTGATCGGCATCCTGCTGGCGCAGCTGACCAACTGGCTCATCGCCGAGCCTGTGACAGGAGAGGCCTCGCCGGCAGCGATCCTCCACTCCTGGAACGGACAAAGAGGATGGCGCTGGATGTTCTGGGCCGAGATGGTCCCGGCCGCTCTTTTTTTCCTGATGATGCTGCGTGTTCCCGACAGTCCGCGCTGGCTGGTGCGCCGGGGCAGGACCGGCCGGGCCCGCACCATCCTGGAACGCATCGGCGGCGAACATTATGCCCGGCATGCCCTGCAGGAGATAGAGACCTCCCTGGAACAGACATCCGGCAAGAAAGAGTGGCGTCTGCTGCTCCGGCGGCCGGTGCGCAGGATCGTGCTCGTCGGCATCGTGCTGGCCGTCTTCCAGCAATGGTGTGGCATCAACGTGGTGTTCATGTATGCCGAAGAGGTGTTCTCGGCGGCCGGCTATTCCGTCTCCGACATTCTCTTCAACATCGTCATCACGGGCAGTGTCAACCTGGTCTTCACCCTGGTGGCGATGGCGCTGGTCGACCGGGTGGGACGGCGTGCGCTGATGCTGGC
>Ga0256914_1000344_pt1 | contig 45604 bp, 41 predicted proteins | sample HulkmetaG_FD_191571 | JGI IMG/M metagenome (GOLD analysis project Ga0256914, IMG submission 191571) | Hydrothermal chimney microbial communities from Main Endeavour vent field at the Juan de Fuca Ridge, Pacific Ocean - Hulk | ecosystem: Environmental > Aquatic > Marine > Hydrothermal vents ...
ATTGCGAATAAAGGGGTTTATATGCGGCCGTTTGTGGTAAAATACATAAAAGATCATACTGGTCATATTATAAAGAAATTTTCGCCTAAAAGAATAGATAGGGTAATAAGTAGAAGTACAGCCAAAAAAGTAACAGATATATTGGTGGATGTGGTAGAGGAAGGTACTGGTAAGAAGGCAAGGATAAAGGGAATAAAAGTAGCAGGTAAGACAGGGACCGCCCAGAAGGTCGTAAATGGGAGATATTCGCATACTAAGTTTTGTGCAACGTTTGTGGGGTTCGCTCCAGCAGATAATCCCCGCATAGCAGCTGTAGTTGTTTTTGACGAACCGCATCCCGATCATTTCGGAGGAACGGTTGCCGCACCTGTATTTAAAGAGATAGTCGAGAATACGCTACGCTATCTTACCGTAAGAGATGGAGGAATATAGTATATCCTATTATGTTAAGGATAATATATTGACAAAGTTATGTATTTTTAATCATGCTTTAAAAAGGTAGATATGTTTTATGCTTTTAGCTAGACTTATAGAAGGATTGTATCCTTATCAGCTGGATGAGCGTATTTGCCGTAAGGATATAAGCGGTATCTCTACTGATTCACGCAGAGTTCGTTCTGGCAATATATTTGTGGCACTGCGGGGCAGTAGATATGATGGAGCTGATTTTGTTTTAGAGGCAGTTGCCAATGGGGCCTCAGTTGTGGTATGTGACAGACAGTTGGGTTTTGGATTAGAAAAAGATGTGTGTTTTTTAAAAGTTGATGATGTTGAGTCTTTTTTAAAGGAGATAGTAACTCGTTTTTATGGGCTTCCTTCTAATAAGTTAAAATCCATAGGTATAACAGGCACAAATGGGAAGACCACCGTCTCTTATCTTATTGAAGCTATTCTCAAACAAGATGGTAGGAGTTGTGGTGTCTTGGGGACTGTGAATTATAGGATCGGGGCGGAAATAATTCCTTCGGAGATGACCACCCCTTCTTTTGTAGATACTCAGTCTTTGTTAGCGAAGATGGTAGCATCTGGTGTTGAGTATAATGTGATGGAAGTCTCTTCTCATGCTTTGGTTCAGGGGAGGGTGGAACTTATAAATTTTAATAGTGCTGTGTTTACAAATCTTACAAGTGATCATCTGGATTATCATAAAAATAGGAAGGATTATTTTCTTGCTAAGGCCAGGTTGTTTGAAGGGCTTAAGAATGATTCAGTAGCTGTAATTAACGTGGATGATTTTTATGGCAGGCAACTTTTGTCTTTGTCTAAAGGAAGGAATGTAACTTATGGTATTGATAATGAGGCCGATGTGATGGCTCTTGCAATACATCTTAATATAGCAGGGACTGAGTTTCAGTTAGTATATGGGGATAGACACGAGACTATTCAGACAAGGCTTGTTGGTATTTATAATGTATATAATATACTTGCTGCAGCTGCTGTATGTCTTAATGAAGGTATTGATATAGATAAAATAAAAAGAGGTATAGCGTGCGTTCCAATTGTCCCCGGCAGACTGGAGGCAGTTGATTGTGGTCAGGATTTTGCCATATTTATAGATTATGCACATACACAGGATGCCTTACATAATGTATTAGTAGCATTAAGAAATGTAACTACTGCAAAGATAATTTTAGTATTTGGTTGTGGTGGTGATAGGGATAAAAGTAAACGGCCTCTTATGGGCAAGGTTGCCTCTAAGTTAGCTGACTTTACTATTATTACCACTGACAATCCTCGCAACGAGGACCCTATAACTATAATTAATGATATAACAGCTGGTTTTGAACGTGAGAATTATAAGATAGTGGTGAACAGAACAGAGGCGATATATGAGGCGCTTAACATGGCAAGTTATGGGACTATTGTTCTTATTGCAGGCAAAGGCCATGAATGTTATCAGGTATTTAATGATAAAACCATTGAATTTGATGAACGTAAGATAATAAGAGAGTATTTTGGATGTGTGAATGAAAAAGAGGAAGGGGCAGATGAGGTTTAATTTGGTTGAGATAATTGAGGCTGTATCAGGGAGGGTAGATAGATTAACTCCATCATCTTTTGTTGATAATGTTTATATTGATTCACGTAAACTACAAAAGAACGGATTATTTATCGCTATTGAAGGTAAACGTTTTGATGGCCATGATTTTGTAATTGATGCGGTAAAAAACGGGGCTTCAGCTCTTATCATATCAAGAGATGTCCCTATTATTCCTAAAGATGTTACAGTTATACGTGTTAAAGACACAACAAAGGCCTTAGGACAGATTGCTCGTTTTCATAGGATGCGTTTTGATATTCCAGTAATAGCTGTTACAGGCAGTGCTGGAAAGACTACCACCAAAGAGATGATATCTTCTGTTTTGTCTAGGGCAGTTAAGGTATTAAAAAATATAAATACAGAGAATAATCAATATGGGGTGGCGCTTACTTTATTGAGGCTTAATGCATCTTATGATGTAGCGGTGTTGGAATTAGCTACAAGTTCTGTGGGAGAGATAGATTGGCTTAGTAGTGTGGCCATTCCAGATATTGTAGTGTTTACTAATATAGGGGCGTCTCATCTTGAAGGTTTGTCCACCCCGGAGGGTGTTTTTAGAGAGAAATTTTCTCTTATATCTAACATGAATCCATATGGATATGTGATTTTTAATAATGACGATTTTTATTTGAGAAAAATAGGAGATATAAGGATATCTCAATGTAAGTTGAGTTATGCATGCAATGCCTCTGCTGTTATTAAAGCAGATGATATTAGAACAGATATGGCTTCCGGTATTGTTTTTAGAGTGGGGGGAAGAGAATTTTTTATCCCTAAGATAGGCATACATAATGTGTACAACAGTTTAGCTGCTATATGTTGTGGGAAGATATTTGGGATAGATCAGAATTTAGTGGCAGATGCTATCAGTAAGTTTAGACCATTATCGGGCAGACAGTTTGTTAAAGAAATAGGTGGAGTTACGGTTATCGATGATACATATAATTCAAATCCTGTTTCCTTTTTAGTAGCAGTTAAGACCCTTGATGAATTGGATGTCACTGGTCGTAAGATACTTGCTTGTGCTGATATGCTTGAGTTAGGAGAACAATCCAAATACTTTCATATACAGGCAGGGAGGCAGGTCGCAATCTCTTCTATTGATGCAGTTTTTGCTATAGGCGAGCATTCTAAATATATTATTGATACTATCATCAGAGAGAATACGACTATTAATACATTTTATACGGATAATCTTCAGGAATTTATTTATGAGCTTAATGCATATTGTAAAGAAGGTGATGTTTTGCTTGTGAAAGGTTCGCGTGGTATGCATATGGAAAGAGTGATTGAGGATATAGAGAGAATACGGATATTTAAAGACGAAAAAGAGGTAGACTATGCTTTATAATCTTTCGGATTTCCGGGATATATTTTTTGGATTTAATATATTTAAGTATATCACCTTTCGAGCAGGGATGGCAGCGGTAACCACATTTGCTTTATGTGTTTTATTAGGTCCGTTTTTTATCAGGAAATTGAGGCAGATGAAGATAGGAGAAGTTGCCAGAAGAAAAGACTGTCCTGATTTGGATAAATTCCATAATAGCAAGGAAGGGACACCTACCATGGGCGGGATATTTATTATAGGAAGTATTGTTATCTCTGTGCTATTATGGGCGAGATTATCAAATAAATATATATTACTGACTCTTTTTACTTGTTTATGGCTGGCAGTTTTAGGCTTCGTAGATGATTATGTAAAGTTAAAATGTATAGGAGGTCGCCGTGGGTTAAGCAAACGTACAAAGTTGATATGGCAGATTTTAATAGGCTGTTTTGTAGGATCATATGTGTATTTCAATCCTGATACTCCTTCCACTTTAACCTTTCCTTTTTTTAAAAAATTAGTAATTGATATGGGGCTATTTTATATTCCTTTTGTTGCCCTTGTTATTATAGGGACATCTAATGCAGTTAATTTGACTGATGGTCTAGATGGGTTGGCTATAGGTTGTGTGCTTATAGTAAGTATGGCATTGGCTATTTTGAGTTATGTTACTGGCCATATTTCTTTTAGTAAATACCTTTTTTTACCATTTGTTTCAGATGCTGGAGAGTTATCTATATTTTGTGCGGCAATAGTAGGGGCAAGTCTTGGTTTTTTATGGTTTAACTGTTATCCAGCGGATATATTTATGGGAGATACAGGAGCACTGGCTTTAGGTGGGAGTATAGGGACGATAGCTGTTTTAATAAAGCAAGAAATACTATTAGTTTTGTTAGGAGGTGTTTTTGTTATAGAGGCATTTTCTGTAATATTACAGGTATTGTCAGTTAAACTGCGTGGCAAACGGCTATTTAAAATGTCCCCGTTACATCATCACTTGCAGTTGTCAGGCTGGAAGGAATCCAAGATAATAATACGTTTCTGGATACTGGCAATCATTTTTGCCCTTATTACATTGACTACTTTAAAGATAAGATGATAAAGACAGTTGAGATGGATTTATTCAATAAAAAGGTCACGGTTATTGGTGCAAGAAAAAGTGGTATGGCAGTTTTAAAGTTAGCTAAAGACAGAGCTGCCGTGTTGAAGGTTTCAGAAGCAGCTGTAAGCAGTAGAATACCAGAAGATGATATGAAATGGATTAAGAATAATTGTTTTGCTTTTGAGTTCGGAGGGCACACACGCGAGTTTATTGAGGATAGCGATATAATTATTTTGAGTCCGTCTGTTAGTATTTTTTCTGATGTAGTAAAATGGGCGCGTTCCAGAGATATAATTGTATTAGGAGAAATAGAATTTGCCTATCAGTTTTGTAATAAACCAATTATAGCGGTTACAGGTACAAGTGGAAAGACAACGGTTTCTACGCTCATTCATAGTCTTCTTAAAAATAGCGGATATACTTCGTATTTATGTGGAAATATAGGAGAACCATTTTCTTTATATGCAACTGAAAATGACAGGGATTTTTTTGTTGTAGAGGTAAGTTCTTTTCAATTGGAGTCTATAGTCACAGATAAACAACAGCAGGATAGGTTTTCTATAAGAGGGTTCAGACCGTACATATCAATATTTTTAAATTTTTATAAAAATCATCTTGATAGACATAAGGATATGAAAGAATATTTTGAGGCTAAAAAGAATATTTTTTTTAATCAACAAAAACAAGATTATGCTGTACTAAATTTTGCAGATGGAAGTATAAAAGAGCTTGCTTCTCAGATAGGTGCTACTGTGACATATTTTAATGTTCCGAATATAGCTTCGAAGGTTTTTTCTTCTGGCAATAATTTTACTGTAGATAATTCTGTAATAAACAATCCTAATTATTCTGCTGTTAGAGTGGTCGGGCAGATTTTAGGGATAAATAAGGATATTTGTTATGAGGTTTTTAGTAAATTTCAAGGGTTAGAACATCGTATGGAATTAGTTGGCTGTATTAATGGAGTTGAGTTTGTTAATGATTCGAAATCTACTACTGCAGAATCAGCCGGTTGGGCATTATCTTGTTTAAATAAACCGGTTATTATGCTTTGTGGGGGACGAGACAAAGGTGCTGAGTTTAGGGCAATTGCCTCTTTGGTGGCAGAAAAGGTTAAGAAGATGATAGTTTTTGGAGAGGCAAAAGATAGATTGCAATATGTTTTTAATAAAATAGTTGATATTATATCTTGTGATAGTTTTGAGGATGCTGTATTTAAAGCCAAGTCTGTTGCTAAAGAAGGTGATGTGGTCCTGTTAAGTCCTATGTGTTCTAGTTTCGATATGTTTTCAAACTTTGAAGAACGTGGTAGGGTTTTTAAGGAACTTGTAAATAGTAATTGAATGAAATTTTACATATTGCAAAAATCAACCTTGTTAAATAGTGCAGAATTCGTATTCTGCAAAAATCAACCTTGTTGATTTTTGCAGTAAGGGAATATATATGCGAAGGATACGTATATCAATAGCAGTAATTGTCTCTAGTTTGATTTCTATTGGAGTGATTTGGATATTTAGTTCCAGTGGTATTTATGCTTTGCAGGAGTTAGGGGATCCGGCATATTTTTTAAAAAGACATGTGTTGTTTCTTGGCATAGGTTTTATTTTGACTTTTGCTGTTATGGCTATGGATTACCGCAGGTTGCAGTATATAGCAAAGCCGTTGATTTTGTTTACTATTTTTTTGTTGATATTAGTGCTTATCCCGCATATAGGAAAGGCAAGTTCTGGTGCACGACGGTGGTTTAAGATAGGATTTTTTAGTTTTCAGCCGTCTGAGTTTGCAAAATTGGCGCTTATGATTTATATATCTGATTTTCTTGCAAGAAAGCAAAATAGGGTAGGGAATTTTTTTGAGGGGTTTTTGCCGGTTATAATAATTATGGGAATTATTAGTGTATTAATTGTCAAACAGCCGGATTTGGGGAATGCGGTACTTGTCGCTTGTATTAGTTTGGTTATGTTGTTTATAGCAGGTGCCAAGTTGAAACATATATTTATAGTAGGAGTTGCAGTTTCACCGTTTTTGTATTTTTTAGTTGTAAAGGTGCCTTATAGAATGCAGAGAATACTTGCTTTTATTGATCCATGGAAAGATTGTAATGGTATCGGATTTCAATTATCTCAGTCTCAGATAGCATTAGGTTCTGGAGGTATATTCGGTGTTGGTTTGGGCAAAAGTATGCAAAAACTTTTTTATTTACCAGCTGCTCATACAGATTTTATATTGTCGATTATTGGGGAGGAAACGGGTCTAGTTGGGACGCTTGTAGTTATTTTTTTATTTATAGCTTTCATATGGCAGGGGGCGAGGATAGCAAAAAGGACATTGGATCCATTCGGATATTTTTTGAGTGTAGGGATTGTTGTAATGTTGGGGATGCAGGCACTTGTCAATATTGGGGTCAGTATAGGGGCCTTACCCACAAAAGGGTTACCCCTTCCTTTTATAAGTTATGGAGGCTCTGCGTTGATATTTAATATGATTTCTGTAGGATTGTTGTTGAATATATCCCGTACAGAGGAATTATATAGATAATAAGGGTTTTATGAATTTTGTTAACTTAGATTTATATGGTGGTATTTAAATTATACTATATTAGAAAGGGATATTGAATTTAATACCTGTAAAAGGAGTGAGTATGGTATGCGGGTTATAATCTCATCAACTCCAAGTGGAGGGCATTTGTTTCCTTCACTTATGGTGGCTGAAGAGTTGCGCAGGATGGGGCATGAGGTCCTTTTTGCTGGAACCTTTGGATTTGGGGCTAGATGGATTAGGACTGCTGGTTTCAGGTTTGAGGAGATACCTTCAAGGCCGGTTACAGGGATTTTTTCAGTGATGTCTATGGGCAAAGCTGTTAGTATGTCTAAAAATATTTTAAAGAGGTTTGTTCCACATGTTGTAATAGGTTTTGGAGGCTATGGAACGTTTCCAATAGTTACGGCTGCGTTTTTATCTGGTTGTCCATGTTTGATACATGAACAGAATGTTATTGTCGGTAGGGCTAATGCTTTAATGGCAAAATTTGTTAAAAGGATTGCCGTTAGTTTTAAAGATTCTTTGGAATATTTTCCAGAGAGAAAGAGGGTGTTAACAGGGTGTCCTTATCATATAATTCCAGAGAATCTTAGCCGTCAAGAGGCATTTAAGGTTTTAGGCCTGAGTTTAGAAAAAAAGGTAACCTTATTGGTGATAGGGGGGAGTCAGGGGAGTAGTCGTATTAATAAAGATTTTGTTTTGTCCGCTGCATTGTTGAAGAAGCAGGTAGATATTCAGGTTATTCATATCTCGGGCAAAAATGATTATGAATATTTAAAAGGGGCATATACTAGATTGGAGATACCAGTTAGATTGTTTTCTTTTTTGGATGAGATCTGCTACGCATATCTTGTAGCTGACATTGTGGTCTCTCGTGCTGGTGCGGCAACTATATTTGAGATAGCAGGAGCAAGGCTCCCTGCAGTGTTAATTCCATATCCTTATGCGGTTAAGGCTCATCAGGATAAAAATGCTGCTGTTTTAAGAGAGCTGGGATCTACTGAGGTGATCTTTGAAGAAAGATTATCTCCTGAATTATTAAAGGATACAATACTTAAGTTGCTTATTTATAGGGGTAATGCTATGGAAATGGAACGTCGTTTTAGAGAGCTGTGTATACCCGATGCGGCTAGGCGTATAGCTGATGAGGCTTTATCTTTTGTAGGGGATAGCTGAGATGAGGATAAGATATATTACAGCAACCTTTTTTATTTTTTTTGTATGTGTATTTGCCTATGCAGAAACATGGAAGAAAGATAGAAGTAGGCATTTTATAATTTTTTATAAGTCTGCTCCGCGCGATTTTGTTACAGCTGTCGAAGAATCCGCTGAAGATTATTATGATAATATAACTCGCAATTTAGGATTTGTTAGGTATGATACATGGAGTTTTGATAAGCGTGCTAAAATTTATATATATGATGACCATCAGGATTATATGCGGTCAGGTAAATATGCAGATTGGTCTAATGGGGTGGTTTCTGCAAGGACCAAGACTATTCGAACATTTCCCTTGGCCTATGGTTTTTTTGATTCTACCTTACCTCATGAACTTGGGCATATTATATTTCGAGAATTTATAGGATTTCATGCTAAAGTGCCTGTTTGGTTTGAGGAAGGGGTTGCAATGCATCAGGAAAAGGCAAGACGATGGGGAGCTAATAGAATAGTTAGGGAGGCAATGAAAGGCGGGAGTTTTATCCCTATAGATAAACTGAATTATGTTAGATTAGGAAAGGATACATCGAAAGAAATGTTGCAGATATTTTATTCTGAATCTGCTAGTTTTATTAATTTTATGATTAAGAAATTTGGAAGATATCGTTTTGTAAGGTTGTGTCAAAAATTAAAAAATGGAATTCCTTTTGAACAGGCTTTAAAAGAGGTGTATGGTAAATATAATAGCCTTCGGAGATTGAATGAGGCATGGATTAATTATGTTAAAAGTAATGAATATTAATTAAAATTATAATTATTTTTTGATTTTGATATGGATACGCGAGATAACATTATTAAAAAAGGTAAACACTATCATTTGATAGGTATAGGTGGTATAGGAATGGGGGCGATTGCAGAATTGTTGATTGCTAGGGGGGGTAGAGTAAGTGGTTCTGATGTGGTTGAAAATAAGGTTACTGCAAGATTGAAACAGAAAGGCGCTCATATATTTAAAGGTCATCATGCAAGTAATATATTTGGTGCCGATGTTGTAATTTTTTCTGCGGCGGTTACAGAGGCTAATCCTGAGCTTGCAGCCGCAAGGAGAGAAAATATACCTGTTTTGAAGCGTGCACAGATGTTAGCAGAGTTAATGAAAGGTTATGAGGGTATAACTGTTGCAGGCGCACATGGCAAGACTACCACAGCAGCTATGATAGAACGTATATTGTCTTATGCTGGATTTAGTCCGAGTTCTGCTATTGGGGGAGTTGTAAATGGTGTTCCCTCTAATGCATTTCAGGGAACTGGTAGGTATTTTGTCGCTGAGTTAGATGAGAGTGACGGGTCGTTTTTATATTTTTCTCCTATGTTTTCTGTTATTACAAATATTGATTTTGAACATATAGATTATTATAAAAGTTGGCAAAATATTCTTTCTTCATATCGTAAGTTTATATCTATGACCAAGGAAATTGGGATTATTTTTGCATGTGCTTCTGATGAGAGGCTAATCTCTCTTTTGGAGCAAAGCGGGCGGAATTATAAGACATATGGGCTGGATGATAAAGCAGATTTTTATGCAAAAGATATTGTGTTTAATGATTTTTCTTCTGAATTTGATTGCTTTTTTAGACGAGAACGTTTGGGGCATATTAAACTGAATATCCCGGGTATGCATAATGTGGTTAATGCAATGGCGGCAGTTGGTCTTTGTAGTCAATTGTCTGTGGATTTTAATGCTATAGCAAAGGCATTGGCTATGTATCAAGGAGTAGGGCGGCGTTTCCAGATTTTATTAGATTGCGCAGGGATAATGGTGATAGATGATTATGCACATCATCCTACAGAAATAGATATGACCATACAGACGGCCAGACGTGTTAAAAAGGGTCGTCTTATTACAGTTTTTGAGCCACATAGATATTCTCGGCTTAATTTTCTTATGGAGGAATTTGCTAAAAGTTTAGGTGCAAGTGATTATCCCATTGTCACGGATGTATATGCAGCAAGCGAACCATGTATAGATGGCGTAACCGCAAAGGCTTTAAATGAAAAGATACGGATGCTTACTGGTAGAAACTCTTGTTATATCCCAAAAGAGACTATTGTGGATGTCCTTTCTGAGATTACAAGAGAGGGGGATATAGTGCTTGCTATGGGTGCAGGAGATATAAGTAGAATTGCACATGAGCTTGCTGCTCGACTTCGTAAGACACGCCTTATCTCTCTTGCCGATACCAGTTCTATTTATTGAGATTGTTTCTTGGTTTAGTTTAAAAATTTGTTGACATGTATTTATATGGGTTGATACGATATCTCTTTATAATATTTTATCTTTATTATAAAAATTATCACTAAGTTTAAAGCTTCATTAAATATATTTCTTAGGATATTTTATATTTAATTTATATTGAGTCTTAGTCAAGTTTAGGTATATTATTTATAGAAATGATTTTTGTTAAAGGATAAAAGATGACTGCAATTTTGTCGGAAGCAAATAATGTTGGACTTGCCTTGGGTAGTGGATCTGCTAGAGGGTTGGCCCATATAGGAGTATTGAAGGCATTACAGGATAAGGGCATACGTATAAATTTAATCAGTGGTTCAAGTATGGGGGCATTGGTAGGTGCTTGTTTTGCTAGGAAAGGTGATATATCAGAATTGGAGGAGTTAGCCCTTAGAACTGACTGGATGCAACTTATTAAATTAGCGGATCCTAACTTGGCGTTTATGTTTAAGGGATTTATCCATGGGCATAAAGTAAAAGAATTGTTGAAAACTATTATAGGAGATGTTAAATTTAAAGACTTAAAGATACCATTGGCTGTTGTCGCTACGGATATTAACACAGGAGATGAAGTTGTAATACGAGAGGGTTCTGTTATAGAGGCGGTAAGGGCAAGTATCTCTATACCTGCTATATTTACTCCAGTAAAAATGGGAGATCGTTTTTTAGTAGATGGGGGGATAGTTATTCCTGTGCCTGTTTCAGTAGTGAGGGATATGGGAGCAGACTTTGTTATCGCATGTAATGTTATACATAGTTTACGTGAAAGACGTCCACTTCCTAAACATATGCTCCATAAGCCTACTTCAAGATGGAAGTATCATGCCTCTTCTAAGGCGTTAAATGATAAGATAGAATGGCTTTTGCATGAAAATAAGAATAAGCTGAGGGATTTTAATAGAGTTATTGGCATATTTAAAAACAGATTTATAAAATCAGATATTGTGATTGATTTGGATATGCCAAATGTATTTGATACCATAATTAATGCAATTTATATTATGGAGTATGAAATTGCAAAATCAAATATACAGCAGGCAGATTTGGCAATAAGTCCTGATACACGAAAAATATCTTCTTTAGAATTTCATCGTGGTTATGAGGCTATTGATATAGGATACAAGGCCGCAATAGATGCGTTTGAGATAATATAAAGCGGAATGATTATATATTGTTGCTTATAAGAGTAGAAAATGAGACGATTAACCCATTGGATAGTTAAGCGATTCATAAAAAACTACAAAAGAAAATATGATGTTAAGGTTAGAGCAGGGTATGGCTATCTTGAGGGATGGGTAAGTATTATTGGTAATTTACTTCTTTTTTTTATAAAAATTGTAATAGGAATATCAATTGGAAGTATTTCCTTGATAGCGGATGCGGTGCATACACTATCAGATTGTGTAACTTCTATAGTTGTGATATTAGGTTTTAGATTTGCTAAGAAACCAGCAGATAAGGAGCATCCATTTGGGCATGAGAGGATGGAGCCTATAGCCACACTTATAGTGTCTGTGTTACTATTTTTTGCTGGGACAGAATTGATGAAACGTTCTATATATTCTGTAGTTCACCCGCAACAAATAGTAGTATCTATATATGTGATTATTCTTATCTTTTTTACTGCGTTGGTTAAGGAGGTAATATCGAGGTTTTCTTGTGAGTTGGGAGAGATGATAGAATCAACTACATTGAAGGCAGATGCTTTACATCACCGGACAGACGTAGTTGCTACTTTATTGGTAGTTATTGCATTGATAGCGGCAAGGTTGGGGGTATCTCGTGTTGATGGTATTACAGGAATTATTGTATCAGGTATTATTTTTTATTCTGCATATAAAATAGGCAAGGATGCAATTGACCCCTTGTTAGGAGAACCCCCTTCAAAGGAAGATATAAGAAAAGTGGAGAAACTTGCTTCAAGATATAAAGAGGTGTTAGGGGTGCATGATATTATCTTTCATAGATATGGACAGATGAATATTATTTCTCTTCATATAGAAGTTTCAGATAAAGAAGATTTATCTAAGTTGCATCAGGTTTCAGAGGAGATAGAGGAAGATATAAGTAAAGAGATGAATGGTATGGTAGTTGTGCATATTGATCCTATAAATAAAGATCATCCTAGATATGCAGAAATTTTTAATGCAGTAACAAAAATTATTTCTGAAGATAGAAGGGTTAATTCTTTTCATGAATTAAGGATAGTTGGAAAGAATAGAGATAAATGTAATGTAATTTTTGATATAGCTCTGGAAGCAGATGCAAATGAAGCTGAGGTTTATGACATTATTCGTTCTATTCGTATAAAATTTAAGGCTATGTTTCCTCATATGAATCTTGCAATTAAAGTAGAGCCTAAATATGTGTATAATATATTATCTAAAAATGAAAAAGACACAAAAAATTAGGAGGGATTGAAATGAATATAGTTTTGTTAATTGGGATTGCTATATCTTTTGGAACTTTTGGCGGGAGGATATTTCAAAGGCTTAAGATACCACAAGTGGTAGGCTACATTTTAATAGGAGTATTATTGGGAAAGTCAGTTTTTAATATATGTGATGATACTACTGTGCAGGCATTATCCCCCCTTATTAATTTAATTCTTGGGATAATAGGTTTTATGATAGGCGCAGAATTGAAGGGTGAAGTATTTGGAAGATATGGCGCATCTATTTATTCTATTTTAATAGGAGAAGGTGTTGTTGCTTTTATTGCGGTTACAATAGCAGTTACTATTGTAACAGGTAAATTGTATTTAGGATTACTTTTGGGGGCAATAGCTTCTGCTACTGATCCTGCATCCACTACTAATGTTTTATGGGAATATAAAACAAAAGGGCCATTAACTACCACGTTAACCTCAATAGTTGCTCTTGACGATGGATTAGCACTAGTGATATATGGCTTGGTGAGCGTTTTTTCTAAGGCGTTAATAGCCAAGCAGCATTTTTCATTATGGCATTCTATAGGTGATCCTATACTTGAGATAATGCAATGTGTTTTGTTAGGGGGCATAGTTGGATTCTTCTTGGTTAAGATTATTTCTAAAATTAAAGAGAACGAGATAGCAATGTCTCTTTCAATAGGTGCTGCGACTATAGTTGTCGGGATATCCATGTATTTGCATCTTGATTTAATTTTATCAAGTATGGTATTAGGTGCAGTAGTCGTAAATATTATGCCTGAAACAAGCGAGAAATTATTTAAATCAGTCAAAGAGATGACCACTCCTTTATATATTTTATTTTTTGTAGTTGTTGGTGCGTCATTGGATATACACATCTTTTTAAAAATTTCTTTGGCATTAATTGTTATAGCATACCTTATTGCGCGTAGTCTGGGAAAGATTATAGGAGCAACGTTAGGTGCTATTTTATCTAAGGCAAAAAAGACAGTTGTGCGTTATACAGGAGTTTGCCTTATGACTCAAGGCGGTGTTGCTATGGGCCTTGCTATGTCTATTAAGCATAATCTGAGTTATATAAATGACGCTGGTATGACTACAGGAAATATAGTAGTAAGCGTGGTAGCTGCTACTACATTTATTGTTCAATTGATAGGTCCATTGCTTGTAAAATTTGGGGCAACCAAGGCAGATGAATTATGGAGGAATATTACAGAGGAAGATGTCATTAATTCATTAAAGGTATCAGATGTGATGGAAAAGGACTTTGCTGCTATCCGGCAAGATGTTACTTTGGATAAAATTATACAAACTATTAAGGAAAAAGAATCTTATCATTTTCCTGTGGTTAATAAATATGGCGAGTTAGTGGGTGTTATATCATTGGGTAGCTTAAGGGACACTTTCATGGAGGAACAGCTGAATCAAATTATTCTTGCAAGGGATGTGGCAGAGCCAATAGAAAATGTTTTATATCAAGATCAGCCTCTTAAAGAGGCGATTTCTATTTTTGATAAAAGAGAGGTGGATTATTTACCTGTAGTTGAAAATAACGATTCTAAGAAGGTAGTAGGTATTGTGGAATATCAGCCTTTGTTAAAGACGATAAATAGAAAGTTATTTGAACGGCAAAATGAGTTAGATTCCGAGTATTCCAAGGGCAGAGAGAAACTTGCACCGGCAGTCTGATATCGCATTTTATAGTAATTGTTTTTTATAAATTTTTTATATTTTTATTGATTTATCCAATTATATTGATATAATGATATTATGAATCGTAGTTGTGCAACTTATTTTATAACTTTTTAAGGAGGGGAAGTTTATGGAAATCACATTAACAGAACAAAATTTTGACCAAGAAATCATCCAATCTGATTTACCTGCTTTAGTAGATTTTTGGGCACCGTGGTGTGGTCCTTGCCGTATGATGGGACCAGTAATTGAGGCTATAGCAGAGAAATATCAAGGTAAACTCAAGGTGGGCAAATTGAATGTTGACGAGGCTCCGGGTATAGCTTCACGTTATGGGATTATGAGTATTCCTACAATATCGATTTTTAAAAATGGTGATGTAATTGATACAGTAGTAGGAGCAGTTCCACAGCAGGAAATAGAGAACAGGATTAATAACGTATTATAAGTTTCTGGATATTTATTTTAAAGTTTATTTTTATGATTTATAGTATCACGATTTGTCCCAAACACAGGGCCAGGATAAATGAGGGGGTGAGATTTAGTTTCAGTTCAGCAATTAATGTTTTAGTAGGGCCTAATGGCTCGGGTAAGAGTTCTCTTTTAGAGGCTATTTATACCTGCAGTGATTGTAATATTTCAGCAGATAAAGATACAAAATACAGTTATTTTAATAGTGAAACAATGAATCCTCATTTACCATATAATAATATAATGAAAATGTCCCCTTCTATTATTAGAGTAAGGGCTATGTTTTCATCGCATGGTGAGACTATGCGTGATGTTTTAGCGTCGTTAAGTTTTCATAGTGGTGATTGTTTGCTCCTGGATGAACCTGAAACAGGACATGATTTATGGTGGGTGTTGAGGATAAGGAAAGGATTAGATAAGATAGTCCGTAAAGGTTGCCAGATTATAGCAGCGAGTCATCATCCTGTTTTTTGGAAAGATGTAAATATTATAGAATTGCATAAGGGATATTTTTATAAGACATTTAAAGAATTTAAAAAACATATTTAAGTCTTTACTATAGTTACATTAAGACAGTATTTTTTTACCTTAGACTATAGTAGATTTAAAAAAGCTAGGTAAAAATGTAAATGAGAGTAGCTGTAATTGGTGCGTCTGATAAACCACATCGTTATTCTTACAAGGCTGTTGTCTTATTAAAGGAAAAAGGCCATGAGGTATATCCTGTACATAAAAGAGTAAAAAATATAGAGGGATTAAAAGTATATCCTTCTATATTAGATATAGATACTCAGATAGATACAGTAACTTTATATGTAGGTGCTGATGTATCAACTAAGATAGCTTTAGATATTATACAAAAACAGCCTTCGAGGATTATTTTTAATCCTGGGGCCGAGAATCCCTATTTGGAGAGGATGGCGGTTGAAAAAGGGATTTGTTGTGTAAATGCCTGTAGTTTAGTTATGTTGCGGACAGGACAGTTTTAGTAGGGCGTGTTATTAAGTTTAGTTTAATTTAATTAGATTAAATAGGTATTTTTAGATTTTTTAGTTTTTTTAGAGAGAATAGGAGAGATACATGGATTATAGTAAGGAAAGCGACTTTTTGAAGGCCTTGGGGCATCCTGTAAGATTAAAAATGGTGGATGGACTGATGCGTGACAGGTGTAATGTAAATGCTATAGTAAGCAAATTAAATCTTCCTCAGTCAACAGTATCTCAACATTTGAGTATACTACGTATTCATGGGATTATTGTTCCTGAGAAGGAGGGTGTAAAGACATGTTATAGGGTAGTTAATGATAAGGCCAAAAAGATTATTTCTATTTTGAAACAACAATAGAGATAAGTATAACTAATGTTATTTTGGTTAATTGTGAAAAAGGAGGAGGAAAATTATGAAGGTAGTTATTATTGGAGGCGTGGCCGCAGGCCCTAAGGTAGGGTCACGTATACATAGATTGTGCCCAGATGCAGAGATAATCCTTATTGAGAAGGGAGAATTTTTATCATATGCAGGATGTGGGCTTCCTTATTATGTATCAGGTGTGGTTAAGGAACAGAAAGAACTTATGAGTACTGCTTTAGGTGTAGTCCGGGATCCGGTATTTTTTAGAAACGCAAAAAATATCCAGGTGCTAAATCGTACTGAGGCAGTTAATATTGATCGTGCTTCAAAGGAAGTTCTGGTAAAGGATCTTAAATCAGGGCAAGAAAAGAAGATATCATACGATAAATTAGTACTTGCAACAGGTGCTAACCCTATCATCCCTCCTTTAGAAGGTATGAATTTAAAGAATGTTTTTACTCTTCAAAAGATAGAAGATTCAGAGGCCATAAAGAGTGTTCTTTCAGAACAGAAGGCAAAGGATGTTGTTATTATAGGAGGGGGGCTTATTGGGATTGAGATGACAGAGGCACTGGCCAGTAAGGGGTGTAGAGTTACTATTGTAGAAAAATTACCTCAGATTTTGCCTATGCTTGATTGGGAGATGGCTTATCAGGTAACTCAGCATTTAGAGTCTAAGTGTGTTAAGGTAAAAACTTCTACTTCTTTGTTATCTATTAAAGGAGAGGGGAGGGCAGAGATAGTAGTTACTGATAAGGGAGATATCCCATGTGATTTTGTTATAGTATCCGTAGGTGTAAGGCCAAATGTGGAGTTGGCAAGAAAGGCAGGTCTTGAGATAGGTCAGACAGGTGGGATTAAGGTTAATGCCAAGATGCAGACCAGTGATGAGGATATATTTGCTGCCGGCGATTGTGTTGAGTCTGTAAATCTTATAACAGCTAAGCCATGTTTTGTCCCATTAGGTTCCACAGCTAATAAGCAGGGAAGGGTTGCTGCTAATAGTATCTGCGGAAGAGGCGATTCTTTCCCTGGCGTAATTGGTTCTACTATATGTAAAGTTTTTGAACTTAATGTTGGGAGAACAGGATTAGGAGAGAAACAGGCTAAAGATGAAGGATTTGATGTGGAGACAGTCTTGAGTCCTGCTCCAGATAAAGCCCATTTCTATCCATCAGCTAAACCTATTAGTATCAAGTTGATTGTTGATAAAAAAACAAGGCGATTGTTAGGTATGCAAGCGGTAGGGTTAGGTGTTGTGGATAAGAGGGTGGATGTAGCAGCTATGGCAATTACTGCTAAAATGACAGTGGATGATATTGCTAATGCAGACCTTTCTTATGCCCCACCATATTCTCCTGCAATGGATAATATCATTACTGCTGCTAATATAGCGAGAAATAAATTGGATGGTATATTTAAATCTGTTACTCCTATGCAAGTGAAAGAAAAAATAGATAGAGGTGATGACTTTATATTTTTGGATGTACGGACAAAAGAAGAATATAAAACAGTTCATATAAAAGATACCCTTTTAATTCCTCTGGGAGAATTACGTAATAGGATAAATGAACTGCCATCTGAGAAAGAAGTTATAGTTTTTTGTAAGATATCGCTCAGAGGATATGAGGCTGCATTAACGCTGCAGGCAGCTGGGTTTAAAGATGTGAAAGTCATGGATGGTGGTATGGTTATGTGGCCTTATGATAAGTTGGAAGGATAAATTTATTTTTACGGTAACGGTGAGGGGGCAAGCTTGTCGGTTTGTGAGTCTTGGCATTTCTTGTGAAGAATAGTTAAAAGAGGGAGTAATGAAGATATTAATTTCTGTAGTCATAGGTGCAATAATTGGAGGGCTTATGGGATATTATGGTAAGTGTTCAAGTGGTCTGTGTCCACTGACAAGTACCCCGTTAAGAGGTGCTATATATGGGGCATTTTTAGGTTTTATGTTTGCTGTTTTGTAATAAAAACTGTGAGGAGATTTATGTTTGCTAAATTTATTCAATATGCAATAAGTCGGCCTAAAATAATAATGGTAACCACATTTGTTTTTGTTACCTTGGCTCTTTCTCAGATACCTAAGATTAAGGTTGATACAGACCCTGAAAATATGCTGCCTTATAATGCTCCTGTAAGGGTTGACAGTCGCAAGATGAAGAAAGAGTTTTCTATTTATGACCTAATAGTAATAGGGATTGTCAACCAAAATAACCCCAATGGCGTTTTTAATGTTAAAACTCTAACAAATATATATCATATTACAGATGAGATAAAGAAGATAGATGGGGTAATCTCAAATGAGATAATAGCCCCTTCTACCAAAGATAATATAGAGCAGGCGGGGTTAGGGACATTGCGGTTTAATTGGCTTATGGAAAGGCCTCCCAAGACACAACAAGAGGCATTGCATATTCGTGATGAAGCAGAAAATAATCCTATGTTTTATGGAACAATGGTATCAGAAGATGGAAAGGCAATGGCGATTTATGTGCCTATAAAGTCGAAGGATTTAAGTTATGAAATTGCTAATAAGATTAAGAAGATAATAAAAAAATATCCATCGGATGATAAATACTATTTTACTGGTTTACCAATAGCTAACGACCAATTTGGGGCAGAGATGTTTAAACAGATGGCTATCTCTGCTCCTTTAGCAGGGGTTGTTATATTTTTATTAATGTGGTTTTTTTTCAGGTCTCTAAATTTAATAATAGCCCCAATGTTGGTTGCGATAGCCACTGTAATTATCACTATGGGACTGCTTATCGGATTTGGTTTCCCTGTCCATATTATGAGTTCTATGATACCTATATTTTTGATGCCAATAGCGGTATTGGACTCTATTCACATTCTAAGTGAATTTTTTGATAAATATCATATCTATAAAGATAGAAGTAAGACCATAACCTTTGTACTTGACGAACTATTTAGTCCAATGCTTTTTACATCCCTTACATCAGCAGTAGGATTTTTCTCATTAGCCTTTTCACCTATACCGCCTGTGCAGGTGTTTGGTATCTTTGTCGCTATAGGTGTCCTTATTGCTTGGGTGCTTACTATATCATTTATTCCTGCTTATGTTATGTTGGTTAACCCTGACAGATTCAAGTCTTTCTCATCATCAGAGAAGAGCCTCGAGACAGTTATATTAAATAGGATACTCAATGTTATAAAACGTGTTTCAACCCGGCATTTTAAGACGGTATTGACAATAACTGTAATACTTGTGGTTATCTCCATATATGGAATTACACGTATTCAAGTCAATGATAATCCTGTAAGATGGTTTACTAAAAAACATCCTATTCGTATAGCAGACAGGATACTTAATAAACATTTTGCAGGAACGTATGAGGCGTATCTTATCATCACAGCAAAGGATAAGAAAGCAGAAGCCTTTATGAGGCCAGAAATGCTTAAATATATAGAGGCACTTCAGAAACATTTGATGAAAAGCGGTCTTGTTGGTAAGACAACATCCCTTGTAGATATTGTAAAAAAGATTTATTATGAACTGTTAGGTGGAGATAAGATTAACAATGTTATTCCTAAGACAAAAGCAGCCATAGCACAATCTCTTATATCCTTTGAAAATTCACATAAGCCAGATGACCTATGGCATATGGTGACTCCTGATTATTCCAAACTTAACATATGGCTACAATTAAAGAGTGGTGATAACAAAGATATGGATAAGGTTGTAAAATATGTTGACAACTATATTAAAAATAATCCCCCTCCGATGCCTATCACATATTATTGGTCCGGGCTCACATATATTAATGTGATATGGCAGAATAATATGGTAGTAGGGATGCTAAAGAATTTTATAGGGAGTTTTGTAATTGTATTATTTATGATGTTATTTTTATTTAGGTCACCTGTAAGGGCGTTGATTTCCATGATTCCTTTAACTGTAACGATAATCTTTATATATAGCCTATTAGGATTTTTTGGCAAAGATTATGATATGCCGGTGGCTGTATTATCTGCGCTTACATTAGGCCTATCCATAGATTTTGCCATACATTTTATCCAGCGGGCTATAGAAGTTAATAGAGAAAAAGGAACTTGGCAGGCTACAGCTGAGGAAATGTTTTCAGGTCCGGGAAGAGCTATCATACGCAATGCATTAGTGGTAGCCATAGGGTTTCTGCCGTTATTAGCTGCTCCGCTTGTCCCATATAAGACAGTTGGATTCTTTATGTTTTCTATTATGGCTGTATCAAGTCTTGCTACACTATTTATCTTGCCAGCTATTATATCATTAAAGCCATCTGTTATTTTGGATGACACAAAAGAGGCCATAGTATGTAGATGTAGTAATTGTATGTTAACCTCATTATTCGTAGCTTTTGCAGTGGCGTATGTGTTAGCTGGATATACTGCTGTAGGATGGAGGCCTATAACATTTGTAGTTATTGCTATTATTGTTATTACTGCTGGTGTATGTAATTTTATATCAAGACATAAGATATGCCTAAATCAAAGGAGGGGCAAATGAAACGATTAATCTTGGGAATGATTTATATTTTATTTATAATGTTTTTAAATAAAGCTGCAATTTATGCAGAACAACTCTCCGCGGATGATATTATAAAAAAGGCTAATATAGCCTCCTATTATTCAGGTAAAGACGGCAGCGCTGATGTAAAAATGATTATTACTGATTCTCAAGGCAGGCAGAGGATACGAGAATTTAGGATATTGCGGCTTAATATACAGCAAGGAGGAGAGCAGAAGTTTTATGTTTATTTCAAAAAACCTGCGGATGTAGCTAAGATGGTGTTTATGGTCTGGAAGCATTTAGGTAGAGATGATGATAGATGGCTTTATTTGCCAGCATTGGATTTGGTAAGGCGCATTGCAGCCAGCGATAAAAGGTCCAGTTTTGTAGGCTCTCACTTTGTCTATGAGGATGTTTCTGGTAGGGGAATAGATGAAGATACACACAAACTAATAGGGGCCGATGAAAAATATTATAAAATAAAGAATATCCCTAAAGATACCAAAGGAGTGGAATTTGCCTATTATATAGTTTATATAGATAAGAAAACATTTCTGCCTATGAAGGCTGAGTATTATGACAAAGAAAATAAACTTATAAAAGTCATACGCGCATTAGAGGTAAAGAATATAGACGGATATCCCACGGTAGTCAAGTCAGAGGTAAGGGATATGGTAAGGGGTGGAAATACGCTTATGGAGTTTTCCAATGTTAAATATAATGTTGGATTAACAGAAGATATATTTACAGAACGATATTTAAGAAGGCCTCCTGTTAAATGGATAAGATAAAGATTTTACAATATATTATACTGTTTTTTTATGTTTTAGATGTGCGATTGGCATGTGCATCGTTGCCTGATTTCCACGGTTTTTTAGAGACAGATATAGGAGTGAAAGTTAGTGATGATAACACCAAACAAGACACATTCAATTTATTAGAACAAAGACTCCAGCTTAAAACAACATATTTTTTTGAAGGAAATAACTATTTAGCTGATAAAGGGGCCATATTAAACTTCAGGGGAGATTTTATTATTGACGAATATTATGACGGTAAGACGGATTTTGAATTAAGAGAAATGAGTTTATCTTTGACCCCTTTTGAATTTATGGATTTGAAAATAGGTCAGCAGGTCTTAACATGGGGAACAGGGGATTATTTGTTTATTAATGACCTGTTCCCAAAAGACTATGTATCATTTTTTATTGGCAGAGATGACGAATACCTGAAGAAACCTACGCCTGCTGTAAAGATGTCATTTTATCCTGATTTTGCAAGTATAGATTTTATTATTATGCCTTATTTTACCCCTAATACTATAGCGAAAGGAGATAGACTTTCGTTTTTTGATAGTTTTCGTTCTGGTATTGCAGGGATTGATTCTGACAGACATATTATATCCCCACCGCATCAATTTTCTAATAATGAATATGCCTTAAGGATATATAAAAATATAAATGGTACCGAATTTGCCATATACTTTTTCCACGGATATGATAAGAATCCGCGTAGTTATAAAGACGAATCATCTAAACAATTATACTATGAGAGACTTGATGCATATGGAGTAAGTTTGCGGGGTAGTATTTTAGGTGGAATAGGAAACATTGAAACTGGATATTATAATTCAAGAGAGGACAGTGATGGCAGTAATAGAATGATAGAAAATTCCATGTTTAAGGCCATGCTTGGCTATTCAAAAGATATGGGAAATGACTTTAAAATAGGTTTTCAATATATGTATGAACAACGGCTTGATTATGATAATTATAGAGACAATCTCCTGCCAAACGATTATTTTTGGGATGAGTTTAGGCATTTGCTAACAAACCGTATTACCAAACAATTTAAACACCAGACAGTAACCCTATCTTTATTCACCTTCTATTCTCCTTCAGATAAAGATGGTTATTGCAGGCCATCTGTAAGCTATGATGTTAATGACCATTTGAAAGCCACTCTTGGGGCCAATTTACCATGGGGAGAAGACGATATTACAGAATTTGGCCAGATGAAACGAAATAAAAACGTATATATAAGAATAAGATATAATTTTTGAATTTTTTGTAGAGAAAGGGGGCTCTAAGATGTTAGAACGAATACTTAGAGGTATTGCAGGCTTTTTTATACTTTTAAGCCTTATTTTAGCTATAAAAATAGATATAAGATGGCTATGGTTTACAGGATTTGTGGGGGTAAATTTGCTCCAATCTGCATTTACTAATTGGTGCCCAATGATGTGGTTATTACGCAAGTATCATATAGTTTCTTGATAGTTTATTTCTCCTTTATTTCTCCTTTATTTGTGTATTCTGCACTATTTAACCTTGTTGATTTGTGCATTTTTCACTATTTAACAAGGTTGATTTGTGAAATAAGTTAGAAAATAGATGAGATTTTGTTCGATAATCGAAAAATTTTTTTTGATAAGTATTGACAAATTGTTTGATATGTGATAGACTGTTGTTGAAAAAGAAGAGGAGTTTGCTATGAAGGGGGGGGCAAAATCAAAGGATAATTATGAAGAGGTATATATCGATCCTGATGAACCTGTGTTTACAACAGGTGTAATATGTAGGATTTTAGATATTCCAGTATGGGTATTAAAGCAATTAGATGAAAAAGGTATTGTTAGTCCTAAGAGACAGAGGAAGGGGGATACACGATATTATTCTAAACGAGAACTAAGCAAGATTCAGCGTTGTTGGTATTATTTGAATAAAAAGAGAGTATGTATTAACGGGCTGAAGGTGATATTGGAGATGGAGGGAGAATAGAAAATTTTTTTTACTTAAATATTAGCAGTCATGCCTATCGAGTGCTAATTATTTGATGAAAAATAAAGGTTGGTTAAAGAAGGGGGGTGGTAAAATGAGATAAAAATGATTTATTTCGAAGTGAAGTATGGTAGTGAAAATTGATTTTGTTTATATGTATTTATTTGTAATTATAATTATTAGAAGAGTATAAATAAAGAAGGAGGAGGTGATAATTATGGCAAATGTTCCTACTAAAAGGACAAAAGATTGGAATGTAATATCTCCTTTTCAGGAGTTAGAGAATCTTCAAAGAGAAATGAATAGGTTATTTGATTTGACGTTTCCAAGACTTGGGGAAACCGATACTACTCTTTTAGGCGGACAGTGGGCACCTGCTATTGATATTTATGATTCTAAAGATAATGTTGTAGTAAAAGCAGATCTGCCTGGGCTAAAAAAGGACGATATAGAGGTATTGATTCAGGATAATATCCTTACCATAAAGGGCGAGAAAAAACAAGAGAGAGAAGTAAAAGAAGAAGATTATATCCGTTCAGAAAGGTTTTATGGTAGTTTCCACCGTAGTATAAGTCTTCCAAGTGAGGTGGATGGTTCTAAAGTTAAAGCTGTATTTAAAGATGGGGTTTTAGAATTAACTTTGCCTAAGAAAGAAGAAGCAAAACCTAAACAGATTAAGATTGATGTTAATTAATTATATCTCGTAAAGGGGAGAGAGAATTTATCCTCTTTTATAAGATTAATTAAAGGAGGAGGTGATATTTATGAGGCTTAACAGGCTTATTAAACGTAATAGAGAAGATGGGGAAAGGCTGGTAGTTCAGCCGCCTGTTGATATAACAGAGACAGAAAATGCGGTGGTAATAGAGATGGATATGCCAGGGGTACAAAAAGATGCATTAAGTGTAGAATTGTGTGGAGATCAGTTGATAGTGAAAGGAGTTAGGAAGAAAGATAAGATTGAGGAAGAATATACTTCTGTTTATCAGGAAAGATACGCTGATTTAGAGTATAGGCGTATTTTTGAGCTAAATACAGATGTAGACAAGGAGAATATTTCTGCAAACTATCAGAATGGTGTATTAAAAATTACTCTTGCTAAAGCTAAAGAAGCACAGCCTCAGAAGGTTGAAATTTCTACGTAAGAATACAGAGAAAGGGGCATAGCTTTTTGTGAATATGCCCCTTTTATATTTCTAATATTAAGGAGGGAGATATGCAGAAGATAGATGTATTTGATGTGTTTTTTGATGGTTTTTCTATGACATGGAAGCATCAACTATTACAGGGAATTTTGTTTATATTATTTGGAGTACTGATTGTTTTGGTGCCGCAGTTGTTGGTTGCTATGATTGCTTCAATATTTGTGGTAATCGGTTTGGTATTTATTAGTTCTGCAGTTGCATTAAGGCGTTTTAGAAAACGTTATGATGGATTTAGAAGTGAGTTGTTTGATTTGTTTTAAAAAAGTAAAGTATAATGAATAGGTGGCGGCGTTGATTAATGTGAGAGTAATATAAAATTTCTAAAGAGGAGGGAGCGATATGGGCACAGAAAATAAAACCAATGTTGAGCAGTCAGACAATAAAAATGAATTGCAGTCGCAAGCTGGTTCTGCTGCTATAGATGAAAATAGTAAAAAGATTATTATAGGACTAATAGTCCTTTTTTTAGTTGTGGTTTGTTTTTTTAGCTGGCAGATAGGAAGTTTAAAGAAAAAGATAGCGGCATTATCTGTTCAGTCCAATAACATACGGCCTCAAGGGAGCATAGTTATTTCCACTCCGCCGATTAAATTTAATGAGCCTGATTATTGGGATAGTTTTGGCGGAAGTGTTAGCGCAGATCCCTTAGATGAACTTGTTCGTATACAGAGACAGATGAATCGTATGTTCAGAGATGCCTTTGGCCGTGTAAGGGCGTATAATGGTTTTGGATGGTTTAGTAGAAAGAACCCATTTGATTTGGATACAGATGTAAAAGCTACTAAAGACAGTTATATAATAAAAATGGATATCCCCGGCATGGATAAACAAAATATTAATGTAGAAACAAAGGGGCATATGCTAGTTGTCTCAGGACAGAGGAATGAACTTGATGAGAATAAAGGCAATCATTTCTTTAAACGGGAAAGGAGGTTTGGATATTTTGCCCGTTCTATTCCTTTGCCAGATGATGCAGACTTGAATTCTATTAAAGCTGACTATAAAAAGGGAGTGTTGACTATAAAAGTAGCACGAAAACAGGGGATTAGTCAGAAAAAGGATGATACTGTTAAAATTAATGTAAATTAATATTTAATATAGTAATTAAAATCGTTATAATTAACTAATAGGGGGTAAAGTTTTACTTTACCCCCTATTTTATATTATTTATTAATATAAAAATAATAGTAAGACTTATATATAGTTAAAAAAATTTTTATAAGAACATTTTTACCAAAAGTATTTATTTTTTTTTATAATTTAGTGTGATTTTGAGATTGTAAGTATAGTGTCTTATATTGGGGGAGAGGCAGTCTAGATGAGAGTTCTTTTAATAAATAAATTCCTGTATCCTAAAGGCGGGGATGCTATTAGTACTATTAATACTGGCAATCTTTTATTGTCAAAGGGGCATAAGGTTGCTTTTTGGGGGATGGATCATCCATCTAATCCAGATTACCCATATAAAAAATATTTTGTCTCATATATAGATTATAATAAACCTATTGGATTAAGGCAGAAGATGAAGAGCGTGGCTGATATCCTTTATTCTTTTGAGGCCAGGAATAAGGTTGAAAAGATTGTTAGGGATTTTAGGCCTGATATTGTTCATCTAAACAATTTTGCCCATCAGATTTCCCCATCTGTTTTAGATGTGTTTAAAAAATATAAGATTCCTGCAGTATTTACTATGCATGATTATAAGATGGTATGTGCCTGTTATACCATGCTGGTTAGAGGGAAGATATGTGAGCGTTGTCGTGGCGGGAGATATTATCATTGTTTTCTCAACAGATGTACGAAAAATTCACTTGCCAAGAGTTTTGTTAATACTATTGAGATGTATTTACATCATAATATTTTAAGGATATATGATAATATTTCAGTATATATTTCTCCGAGCAAATTTTTGAGAGATAAGGTATTAGAAATGGGGCTGAAGGGCCGTGTGGAATTTTTGTTTAATTTTGTTGATATCACTAAATTTCAACCACATTTTGATGCAGATGAGAATAGTATTGTTTATGTAGGCCGCCTCTCTTATGAGAAGGGGATTGAGACATTGATTAATGCTGTAAGAAAAAAAGATGTGATCTTAAAGATAATAGGTGATGGGCCTATAAGAGAAGAGTTGCATAGAAAGGTTGAGCACGAAGGGATTAGTAATGTGAAGTTCTTAGGATATAAAAAGGGTGAGGAATTGTATGGAGAGATAAAAAGTTCTATGTTTTTGGTCATCCCATCTGAATGGTATGAGAATAATCCAAGAACGGTTATAGAGGCATTTGCGTTGGGTAAACCAGTTGTAGGGGCACGTATAGGCGGTATCCCAGAGTTGGTAAAGGATAACGAAAGGGGGCTATGTTTTGAACCGGGTAATGTCGATGATTTAAGCCAGAAGATAGAGAGAATGATATCATATCATTCCAATAGAGTAGAGATTGGGCATAATGCAAGAAAATTTGTAGAGGAGGAATTGAATTCGGATAAACATTATAACCAGTTGATTAAGATATACAATAGTTGTATGTAAAGACTATTTATATTCGTTAAATAAATTTTAAGCTAAAATTGGATACAGAAAACCTTAGGGGAGAATAGATATGAAAAACAAACTACATGCCTCTATTATTGTAACTTACAGATGTAATGCAAGATGTAATATGTGTGATGTATGGCACTATCCGTCTAAGGCTTCAGAAGAAATAGGTCTTGATGTGCTTAAAAAGTTGCCAGAGATGTTTTTTACAAATATTACAGGGGGGGAGCCCTTTGTACGTAGTGATTTACCAGATATAGTTGGTTTATTAAGAAAGAAAACGAAACGAATAGTTATTAGTACTAATGGATATTTTACTGATAGGATTATTGATTTATGTAGAATATATCCTGATCTGGGTATACGTATTAGTATAGAAGGTTTGCAGAAGACCAACGATACTATAAGAGGGATTCCGGATGGATTTGATAGGATAATACGCACCTTGTTGAAACTTAGAGAGATGGGTATTAAGGATATAGGATTTGGCATAACTGTTCAGGATATGAATGCGAAGGATTTGGTATATTTATATGATCTGTCTGAGGCCTTAGGATATGAGTTTGCTACAGCTACTTTACATAATTCACATTATTTTCATAAATGGGATAATGCTATCCAAGATAAAGCAATGGTTATTGCAGAATTTGAGAAATTAATTTCACGGTTGTTAAGGTCGAGGAGGATTAAAGATTGGTTTCGTGCTTATTTTAATTATGGGTTAATTAATTATATTCAAGGCAATAAACGACTTTTACCATGTGAGATGGGGAGAAACGGTTTCTTCCTCGATCCTTGGGGGGATGTGCTGCCGTGTAATGGGATGGATGAAAAACAGCCTATGGGTAATTTGAAGGAACAATCATGGGAGGAGATCTGGTATAGCAAGAGGGCAGATGAAGTAAGAAATATGGTAAAAAATTGTACGAAAAATTGTTGGATGATAGGTAGCGCTGCACCAGCCATATGGCATCATCCTTTGAAGCCTATTATATGGGTAATAAACCAAAAGTTGAGGCCCCGTAAATGAACAAAGACTTTTTACCAAAGATAGTTGTTTTGGGTACTAGAGGTTTCCCCGGTGTTCAAGGAGGAGTGGAATCTCATTGTGAGAATCTTTATCCTATTATAGTAAAGCATGGTTGGGATGTAACAGTGTTAACGCGGTGTAATTATGTGGATACATCTATAACAGCATATAATAAAGTCAAACTGGTTCCGTTGTCTTGTCCTAAAAATAAGTTTTTAGAAGCGATAATTCACACTTTTAAAGGTATATGGTTTACTAAAAGAATAGGATGTGACATCTTACATATACATGCTATAGGACCATCATTATGTGTGCCATTAGCTAGGTTATTAGGGTTAAAGGTGGTAGTTACCCATCATGGCCCTGATTATATGCGTAAGAAGTGGAATAGAGTTGCTAAAATTTTTCTTAAAATTGGGGAGATGTGCGCATGTAGATATGCCAATAAAATTATTTGTATATCCAAGACTATAGCCGATAATATTAGAGATAAATTTGGCAGGGAGTCTGTTGTTATACCTAATGGGGTTGTCATAGCAGGCCATACAACACAAAAAGGCCTTCTTAAGAGATTTGGTCTTGAAAAAAATCGATATTTTATAGCCGTTGGCAGATTTGTCCCTGAGAAAGGATTTATTGATTTGATTGAGGCGTTTAGTTTATTTAAAAGGGATAATCATAGCAATGGATATGGTGATTTTAAACTTGTAATTGTAGGTGAATCAGATCATGAGGATAGTTATAGTCTATCTATAAAGAAGAAAGCAGCCCAGATAAAAGAGGTTATCCTTACAGGGAGACTTAAAAGAGATGCGCTTGATGAATTATATTATAATGCCCATACATTTGTAATGCCTTCATATTACGAAGGTCTGCCAATAGCGCTCCTTGAGGCAATGAGTTATGGTTTGCCATGTATGGTTTCAGATATCCCTGCCAATCGCGAGGTAAAACTTGACAGCAACAGTTATTTTAGACCTGGTGATGTTAAGGCAATCTGTGAAAGACTTCATTATGCAGTTCAGTTTCCTTTTTCAGAGGAGCAAAGACTACAGCAGATTGATTTTGTAAGAAAGAGATTTGATTGGGAGAATATTGCCTCTCAGACTATAAAAGTATATGAAAAATTATGTAATTGATACAAAATAAAAGGATAAATTTTAAAAGTATATCAAATTTTATATTTTTCCTCTTCTTCTCAGGGTATCCTCATCACTAAGTGGTTGGATATTCTTTTTCTTTACCTTATAAGGAGAACTGATTTTTAGCCCATCAAAGTAAGATTCTATTAAATCAATTTCTGATTTAGATAAAGGGGATACCAAAGACGGTCTAAGGGGAGTATTAATCTGGACTTCGTCTGGACAAATTTTTTTTACAATTTCTGCGATATCTTTTGCATATGCCTTATTTTGTTCAATAAACATAATCTGTAATGCTAATCTCGATTTGAATATTTCTTTAAAAGCCTTTATCCCTGAAAGTATTAATTTAAAATTAATTTTTTTTATAGGATGGTTAATAGTTTCTAATACATCCTGTCTTGGCGCGTCAAGTTTTGCTATGATAAAATCAGCCAACAATAAATCTTTTTGTACTTCTTCTTTATACAATAGGGAGGAGTTAGTTATAACAGCGATTTTTTGTTTTGTTATCTGTTTTACAGCTTGTATCATTTCGCCCAAGTTAGCGGATAATGTAGGTTCTCCTCTGCCTGAAAAAGTTATATAATCAATTGTTAAAGAAGAAGGAAGTGACTTTATTTCTCTTATGATATCATTGGTATCAACAAAACATTCTCTTTTATCTGTTAATAGTCCTGTTTTCCCAATTTGACAATATATACAATCGAAACTACAAATTTTTCTTTTTTTTGAGATAGGATCTATTCCTAAAGAACTTCCCAATCGCCAAGAAGAAACAGGTCCGTAAATATATTTATACTTTTTCTTTATCATTTACCTCTATAACATTTTCTATTTTTTTTATTATTTGCTTCATTTCATTGACAGCAGTCTCTGGTAAGATTTCCCTTGTAGGGCTAAGTAAAGGTTGTCCAAGATCTCCTGCTTTTACAATTTCTGGTTCAATTAAGATCCTTCCCAGAAAAGGAACATTTAAGTCATTGGCAGCCTTTTCACCTCCACCGTGTCCAAATAAATCAATCTTATTTTTGCAATAAGGACATATCAACCCACTCATATTTTCAATTATTCCTAATACAGGTATTTTCAATTGTTTTACAAATTGTATACTTTTTCTTGAGTCTAATATAGCTACCTCTTGAGGAGTTGTTACAATTATCGCCCCATCTATATTTGGGATTAACTGACAAACACTTAGAGGCTCATCACCTGTGCCGGGGGGAGAATCAATAATTAGATAATCAAGTTCTCCCCAGTTAATATCAGACAAAAATTGTTTTATTGTAACCATTTTAAGTGGCCCCCGCCAAATAATAGGTGTATCAGGGCTTTCAAGTAATAGTGCCATGCTTACTACTTTTAAATTTGGCAAGACTTCTACAGGGATCATTCCAAAGTCGTTTTTAGAGAGTTTTTCCCCCTCGATTCCTAACATCTTGGCAACATTAGGGCCGTGTATATCTACGTCAAGTATCCCTGTCTTTTTCCCTTTTGCAGCTAATTCATATGCTAAATTTACAGCTACGGTGGTTTTCCCTACTCCACCTTTACCACTTATAACAATTAATTTTTTGTCTATTTTTGCTAAGTTTGCCCTAAGGCGAGCTTCCTGTTCTCTTTCTTTTTGTTGAAGATTCTCCATAGAATAACATTCCTCCCAGTTATATTTTTAAGTAATCTTTTTTAAAGTAGATGGATTTTTAGAAGAAAAAGGTTATTATACGCATTGTCTAAAATGAGGCAAGGTTTTTTAATAAAATATAAAGAGTGTATGCTTCTTGTATTATGCCCTTGTCATTTTATTCCCGCATTTGGGACAATTAATTGTATTGCATGGAACCCCTTGTTGATGAGGTATTCTTTCTCCGCAGTTTAAACATACACATTCTCCACCCGGACCTAATTTATTGCCCATTTTATTCCCACTTATGTTTCTTGGACCAGTACCGTCTCTATCTGGCATACGACCCTCCTTCTTTATTGCAAATGGTTTTCATTTTTATAAAGATTCTATTATATAAAACTTATTTTTGTCAAGTTTTTATATCGAATATTTTGGAAATGATGTCATGAATTTGAACTCAACAATATTCATAACGTTTACCATAGTGATTATTGGCGTTGGATTAGCATAGAATCTTTGCCTGTGGCCAAAAGCATCAAACTATATTCAGCGGCATTCATAGGATGCAAGCTGACGTTGAAACTATCCATAACCTTATTGAAATGGGATTTTATGAAATTGAGCGATTTTCCCCCACCAAGAGTTTATGGATAAAGCTAACATACGTCCCATCAGCTTTTCAGGACAACGGGTAAGAGGAAGAAGGAGGGGAAGGGAAGACAACTGTTTCCTTGTTTGTCATTTTGGGTATGCTGCAGGCATGCGAAGAATCTCAAAAAATACATTCTGCACAATTTAACAAGGTTGATTTGTGCACTACTTATATCTCTGAGGTTGCGAAATTAACTATAGGATGTTATGTTATCCATGATTTTATAAGAAGATGTTTTTTTATTTTTCGGCCAATGATAAATCCTTTTCTATGGGATGTTTCAATACCATTTGTTGTATATATTTTTTATCTATATATAGTAAGACAACTTATCAAAATAAGATATTTAAAAAAATTCTTATTTAAGAGTATATTTGTAGTACAATCCTTTTACTTATAGAGAATAAATTTTGGTATGAAAAGATGGCGTATATAGTTTTTTAGGCTTTTAAGGTGGATATTTTTGTGGTTCAGCTCAATTTATACATGTTCTGCTTACTTAGAGAAACATCCTGTAAAATATGTGTCGGTTGGTTTGTCAGTTTATGTATGCTATTATGTTTTAACGCTCTGCTTTGGGGCAGGGGTTTTTTTACAGAGAGGTAAATAACCGCTGTCTTAAAATTTATACTACTTATTTAGTAGTACCGGTATAGTTGATTTTGTCAAAAATTTTTATGATTTTATAAGAGTAAACAAAAGGGTATGAAAATAAGAATTAATATATTTATTAGTATTATATTAAGTTGTTTTATAGGAATATTGCTTGATTTTAATTGGGGTATGGCTTTTTGTTTTTTTTTATTAATACTTTTTGTCTTTTTATTAATTAAAAAAACAGATTTTATATTAATATGTATAAGTGTTTTTCCACCATTTAATCAACTTGTTGTAATTCATGCAGGACTTTGCGATATAAGGATAATGCAATTGTTATGGTGTATAGTTATAGTTAAATATTTTATAGAAAATTTATATAAACGTAAGCTATATAATATTCGTTTTTTTTATTATGATATTTATATAGTAATTTTTATATTTTTTTGTTTTATACAAGCCTTGTTATATAAAGAACATTTACTCATTTTCAAAGAAACCTTACAATGGATATATTTATATTCTATTTTCGTTTTTTATAGATCATATTATAACACCTATAAAAAAATAAAAATTTTTTCTAAATTTGTTGTAATAGTTTCGATTATGTTTTCAAGTTATGGAATATTAAAATTTTTTTATGGCAAAGATTTTATTCCGGCTATCCATATAAATTTATTTCATGGAATTCAATTCGTTAGAACATCTCTTTCAGCTAGAGAGGTTCTTTCTGGTGTTTTTTTTAGGACAGATTCTTTCCTTTGGGGACCAGTAGGTACTGCTAATATATTGTTGATTCAATATTTTATGGTAAATATTAGTCCTTTAAAGCAAATAACTAAATTAATAGTTAAATTTCTTATAATTTTAGTTTTAGTTTTGACTGCCTCTAGAGCGGCATGGATATTTTTTATCAGTTTATATTTCGTAGAAATCTGGCTAAAAAAGAAAAATATTCCATTGCGATTTATTGGAAGTGTTGGGATAGTGTATTTAATTTTTTTATTTTTCCCATGGGTTTTATATCGTTTTCTAGATACTTTTTCGGCTGAGGAATCTTCTAATATTTGGCATATAGTTATTTGGTCATCAGGAATAGAAATGTTTAAGTCTAATCCTCTTTGGGGAATTGGGACAGGTTGTTTTGCATATAGTACTATTTTAAGAAAGATGTTAAGTGCCGCGGGATTAGATACTATTTTTATTACCTCTCATAATATGTTTTTAAAACTTTTATCGGAAAATGGTCTACTTGGTTTTGGATTATGGTTGATGTTTTTTATTTCATTTTTTAACAAATATTGGAATTATAGATTTTTAAAGAAAAATTATCTTTATAGAAGTCTTTTTTTCTCCCTTATTGGGACTATATTAATGAATTTGACTATGAATGCTTTTATGATAGAAATTTTTTGGATAATTTTAGGTGTTTTTGTTGGAGCTTTTTATTGTTGTGAAAATAACAGTTAGTTTATATTTAAGAAGTTAAGTTTAGATTTTCATAAAATTGTTAAATTAACATTATGGATAAGAAAAAGAAAAAACTATTACTATTAACTTGGCACGGTGGAGCGGGGGGAGTGTCAAAGATTGTTCATGACATAGCTTTAGTATTATATAGAAAGAAAAAATATTCTTTAGTTGTAGGTTATGCTAAGGAGGGCGGATTATTTGCTGAAAGTTTAGTCAAGCAAGGAGTCCGAATAAAACTTTTTAAAATGAGAAATGGATTTGATTTATTAAATGCGTTTATTGTGTATAGATATATAAAAAAAAATAATTTTGATATAGTTCATTTACATTATATTTCTCCTCTTTTGAAATGGGTAGTTTGTCTTTCCGCTAGGAAACTTATAATTACGGAACATGTTGGTGTTGAGGAATATAGAAAGAAAAAAGGATGGATTATCTTTAAATTTTTTCAGATATTAACTAGGAAATGCGGGGATTTCTATACTACTGTTTCTCAAAATAGCAAAATGCAGCTTATAAAAAATGGATTTGTTGATAAGGATAAAATTAAAATTATCCCAAATGGGATTGATCTAAGTAAATTTGATGTGAAAAGAAATATAGAAATAAAAGAAAAGATTATATTACAAAATAATAAATATTTGGTAGGTACTGTTAGAGGGTTAACACCACGACATGGAGTTGATCATTTTATTAAAATGGCTTCTTTTATATTATCTGAACGCTCTGATACCCATTTTATTATTGTAGGTAATGGGCCGTTAAGAGAAAGTTTGGAGATATTGGCAATAAAGCTGAAAATTGATAAGCATGTTTCTTTTTTAGGAGAGCGACAAGATGTAACAGGTATATTAGCAAAATTAGACGTTATTGTTATGCCATCTGCTATTGAAACTTTTGGAATATCGGCCATAGAGGCTATGGCAATGAAGAAACCTGTTGTTTCATATGCAGTGGGGGGGCTATCGGAAGTTATTGATGATGGAAGAACGGGAATTTTAGTTCATTCTAGAGATCCTAAAAAATTGGCTCAAGCAGTTAATTTTTTGTTAGATAATGAAATAAAAAGAATAGAATTTGGTATTAAGGGTAGGGAAAAAGTAGAAAAATATTTTGCTCTCTACAAAATTGTAGAAAAGTATATTAATTTATATGAAAGCATATAGAGAACATCATTTCATTAAAGATTCTTTCTATACAACAATTTTTACTGTCATAGGTAAGGCTGTAGGGTATCTTATCCCTTTTTTTATTGCAGCGTGGTTTGGAGTAAATGAGAATATTGATGTATTTTTTTATTCTTATGGAGTAATGTTTTTTCTAACTATGATATTTTCAAATTCGGTGGAGAATATTATTGTTCCAATTGTCTCAGATCATAAACATAATTATAGTAATGAGAAATTGGAATATCTAATTGGGAGATTAATGATTCTTATATTGGGGGGGTTGGCATTCGTTTTAATTATAACTTTTTTGTTAAGTAAAAAGATATTTTCAGTAATCACAAATTTTTCTTCATACCAGATAAATATTTTAAACATATATTTTCTTGAATTCATCCCTTTCACTTTTTTTTTATGTAGCTCATCTTTTCTTAATGGGATATTAAATGCATATAAAAAATTTTGGGTACCAGCTTTATCTCCGGCTGTTAGGGCGGTGGTTTGCATTATTATTATTTACATTTTGAAGAATGATTGCGGAGTCCATTCAATAATAATAGGCTATAACATAGGTGAGTTATCAAGGTTATTATTGTTAATTTTATATATTGTACATAGAAAATTATTTAAATTTCGATTTGATTTTAAATTTGATAAAGAAATTATAGATGTGTTTATAAGAGTTTCTTTTTTAATGATTAGTACTTTAATAGTAGGGATGAATCCCCTTGTAGACAATTCTTTCGCCTCATGGTTGCCTGTAGGAAGCATTTCATTATTGGAATACACAAACAAGTTGGTCGCAATTCCTTACAATTTTATAACTTTTGGATTTTTAACAGTTTTTTTGTCCCATTTATCAGATGATTTATACAAATATGGCTTTGAGAGATTTAAGAAAAATTTTTATAATTATTTGCGTCCTATTTTGGCAGGAGTTTCTACTATAACATTGGTATTAATTTTTCTCTCTAAATATATTGTAAATTTATGCTTCGGTATAGGGGGTAGGATTCCTATGGAAGCTTTACGTAGTATAGATATATTATATATCATTAGCATGATAGGATTTATTCCATATATTATAATACAAGTGTTTGTTAGAGGATTTTTGGCTTTAAAAGCAACAAGATATTTGCTTTATGTTTCGATTATAAAATTTATTTTAAATATCCTGTTGGACGCATATTTAGTTAGAAAATTTGGTATTAATGGTATCATGTTAGCAAGTACTATATTAAATTATATTCTTTTGATAGTTGTTTATGTTTTTTTTAAGAATTTATCATCAGTAAACAAACTTAAATCTTCCCTGTAAAGAGTAATAAGATATGCATATCGCAATCATCAGAAATAGCTCCAATTATTTAAATCCCTATCTTTATAATTGTCAGGAGATAGGATTAGCAAAAGCTCTGGAGGATAAAGGGCATTTCGTAGATATCTACATGAAAGGAAATCAAACCAAGGATTATGTTGAGGTTTTAACTCCTAAAGTAAGGATATTTTTTTTAAAAGGAACGTCTCTCCCTGGTCAGAATAGTTTTTATCCTCAAATATTTAATTATTTCAGGCAGAATAAGTACGATATTATTCAGGTATCAGAGGATTCTCAAATAATGTCTGTTTTTATTTCAAGTTATGCAAGAAGGAATAATATCCCTGTAATTTTATGGCAAGGGATGTATGAGAATTACAGAAATCCTATAAAACGAGTAATTCAATATTTTTTTGATGTTATTTTTTTACCTATATTAAGAAAAAATGTTTCCTTAGTGATTTGTAAGACTTCCGCTGCTGAGGGATATATGAAGAGAAAGAAGTTTTATAATACAAAAGTGTTAGGTGTTGGATTAAATATAACTTCTTTTAAGGAGGAGGATATTGATTGGTATAAGAGGTTAAATATAGCTAATGATAAGAAAATATTGCTTTATGTCGGCAAAATAGAACAAAGAAGAAATCCCTTTTTTCTTATGGATGTAATAGAAACTCTAAGTAGAGAGGATTTTGTTTTAGTTATAGTTGGAGATGGTCCTTTAAGGAATTCTGTTTCTTCGAGAATTTATGAGAAATCACTGTTTCATAAAATAAAATTAGTAGAAAATATTCCACAGGAGATGATAGGAAGCTTATATAAGCAGGCATATATATTTTTGTTGCCTTCATTTTATGAAATTTATGGTATGGTTGTTTTAGAGTGTATGTTTTTTGGGTTACCTATAATAGCCTCAGTTACTGCTGGGACAGCAGATTTAATTGATAATAATAAAGATGGTTTTTTGATTGAGGAATTTGATAAGAACAAATGGTCAAAGCTCATCGATAGATGTTTATCTGATCATGAGATGGTTAAAATGTTTAAAGAAAGGCTTATGAAAAAATTTAGGGAAGGATATTCTTGGGAAAGGATAGGGGAGAAATATGAGGAAGTATATAAAAGTATCCTTAAGTAAGTCGATCTTAGTAAAATGAGCATTAGGCTAACGGCTATAAATTAATACAATCCGATGTCGTTAATACAAGTCAACAATGTTGGGTATTGTGGTAATTTAAGTGTTTGTTGCACCAATTCAATGTTTGTTATAGAACTTAACTTATGAAAAATAAACCCATTATCATCTTTCTTGTTATTATCCTTTTTTTTATTTCCGCCTACTGGATTAAATGCCAAATGCGTATAGATTTGTTCCGTTCTTTTAGCCTTGGGGATTATCTGCCAGTTGAAGGCCTGCAGTATAACCCTAAATATGAGGCGTTTGCATCTGAGGCAAAGGCAGTTATTATACATCTTAGCCGGAAAGAAGAAAATAAGAATAAAGTAGTTAATAATAGCAACTGTCAAGATACTGCCAAGATTGTTGTTTATGTAAATAACCAGCTCGGTAAGTTGAACCGCTTTGTATTCGGCAATAATTTGTTAGGCCATTGGTTAAAGAGGAGTCCTCACGTTCAGAATGCTAACTATGGGGCAGGGATTTGGGATGGCAAATGGGATGAGCCTTGTTATGATGTGGTTAATCTTGCAATTGGAGCAGGGGTTTCTGTTTTGAGGTTCCCCGGTGGGTGCGGCACGCATTCGTATAATTGGAAGGAGGCAGTAGGGAAGAAAAGGAAGGCTTTTTGGTTTGGGATAGATGAGTTTTTGAAGGTATGTTCTCTTGTAGGAGCTGAGCCTGTTATTACTGTGAGTTTTTTTACGGGCGATGAGGAGGATGCGGCTGATTTGGTGGAATATTTAAATGCCCTTGATGATGGAAGTAATCCTAACGACGGAGTTGACTGGGCGCATATAAGGGCTACAAGCGGACATCCTGCGCCTTATAATGTTAACTTTTTTGAGATAGGCAACGAGGTTTGGCATGGCAATCATAAGGATATAAAACAAGTAACTGCCTCTGAGTATGCTGAAAGGTATTTAAGGTATTATAAGGCTATGAAGGCAGTGGATGGTTCTGTTAAGATTGGGGTGATTTTACATTCTTTGGATTGGGACAAAGCTGTTATTAATCAGATAGGCAAAAAGTTTGATTTTGTTGTTATGCATATTTATCCTTATGGTGGCAGGGAAAAGGATGTTGCAGGCAAGGAGCCTGATGAGATATTTAAGAAGATGTTTTTTAAGGTTAAACAACAGGAGTGGAATATTGAGACTACACATAATTTGATAAATGATTTAATAGGCGAAGATAGGCCTATTGCTGTAACTGAGTTTAATGGCTGGTTTGTCCAAGATAGACCTGTGCCTTATCGGCACTGTTTGGGCACAGCCTTGATTAATGCAGATTTGCTGCGTATATTTATGAAACCAGAGAATAATATTTTAATGGCGAATTATTGGAATTTTGTTAATGAGTATTGGGGTATGGTTGCCAATGGGTTTAAGGGGAATTATAGGGATCTTTACAGGCCTTATTATAAACGTCCTAATTATTTTGTGTTTGAGTTGTATCATAAGCATTTTGGGGATGTGTTGGTTGCCTCAGATGTGGATTGCGGCGGGTATGATGTAACCGGGTATGGCCAGTTTGTAAGTAATTTGCTTTTAAAGAATGGTAAGTTTGAGGTTGTAAGCGGTAATCTTGTTGAGGGGAAGAGGTGGCAGATATGGGATTTTGAAGGGGTTTCTGCTGTTGAGGCTGAAGGTATCTTGAAGATAGATTTTATTAAGCCGCATGGGTTTAATTATTATCACAGCCGCATGAGTGTTAAGGTTAAGCCTGATACTTATTATAGGTTGTCTGGCTATATTAAGACTGAGCATCTTGTTGATGATAGGGGCGTATGTCTTGAGGTGCAGGACGGCCGTGGTTGGGATAAGACGCATTCTGCTGTTTCTACTAAGAAGGTGAAGGGCGAAAGTGATTGGGTGTATGTTGAGGCAATATATAAAACTTTGCCTGATGCAAAAGATGTTAGTATTATTGCAAGAAGGATAGGAGAAAAAGGCCCGCTTAAAGGAAAGGCGTTTTTTAAGGGAGTGAGGTTTGAGGAGTTAACTCCTTTGGTGGACACAAAGATACCTTATTTGTCAGTTAATGCAAGCAAAAGCAGGGATAACAGTAAGGTTTTTATTATGGTGGTAAACAGGAATTTGGAAGATGAAGTTAAGGCAGAGGTTGAGGTTAAGGGAGTTGAGGGCATAGCAGGTGTTAAGGCATGGGTGCTTAACGGTCCGAGTGTGGATGCAACGAATGAAGGTAGGATGAGGGTTAAAGTAAGAGAGGTGGATGTTGGCGGTGTTGAAGGAAACAGGTTTTATATGAGCTTTGAACCGCATTCGGTTACGGCAGTGGAGGCAAGGTTTAGGTAGGTATGGATTAGCAGGGATGACAGCAGGAGAAAAATCAGGTATAATGTTGTAATATGAGGGATAATAATGTCTGTTGTTTTCAAGAGGGGAAACGAAGATGAGGAAATTACAAAAACTGCCAGTAGGGATACAGGATTTCAGGAAGATACAGGAAGGCGGGTATCTTTATCTTGATAAGACCGAGTATATATACAATCTTATTGATATTGGAGAGATATATTTTTTAGCGCGTCCGCGGCGGTTTGGGAAGACCTTGCTTGTATCTGTGATGGAGTGTTTGTTTAAGGGAGAGCGGGAGTTGTTTAAGGGGTTGTGGATAGAGGATAAGTGGGATTGGCAGAAGAGTTATCCTGTGATACGGTTGGATATGAGCAGCGTGCCTATACGCAACAGAGAGGAAGCAGATAAGTTACTAAGCAACAAGATAGAAAGTATTGCAGAGGATATGGGAGTAGAGATAAGAGGAGATAAAAGCAGTGAGAAGTTTGCGATGTTAATAAAGAAGTTAAATAAAAAATACTCTCAAAAGGTAGTAGTCTTAATAGACGAATATGATTCTCCTATAATAAAGAATTTAGATGATATCGCAAGGGCAAAGGAAATCCGCGAGGAGGTGCGTGATTTTTATCAAGTATTAAAGAGCGAAGAGGCGAGCCTGCGGTTTATATTTCTTACGGGTGTAAGCAAGTTTTCGAGAGCAGGGGTGTTTAGCGCGTTGAATAATATGCAGGATATCACAATAGCGAGTAGCAGTAGTAAGATGTTAGGTATAACACAAACAGAATTGGAGGAGAAATTTAGGGATTATATAGATGTATTGGCAGAGAAAAATAAAACCAGTAGGGAGGATATAATAAAGCGGGTAAGGCAATGGTATAACGGTTTTTGTTTTGACCCAGAACCATCTGATGAGAATCGGGTATATAATCCATTTTCTACGTTGTTATTATTTACGCAGCAGCAGTTTAATAACTACTGGTTTGAGAGTGGAAGTCCGAAGTTTTTGATAGATTTGTTAAAGAGTAGGGGGTATGATTTGAAGAGATTAGATAAGATGGAGATAGGAGGGATAGAGTTTAATTCATATGAGCCAGAGGACTTGAAGATAGAGGCATTGCTGCTGCAGACAGGATATTTGACCTTGATAAAAAGAATAGATGAGAGGATGTATGAGATAGGGTATCCGAATAAAGAGATAAAGGAGTCGTTTAACGCGTATTTATTGGATGCGTATGGTGTAGTGGGTAGGGGAGATAGTCAGGTATACGTATACAAGATGAGGAAGATGCTGGAGGAAACCCCGCCTGATTTTGATGGGTTTATCGAGAAAATAAATGAGTTTCTAGAGAAGATACCATATGATATGGCAGATAGGTTAAAGGATAAGGAGCAGTATTATCAGAATATGCTATACCTGATAATTTCGATGTTGGGGTTAGAAGTGTATGGCGAGCTTAAGATAGCGAAAGGGCGATTGGATTTGATATTTGAGATAAACAGGCAGGGTTTTATATTGGAGTTGAAGATAAATAAGGGCGCAGATGATGCGATAGAGCAAATAAAACAAAAGGATTACGCCGCGGTGTATAGGGGCAAGGTAGAGAAGACATACTTGGTAGGGATAGGAATATCTGTTGAAGAGAGAAAGATAACCGACTGGAAGCTGGAAGAGTTGTCATAGCTATTCTGCACAAATCAACCAGGTTGAATAGTGCAATAAGGCATATAAAATTATGCTGGGGAAAATGTTTAGTAATGGGAATGGATGCTTGGGATGATGATAGGAGTGGGAGTATATATAAGCTATTGTGTAGATAATGTCAAACCCCGTTAAATATTTTTCTTGTTTTTATGAAAAAGATGTAATATATTTGTATTAGGAGGATTTTAAAAAAGTAATATGAATATGAAAAGATCGGTTAAAATATTAAGAATATTTTTTTGTTATTGTTTTATCGTTGGTGTTTTTTCCCTGATAGAAACCCCTAATATTTATGCTAGTGGAAGTATTTATACCAAAAAATATGGTGAGGAATTAGAGGATGTGCCTTTTGAGGTTAGGTATCTTTTTAAAAAGAGTAATAATTTAGACTGGGATGAGGTGGATTTTGAAACAAGAGAGGAGTTTTTAAAGTTATATTTTGCATGGAAAAAGAAAGAGAAAGAGAAATTAGAAGAAAAAAGGAAAGCTAAAAAAAGGGCGAGGATGGAAAGGATTAGGCGAAAGCGGGAGCTTGAAAGGGAAAGGCGTATTAAAAAGATGGAGGAATTGAAGAGAGAAAGAGAGAAGGCCAAAAAAGAAAGAGAACGGCTAAAGGCTTTTCAAAGATTAGTAAATGAACAGAAAAAGAAATTAGAACGTATGAGAGAAGACATAGGAAGAAGGAGGCGAGAGGCTAGAAGAAGATAAGTAGAAAAGATAAAATTATTGTAGATTCCCACCCCTTGTTTTTTATGTGGTCATTCCTAGAAATACTTCTTTATTATATTCCTAAAATAATTTAGATATATAAATTCCTTAAATATTTGGTTGCGGGTAGTTGTGGTTATGTTATATTATGAAAGATGTTGTGGTTTGTTATAAAAAATTTTAATAATAATTTTTTATATATATTTATATATATTTTTTTTATAATTAAAATATGAAAATTCTTATTACAAACGACGATGGTATTTGGGCAGAAGGTATATATAAATTATATTTAAGGCTTAAGGATTTGGGAAGTGTTACTGTTATTGCTCCAGATAGGGAAAGAAGTTCTATCAGCCATGCTATAACATTATCTTCTCCCATAAGGTATAGGTATATAAAAGCTTATAATAATTTTTCTGGATATGCTGTTAATGGTACACCTGCAGATTGTATTAAGTTAGGAGTTGGTGTTATTCTTCGAGAATCTCCTGATGTTGTTGTATCTGGAATTAATTTGGGGCAAAATGATGGATGTAGTGTTTTTTATTCTGGAACTGTAGCAGGTGCAAGGGAGGGCGCATTATTAGGCATACCTTCCATTGCTATTTCCTTAGCTACTTTTGCGGACCCTGATTATACATATGCAGCTGAGGTTGGAGCAGAGTTGGTTAGATTGGTATATGAGAAGGGGCTACCCAAAGCTACTTTTTTAAATGTAAATGTCCCTAATGTAAATGTTTCGGAAATAAAAGGGAAGAAGATTACACGGCAATGTAGTGTTCCTATACATACATCTTTTGAGGAGAGAAAGGATCCTAATCAAAAACCGTATTATTGGATGAATGGCAGAATAGATACGACAATAAAAGAATCTTCTAGTGATACAGCAGCCTTACAGAAAAATTATGTTACTATCACACCTCTTCATTGTGACCTCACTGATTATGAATGGATGAAACGATTAGATAGTTGGGAGATCTGAGATGGTTTGTCCATATAGGTCAACCCCGTTAATATTATTTGCCTTTTGTAGTGTTGTATTGGTTGTAATATTTTTCTCTCCCTTAAAGCCTTTTGCAAAGGAAATTAATGGTGAGATCATTAATGTAAATTATAAGTATAAAATAGCATTCACGGACCTTACTGATGAGCAGTTAAAGAAAGGAGATATTGTTGGAATATATAGAGATAGAGTCCTTGTTGCATATATGGAAGTTATAGCTCCTGGTAGTGTAATATCTAAGTTATCGTGGAGAGAGAGAGTAGGGAGATATAAAAATAGTGTTGATTTTAGCAAGGTGAATATTGGTGATAGTGTGATTAAATTACAGGATGAAAGTGTATTGTATAAACATGTAAATTCTGATTCTGAGGTTAATCCCTCAGAGTCTAAACCTATCAAACCAACTCAGATTATTTCAGATAATTTGTATGGTAATGAGAGTCATAAATATATGGGAGAGGGAGCCTGTGAAGGAAATAAGGAATTGGATAAACAATTTAAACAATTATCTGCGAATTATGCTGTTTTATCTAGAACGTTAAAAGAATTAATGAATGAGAATAAGGAGTTATTACAGAGACTGCAGGAGAAGGAAGACAATATAAAAATTTTAAAAGAACAAAATTTAACATGTAAGAATGAGTTAACTCGTATAAGGTCTCTATTGGTTGATTGTAATCAAAATCAGGATAGTCAAAAAATAAAAGAGTTAAAAAAGATTTTGTTGAAGCTAAGACAAAAAATAAAATATCTTGAAAAACTTTTATCAGGAGAGTAGTGAGTTATGAAAAATATAAGAAGACTAATTATCCTTTTAGGATTTTATATCTTTATCTTTTCTAATTACAGTAATTTATCTTTTGCTGATATCTATTCGGATGATTATGCAATATCCTGTGACCCTCTTACTATTCAAAGAAAAACCCTCCTTATAAAGAAACTTTTGAACGAAAAAAAACAGTTTTTGGAAAGGTTGGAATATATAACAAAAGAGAATGCAAAATTAAAAGAGCGGATTGCTGAACTAGAAGATAGTTTAAGAAATATAAACTTAGATGCCTTTCATGAAAAGGATTCTTTAATAGAAGAAATAAATAGGTTAAAAGAACAGCTTAAGAAAACAGAAGAAGATTATCAGAAGCAATTAAGAGACGCGAAGATATCGTTAATACATAGAAATCATGTTGTTTTAGATGAACTTGATAAGGCAAATAAATTGTTAGATGAAAAAAATAGTCAGATTAGTCGCATAAAAGAAGAGAAAATGTTATTAAATGAACAATATTTAAAAATAAAACAACAGTGGGAGGCGCTGAAAAGACAGTTGGATAAAAATAAGTTAAAAATATCAGAGATAGAAGATCAATGCAAAAAAGATGAAGAGAAGACAGTTTTAGAATTAAAGAAAACTATAAAGCAACTGCAAGATAAATTGAAAGTCGGAGAATCAAAGATAGAAAGCAGAGAAACCCAAATAAAGCAGCTTTTATCAAAGCAACATAGCTTAGAGAGAGATTTGCTACATAAAGATAAAAGGATTAGTTTAAAAGAAGATAAAATATCCTCTCTTATGGCTGAGGTAGACTCATTACGTTCGTCTATAAAACAGAGAATAGAACAGGCAAGTGTTCCTTTAAAAAAACGTATAGCTTCTCTTGAAGATATGTTAAATGAAACCAAACAAAAAATAGAAGATGAAAAAAAACCGTTATTTGCCAAAATCAAGACATTAAAACAAAGGATAGAGGATGTTGAGACTTCTTTAAAGGAAAAGGATAGAAAATTAAATTTACTAAAGAACGAGAGGGATAATTTGCATAAGGATTTGGCAGTGTTAAGAGAGGAAAAAGAAAAACAATTAGTAGAACAAGTCCGTGAACGAAAGGGATTGGAAAAGCAGATTAAAAAATTGAGTCAGCAACTAACAAAGACAAAGGCGAGCATAACAGAGAAGGTGGCGGAGGCAAGGAAGCCGTTAGAAGAAAAGATACAAGAGTTAACTGAGCAGTTAGAACATGCTCAGAGAGCATTAAGAGTTAAGATAGCCGAGACCAGAAAACCATTAGAGTCCAAGATAGCACAACTAACCGAGCAATTAGCAGAGGCAAGGAAGAGTTTAACTGCCAAGATAACCGAGGCAAAGAAGCCGTTGGTAGAGAAGATAACGGCTTTAGAGGACCAGCTTAGTCAGGCAGAAGAGGCAATAAAGGCAAAGGCGGCAGAGCTAAGCAGACTAAACAAGAGCGGAAAAGACCTAAGTCAGGAGTTA
>Ga0256914_1000345_pt1 | contig 45478 bp, 44 predicted proteins | sample HulkmetaG_FD_191571 | JGI IMG/M metagenome (GOLD analysis project Ga0256914, IMG submission 191571) | Hydrothermal chimney microbial communities from Main Endeavour vent field at the Juan de Fuca Ridge, Pacific Ocean - Hulk | ecosystem: Environmental > Aquatic > Marine > Hydrothermal vents ...
GAGACCGGTGAATTATATTTCCAAAAATAAGTGGTTTGGTTTGAGCGCTGGGCAAGCGCAATAAGTTGCGAAAAAAATATTTCAAAGGTGATTGCATATAATTATTCAAAGCGGAAACAGAGAGAGGATTTTTTAAGAACTGTTCTTTGATGTATTGTGGATCAAATATTGTTAAAGATTTCTCCTTTTGGGGGGTAAAAAATTTTTTCACCCGTTGTTTAAGGTTTTGTGCCTCAATCTCCTCTTTCCGCACAAACTCCTCCCCCAATTCTGTTAGAAATCTGGAAGGTTGTTTTTCTCGTCCCTCCAAATCTTGTCGAGAATAACTGATATTTACTCGACATCTTCCTCTGGTCAAGGCCACATAAAACAATCTTCGCTCATCATCCACTTCTCCCAATCCTTTTTTAATCGGCAAAACAAAAGATCTTCCCTTTTTGCGGGAAGGCCAAGAACCCTCCACAAAATTGGTTATATACACTTCTTGAAACTCCAAACCTTTGGAACGGTGAGCGGTCATCAAACGAATACCCGGCGCAGAATTATCTTTTCCCAACTCCAAAACGATATTATATTTTTCCAAAATCTCCAAATAATTCAAAAATTCTTCCAATCCGTTTTCCGACCGAACATTTACCTGCTGACGAGCTTCATTGAAAAGTTTTTCCAGGCGATGCAAAGCTCCGACAGAATCGGGTAAACTTAAAATATGCTTTAAAAATCCGGACTCGGAAATAAACCATTCCAAGAATTCCAAAAAATCCATATTTTCCGCCTTCTTTTTAAATTCCTTCAATCTGTTGGCTAATCCTTGCAATTCAATCGATTTTTCCACTTCAATTTTTTCCAAAACATCCGGAGAAGAAATTATTTTTAAAATGGATTTGTTTTTCATTTCTCCTCGACCTCGCCAAGCAAGCTTTCGCAAAATCTTTAAAACATCAAAAGTCTCCAATTGCAAAAAATCAACAAACAATAACTTCCCCAAAACTTCGTCATTGTAAGGATTATTAACCGCCCGCAAATATAAAATAAATTTTCTAATCTCTCGATCGTCTAAAATATTCTCTTTAGAAAAGACTTGATAAGCAATTCCCTGTTTGTCCAAAATATTTTTAATTTCCGTCAGGTTTTTATTGTGCCGAAAAAAAACAGCTATTTCTTCCGCCGGCACACCTTTCGCCAATCGTTTTTTGATATCTTCCGCCAACCACAACAACTCCTCTTTGTAATCACCGAATTCCATCACTCGCACCGGTTGATTTAAATCCGACACCTCTTTATTTTTGGCTTTTAGGGTAACATCTCCCGCTAAAACGGAATGGGCTGAGTCCAAAATACACTGACTGGAGCGGTAATTGTTCTCCAGATTAATCACCTTGACTGCTTTATATTTTTTTTGAATTTTTAAAAAATTCTCCAAGCTGGCACCTTGAAAAGCATAAATAGCTTGCTTTTCATCTCCCACCGTAAAAATATTCGGTCGCCCTTCATTCACCTTTGCCTCCCCAATCAATTCCACCATTCTGTTTTGAGCATCATTGGTATCTTGGTGCTCATCTACCAAAATATACTGAAATTTTTCTTGTAAAGTCAAAAGATAATCCTCATTCTCCTCCGCCTCTTCCACCACTGCCAAAATCATATCGGAAAAATCATATAACCTTTTTTCTTCCAAAATTTTTTGGTATTTTCTGTAAACATCAAGTAATTCTTTTTGCTTTTCTTTCTGTTGCCTGATTTTATCCTCCACTTCCTTCTTCAAATCGCCTTTTTGTCGATTGCCGGACTTGCGTTTTAAATAGGCACCCTCTCCCTCCTCCTCTAAAATTCTTACCTCAATATCTTGTAAACTTTTCTGAAATTTTTTCGGAGAAATCGCTTCCGACTTTAAATTATCAATCGCCTTCAAGAGTTCCGGAGTGTAATACTCGAAAGAACCGGCAAAATTTTTAATAGTCCGGTAATCATTCTCATCCAATATTTTCTCCATAATTTGAATTTTTTCTATTTCCGTTACCGGACGGGCAAAAATAAAACGGGAAAAAATTTCCGGATTCTCTTCAATCTGCGTTTGAGCAAAAGAATGAAAAGTAAAAATATTGACATCATAAGCCATTTCCACGCCGACAAACTCCGCCAATCGTTCCCGCATAGCTTGCACTCCGGCGTTGGTAAAAGTCAAGGCCAAAATATTTTCCGCTATATCCGCTCCCAACTGATTGATAATATTAGCGATTCTTAAAGTTAAAATCTGCGTCTTTCCCGTTCCCGGACCGGCCACCACCACCACCGGACCTTCAATAGCGTCTACCGCTTCTCGCTGAGCTTTATTTAACATTTTATAAGACTTTTCAAATTCTTTTTGGTGCTTGTTTTGAATTGTTGTCATAAAATTATTTTGTTTTCTATTTATCTCTTTAATGTCATTATTATACTCACACAATTTTACTTTTGCAATATTTTATAACATCCAGCACTTGAACCGCTGATCACAAAATTTGCCCGATGAGCTAATAGTCATTTATTTATTATCAATCCCTGTTTCCGTTAAACGAAACTCAACTCCTCCGCTCTTTAGATTTTGCACCGCTCCGTAAAGCAACCAAAAAAGTAATGCCCCCGGACCAATAAAAAATAGATTACTAAATAACCCCAAAACCACAAACTCAATGAAAATTGCCAAAATAATCATCAACCAAATCCTTTTAAATCCATCTGATTGCAAATAAGCGCTTCTGATCTCTTTAAAATACCGCCAAAGACCGAAAATAAACAATCCCAAACCAATAAATCCCAACTTGCTGAAAATGAGCAAGTAAGAATTGTAAATTTGTCCGGAACCAATAATTTCAAATCCACGCCAAAGTGATTTAATTCCTTTAAAAAAATGCAAATCATGCCAATAGCCAAATAAATATTCTTCCGGCTGAATAATTAGAGCCGGTTCAATTCCCGGCAAAACAACAGCAAAAACAAACAACAAAACCGCTGTGACCAAGATAATCCTTTTTTCTCTGGTCAAAATCCCAACCATTAGAATACTGACCCCTAAGACCAACAAAGCAACATAAGAAAAAGTCAACAACAAAGCAAGTGTTTGACAGACAAATGAAATCATAAGAAGAAAGTTGAACCAATACTCCTTTCTCTTAATTTTTAATTTGAGACGGCTATCGGTTTGATCATCAACTGCCAAAAAACTTTTTTCTTTTGAAAATATCGACAAGTTATTTTTCTGTAACAACCACAAACCGACAGTTAATGGAATACTCACAATCAACAAGGTTGAAAAAGTATTTCCGCCCAGTTTTGTAAATAAATTACTACCCAAAAATCCGGTCGCTTGACGAATTACAGTATTATTGGAAAAAACATTGTTAAATATTTCTCTGGAAGCGCCAACTCCATCAGAAAAGTTGAGCCCGAAAATCATCACTAATAAACTAAAAACCGATTCCAAAGAGGCAACCGCCACAATGATCATAAAAAATTTCTCCAAACGCTTTGCAGTTTGAAAAAAATATTGAAAAGAACTAATCACCACCGGATAAACAGCAAAAAATATCAATAAACGAATATAACCAATTTGATTCAGAGAGTTGTTGAAAATAAAATTTCTCCCCTGAAAAATAACAAACATTGTAACGCCAGCCAAAATAAACCAGGAATAGAATAAGACTGATAATTTCACAGCGCCTTTTTCAACCCAAGCTATAACAATGCTGATAACTCCCAGTATCAAAATCATCAATTCTTCCAAGCTCAAAAAATGTCTGACGATATCAATGGAAGGAAAAACAAGTATTATAACGATTGTAAACATCCAACCAAGATGAAAACTCCTCTGAAAAATCGCCAAATTAACAAAAATACCTAAAATAAAAACAGCCAAAGTGGCATTTAGAGTTGTTACTAAAATAAACAAAGCCGATAAAACTCCTAAAACCACTATTGCGAATTCACTTTCACTGATAAATTGTTGAAAATATTTTCTCATATTTTTAAGAAGCTGTTTTTGTTTTCCCCAAAAATCTAAACACTAAAAACGCTTCGGTTAGATGATTTTACCATCTTTTCTTAACTTTGTCAATCTACTGGCTTTTTTTCAAAATACTGCTAAAGTAATAAATGAGTATTCCGGTTTTATTATAATTTCAAGAAATTCAGTTATTAAATAACCAAAAACAGAGAACAAAATGCTTCAAATGATTGAGCCAATCACAAATGTTTCCGGAATTGGCAAAAAATACGCAACCAAACTGGAAAATCTTGGCATCAAGACAATTGGTGACCTTCTCTATCATTTACCTTTTCGTTACGACGATTTTTCCGCATACAAAAAAATTGATGAAATTCAATTGGGAGAAACGGTAACCGTCCAAGGACGCATAAAAGATTTGAAAGTTAGCCAAGCTCGTTATCGTCAAATGACAATAACAGAAACTTATATTTACGATGACACAGGAAGCATAAAAGTAATTTGGTTTAACAACCCCACTCCCTTGAAACATCTGCGAGAAGGGAAAGCTATTCGTGTTAGCGGAAAAACATCTCTCAACAAACAACAAGAAATGTATTTTTCCCATCCAAACTTTGAATTCATTCCCCTTAGCGCGCTACAGCGCGAACAGTCGGAGACTATTATTCAGTTAGACAATGACGACAGTTACAATACCGGTATATTGGCTCCGGTTTATCACGAAACAAATGGATTGAAAAGTTTTTGGTTTCGCAGAATCATAAAAGATCTTTTACCAAAAGTAGAAATAACGGACTTTATCCCTCAAGATATTTTGAAGTCCCGGAATTTAATCGACTTGCACACTGCCATGCAACATATTCACTTTCCTCGCTCCATCGAAGAAGTTGAATTGGCTAAAAAACGATTTGCCTTTGAAAAAATATTTTTAATTCAATTAAAATCCCTGTTAATCAAAAAAGATTGGCAAAAAAAGAAAGCTCCGGTTATCCCTTTTAATGAAACCTTCATCAAAACATTTGTTGCCTCACTTCCCTTTACCCTTACCAATTCCCAAAAAAAATGCTCTTGGCAAATTATAAAAGATCTGGAAAAAGATAAACCGATGAATAGATTGTTGGAAGGAGATGTCGGTACCGGAAAAACGGTTGTCTCCGCCATCGCCGCCTTATCGGTTATCAACCAATTGTATCAGGTGGCGCTACTTGCGCCAACAGAAGTTCTGGCTGTTCAACATTACAAAGGATTGCGAAAATTTTTTCATAAACTGGACTTCACCATTGCTATTTTAACTCGCTCGGAAATTTATTCCGCTCCAGCCAACAAACCAAACAAAAAAACAACTCGTTCAAAACTGTTGGAAAAATTGTCCAAAGGAGAGATTGATTTGTTAATTGGCACGCACGCCATTATTCAAAAGACGGTTGAATTTAAGAATCTTGGCTTGATTATAATTGACGAGCAACATCGTTTTGGCGTCAAGCAAAGAGCATTTCTACAACAACGCGCGCTAAAAGAAGAAAATTCTCGAAAAGAAATCCCCCATCTTCTCAGTATGACCGCTACCCCAATCCCCAGAACTTTATCCTTGGCGGCTTTTGGAAATTTGGACCTGTCAATTATCAACGAATTTCCCGCCGGACGAAAAAAGATAATCACTAAGGTAATAAATTCAAAAGGGTACGAGCAAGTATACCAATTTGTTCAAGAATCAATCAAAAAAGGACGACAGGCATTTATTATATTTCCATTAGTTGAGGAAACTTCCAAAATTTCAGAAGTCAAAGCGGCAACCCAAGAACACAAACGATTACAAAAAGAAATTTTTCCAAATTTTAAACTTGGATTGCTACATGGAAAAATGAAAGCGACGGAAAAAAATGAAATTATGCAAAAATTTAAAAATAAAGAATTGGATATTTTAATTTCCACTTCAGTGGTGGAAGTGGGGGTTGATATTCCAAACGCCAATATTATGATCATTGAAGGAGCGGAAAGATTTGGATTGGCTCAACTGCATCAATTTCGCGGACGAGTGGGACGAGGCAAACATCAATCTTATTGTTTTCTTTTTACCTCTGCCAATGCCCCCGACACCACCGCCCGCCTTAAAATACTGGAGGAAACAAATGATGGATTTAAAATATCAGAAGCAGATTTGAAACTGCGTGGACCGGGACAATTCATGGGAACAGCTCAATCCGGTATACCTGATATCACAATGGAATGTCTTTCCGATGTAAAAACAATTCAAGAGGCTAAAATAGAAGCGCAAAGAATAGTCAACTTTGATCCGGCTTTAAAAAAATTACCTGCCCTTAAAAATGAATTGAATAAAATGGAGACTATGATTCACAACGAATAATTTTTTAACATTAAATCCCAAACAAAAACTACAACACTAATTTGGAAACTTTTGCCAATCATCAAAAAGCAAATCAGGAAGCAAGAAAAAATCTTTTACTTCTTTATTCTTCCAAGAATTTGTAAATTTCTTCGAAAACACTCTCCATTCCCAAGTCGGAAATAAAAGCGTGATAAGTATTTTTTAAGTATTTCCGCCTTTTTATCTTGGAAGATATTTTTTGGTAAATAATATCCGCACTTTTATTGAAAATCATGTGGTCGTCAACCGCTTGAATAATTAAACAAGGTTGTTTAACTTGCGGTAAAATTTGACGAGATCGTTTTATGCATCGCAAAAATTCCAGAATACTTTTCAGTGGATATCTTTGATAAGATATTAAAGGTGTAACCGCAGTTCCCAAATCAGCCACTTTTCGTTTATAATATTTTCTCAAAGATTTAATGCCAAAGTATGGCAAAATCTTGGCCCCAAAAAACAATTTCCAATCGGATTTACTTTTATAGGGCATAGCCAATAAAACTATTTTTTTTATTTTTTCACTTCTTCCGGCCAAGATTGAAACTAGGCTTGCTCCCATAGAATTACCCAATAAATAAATTTCCCGAAAATCATTCCTTACTTTCCGGTAAGTTTTTTCCAAATCTTCAATCCAATCTTCACATCTCACTTTTTCCAAGTCCATAGGGTTTCGTCCATGACCACTCAACAAAGGACCGATCACTGAATACCCTTTTTTGTTTAAATACTCCCCCAGTCTCCTGATTGAATATGGGGTTGATGACCATCCATGCACTAAAATAATTAGTTTATCATTATTTCCCTTAAAGTAAAATGGCTTGTTAAACAATTTTTTTTCCGGCAAAATTTTTTGATAAACAGTTGATCGGGCCTTAATTTCTTCCGCCGTTACAAAGAATTTATTTAACACTTTTTTAATGAGATTCATTTTTGTGAAATTACCTACTTATTTTCAAGGTAAACATCTCTCCAATTACCGGATTTCAAAAAAAATTTTGCATCTTTTGCCCAAACACCCTCCTGTCCAAAATTTAGGTTTTCACCGGTAATGACTTTATTGCCATCCCGACGATTGATTTTTCCAAGATAATAATCATGAGCCACATTCATCTTCTTCAAAAATTCTTCTTGTGCTTCTTGCAATAAATCAAGAATTCCACGCTTCGATAAATAACCGGTAATCGGGTGATGAAATTCTATTTTTTTTGACAGAGAAATCAAATTATTCTTCCGCTTAGGATAGAAAAGCGCCGAATATTTTTTCTCAATAATTCCACTTTTTTCCAATAACCGAACCAATTTATACACTGCTCTACTGTAAACAATTCTGGATTCTATCAGGATGGCTCTTTTAGTAAATCGAACAATTTCTTTTTTTCTAATTTGCATCTTTTGAAAAAGATCTGCCAGTAAAGCAAATACCTCTGATTCATACAAGTTAGCATTAAAATTTTCCAGATAATTCTCTTTGCTGATTGCCATATCTAAAACAACCTCAAACTCAAAGTGTTGTCTAACAGCTCCAACCCTCCTTTGAGTATCATGATCATAGTAGTTGCCCGTTAAATAATACACCAAGGGGTGTATTTTTGCATCCAAAGCAAAATGTGCCAACATACCCCAAACAAAAACCAGCAGTCGATGCTCTCCCCTCTCTTTGGCGATGTCCAGTATGTCAAAAATCAACTTGTTTGTTTTTATTCCATTTTCTCCATGAATATGATCGGAAACGGATATATTTTTTTTACGGAAACTATAATAGAAAATGTCCGGAAAAATATTTCCCAATAAAAACTCCGGGCGATACTCTTTTAACAGGTTGCGCAATTTAGCTGGCGCAACGCTATCGGAAATTTCTTTCGCAAAATACAAGTGAGTATTCAACTTTGGCATACTTCTATCACTACCTTCTTTAAGTAAATTAAACAACTCCAAAAACAAAAACTCATTTCAATAATACTTCAATACATAAAAAATAGCAACTATCCCTTGTGTTTAACAAATTCGTTTACGGTTTACTTTTTAAAATAAAAGTGGTATTATTATTATATATTATTAAAATAAAAACATGAGAGAAAAAAAAGAAATTGTTGCCGTTGTCGGTTTGGGTTATGTTGGTTTACCATTGGCTGTTCGGTCTAAAGAGCGAGGTTATCAAGTTATCGGGATAGAGCGAACAGAAGAAAAAGCAAACATGATCAACGACGGACAATCGCCTATTGAAGATGATTTCCTGGAAGAAAATCTTCCCAAATATCCAATTGAGGCCACTACCGATGTCACCCGCCTCAAAGAGGCTGACATTGTTTTGATATGCGTACCCACTCCGGTTGATGAATTTCATAATCCGGATATTGGTCCCGTCAAAACAGCTACGGAAACTATTTCCAAAAATCTTAAACGAGGGGCATTGGTTGTTTTAGAATCAACAGTTAATCCGGGTGTCAGTGAAGAAATTATTCGCCCTATCTTTGAAGGAGACGGGCATGAAGTAGGAAAAGATGTCTTCATTGCTCATTGTCCGGAGAGAATTAACCCCGGTGATCCAAAGTGGAATGTTACTAATATTCCTCGAGTCGTTGGGGCGTTTACAGATGAAGGATTAAAGAAGGCAATTGATTTTTATGAATCGATTATTGACGGGGAAATTAAACCGATGAAATCCATTAGGGAAGCAGAGGCATGTAAGGTGGTGGAAAATTCTTTTCGTGATATTAATATCGCCTTTGTCAATGAATTGGCAAAGTCGTTTGATGTTCTGGGAATAGATGTAAAAGATGTTATCGATGGAGCTGCTACCAAGCCATTTTCTTTTTTACCACATTATCCTTCCAGAGGGATTGGAGGACATTGTATACCGGTTGATCCTTACTATTTGATAGAGAGGGCTAAAAGAGCCGGTTTTGACCACAAATTTCTTCGCACATCACGCACAATCAATAACTCCATGCCGATTTATACCGTCCAACTCTTACAAGATAAATTAAACGAAATAAAACTACCCTTAAACGGAACGACTGTCGGTCTGTTGGGAATTGCCTATAAACCTAACATCGACGATGATCGCGAATCACCATACTACGATATTAGAGCGGAACTACAAAAACATAAGGCGACAATTCTCTCTTACGATCCTCACATCCCAAAAAGATCAGATGTTGACTCAATGGAAGAATTGCTGGAAAAATCATCAGCAGTAATCCTTGTCACCAATCATCGGGAATTTTCCGATTTAAGCGGAAAATATTTACGAAAATACGATGTGAAAGTTATTATTGACGGAGTAAATGCTTTAGACAAAAAAGAGATCGAAGAAGAGGGAATAATTTATAAAGGAATTGGTCGTTAATACTTACTTCAAAAAATAACAATAAAAACAGTGATTATTTTCTTTGGTCAATAGGAATTTCAATCGCTGTTTTTTTGTCTGTCATCAAAACATAAAATAGCTCAACAAAAAACCATTTCCACAAAGGGAAACAGCCGACAAGTTCTCTAATTTCCGTTAACAATTAAAGTGATTTTAAGTGCTTTAAATTCAGAACAAACCAAATCCTTGTACAACAAAATAAAAAAACAGATAAAATATTTATCTGTTTTTTACTGTGAATTAGAATAAACTCAATAAACTTTTCTCTACCGCTTGCTCCATTGAGGTCTTTTTCTGGCTTTCTTCAATCCCGGCTTCTTTCTTTCTTTTTGACGAGGATCCCTCTTTAGATAACCGGCTTCGCCGAGTGTTTTTCCAAAATCTCCACTCACCTTCACAAGCGCTCTTGCCAAGCCAAGTTGAATTGCTTCAGCTTGTCCTCGTTGACCGCCACCCCTAACTTTAACCGATACAAAAAAGTCTTCTTTTTTTGAAACTTCCTCCAATGGAGAGATGACCACCTTTCGCAACTCTTCTATACCGAAAAATTCTTCTAACGACTTATCGTTAACCACCACGCTTCCCTTTTTATCGTTAGTCATAATGCGAACCCGAGCAACTGCTGTCTTTCGTCGCCCAACTCCTTCGTAGTATTGTGTATCTTTAGTACTCATTGTAATATTTTAAATAACTACTTTTTATCTTCAGGTACCACCCTGTTACCAAAAACATGCTTATCGTCCGCAAAAACTCTCAGTCTTTTTAGTGCCTGACTGGACAGTTTGTTCTTTGGTAACATACCCTTTACAGCTAAAGTGATAACTCTCTGAGGGTCTTTTTTTATCAAGTCCTTAAATTTTATCGAACTCACTCCGCCGGGATAACCAGAATGCTTCCAGTAATTTTTCTGATTTGGTTTTTTAGCGGTTAACATAACATCTTTGGCATTAATAACAATAGCCCAATCAGATCCTCCCTTATTCGGTTGATAATCCACCTTGGTTTTTCCCGACAAAACTTTGGCTATCCTAACAGCCAATCTACCAAGAATTTCTCCCCGAGCATCAAAAAGTATATATTTTACTTTATTGTCTTTAGTCATATGTTTAAACTATTTTTTTACAGATTTACTTCCTGAACTTTTCCCTTCAACATCTTCTTTGGCTTTTTTTGTGGTCATTTTTTCATTGACGCCACTATTTTTTTTATCTTCACTTTTGCTGAGCTCGCTCTCAGACCCTTGACTCTTCTTATCTTCAACTTCCACTACCCAAGAAACCACTGCCATTTCCGCTCCGTCACTTTTTCTGGGCGCCAATTTAACAATTCGCACATACCCCCCTTTTCGCTCTTTAAACAGCTTTCCAATTTCAATCAATTTCCCAACTGCCACTAAAGGAAGGTCTTTTTTTAAAGAGCGAATGACAGCACTATTACTTCCTCCAGCTTTGGCTCTGGTCACCATTCTTTCAGCAAACGGTCTTAATTCCTTAGCTTTTGCCAAAGTAACTTCAATTTTCCCAAATTTAATCAAACTAACCAACATGGTTCTCAACAGCGCTTTTCTTTGATTAGTTTTTCTAGATAATGTTCTTCCTTTCTTCCTTTTTCTCATTTTAAATAACCTATTAATTAATTGTCATCATCACTTTTCAAAATAATCCCCATTGTACCCAAGGCCTTTCTGATATCCTTCACAGCTTTTTCACCTAATCCCTCAATTTGCAAAAGATCACTTTCCGTAGAATTCTTCAATTGTTTAATTGTGGAAATTTTTGCACCTTCCAGGACTGCCACAATTCGTGAGGGAAGGTTTAGTTCAGATACCTTTGTTACCACTTGTTCATCTTTTTTCTTATCTTCAACTTTCTCTTTTTTCACAACTTCTTCTTTTTCATTGTCTTCAATTTCATCTTCCTCTCCCATTTCTACAATTGACTCAAATTGGCCAATCAGTATTTGAACCGCTTTTTGATACGCTTCAAAAGGAGAAATACTGCCATCGGTAACCACATCCAATATCACTCTTTCATAATCGGTTCTTTTTCCGACTCGCATATTTTCTACAGTAAAATTAACTCTTTTAATGGGATTGAAAATAGCATCAACAGTTATTGTTCCTATCTCCTTCTCTTCATCTCTTTGCTCAACCGGAACATAGCCCATACCCCGTTCCACTTTGATTTCCATCTCTAAAGTTGTGGAAGAACTGGTGATAGTGGCAATCGGCGCATCCGGAGTAACAACCTCTAACTCAGAAGTCATCTCAAGATCTTTGGCTGTTACCTCCTTTTTTCCTTTAACATTTAAAAAGACCAATGCTTCATCAACGCCTCCTTTAAGCTTAAATCTAATCGCTTTTAAATTCAGGATGATTTGTATAACATCTTCAACCACTCCGTCTATCGCTGAAAATTCATGGGTAACGCCCTTAATTTTAACAGAAACAATTCCAACACCCTCCAAAGAAGACAACATTACTCTTCTAATGGAATTGCCAATTGTTGTTCCGTATCTCGGAAAACATTCTTCAATAATTATCTGGCCGGTGGTCTCGTCTATTTTTTTGTAAATAGGTTTTTTAGGTAAAGAAATTGACAGCATCTGACTATAAATTAATACTTAAATATAAAATTACCTGGAATAAAATTCGATAACCATAGAAGTATTGACGGTTAAACCAATCTCATCTCTGGTTGGGTTAGACACCACCTTTCCCTCCATTTTCGTCGGATTGAAATCCAACCACTTTACTTCAGCTTTTTTCTTTTTCAATACAACTTTTGCCTCTTCAATGATTTTCTTATTTAATTTAGTCTTTTTAACTGCTATAACATCTCCCACTTTCAAAATTGCCGAAGGAACATTCAATACTTTTCCGTTCACCGTAAACATACTATGGGAAATTAACTGCCGACTTTGACTGCGACTTTTGGCAATTCCCAAACGATATACAATATTGTCAAACCTGGATTCCAATAAATACAATAAATTATCACCTAAAACGCCCTTCTTTTTGCCGGCGGCCACATAATAATTTCTCAATTGCTTTTCGGAAATTCCGTAAACCCTCTTTAGCTTTTGTTTTTCAATCAATTGTTTGCCGTATTCCGATACGGAAGGTCGCCTGCCGTCAGATAAACCGTGATCGCCCGGAGGGTAAGCTTTTTTAACCAATGCACACTTAGAACTAAGGCAACGATCACCTTTCAAGAAAAGTTTAACACCGGCCCTTCGACATAATTTACATTTTGATGATAATATTTTAGCCATTTCTTTTTATAACACTTAACAAAACTTAACAAATTCACTGATTTTACACCCTCCTTATTTTAGACCCTTCTTGGTTTCTTCGGGCGACAACCATTATGCGGAATCGGAGTTACATCCCTTATGGACAATAAATTATAACCCTTTTGCACCAATGCCCGCAAAGCCGCATCTCTACCACTGCCAACCCCTTTGACAAAAACTTCCACATCCTTTAAACCATATTTTTGCACCTTTTCATCGGCATCTAATAAAACTTGATTCGCCGCATAAGTAGTTGCCTTTTTAGCTCCTTTGAATCCCAACAAACCTGCTGATGACCAAGCCAAAGCGCCACCATTGATATCGGTAAACAACACCAGTGTATTATTGTAGGATGACTTTATGTACACTCTTCCTCGACGAACTTGCCTTCTCACCTTCCGACCCTTTTTCCTTTTGATTGGCGGTGGCGTTGGAATACTCTCTTCACCCTTCTCTTTCGCCACTTTTTGTTCCGTCTTCTCTTTGTCGACACTTACTTTTTGACGCTTATCATCTTTTTCTGGTTTTTCTTCGTTCAATTCTTTTTGAACCGTTGTTTTTTTATCTTCACTCATATATTCAATGTAATTTATTTATTTCTTTTCAACGGAACGACGACCGCTTCCCATAGTTACCCGCTTATTACCACGAACAGTTCTGTTGTTAGTCTTAGTTCTCTGTCCTCTCACCGGCAATCCTTTAATATGACGCAAACCTCTGTAACAACCAATTCTTTTCAAACGATCTATGTTAGTGATGATCATCCTTTTCAACTCTCCCTCGACAACATAGTCTCCTTTCTCAATTTCATTTCTTAAACGAATAACCTCTTCCGAAGTAAGATCCTTCACCTTTTTATCTTTATCAACTTTAACCTTACCTAGAATCTTATTGGAGGTGCTTCTGCCTATACCGAAAATATAAGTCAAAGCAATTTCCACTCTTTTATTTTCGGGGATATTTACTCCCGCTATTCTAACCGCCATACTCTATAGAAAATTAATAACTTATTATTACCCTTGTCGTTGTTTATGTCGCGGATTAAAACAAATCACAAAAACCCGACCGCGTCTTTTCACGATTTTGCACTTGGGGCATCTTTTTTTTACTGAGGCTTGAACTTTCATCGTACTCCTAAAAAATTTAAAACAATTAAACTAAAACCACTTAATCTTTACAAACGACGAGTTATCCTACCCTTAGTCAAGTCATAGGGACTCATCTCCACTTCCACCTTATCACCCGGCATCAATTTAATAAAATGTATTCTCATCTTGCCGGAAATATGTGCCAAAATAATATGTCCGTTTTCCAATTTGACTTTGAACATGGTGCTGGGTAACAACTCTACCACTTCACCTTCTAATTTTACAATCTCTTTGGCAGTCATAGATTCTCTTGGTTATTAAAAACTATAAACTCCAACAAAAAAAGGAAGGTTGCCAGCCAGCAAAACGGTCCTAGGTCTTGAATGACACCCAAGCTCCCACCTTCTTTATACAATATTCTTAATTAACAAAATTGGAACCACTGAACTGTTGTCTATATTGCCTACGACGACTTTTCAACCAATACTGTGGGATATAATACACTATAAATTTTTTCTTGTCAACACTTTACTTATTAACACCTGGCGCCAGTCGGTGTAAACCTAACGAACTATCTTTTTTCCTTGTCCATACCAATCCAAAATACCCCTCTCCAAATGAACAACATTAGAAAAACCGTTTTCCAAAAGATTGTTCAAAATATAAGAACTTCTACTTCCCGTTCGGCAATATAAAGCGATTTTATCATCCTTTTTTAAATTAAGGGCATCAAAATGAACCCAAAAATTTGAAGTTGGCACCAACTTGGCATTTTCCAAATGACTTTCACTAAATTCATAGGCCTCTCTTACATCCAGAAGAATTACACCGGGCTGAGAGATAAATTCTTCAAACTCATCAGGAGTCAAATTTCTATTTTCCATATAAAAAATAATCTTTGAAATTATTAATAAAACTAACCACAAAACAAAATCGCACCTTCGTGTCTACTCTTTTTATGTTCTGTTTTTATATTACTACAAAATAACACTTTGATTTAAACTTAATAAACCTCTTGATAATTCCGTCAATTTAAAATCCATCATATTTCCTCATTACCAACTGAGCCTCAATCTGTTTAATGATCTCAATGACAACCGATACCACAATCAAGATTCCGGTTCCTCCAATGGTTAGGGTTTTAATACCGGTTAAACCCTGCACTATAAACGGCAAAACGGCAATCAAGCCCAAAAATATCGCTCCGGACAAAGTAATTCTATTCACAATATAATTCAAATATTCAACCGTTGGTTCACCGGGTCTGATGTTGGCAATAAACCCCCCTTGTCTTTGCAAATTCTCCGCTACGCTTTTAGGATCAAAAGTTACCGCCGTATAAAAGAAAGTGAAAGCAACAACTAAAATAAAATAAACTACTCCATAAAACCACTGATTGGCAAATAAGTCCGCCACCCGTCCGGCCCAAGTCGCTACCGTCGGATTTGAAGAATTTGCCAAAACACCGGAAATCATCCCCGGGAAAAGCATTATTGACATGGCAAAGATAATCGGAATTACTCCCGCTTGATTAACTTTCAACGGGAGAAATGATTCTACACTTCCAGACAAACCGGTTCTCATTCTTCGAGCAAATGTAATAGGAATATTTCTCGTTCCCTCATTACTAATCACAATTCCGGCAATTACCATAACCGTAAGAACAAGGAAGCCGATGTAAGTCAAAGCCTGAGTCGGATCCCAAGTAGCTATTATTTGTTTTATTGCTGTCGGTAAACCAATAACAATACCGGCAAAAATCAAAATTGAAACTCCATTTCCAATACCTTTTTCGGTGATTAACTCACCCAACCACATCAAAAAAATCGTTCCGGTTGTAGCAATTAAAACAATCATTATATAATTAAAAACCGTCAAATCACCAATTACATTTTGACTCTTTAGTAATGCTATCATACCGAATGCCTGCAAAGCCGACAAAGGCACCGTCAAGTACCTGGTAATCATGTTGAATTTTTGCCTGCCGGCCTCTCCCTCTTCTTTATTCATTTGATCTAAAGAAGGAAAAATCATCGTCATCAACTGCATAATAATGGAAGCGGTAATGTAAGGACCAACTCCCAACATAACAATGGAAATATTTTTCAAACCTCCTCCGGAAAACATATTCAAGAAACTAAACAGTTGATTATCATCAAAAAAATTCTTAATTTGCTCTGTGTCCGTTCCGGGAATAGGAATATTTGCGGCAATCCTGTAAATCACCAAAATACCCAATATAAAAAGAATCTTATTTCTTAAATCTTTAGCTTTGTAGATTTGCAATAATTTATCTAACATTACTGTTTTTTAGGGATTATAAATAAAGAAATCGGCAATTAGAAGCTTCTAACACCTTTTATTATCTTAAAACAATGCCGGCAAGATGTCAAATAACCGCCAACAAACAACTTGGGACAAGGAGAATTGTTATAACTTTGTTGGTATTTTTCACAACTCACCACTTCATCACCGACCAATTTCATCGATCCTCTTCCCAACCTTTTTAACTCGTTCAATCAATTGAGAGACAGTTTCCCTCAGTGAACCTATTTTTTTCTCTATAACTCTTGCCGTTTCAACGATAGGACCACCTCGCAATTCACCAACCATTCTTTTCATTTCAGCATACTCCCCATCTCTTCCAGAATAATCATACAATTTTTGCAACAAAGTTTTCCGCCAATCATCACTATCTCTGTTTAGCTCCTTCTTTTGTCTTTTGAACTTTTCCAAATTACTATCTGCCAAAGACAACATTCCCCCCACCAATAAATTATAAACAATATCTTGAGCGTAATCTAGTTTACTAATATATTCTTTTGATAACTTATCCATCTTCTTCTCATAAGCATCATTCAAACTGGCAAATCCGTAAGAAGTTGAGAGTTTAAAAACAAATCCCCCCTCCTCCAACCCATTCTTCTCCGCTTCCTTTAATTTTATGTTTTTTTCTTTAATAATTTTCTTGATTTTTTCAGTAGTAACTTCCGACGGAACATTTTTTTCCTCGCTAATCAAACTATCAATACACTCTCCGATATACTCTGCCAAAGATTTATCCGGTACATCTTCTCCGTCCACTCCCCGGAAACTCTTTTTTTGAGTCAAACTTTCATATTTCTTATGCCGACAACCCAAAATAAATTCATCTCCCGACTTACGAACGGGAACAATTTCCACCCCTTGCTCACTCAACCATTGCGACAATCTTTCGTCAGCCAGTACCTGTCCCATAATTTCAATAACTTTGTCTCCCGTTTCGTGAGAAAAAGCATCATTCCAGGTTTTTAAACCGTCCAGATCAAAATAGAAAGTAACCACCGATTCCATTATTTGTTTTTCCTCTTCTTGACTGCGTTCTTTTTGATAACACTTATTCAAGGCACTGTCCACAAACAAAGACATTTGACCGCCAAAATACCCAAAATTCCACAAGCCGGTCATTTTATCCTTTGACCACTCTTCTCTTACTTCTATCGCCCTCCGCACACTCTCCAAAGAAATTTGCCCCGGATCATAGTCTTGCACTGATCTACTTAAACTAAAACCATAACTTCTTACTTCCGACGGACTCATACTATCAAACCAATCAGCAACCGCTTGAACATTTTGCTCCAAACTTCCCTCAATTGCCGACAAAGCGTTTCTTACCGCCTTCAAAAAAACAATCTCTTCCAATTTTATCTTTTTTTGATTCAAAAAATTCCGAACTCGCTCAGAAACACCATTCTCATATTGAGCAAAAAAAATTTTCCTCTTTTCTCCGATAACTTGCAATCTTGAAAGACCCTCTTGATTGGCTGGAAATTCTGTTGACATATTTTTGTTTTTATTTCACCTTTATTAAAAAATCAAACGCCAAGTAATTATAACAATATTTTTAAGAGCCCTTTATTTAAAATTCCTCAGTCTCACCATCTTTAGATTTTAACATTATCCCTAAATTACACCACCCACTCCCACTACATAATTCATAAAAACGCTCAATACAACTCCAAACAAAGCCGAAAAAACTCCTTGAAAAAGATACAAAAACACTAATAAAAAAATAAAACCATACTGTTCCAGCATCATTTTCGTGTAATCTGATACGGGAATTAAAGTGAATAATAACTTTGAACCATCCAAAGGAGGAATTGGTAAAAGATTAAAAACCATCAATAAGATATTAACGAAAATAACCATACTCAAAAATTGAGCCAAGAATCCATCTGCCATTCCAAAAACCAATAAAGCTCTCAATGAAACACCGGCAATTAAAGCCAGTGCCAAATTTGATAACGGTCCGGCCAGCCCCACCAATGCCGGGCCATACTTTTGGTTTCTTAAATTATATGGATTATACGGGACGGGCTTCGCCCAACCAAACAAGAAAGATGAACCGGAAATAATCAACAAAAATGGTACAATAAAAGAACCCCAGAGATCCAAATGATTCGCCGGATTAAAATTTAATCGTCCGGCATACTTGGCGGTCGGATCACCAAGCCAATAAGCCATATAACCATGGGAAACCTCGTGAACCACCACCGACATTATTAAAACTATAATTTGCAAAGTGACATCAAAATTCATTTTAATAAGTTGACATAATTAAATAAAATTGCTATACTTCTACTCGTTAAGTCTACACTATATTCTATAATAATTCAAGATATCATTATGGCTCGTTGTTATAAGTGCGGGAAAAAAGCGGTATCAGGCAATAATCGCTCCCACTCCAATGTGGCTACCAAACGCAAATTCCGCGTTAACCTGCAAAAAACAATTACACCCGAAGGAAAGAAGGAAAAAATTTGTACCAGCTGTCTAAGAACCGCCAATAAAGTGGTCGCTTAATTTCTTGCCACTTTTTCTCTTTTTTGTTTAAAACACCAAAAAGCATGACTGAGTCATGCTTTTTTATTTGCTTATCATTTTTCAAGAGTAAAACAACAACCAAACAACCCAACAAAATTCGTCGTGGACCAATTTTACATCCCTTCAAAAACGGGAACTATTTGCTTTTTACGAGAAACCAATTTATCCACAAACAAAACTCCCTCTTGATCTTCTGCGGAGAACAATTTTAGAAACAATTCTTTCGCTTCCTCATCAGAATAAAGAGTAAAACTTTTTTCATTTAAAATATCAACTATCGTGAAATAAACAGCGCGTAAACCATCACTCTTTTTTATTTCCGCAAGTTTTTGGGAAATTTCTTCCTTTCTTTGCAAACCGTAATCAACATTGGTTGTTTCCATTACCCCAATTCCATACTTACCATCTTTAAAATCAAAAATCTTGTAATCCAATTTAATCAACTCCTCAACATCAATATCTCCCAAGTCACTTTTAGCATTAAACATTTCCAGGCTAAATTTCTCCAAATCATCCACTCCAACAATTTCATTCAAATCGGCTACCAGTTTTTTGTCAACTTCAGTGGTTGTTGGCGACCGAAAAAACAAAGTATCTGAAATAATCCCCGCCAATAAGATGCCGGCCACCTCTTTCTTTAACTCCACTCCGTTTTGAAAATATTTTTCTGCAATAATCGAGCAAGATGACCCCAATGGTTTTACCAAAATGGAAATCGGTTTTTCCGTTTCCAATTTCACCTTATGATGATCAATTACCTCCACAACATCAAGATTCTTCAAATTATCAATACTTTGCTTTTCTTCATTGTGATCAACAAGAACAACCTCGCTACCATCCGGCAATTCTCGAATTTCCGTTGGCGCTTCCAAGCCGAATTTCTTCAAAACAAATTCTGTTTCCTTATTCAGCTTCCCCAATGTATGCGCTTCAACCTCTTCACCTTTTGCCCGTAAATAATCCCGATAAGCCATAGCGCTGCAAACGGAATCAGTGTCCGGATTTTTGTGACCAATGATATGCTTCATAATTTTGAAAATTTAAAAATTATCAACAAAACAACAAGACCAAGACGATAACCGCCCAAAACAAAGGAATCAAAACAGAGAAGAGGATTGTTTGTCTAAAGCTTCATTAACCAAGCGATCCGCTTCCTTATTTTGCTCGCGTCGAACATGCTCAAAAGTCACTTCCCGAAAATCAAGCATTAGATTCCAGATTGTAATGAAATACCGTTGGATTCTTTTGTCTCGCAATTTATATTGGTGGGTTAATTGTTTAACAACTAATTCCGAATCTAAAAAACATTTCACTTTTGTCTCTTTCGCCTTTTTTTTACCGACAACTTTTTTCGCTTGATCAAGGGCATAAATCAAGGCCTCATACTCCGCTTCATTATTAGTTCGACTATCGCCGATATATTCGCTAAACTCTTTCTTTTTAATCACCATCCCTTTCTCACCAACCAATGAAACAATACCTCCGATTCCCGCCGGACCCGGATTTCCCCTTGAGCCACCATCGGTATAAATTACTATCTCCTCTTTGTTATTCATTCTTATAATTTATTTTTATTTATTAAGTTAGATGCGCAATGTCAATCCCCGGCAACCATTATTCCGAACTTCATCTCACCAACAATGACTATCAATTATCGCTCCGCCGAACAAAATTAAGCGAACCAACAACAATCCTTCTCAGAAATTTATTCTCCCGCTTACTTCTCAACCGACTTCTTTATCGCTTCCACCAATTCTTCCCCGTCAACTCCGAATTCCGCCACCACATCCGCCAATGATTCATAGCTGGCGGCCACACAACCGGCGCAAGGCAAACCATATTCGGCAAAAATTTCCGCCGCTCGAGGAAATTTCTCAATAACCTCCATAATATTTGAATTGATGGATATTTCATAAGCTTCATCTCCGGTTTGTTTCCCTTTTCCTTTTGTGTTTTTATCATTTAAATCATCGTCTTTTTGTACACTTTTAGGATTTGAGCATTTTTTCACTTCTTCTTTACTCATTGAATTATTTTTAATTTATAAAATAAATTTTTAGATATTCTCTACTGAGAAATTTTCTTCATTATTTCATCAATTTTTTGATACAACTCATCCAAAGTTCCATCATTACTAACAACAAAATCCGCCTTTTCTTTTAACGGTAAAATTGTTTGTTCGGTTTCCAATTGATGATCCTTTTTGAATTCCGTTATGGTTTTTAGTTTATCACCATCTTTTTCATCTCGTTGCTTTAATCTCTTGTATCGCACCTCCAAAGGAGCCATCAAATAAATAAATTTAAAACCGGGCACTTTTTGTAAATACTCAAATTCCGCCAACCTGCGCACCCCATCAACAACCAAAATACCTTCTTCATTACCGGAAATATCGGCGAAAACAGTTTTGATTAAAACATCTTCCCCAAAACTATTTCGTAAAGCCAAAGAAAGTTTTGTAAAATTCTCCCTCTCTATCGGAATATGTAGCCTGTTTAAAATATATCTTAAAATGTCCGACATTCTGTACTCTTCCGCCTGATATTTTTTCTTTAAATATTCTTTTACGGTATCTTTGCCGCTGGCCATTTCCCCGGCAATGCCAATAACAATTCTTTGATTCATTGTTTTATTTTTTAAAACTACCAATTAACCTCTTTTATCAAAATGATAAATAAAACCACAAAAAGATTATTAAACTTTTTCCAAAATAACAAAATCAAATTTATATCTTCCATTATCCTGAGAAACAAGAGAAATTTCTTTTTTAAAAATATCATCATACTTTGGAAAATAAACATCCGCGGTTTCATCAACCTCATCGACAATTGTTAAATACAATCTATCCACCAACCGCAAAGACTGCTCATAAACGGACGCTCCCCCAATTACGAAAATCTCTTTTCTGTCACTCTTCCGAGCTATACTCCCTCCCCTTCGAAAAGCTTTTTCTAAATTGTTAACCGTTATAATTTCTTCTTGATATTCCTCCAAACCCTCCCCACTCCGACTTAAAACTATATTTTTTCGACCGGGCAAAGGACGAAATTTTTCCGGCAAAGACAAAAAAGTTGATCGACCCATGATTACCGGGCAACCAGCGGTTACTTTTTTAAAGTATGCCAAATCTTCAGGAATATGCCAAAGTAAAGAATTATTTTTCCCCAACTCTCTGTTTCGCCCAATACAAGCGATAATACTTTTTTTTACGTCCACAATTTTTTAGTTTAACAATAACCTCTTTGTTTATCATAAATCAAGAATGTTTTCTCTGTCAAGCAACTTAAAATTGTTTCTTTTGGCAATTATTTTTTTAAGGATGATTAATTCTAAAAATTTTCTGGTAATATTTAAATATTGTGCTACAATACCAATAGGATTTATTAATTACTATCGGATTAATTGTTATGCGAGCTCATTTCAGGATATTTTTTATCTTACCGGTTGTTTTTTTCGGATTGATTGCCATCACCCAATTGTTTCTTAATGGCTTTTTTGAATTCTCTCTCTGGTTTTTTGCCACCTCATTGGTCCTTATGGTTTGTTTGCCCATCGTTTTTCCTTCAATGGAAGAGAGGTTTATTCCGATTTATGATATATTTGCCATTCTTCTTGCTTTTACTTTTTTAGCGGGAATATCCATCTTTTTTACCTTGCGACCATATTTACCTTTTGATGTTTCTTTAGCCATTTCCATTTTTCTTGGACCGATAATAACAGCTATTATTTTATTCTTACGCAACAAAGGTTAATTATGTTAAAAAAAATACAGACCGTTTTTCTTTATTCACTGATTTTTATCTTGCAATTTAACGCCAGGTATATTTTTAATTTTCCGGAAATCAAAAACCTTCAATCATTTCACGAACAAACAACACTTTCTCTCTTCGCTTTTGATTTGCTTTTTCTCCTTTTGGCGGTAGTGTTTATAAGATATCACTCCAAAAGAATAGTTTGGGGTGTTTTTTTAAAAGAATCACTTAATTCCCCTTTGTTTTATTTTGTAATATACATCCTACTCTTTATTTTTTGGCAAAAGGGAAATTTCTATTTCACCCTCAGATTATTGGAAGCTGTTATTTTATTCATTGTCGCCAAAACCCTCTTTAAACAATACACTGTTGCCGTTTATGGTAAATTTATAATATTTAGCGCCGGTGTCATGCAATCGGTTTTGGCGATTATTCAAGTTTTGACTCAAAAATCAATCGGGTTAACTTTTTTAGGAGAAAGCATCATGAGCCCATCCATTTACAATGTAGCCAAATTTGAATTTGCCGGAGAGAAATATATTAGAGCTTACGGAACCTTCCCTCATCCAAATTTATTAGCTATTTTTTTACTGTTTGCCCTCGCCTCCGGACTGGGAGTATTATTACTTAAAGAGAAAACTCTGGCCAGTCTTAAATATCGTTATCGTTTAATATTCTACGGCGAACTCTTTTTGATAATTTCCGGAATCATTTCCACCTATTCTCGTATCGCCATTATTTTAATGTTTGTAATTCTGGGCATGTTTATTTTTCAACAACGACAAAAAATAAATCAGGCCTATCTTCTTTTTTGCCAACACTTCAAAATTCCATTTTTCCTACAAACTACCTTGGCAATTTTAATCGTCTTTGGCAGTATTTTTACCACCTACAACATTCTCGCCCCTCGTCTTTGCGTAGAATGTATTAATGACAATTCACTCAAACTACATCAAACCTACAACTCTCTGGCTAAGAACATTATTGCCAAATACCCGATTTTCGGCGTTGGACCGGGAAATTTTGTATCCATATTCAAAAAAAATAACGTTTACCACCTCAATGAGTGGGATATACAGCCGGTACATAATTTTTACCTGTTAGCCGGCAGTGAAATCGGTTTGCTTGGATTGTTGTTATTGTTGTTAACGGTAACTTTCTATTTTTTCCGCAGAACCACCATACAAACAATCATTTCTTCTCCGGTAAAATTATTTTTTCTACTTTGTCTTTTAGCTGGATTATTTGATCATTATTTCTGGACTCTACCGCAGGGACAATTGATATTTTGGCTATCCCTCGCCTTGGCAACCGCCCCTCAATTGGAAACTATTGACTCTCCAAAATACCACTTTAAAATTATCCTCAAAAACACCCGACAACTAATCAAAGATCTTTCTCAGTTTTAAACTGCAACCACATCACCAACAAAAAACACCTCACCCCCATCAAAAAAAACAAATCAAATTATCTTTCCAAACAATATGATTTTTTAATAAAATGATTTAACATTTTCTAATTTTAACCCCTATTAAAGAAGTCCTTGAAAAATATTTTTTTCAGTGATAAGATAAAAACTGAAAGGATTGAACTTCGTTTTTAATTTTTCCAAGATTATTAATTTCTTAATGAGAATTGCAAGCAATTCCCAATATCTGCCAATGAAAGAGTTACCAAAAAAATACCATCCACAAGAATATGAAGATAAAATTTATGAGCGATGGGAAAAGTCCGGTTTCTTCAATCCGGATAATTTGGAGGGCGAAGAATTTTCCATTATGATGCCTCCACCAAATGTGACCGGTGTTCTTCACCTTGGTCATGCCATGGAAAATACCATTATGGATACGATGATTCGCTATCAGCGAATGAAAGGAAAAAAGACCCTGTTATTACCGGGAACCGATCACGCCGCCGTGGCCACTCAGGCAAAAGTGGAGAAAATTTTAATCAATAAAGGAATTGAAAATCCCCGTGAGGAACTTGGGCGAGAAGGATTATTAAAAGAAGTTCGACAATACGCCGAAGAATCAAAAGCGACTATTATTTCTCAGATTCGCAAAATGGGAACCAGTTGTGACTGGAGTAGATTGGCCTATACTTTTGATGAGACTCGCTCTTTGGCGGTAAATGCCGTGTTTGTTAAAATGTACCAAGACGGTCTGATATATCGTGGATATCGTGTTGTCAATTGGTCCGTTAAGGGTCAATCCACTTGCTCCGACGATGAATTGGAATACAAAGAACGACCCGCCAAATTATACACCTTTAAGTACAGTAAAGATTTTCCAATTACTATTGCCACCACCAGACCGGAAACAAAATTGGGTGATTCGGCGGTAGCGGTCAATCCAAAAGACGAGAGATATAAAAAATACATTGGGAAAATTTTCACCGTTGATATTGGTGCCGAAAAACCTCTGGATATCAAAATCATTGCCAATGAAGAAGTGGATCAAAATTTCGGTACCGGAGCAGTTGGCGTAACACCGGCGCACAGCCCGATAGATTTTGCCATGTATGAAAAACAAAAGGCGATGGGTGATCCCATTAAACTGATTCCGGTAATTGACAAAAACGGACGAATGACCAAGATGGCCGGCAAAGAATATGTCGGGCTAACCGTTGAGGAAGCGCGTGAAAAATTTGTAGCTTATTTAAAAAAGGAAGGCTTACTGGAAAAGGAAGAAGAAATCACTCAAAATGTTGGAACATCGGATCGCTTCGGCGATGTTGTTGAGGCCATTCCGATGACTCAATGGTTCATTGATGTAAACAGAAAAATACCACAACGGGGCAAAACTCTCAAAGAACTAATGAAAGAAGCGGTTACAACCGGTTTGGATGGTGATGAGAACAAGAAAATTACCATTGCGCCAAAAAGGCTTGAATCTGTTTACTTTTCTTGGATTGACAATTTACGAGATTGGTGTATCTCTCGTCAAATTTGGTGGGGGCATCAAATTCCGGTTTGGTATAAAAACGAACCGGAGGTGGACAACCAAGAATCAATAGAATCAAAATCAGAAGATGCAATTGATGAGATTTACGTCGGACTGGAACCACCGGAAAATGAAAAAAATTGGACGCGCGATCCGGACACTCTTGACACTTGGTTTTCTTCCGGTCTTTGGACTTTTTCCACTCTTGGCTGGCCAAAGGAAACCGAGGATTTTAAAAAATTTCACCCAACCAGTTGGATGCAAATGGGAAGGGATATTTTATTTTTCTGGATGGCCAGAATGATTTTAATGACTACCTACGCTTTGAATGACATTCCGTTTAAAAATGTTTACCTGCACGGAATGCTTCGCGACAAAGACGGTAAGAAATTTTCCAAATCAGCCGGTAACAGTATTAACCCGTTAGATGTCATAGAAAAATACGGTACGGATTCTTTGCGACTAAGTTGTTTGACTGGTATCGCTCCCGGCAATGATTTAAAGATTTATGATGAAAAGATTGCCAGCAGTCGAAACTTCATTACCAAGCTTTGGAATATTGGACGCTACATTACAGGGTCCACCAAAACGACGACCTCTTTTTCTAATGAAACTGACTTATCTTTGACCGATCGATGGATACTGTCAGAATTAAACGAATTGATTAAGACTGTTTCAATATCTTTGGATAAATACAATTTTTCTCAAGCAGTTGACACTTTGAGGAATTTTACTTGGGACAGTTTTGCCGATTGGTATGTGGAAATTCATAAGATTGAAAAAAATGACGCCGTATTGGTTTACATTTACAAAACATTGCTAAAACTTTGGCACCCTTTTATTCCTTTTGTTACCGAAGTTATTTGGCAAGAAATGTTTAACAAGGAGGAACTGTTAATGATTGCCAGTTGGCCTAAAGAAAAAAGTAATATTGACTCCTCCGGAGACTTCCCAATCATTAAAGAATTAATTGGTAACATTCGCAACATTAGAGCGATTTACACCATTCCGCCAACAAAAGATATTACTATCACCATAGTTGCCCAAGATACTAAAAAATTCAAACAGCAAAGTGATTTGATTAAAAATTTGGCCAAAGTTGATACTATAAATATACAAACAACCGATTCTCCCCAAACTGAATCCGCTTCCATTGCCGGTGACAATTATAAGGTATATGTTCACCTTTCGGGAATTATAGATATCAAAAAGGAAAAAGAACGAATAAACAAGGAAATTGAGCAAGTTACTTCCTTTATTAATTCCATTGAGAAAAAATTGAAAAATAAAAATTTCACCGAAAATGCTCCGACGGAAATTGTTAAGAAAGAAAAAGAAAAATTATCCAGTCAAAAAAACAAGTTAGAAAATTTAAATGAATATCTTAAAAATATCAGTTAGCGCCTTAATCTTTTTATTGGGTGGATTTTTTGCCGGTTTATTATCTCTTTTGTTTTCCTCATTGCTCCCGAGTCAAATATTTTTGGGAATCAGTCTGCCTGTTATTTTAGAGGAATCTTTTAAATTAATTGTGATTTTCAAACTGTTGCAAGTTTTTCCAATGGAAAAAAATAATTTTTTTCTACCGATTCCTTTCGCCCTCGGCTTTGCGTTGTTAGAGTTTATCCTAATCCAATTAAATCCCAATTACCATTTGTCTCTTTATTTTGTTTGGCCGGTACTAATCCACATTACAACCTCCTTCTTACTTTTCATCCTTGTTAAAAAGTTACTCACTTTCAGAAAGTTATCCACATTAACAATTGTTCTATTTACACTGGTTTTTTTGATACACTTATGTTATAATGTGAGTATCAAGATGCAATAATAAAAAATAAATCAAAACAATGACACAACAGAAACAATCTTTTTTTGAAAAGTTGACCGGAATTAAACGAGTTGATGATAAGGGAGGGGAAGAATTCAGCATCAATGCCAGCGGAACGACCATTACGGAAAGTGGTGATTCTCAGGTTGACCGTGACTTTGCACCGGCTTCTTTTAAAATCAATGAAGAGTCTTATCAAGTTCCAAACAATCAGTTAAATTATGAGCGTGAGATGGAAGTCTCTTCATCAACCGCACAACAACAGCCGGCTCAAACCCCCGCTTCCACACCGGCAGGAACTCAACCAACATCAACGGAAGAAGATGATGACCTAGAAGGACAATTGACAATTGATGTCTATCAAACCGATGAGGAAATTGTTATCAAATCGACAATTGCCGGAGTAAAGCCGGAGGACTTGGATGTTAGTATTAACAACGACATGGTAACGATACGCGGAGAAAGAAAACAAGATGATGAAATTTCTCCGGATAATTATTATTACCAAGAGTGTTATTGGGGACAGTTTTCTCGAAGTATTATTTTGCCGGTTGAGATAGTTGCTGACAAAGCTGAAGCTATAATGAAAAACGGGATTTTGACACTTAAATTACCAAAAGCTGACACAACAAAAACCAGAAAAATTCAGGTACGAGGTTTTTAATATATCTTCACGAGGTAACTGATTGTTTAAAAGTGGCTGATTCTTTATTTGCGTTTAATTAGTAGATTAAATTACAGGGCTGGTTTTTATTACATGCTCTGTTTTGTTAAATGAAAAAAATACTTTTTTTTATAATTGCCATCTTACTACTAAGACAACAATTCAATGTTGTTGTTTTTGCCAGTCAAAAAAACACCTATAACGACACACCCACCCTATTAGTTGAATATACCCAGAATATTTTTTCGCCCAAAAAAACAAACAAGCCAACCTCCGAAAATCACCAAAAAATAATTCAAGAAAAATATAATTCCAACAACAGTGATCAATCAACATACTTTGTAAAAATAGAGGAACAAATACTTCCCATTAACATCAATAATTTTTCCGAGCGAATGACGGTCTTGAGATACAGCTCAGCACCATATCACTCTACCGTTGAAAATATTTATATTTGCAAGAACAATCCTGATTTAAAGGAATATATCTTTTGTCACCTAACCACCACCTTAAATAAAAAAAGTTCTTTAAAAAGAGAGGATAAAATCATTATCAATAAAACAGCTCTTCAAAAAACCCTTGAAGCCCTCAATGAAAAATCTAAACGATTACCAAAAAATGCCAAACTGGGAATTGATGCCAATACGGAAAAAGTTACCGTTACAGAAAAAGAAAAGATCGGCTACACAATTGATATTAAAAAAATAATTGACAATCCGGAAAAATATTTTTCCCCAAAAAACGGAGAAAAGATTTTCTCCCTCCCGGTAAAGAAAATACTTCCCACACTCACCTCAACAAACTACCGGGAGTTAGGGATTAAAGAAAAAATAGGACATGGCGAATCCAACTTTCGCCGATCACCGAAAAACAGAATTCACAATATCCATAACGCCAGTAGTAAGTTTGCAGGGATATTAATTCCCCCTAACGAAACTTTTTCTTTTATTGACACCCTTGGGGAAGTTAACAGAGAAACCGGCTACAAAGAAGAATTAGTCATAAAAGACCACAAAACGATTCCGGAGTTTGGTGGTGGTATCTGTCAGGTTTCAACAACTTTATTTCGGGCGGCAGTTAATTCCGGTTTAAAAATAATTGAACGCCGTAATCACGCTTATCCGGTTCAATACTATTCACCACAGGGAACAGATGCAACCATTTACATCCCCAAACCGGATCTAAAATTCATAAATAACACTCCCGGCTTTATACTTATTCAACCGAATATCAAAGGAACGGTTTTGTCTTTTGATATTTTTGGCACAAATGACGGACGAAAGGTTGAAACGGAAGGTCCAATACTATTAAAAACAACACCCGAAGGTGATCGCAAGTATGTTTGGTGGCAAATAATAAAAGATGCTAAAGGAAACATTTTGGAGAAGAATGGCTTTTGGAGTTTTTATCAAAACGAAGCAAAATTTCATGAAAACAACTCCTTACTAACCTCCAAGCCAAGAAACTGGTCTAATCGGGAATGGAAAAAATACAAAAGAGAACATGGTTTTTAGTAAATTCCAATCCCACAATTCTTATAATCACTTATTCCGTTATAATCCCAATAAATTTTTTTCTTCGTCTATTATTTGCAATTCACTAAGATTATAGTTGGAATTGTCGTCTGATTTTTTTTCAGAAATGTATAACTTGAAATTATCTTTATTGTACAAACATTTACCGAGTGATAAATCCTGTGAATTGACAAAAACCGTCAATAAATTAATTTTATCCCTGTTATCCAACTCGGCAATTTTAATAAAGTGGCGATTGGTGAAAATAATATTTTCAAAATTCTGCATCCACTGAACATTAGCAACTCCGGTTGAAAAGCGGGTAATAAATATCTTCTCACCCATATTCCGGTCCGGTTGCACCAACCAATCTCTTAACATATAAACTGAAATTTCATTATCACTCCAATAAAGAAGTTTTTTACCATCATCACTAAACTGCACCCCATTGATACCATCAGCGATTTTCCCAAAAAACTCACTCTCCTTTTCAGCATCCTTATTAAAAACATACAACAATTTGTCGTTAGTAATTAGAGCTTGACGATACTCATCATAGGTAATCAACTTCAAAAAATCACCCTCTTCATTTTCAATGGTTGCTCTGGCGACTTTCTTTTTCTTTTTTACATTACCCAATCCAACATCCCAAATAAATCCATCGTCTTCCTTCAGGTAATAAAGGTGATTGCCGGCAAGATCAAATCCTAAAACATTTTCATCAACCAAGACGCTTTTTTCAACATCAACAATATCTAATAAATACAACTGATGACTTTTGGTTAAAACCAGTAACTTATCATCCTCACCAAATGACCAACGAGCTTGATAGATTTCATACTCACCTTTCCGCTCTGTTTCTACTTTTGTTTTCTTTCTCTTGTCTCCCTCCTTCAATTTGGTTTCTTTTTTTGTGTTTAAAGTTTCAGATTTCGCCATCAACAATTCATCAAAAATATCCTGTAGACTCAAAACCTTGCTTTCTTTTTTTAATCCCTTAAAACTCACAACCAAATAATCCTTTCGTCCTTCTTTACTAATCGGAATCAGAATTTTTTTATGACCACTTGCCCATTCTACATTTTCACCGTCCCGGAATAATACTTTTTCTTTGCCTTCCGGATCACCTTGGTAAACAATTCTCTCCTCCTTCGTTTTCTGATTAAACAGAGAAATAACCTCCCCTTCATCGCCTGAATGATACAACACCAACTCATCACTGCTTCTTGGAGAAAAAAAGTAATCTTTAACATTGGAAGACACCTTTTCTTTTTTAATATCCAGCGGAGTCAAGAGAACATTCCAAAATTCCGTTGACAAACCCGAGTGAACGGCAACATTTTTCTGCCAAGTATTATAACCTTCTTTTTGACAGCGAACATTGTGTTTACCGGGACGAATTCCGTTAATGATATAATAATTGTTAATAAAAGAAAGGCGCTTAGGTGATATTTTTTTACCATCAACAAAAATATCTATCTTGCGAGGAGTACTTTTAATAATAATTGAACCACTATGCACAAAAACTTTGCTAATTGCATCAAAACGATAACCCTTAGCAAATAGTATAATCAACGGGGCAATGATAAAAAACAATGCTACAAAGAAAGTGGCATAAAGTTTTCGTTGAAATTTATTCATTTATTTTGCAAAAGACCCGATTGTTCGGGTCCGTTAAATAATTGGGAAATATTTATTCTACGATCGCCAATACATCTTCCATGGCATTCATAATGATATACTCCTCTTCTTTTTGTTTTATTTTGTGACCGGCATACTGTTTAAATATCACTCGCACACCTTTTTTGATTGCCGGGTTGATACTACCGCTCTCACCCACTTCCAAAACAATACCCTCTTGTGGAGTTTCTTTATTATCGCTTTCAGGCAAAACAATGCCTGATTCGGTAACCTCGTCTTCGGTTACCGGTTGAACTAAGATGTTTGCTCCTAAAGGTTTGATACTGCTCATATTTTTTCATTTTAATTCTTAAAACATTCACTCAAAAAACATTAATATTACCACTTGAGTGAATTTATCCCATATCTATTTTATTAAAAATTACACTCTTGTCAACCTATTTTTAACTGAAGAATGTTCTTTAATTCCGAATTAAATTTCTTAATGGCCTCATCTATCCTATGGTCCATTTGACCATAAATGTTCTTTTCTTTTACCACTTCACCAGCCCTCAAAAGAGAATCAAAAGTGCCGGCGTCCAACCATTCACCTGTAATTTTCTTTACTGATAATTCCCCTTTTTCCAAATATGCTTTATTGATATCAGTTATTTCCAACTCTCCTCTGGCGGAGGGCTTTAAACTTTTTGCTATTTCCACAACCGTTGAATCGTAAACATAAATTCCAGTTAAAGCATGAGAACTTTTCGGCTTCGCCGGCTTTTCTTCAATAGAAATCACTCTCTGGTTTTCGTCAAATTCCACCACACCAAATCGTTCCGGATCACTCACCTCTTTAGCAAAAACCAAACCTCCCTCAGTAAAACTTTTAATATCTTCAGACAAATCATCTTCAAAAATATTATCTCCCAAAATCATCGTCACATTGCCATCATCAATAAAATCTTCTCCCAAAATAAAAGCTTCCGCTAATCCTCTTGGTTCTTTCTGTACCTTAAACTCCAAATGAATATCCATTCCGTCAAAAATTGAACCGAGTAGATTCAAAAACTGTCCCGAATGCTCAGGCGAAACAATAATCAAAATATCTTTAATTCCCGCCTTAATCAAAACATTCAAAGGATAAAAAATCATCTGCCGATCATAAACCGGCAACAGCTGTTTGCTGGTGGTAGCCGTCAGGGGAAAAAGTCTGGTTGCCGTCCCTCCGGCTAAAATTATTCCTTTCATTTTGTTTTTTGATGAGACTAATTACAATCCCTTTATTTGCGTAAAAAACCAGCCCTCAAAGAAATACGCTCTCAATGGAGCTGATTTCAATATAAATCATACCATACTTATTAAAAGAATGAAAGATATCCAACAAAATTCTCCGAAAACATCCTAAATTAGACTTATTTTTAATTCCGGCAATTATACCCTACGGAATGGTTGTCACTTTTATAACTTATTTTTCCTCGCTGCCTCAAATACAGTCACTATCGCCTCATCATCCATCTTATCAACAATTTGTCGAAAAACGCTATTGCTTATCTTGTTGACAAACAAAATACCGAGATTTACCAAAGCTTCAGGACTTAACTCTTGACCATCTAACATTTCTAGAATAACTTCATCTAATCCCTCTTCTTCAATTTTACTAACAATATCGTATTGTATATCGGAGGTACCCATCCGAAGAATCGCTTGAATAATCTCCGGAGTTGGTTCTGTTTTTTCAAGAGACCAACACAACAACCTATTAAAAGATACCTCACCGGCATAGCAATGGGTTTCTCCTATTCCACAAATTTTATCTATATCTTGAATAATTTCCGCATCTATCGGAAGGATTATGCGTGGTGTAAGATTCATATAATCTTCGTAACCAAGAAATTTACTCAAGATTAATATCTTTTCTCTGTCTTGAAGAGTATCGCTCTTTTGAACCGCCAGCACAAATGGGTGAATTATCAGATCAGGATTATCAGAATCAATCCTATTAATCTTTTCAATTAGCGTCCAACCGATGGACTTGTCTTTTTTAACAATCTCAGCAATAACATTAGCTGTTTCTTCAGCTGTTTCTTCAGTTGGTTCTTTAATTTTGCCTAAATGCCAAATCAACCTTATTGCAGCATCCGAGCTCATACTCACAACCCGCAAAACAAGTTTTAAATCATCAACAGTCAAAGACTGCTTTCCCACCACAAATTCAATCCTCTCACTTAACAATTCGGCGGTTTTTTCATTACTTTCCTCAAGCTCTTTAATGATAGCACCGATAATTTGACTATATGATAAAGCATCACAATCACTTGACTGATGTCCCAATAAACCAATAAATACTATTTTTTCATCTTGATTTTCCATAGATTCAAATACTTCTTCAAAGCCACCCGTCTCACTTATTGCACTTTCCCGAAGTTTATTCAATAAATATTGTGTGATACCCAAGGGCATTTCTTCAATAGCACTTTGTAAAATCCGAAAATTGTCCAGGGTTAAAGAAATGACTTGAGTTTTAAGTCTCAACCTAGAAAACAATCGCCGATAAGGATCATCGCCACTGTCATTATATACCGAAACTCGCTTAGCAAGATTAACAAGAACTTGCATTTCTGCCGGTGTGTTTATTGTTATTTTATTTGGCAGTTCATAAATCATTGCTCGCTTTAGCTCTGCTAATTTTTCTTCTTCAGCAGAACCATCTTGTGTCGGTGAATCTAATAACTCACCTAACACAGAAAGCCCGTTTTTTAAATCAGGGGAATATTGATTAGTTTTTTCTACATCTAGTTTACTCATACATTTATTTTTAATTATGAAATCATGGAATTACTTGAAACCACTAATTAACACAAAATCTACCGGGAGGGTAACCTTAACACACCCGCACCACTTGTCAAGGTTTTTTGTTTTATTTTTTGAAGAAAACTATTTTTTATCTTCTCGACAATTATAAGGTTGACCAAGTACTATACTTTTGCAACACTTTTCTTAGCTCATCAGGAGACGTCAGACTAACGATTTTCTGAACAGCTGCTTTGAAAATTTCCTCACTCTCCCCAAACAATGAAATAATGAATCTTAAAGTAGGAACACTTTCTTCTTTAGCAATTATATTCATAATATCTTCTTCCATTGATTTTTCAAACTCAAGACGTTCAGCCAAAAACTTGTAAAATGGTTTTCTCCAAGATGTTTCTTTGTTCTGTATGTACCCTGACATTATACGTAAATCATAAATAATTTCCTGCGTCACCGGAAGATTCATGCCAGCTCTACGCAGAATCAACAAACACTCTTGTTGGCGAAGCAATTTACTTAAAATTAACATTTTTTCCCTGTTTTCAAGCAAATTATTCCTTTCAACTGCCAACACAAATGGATGGTTTGTCGAATCAGGATTATCAGAATCAATCACATTAATCTTGTCAATTAGATCCCAACCGATGAGCTTGTTTTTTTTAACAATCTCAGCAATAACATTAGCTATTTCTCCAGCTGTTTCTTCAGTTGGTTCTTTTATTGGACCCGAATAGCTAAGTAAGTATGAGACGGCAGTTGAATTAAGTCCTCTCTCCTTAGTCACTTCAACAAGTTGCAAAATTTTCTTTAAATCATTAAGATCCAAAGAATTCCTTGTGGGTTGTATACGCCGAAATCTATAACATAATGAGTTGGCGGTTGTTCTATTACCTCCCTTGAATTCTTCAAAAATAACACTGACAATTTGACTATGTGATAAACCACTTGCGCTACCCCTCAATAAACCTATAGCTACTATTTTTTCATGTTGACTTTTTATACCTTGAATAAAACTCTTCCAGTACCCTGTTTCATTAACTGAAAATCTATCAAATAAATCTATGTAATTCCCCCCGATTGACACTTCTTCAATAGCGTTTCGTAGAATGTAATAATTTTCCCGGGTTAAAGAAATGCGTCCAATTTTTTTTGTCAACTCTAAAAACAAACGCAGAAAATCATATCTCCCTCTATCATTATATTCCGAAACCTTCTTGGCAAAATCAACAACATTTCTCACTCCTTTCACTGTGTTTATTCTCATGTTATTTGGCAGTTTATTAATTTCCCTCTCTAACTTTGTTGATTTTTCCTCTTCACTAAGATCATCTTTTGTCAGAATATTTAACAAATTACCAAGTTTACTCAAGGGCTCTGTTAATGGATCTTGTTCTGAATGTGACATTTCTGCATAGCCACGCCTCATATATTTATTTTAATTATTGAATTGTTAAGTTATTTAAAACCACTAATTAATACAAAAATCAGCCGGGAGGGTAATCTTAACACGCCCACACCGCTTGTCAAGGTTTTTTATTTTATTTTGTGAAGAAAACTATTTTTTATTTTCTCGGTAATACCTGGAATTAAAAAGAAGATAAACTATTTCGCATTGATTGACAATCGCTTGAATTAATTCATAATGCTCTTTATCTATTTTTAATTTAGACCCGGAAACCTCCGATGGCTGAAAGATGGCAAACACCTTTAAAGAAAAATTATCATAACCTGAAGGAACAATCAAGATTCCACCGTTAAGTCGTTTACTTTTTAATAGAAGATTGTTGTTTATTTTTTTTAAGGACACATTTTTATTCATAGAAAAATTTTTCACTGTGTTTTTTGTTTTTAGATCAACAATTCGCAAAAAAACATCCATTCCTCCCGATAAACTCACCAAACTTTTAGACATTTCCGCTAAAACATAATCCAAATTATTTTTACTGGAAGGAAATTTTAACTTGTTCATTATTTTCTTCACGGTGGAAATTTGAACATTCACCTTACCTAAATACTCCAAAGAATCTGTTAGCGTTTTTTGTTGTTCTTTTAATCTTTTCTCCAATTCATCTGCCTGTCCTTCCAAATACTTACTGTAAAAATCATAATTTCTCACCAATTTCATTAGAACCAAAACCTCTACCGCCAAAAAAATTCCTTCAACGCTTGACTCCGACAACCCCAAAGAGCCAACCTTAATAAAATAAGGCGTAAAAACAATAAAGAAAAACAAAATGGAAAAATTTATCCACAAAACTATTCTCGCTTTTTTTAAAGATGATAAATTTATCAAATTCATATTTTTTTTCGTCTTAATAAAAAAATACTTGGCACCGGCTGATTAAATTCAATTAGAAAAAATTTATTTAATCCACCATGAGCAGACTCAACACTCTCCCCGTCTTCGTTGATAATTTTCTTAATCTTAGCGGTAATATTTCTATCCGGAGTTATTAATTCAACCTGATCTCCAACCAACAGTTTATTATGAACAAAAACCAACCTTTTTCTTTTCCGCTCGTTATCCTTATCAAAAATCATTTTCGTCGTTCCGGCAAACTCCCATTCTGTCGCCAAATAAGCTTTATCAAAAAGATGTGGCGGTTCGTCGCCAAAAATAAAACCAGTCCAATAACCGCGATTGGATATTTTTTTTAATTCTTCTTTGGCTTGTTTAATGATATCCTGACATTTACCATTATTCTTAAAGCAATCAATTACTTGTCGATACGCTCGCACCACTGTCGCCAAATAATAAATACTTTTTGCTCGCCCTTCAATTTTAAATGAGTAAATACCGGCTCGATATAATTTCTCTAAATGTTCAATTAAAGATAAATCCCGACTATTGAACAGATAGGTTCCATGCTGATCCTCTTCAATTTTCATGGCAAATCTGTTTTTATCATCAATAACCTCCTTTTCTTTTTTCCTTTCTTCTTTTGTGTCTTGCCAAAGCCAACGACAAGGTTGGGCGCAATCACCGAGATTTGCGCTTCTGTTTGTCATCCATTTTGACAACATACATCGCCCACTGTAAGACATACACATTGCTCCTTGCACGAAAGTTTCCAATTCCATTTCCGGCAACTCTTGATGAATTTCTTCAATCTCCCCGATTGTTACCTCCCGCGCCAAAATTACTCTCTGACAACCAACCTTTTGCCAAAATTTCACCGCTTCCACATTTGTCGCATTAGCCTGGGTGGAAAGATGCCATGAAATATCAGGTAAAATTTCTTGCACTAATTGTATAATACCGGGATCAGAAATAATTATTCCGTCCGGCTTGATTTTCTCTTCTCTTAACCATTCTAACTGTTTTCTGATTTGCGGTAAATGAATATTATGAGCATAAATATTCATTGTAATATAAAATTTTTTCTTTTGCTGACGACAAATTTTCTCCGCCTCAATAATATCTTCCTTGCTAAATTGGTTAGACCGCGCGCGCAAGGAAAAATCCGGCAAGCCAAAATAAACCGCATCCGCCCCGTAAACTAAAGCAACTTTTAATTTTTCCAGACTCCCTGCCGGAGCCAACAGTTCTACTTCCATTTTTTAATAATTTATTGAATTTTTTACCTCTCTAAAAGACACCAAAACTTCTGACAACCAAATAACCGATAAAGTAAACCAATTAGTTGCACAAACATATTTTGATAACTTGTATTAACATTACCATATCACTGTTATCATAAAATGACAAGGTTTTCTTAAATTTCAGACAAAATAAAATCGATCTGAAATTTTTAAATTAACAAAAAACAAAAACTAAAGCAGTTTAGTTTCCTTCTTTAAGAAATTGCTTCTTTTTATATTAAAAAATGTCTAAGAATTTTACTGTGGGCGCAGAGGGATTTGCCCTTTGGGCCGGGGCTTCGCGGTTTGCCTTCGCTTCGCTCAGCCAAACAACGCTCGCCCTTCAAATCCTTGGGCGGAAACTAAAGCAGTTTAGTTTCCTTCTTTAAGAAATTGCTTCTTTTTATATTAAAAAATGTCTAAGAATTTTACTGTGGGCGCAGAGGGATTTGAACCCCCGACCTTCTGCTTAAAAGGCAGTTGCTCTACCAACTGAGCTATGCGCCCATAGAAAAGTACTAACTTTTTTTATTTTACATCAACTGTAAATATTGTCAACCTAAATCCACATCCTAAACCTACATCTCTCTCCGTCCTTCAATAGCAGAAGACAAAGTAATCTGGTCTGCATATTCAATATCTCCACCGGTCGGCATACCTCTTCCAAGTCTGGTGATTTTTACCGGTAATTCTTGTAATATTCGTCGCAAATACAAAGCGGTTGTATCTCCATCGGTGGTGGGATTGGTGGCAATAATCACTTCTTTTACTTCCTCTTCCCGAACCCTTTCAATTAATTTATCAAAATTCAATTTTTTTATCTCCTTATCATTCATTACGGTTAAATTTCCCCCTAAAACATGATATAAACCGTTAAACGCCTTGCTCTTCTCAATAGAAATAACATCTAATGGGTCTTCGGTAACACAAATTATCTCTCGATTACGATTCTCGCTTAAACAAATAGAGCACAACCCTTCATCCTCAGCAATATGATAACAGTTTTTGCAAAAATGAAGGTTGTTAGCCAAATCTTGCAAATCTTCCGCAAATGATAAAACTTTGTCTTTATCGTATTTAAACAAAAACAAAACCAGCCTTTCAGCCATTTTGGGGCCTATGGATGGTAAAGCGATAAAATGATCTATTAGCTTTTGAAATGTCTTTGGGAACATTTTTCTAATTTTTTACGATTTTTTAATTCTAATTACTCAAAATCCTCTTCCGGTGGCTGATGGTGAGTGTCAAGCGAACGAAAGGAAGCAAACTCTTCTTCAAAATACAAAGTTACTCGACCAATAGGACCATTTCTATGTTTGGCAACATGGACCTCAACAATATTCTGATTTTCAGTATCCGGATTCTCCCTATCCTCTCGATACAAGAATAAAACCACATCAGCATCCTGCTCAATAGAACCGGATTCCCTTAAGTCTGATAATTTTGGAATCTGTGGACTACGATTTTCCACCGCCCTGGACAACTGCGAAAGAGCAAGAATCGGTACGTTCAACTCCTTGGCCAAATTTTTCAATCCACGTGATATCTCCGAAATTTCATTCACCCGACTATCTTGAGACTTACTCCCTCTTCCTTCCATCAGCTGTAAATAATCAATAATCAATAACCCTAAACCATGCTCCGCTTGAAATCTTCTGGCAACGGCACGCATTTCCATAATGTTGGCCGTTGCCGAATCATCAATGAAAATCGGCGCTTCCGACAACACTCCCATAGAATCACCTAACCGCTGAAAATCATCACTATCATCATCTAAATTACCGGTTCTTAATCCCCATAAATTAACTTTGGCTTCCGCCGACAACATTCTATCCACCAACTGATCGGAAGACATCTCCAATGAAAAAATCATTACCGGTTCTTTGGATTTAATTGCCGCTTGCCGCGCAATATCCAAAGCAAAAGAAGTTTTACCGATTGACGGCCTGGCGGCCAGAATAATGAGATCAGACCTCTGAAAACCGGAAAGTATTTTATCTAAATCGGCGAAGCCGGTTTCAATCCCTCTGAATTTATCTTTATTGCGATGCATTTCATCAATTCTAACAAAAGCGCTCTCCAGTAAATTATTAATGGAAGAAACTCCTTGCCGAGCGGTGTCTTGAGAAACGGCAAATAATTTTTTTTCGGCATGATCCATAATTTCATCAACCGGCATCTCCTCTTCATAACCCATAGAAACCAATTCGGAAGCCGTCTGTATCAATCGACGCAAATTGGCTTTATCTTTAACAATTTTGGCATAAGAAGCAACATTTGATGCGGTTGGCACGGCATTAATCAACTCCGTCAACCTACTTCTACCACCCACCTCTTTTAAAAGTTTTTTCTCCTTTAGTTTGGCGCTGACATTCAAAATATCCAAGGGGGATTGTTCATTGTAAAGTTCCAACAAAACTTCAAAGATTAAACCGTTGTGCTCATTATAAAAATCATTCGGCCGTAAAATATCAACCACTTTTACGATGGCATCTTTATCAATCATCAAAGATCCCAACACCGACTCCTCGGCTTCACTGTTATGGGGAGGAATTTTCAAAGATTTATCTTGATACAAAGATGTTTTAGTATTATTATCAGCACCGACAAAAGAATTTTTCTTATTGTTTCTGTTATTATTTTTAACAACTTTAACAGTCATATTTTTAATAAATTTAAAATTTCAAACAACTCCTTCCTGTAATTAAGTATAACCTCTCCTTTCTTTTTTACAATTCCACCTATACACATTTTATAAAGAATTTTATCAACAGATTTCAATATCAATGACCCTTCCTTGTATTCGTCTTGATCCATTCCAATTATTTTCCTCAATAACAATAACCAGATTTACTACCATTCCCTCTTCCAAAGATTGTTCCGACAAGGACTCTATTTGATTTTTGAAATTAAAAGAAACAAATTCCAATTCATTATTCTTCCCTTCTTCATCTTTAACAAAAAATTTTAGATGCTGACGATTATTTCCCATGTACACAACCCTATCAATAACCACATTCTCCAAAAGAAATTTTGGCTTTTTATTTCCCTGCCCAAATGGTTCCATCATATTCAATTCATCCACCAATTTATCAGTAATATCTGCTATTTTAATCGGCAAATCAATTTCTATGTTTTTATCAGCCAACAGAACTCCCGACTCTTCAACCAATGAAATTATTTCTTTTTCAAAACGGGGTAAATTCTTTTTCTTAATTGTTAATCCGGCTGCTTGAGCATGACCACCGTAATGCTCCAATAATCCACTCAACTTCTCCAATGCTTTCATCAGGTGAAATTCCGAACCGGACCGACATGATCCTTTTAATATTTCTCCTTGATCATGAAGAATAATAACCGGTCTATTTAACTGATCAGCCAAACGACCGGCCACCAAACCGACAATTCCCGGCAACCAATGAGGGGAACTTTCAATAATAACTTTCGGTAAATTATCATTGTCAATTTTTGCCTGTATTTCCTTGATTATTTCTTCTGTTAATTTTTGTCTCTCTCTATTTTTACTTTCCATTTCCAAAGCCAACAATCTGGCTTCGGGAATTTCTTTCTGCGTTTTAATTAACAATTCATAAGCTATGCTGGCATGATCAATGCGACCGGCAGCATTAATTCGCGGAGCAATCTGGAAACCAATCTGATCTCCGGTTGGCAATTCACCGTTACCCATTTTAATTCTGCCAACATGAAAGAGTTGTTTTAATCCAACTCTCCTAGTCTTCGCCAAAACCATTAAACCGAATTTGGTTAAAGTTCTGTTTTCTCCAATCAGAGGGACACAATCGGCTACATTGCCAATTGCCACCAAATCCAAAAGCCACTTTAGCTGTTCGGAATTATAACCTTCAATTTGCCGAGCGATAGCTTGAATAAACTTAAAAGTCACGCCTACTCCGGCTAACATCTTCTCCGGATAAGGATCACCTTCTTTTTTGGGGTTGATAACCGCCACGGCCGGTGGTAATTCTTTGGGAACAAAATGATGGTCGGTAACAACAACCTCCATACCTTTCTTATGGGCATAAACCACTTCCGCAAAATTAGTGATACCACAATCAACCGTAACGATAACTTCTACTCCTTGTTTTTTTAAATAATCAATCGCTTTTTCATTCAAGCCATAACCTTCCTTGTTTCTATCGGGTAAATAACCGAGACAATTTATTCCGATCTCTTTGAAAAAATCATAAAGGATAACTGTGGAGGTAATACCATCTACATCATAATCTCCATAAATACAAACCTTTTTCCCGCTTTCTTTGGCCCTCAATACACAATTCACCGCTTTATCCATATCAGTTAATTGATACGGGTCGTAAACATCTTTATCATAATCCGGGTGCAAAAATACTCTCTTTTTTTCTTCACTGTCTATCCCTCGCTGAAGCATGAGGCATTCGGTAATCGCTTCTAGTTCTTTAAATTTTTTTTTGTTTGCGCACTTATTTTTAACCGCCCAATTACTCTTCATCATCCAAAGTTAACAATTATTTCTAAACTAAAATCGGCTTTCAAATTGAAAGTTTTAACATTTTCCGGAAATTACAGGCTTTTTTGAGGTCAATCTCTATCCTTCTCCTTTAATAAAAACTTTCTTTTTTTTGTTTTTATCTGATTTTTTAATCTTTGATAATCTACCGCACCAAGTTTAAACAAATACGGTTTTTATTCTTAATTTGGTGCAAAAATCTATCCACCAAAACAGTTCGCTGTCAAAAAATTTTAAACGTTTCCACAAAGCAATCCGACAACCAATACGGTGAATATTTTTAGCCACCAAGCCGATAATATTAAACTAATAAAAAACCAACTCTTTCACCCAACAAACAGACCATATTCCCGAATTTAAACAACTCAAAATCTACATCTTTTTTGGAGCTTTGAAATTATTTCTTTTATTTTTAAATGACAAGTTTATTTACTTTAAAGCAGATAAATTTAATTTACCTAAAACATTATCACTCTCTCTCGGCATATTCTCCGGTTACCGTATTTACCTTTATTCTATCTCCGGTTTTAATGAATAATGGAGTTGTTATTTGAGCACCCGTTTCAATGGTGACCTGCTTAGAACCACCATCAGCGGTATTTCCCTTTACAGCCGGAGGTGCTTCAGTCACCTCAAAAACCATTTTAATCGGCAATTCAATATTTAAAGGACGATCATTAAAATACAGCAAGCCAACCTCAACTCCTTCCTTTAAATACTTCGCGTAGTCTCCGATTATTTTTTCATCCAACTCAAACTGCTCATAGGTTTCATTGTCCATGAAATTAAAAGTATCTCCATCTCTGTAAAGATACTGAGCTTTTTTTGTATCAATTTCCGCCTCCGGAACTTTGTCTGAGCCCTGAAAAGTCTTGTTAATCACCGCACCCGTCTCTAAATTTTTCAATTTTGTCCGCAAAACAGCTCCCATTCGTCCCATTTTGGAATGTTGAACGGTCATTACATGATAAGGTTGATCATCTATAATTATTTTTTTTCCCGCTTTTATATCTGAAAGTGAAAGCATTTTTTTAACAAAAATAAAAATTTAACACAAGGACTATTCCAACCAGAATTTTATCGAGCAACAAACGGCAAGAGGCCAATAATTCTGGCTCTTTTTATATTCTTACTAACCATTCTTTGATGCTTGGAACAAGTTTTTGTTCGTTTTCTGGGAATAATTTTACCAACTGTGTTAATAAACTTCCTCAACAAAATAACATCTTTGTAGTCAATAACTTTAACATTATTGGTACAAAAATAACAACCTTTGCTTTGATCTTTCTTTAAAACCCTATGACTTGTTGTTTGGTAATTATTACGCATTCTTTTAATAAAAAATTACTAATGAAAATAATTAAAAAGGTATGTCTTCAACCTTGATTTCTTCTTTGTCGTCATCGATATCAATAGTTGGAATTTCCTCCGGTGCCGGAATATTAACATCTTCATTTACCGGAGCAGAATTGTCGGTGTTGGAATTAGCTTGATTTCCAACCGATGAACTGTTGTTTGCACCTGATGACGAGGCTGTTCCGGTATTTGCTCCCCCAACAGCACCACCGTTACCGGGCGCACCCAGTAAAATTATATTCTCAGCCACTATTTCTGTCCACCATTTTGTCTCTCCATTCTGTTCATAATTACGATGAGTTAACCTTCCTTCCAAATAAATCTTTTTACCCTTACCGGCATACCGAGAAACAACATCCGCCAAAGCACCCCAAGCCACAACATTATGAAACTGAGAATCTTCTTTCAATTCACCCGTTTGTTTATCCTTCCACCGACGATTGGTAGCCATTCTGAAACTGGTAACATTTTGACCATTGGGAGTGGTTTTTGCTTCCGGCTCACTAACCACATTACCAATCATCATTACTTTGTTTAAGTCCATGATTTCAAGTTAATAATTATTAAATGTCAAGAATTTCATCTAATTTTTTGTCCAACTCTTCCATAGAAATCCCTCTCTTCTCTTCCTTTTCCTCTTTCTTTTTTTCTTTCTTTTTTTCTTCCTTTTCCTCTTCCTTTTTTTCTTCCTTTTCCTCTTTCTTTTTTTCTTCCTTTTCTTCCTTCTTCTCTACTCCCTCCCCCTCTTCATCTTTTTTTCTTTCCTCTTTCTCTTTTTCTTCCTTATCTTTCAATAACTCTTTCTTTTCGTCAGCATCCTCCTTCTCCTCCGTTTTTGTCGAAACAATATCCGATTCTTCTTTCTTTTTATCTTTACCGGCATCTTCCTCGGTTTTTACCGCTTCTTCCTTTTTTGATTCAACGCCTTCACTTAAAGGTTCTTCTTCTTTCTTAATTGTATCACTTTCCTCAGTTTTATCAACATCAACGCTTTTAACTTCCTTTATTTTTGCTGCATTCTCTTGAGCGCTCTCTTTACTGATCTCTTTTATCACCTTTTCCTTATCAATTTCTTTACTCTCGGTCTCTTCAGTAGAATCACCTTCTCCCTTTTTCTTTGCTGTAACTATCTCTAACTTTGGCAATTCATCGGCGCGAACAATGATATATCGACTAACACCGTTTAGTAAATTCATTTCTCTGGTTAAGGTTTTTAGGACATCCCCATCTTTCAAATTAAATCTGTAAACCGTGTAAAACCCGTAAAACTCATGCTTAATTTCGTAAGCTAATTTTCTCTTTTTGTAAATCAATTGATCGGTTATTTCTCCGCCATTGCTTTCAATAACCTTCTTTACTTGATTTCTAATTTCGTCAAGCTCCTCCGTTTTAGACTGTAAAATAAGAAAATTTATTTCGTAATTCATTGTCTTGTTGTGTTATAAATTAAATGATTATTATAATTTTATCAGAATCTTTTTAAATAGAAATCCCCTATTCAAAAAAATTGAATAGTGGTTGGTGAATTTCTTTATTCCGTTTCAACTGTAGATATTTAATCCAAAAACCAAATAACTCAATTAAACGGACGAGAAATTCTTCGGACTTTAATCTGTTCACATGATAACCGAAATACAATTCTTTGTCAATAGTGGTGTCCCAGGCAGGATTCGAACCTGCGACCTACGGCTTAGAAGGCCGTTGCTCTATCCAGCTGAGCTACTGGGACATTAATAATCACCAAGACTTTTGTTTATATATTTTATAAACCACAAAAGCAGGCTTTAAATTAGCCTTTTTCACTTGAATTTTTACTTAGGCGGTTTGCCTTTCGCACTGCTTCGGCAAACAACGCTCGCCCTTCGAATCCCGAATCGAAAGCCAAGCAGTTGGCTTTCTCTTTCAATGCTCTCACCCCT
>Ga0256914_1000346_pt1 | contig 45351 bp, 19 predicted proteins | sample HulkmetaG_FD_191571 | JGI IMG/M metagenome (GOLD analysis project Ga0256914, IMG submission 191571) | Hydrothermal chimney microbial communities from Main Endeavour vent field at the Juan de Fuca Ridge, Pacific Ocean - Hulk | ecosystem: Environmental > Aquatic > Marine > Hydrothermal vents ...
TAAATGCGATCTTCAACCGGATTCCCATTTATATCTGTTTTCCCTTTTTCAGGGCGCCATCCTTCCAGATCAATATTAATTCCAACACGGATTACTTTGTACGGCGCCAAAAATCCATCGGCTATTTCCTGCTTTAGTGAATAGGTGTAAATGGGCTCTCCAAAATATTCGATATTTGAAACTTCTCTGGTTTCTTTCGGCGTGGCCGTTAAACCAATGTGTATGGCTGATTTGAAATATTCCAGAATTTCCCGCCATGCGCTATCGGCGGCAGCGCTACCGCGGTGGCATTCATCCACGACAATTAAATCGAAAAAGTCTGGGCTGAATTCTTTGTAGGCATCTTTATCTTCATTATAATTTGTTAATCCTTGATACAACGCAAGATATATTTCATAGGCTTTATCGATTTGTTTCTTTCGAATCACCGTCATTCGATCTTTAAAATGTTTAAAATCACCCCGCTTGGTTTGATTGATTAGCGCATTACGGTCTGCCAGAAATAATACGCGTTTTACAGTTCTACTTTTCCATAAGCGATAAATAATTTGAAATGCGGTATATGTTTTGCCCGTGCCTGTTGCCATTACAATTAATATTCTTTTTTGTCCGCGGGCAATTGCTTCAACAGTGCGGTTAATAGCTATTTGCTGATAATAACGGGGGGTTCTACCGGAACCGTCAAAAAAATAATCAAAAGAAGAAATGCGCTCTTGTTCGGGGGTATCAATCCTTTTGAATTTTTTATATCGCTGCCATAGTTCCGACGGGGCAGGAAAATTTTCAAGAGATAGTTCTCTTTCAATTTTTTCAGAATAACCAGAACGATCATGTTCCAAAAACGCATCACCATTAGAGCTGTAAGCCACAGGAATATCCAAAATTTCTGCATAGGCCAAAGCCTGCTGCATCCCCGAACCTAACGAATGGTTATTGTCTTTCGCTTCAATTACGGCAACCGGAATATTGGGTTTGTAATAAAGAATGATATCAGCCTTTTTACCCTTACCGCGTTTTGTTTTGTTCCCTTTTACATAAATCCTGCCTTCGGTGAAATACACTTCTTCGCGAATTTGTTTCTGCGTATCCCATCCTGCTTCTTCCAAAGCCGGAATTATGTATTTGGTGATTATGTCGCGTTCGGTTAAATCCTTTTTTGATGTCATTTGAAACCCAAAAATATTTTATTAACCCGCCAAAGGTGTCGGGTTAATAAAGGTAGGTAATTTTTTATAAGAGACAAAATTATGCTTTAAAAAATCTATTAGGTATTTAACCATTAATTATTTCAATCACTTTATCCCCGTTAAATAAAACGGTTTTTACCATTTCCTGAAAACGACGAGGGAACGCCCGTTTATCTTCTTCGGTAGCATTCGGGCCTATTGCACCCATTAATATTTTATGGGGATTTGCCACTTTACCCGGCCGGTAGTTTATCCCCACTTGTTTTTGCGTATCAAGCCGGGTTAAGCGTACATCCGTTTCGATGGGTGCCTGATAAAACAGCAAATTTCTACGGTTAAACTTACCGCCAGGTAAGCCTCCGAAACCGTAATCGCTGGTTGCTCCGGTGATGTTAGAAAGAAGGCAGCCAATTACCCCTGCGTTGTCTTCTGTCGGCGCTTTTCTTAATTCCACCTTTATCATTCCCCGCTGAGGCAGTTCATCGCCATAAAGCGCTTTAAGCCCTTTTAATGCAATTAAATAGCCTCCGGCAACAGTGGCGCAACTGTGACCTGAAGATTTCACCATATCCAAATAGGAAAACTCGATAATGCCGTCATCGTTAACACCGAGGAACCGGCACAGTTCATCCTTTACGGTAATGGTTTCTACTTCGTTAAAAAATTCCGGATACTTCATAACACACTCCATTCGTCTGGTTAGATTTTCAGTTATTAATTAATGACTTTATTTTATTTTCGTTTTTACATCCCAAAAAATCGACCCGGCTCCTTAAAGAAATATGATACGTAAAAAGTGCATTATTTGCAAAAAGAAACGAATCATCGGGAATTCAAGCGGCGATAAATGCCATTGCGGCTTGCTTTCTTTTGCGCTTTAATGTAGGTTAGCGCCATGAAAAAAATCATCCAAAACTCTACCGAGTCGGCCGCCGTTTCCCGAGCGCTTTTGCTTTGGTTTAAAGCAAACCGACGTGTGCTTCCCTGGCGTAATACCGGCAATTGGTACCATGTATTCTTATCGGAATTTTTACTTCAGCAAACACAAGTGGCGCAGGCACTACCATACTTCACTAAACTGGTGCACCTTTTTCCAGACATCGTATCGCTGGCGGCTGCTTCCGAAGACGATCTTCTACAAAACTGGTCCGGTTTGGGGTATTACAGTCGGGCACGCAATTTACTCAAAGCCGCGCGCATTATCGTAAATGATTTCAACGGTCAATTTCCGCAGGAGTTTCGCCAAGCGCTTTCGCTGCCAGGCATTGGTCCTTACACTGCAGCCGCCGTGCTCTCTATTGCCTTTAACAAACCTTACGCTGTTGTTGACGGAAATGTGATGCGCGTAATTAGCCGTTTATTCGGCATTAGCCATGACATCCGTCTATCAACCACTCAAAAACAAATTCGCCAATTGGCGCAATCTCTTTTACCCCCAAACGCACCAGGCACTTTTAATGAAGCCCTAATGGAACTGGGCGCTTTAATTTGTTTACCCAATGCTCCGCAATGTGCCCAATGCCCTTTGAAAACCAAGTGCATAGCCTTTAAAGAAAATCGCATTTCGCAAATCCCGTTAAAATCGTCGCCCCGTGCAAAAAAGCACTTGTACCATTTTGTCTATTTAATGGCTTGGGAAGGACACATTTTAACCGTTCAACGCCCGCGCAAGGGCTTACTGGCCGGAATGTGGGAATTTCCGGTTTGTAACGTCGATGCGCAACAACTAACCAAAGTCTCCCCCTCCCCCACGCCTTCCTGTTTCGATATTGAGCGAGTAACACCTGTGTCCGCATTACCGATTTTCAAACATCTCTATTCCCACATTGCCTTACAGTTCCGTCCTTTACTTGTTACTCTTTCTGCGCCTATTACGTTAAAATCCGATTTTTATTTAAGGCAAAAATGGTTGTCGCCGCATGAAATGTTTTCCGTTGCCTTACATAATGCGCACAAAAAAATATTGCAACACCCAAAATTTAAAATCTGGTGGCAAAAACAAAAATCAGAACGTACATAAGGTGCACCGAACGGAACACGCTAAAATAAAAATACTTGCTCGGGCGCGCATTAATAATCAAAACCAAACGAAATATATCCTACCGATTTACCACGGGTTAAATGGCCGTAAGCAATAAATAACGGTCCCAAAGGTGTTTCGATACCCAAATAGCCACCCATTCCGGAAAAGAAGTCGCGCGAGGCAAAAACCAAATTGGGCACATGCCACACCCCGCCAAAATCGTAACGCAACGATAGGTAAACGTTTTTAAACATTAGTTTCCCCAAAGGAGGCTTAAACGGAAGATGATAACGGTATTCGGCGCTAGCAATAAATACCTGACGGCCAAAGTATTCGTTTTGATGTAATCCGTAAAAACTGTGCAATCCGCCAAAGCGAAAATTTTCCGAAAAAGGCATACTACGATCGCCAATACCAAAAAACAAACGCAAATGCCAAGTGGCTAAATTGCGATATGAATAATATCCCTCAAGATTAACATACGCTTTAGTGTACGATTCCTTACTTGCCAGCACAAAGCGGTTGCCCGTTTCCCATGACCAATAGTTATTAATACCTTTGGTGGGGAAATCGGCCCGGTTCCGTTTGTCGGCCACGGCGCGGACGGCAAACGTACGCAACTCAATATTCTGCGGATAGCGAAACGTACCCGATTCGACACGGTCTTGTACATTTTCGTGACGCAGTTCGATGATAAACTGCCCTAACCGTCTTAATTGTTGCCCCACTTGCAAGCGCACACCTTTGCGCGTTTCGCGATACATGCCCGTGGCTCCGTTTCGATCGGTTATGGGATTGATTTGCCACTTGTAATAACCCTGCAAATCAAAAGTCAAATACGTAGTAAAAATACGATCATCGCGAATTTTGATGCCCAGCTTTCCGTCACGCATGCCAAAACGCCCCACCAACATCGACTTAATTCCCATGCCGAACAGACATTCATCTCCAAGTTCCCAGTACAACTGCGCTCTTCGTTCGGTACCGTATTTTCCGCCAATGCGCATTACAACGGTAGAACGTTCTTTAACGTGTACCTGCAGGATGTATTTTTTGTTTTTTTCGATGATATTCAAGGTTACCCGTTCGAAAAATTGAGTAGAATAGGCATTGCGCATGGCTTGCTGTACGTCTTTCCAATTAAACACATTGCCGATCAACCGGCCGAATTCACGGGAAATTACATAGCGCTTTACCTTTTTATTACCTACAATCTGCAAGGCATCAATGCGTCCTTCGTTAATACCAAGCGTTAATGTCCCTGTAGCCGGTTCCCAGCCCAAGCTATCCACACGCATCAGGGCATATCCATCCGAACGGTACAGCTCCGTTAGCAAGTCCACATCGTTTTTCAACGCGTAGGCATTTAAGGGTTGCCCGTTTCGCGTAAAAAGCAATTGGCGTAAACGGTTCGGTTTATATTTGCTTACACCGGTGAATCGAATGCGCTTAACCCGGGTAAATTTTTTAAAGTGAAAACTAACCTCAAGGCTGTCGTGGCTGGTATCAATTCGAGCCGAAACGCTGCAAAATTTTCCGGTCTGCGCCGCAAAATCCAACAAACGTCGGATATCACTCAAACGGATTTCGGCGCGTGCTTTAAGCACCGAAAGAAGGTTGTAAAAAGAAAGCGGCACCACAGGATCATCAAGGCTCGCTTTTTTCAGCACGTAAAGCGATTGTGGTCCCAACGACTTTTTACGGATAATCGCACGCAGTTTTGGCAATTGTGCATCGGTGGCCCGAATGCCAATATCCACCAATTCTTCAAGGTGCGAATAATCGTCGTTTCTTCTGTTTTGCAAACGGGGACGAATCAAAATATCCGCTTTTTTACGTTCTAAGCTTCGTTCCAGCTCACCCATAATGGTCGTTCCCTGATCAACAATTTCCCAGGGAGCGTTTATTTCATTCTTTTTACGCAAAGGCGAGGTAACATCCACGGCAATAACAATATCGCAGCCTTCCTGCTTGGCCACTTCCACCGGTAAATTGGAACGCATGCCGCCATCCACTAACAACATGGAGTCGTAATCAACCGGCACAAATAATAGGGGAATGGCACTGGAAGCATTAATTGCCTCGGCCAAATTCCCTTTTTTGAGTACCACCAATTTCCCGCTCACCAAATCGGTAGCCACGGCCCGAAAAGGAACGCGCAGGTTGTCAAAATTGTTGCGTGCCTGATAGCGGCCCTGCAAAATTAGAGAGGCCAAAGTAATGAATAAACGCTGCCCGGGCGAAATAGCCACGGGAATATACGGATTGCCGTTTTTTAACCGCAAATTAAGCAAATAGCGGTCTTGTTCCCCTTTTTGCCCCACAAAAAGGGCAGTGCGCGGCGGTTTGTCTCGATAAATACTTGACCAATTGATTTTTTGGGCGATGGCCAAAATTTCGTCCGGAGAATATCCCGCGGCATACAACCCACCAATCAAGCTGCCGATACTGGTACCGACAATCAAATCGATCGGAATATGATGCTGTTCCAAAGCCTTAAGCACACCGATATGTACCATGCCGCGAGCGCCGCCGCCACTAAGTACCAAACCGATTTTGGGGCGCTTTTCCAGATAACCGTTTTGCCGCAAAACGACCTTGCCATGTTCAAAACGATACTGTTCGGACAAAACGAATTGACTTCCGCCCGCCGATAATCGGGCGCAAAAAAACAACAAAAATAAAATTTGCCAATACCTGAAAGCGCGTTTAAGCCCGTTCACCCGTTCACCCTTAATTTTGCTTGCGTTTTTGGTAATCTTGTATTAAACGTTTGAAATACGCTTCGATCAAACGCTGATAATCCCGATTGTACCCCTGTTGCAAAGCTTTGCGCAAGGCATCCTGCAATTCTTTAACCGTCATATCATAAGGATTTTTAAGCTTACCCGGATCTTGCGCCAAATAATGCTTAGCCCGAATGGCCTGCCGCTTTTTAGAATATTCGCGTTTGCGAACTGATTTTTGCGCATCCAACATTCGGGAAAGAATTTTTTGTTGCCGTTCGATGGTTTTACGGTTTAGGTTGTTCTTTAACAGGTCCTTAACCACTTTATCCATATCCCGCGCTACTTTTCCCAGTCGTCCCAGCATATTTTCGCGCTGTCCCATCTTTTCGTTCAACTTTTGCAAAGCCTGCTCCAAAGCGGCTTGTTGAGCGGCAATGCGCCGCATTTCCTGTTGTTGCCGTAACGAAAACGATCCGTTATTTCCGGCTTGAAATAAATTCATCGTTTGTTTGTTCAATTGCCCTTGCTTACCGGCCATTTGTGCCAATTGACGCATAAATTGCTCGAATCCCGTTCCGGATTGCGATTGCGCCAGTTGCCGCGCCGATTGCATCATTTGCCCTACCCCCCGGTTCAATGCGGCCATGGCCCGCTTTTGATAACGCATGCCCGAACCTTTCATGCGATTGCTAAGTTGCTGCAAAGCCTGATTCATATTATTGGCCGCATCCTGCATGTTTTGGCTCATTTGCGGCTGAATAAGAAACGTTTTTTGTGAAAGCCGTACCAGTTGCGCAATAAGTTTGTTCAAATTTGCATTTAATGTCCCTTGTTCCCGAATTACCCGATCAAAATTTTGGCTTAATGGCGATGTACGGTTTGTCTTTTTATACACATTTTCCTGTTGTTCCGAAAGTTGCAACAGCCGCTGCAATGCCTGCTGCATTTGGCGAGAAATTTGTTGTTTGTTTTGATTAAGCATTTGCCGATAAGCCTGTTGCAACGATTGCGCTATTTGCGCTAATTGTTGTTGAATGCGTTGCGATTGCCGACCGGCTTGTTGCAGGGTTCCCTGCTGCATTTGTTGCTGCACCTGCGCCATTTGCTTTTCTAACTGCGATTGTTGCATTTGGCTAAGGGTCGAATCCAATTGCCTGGCTGTCTGCGGGTATTTTCCCATAAAAGGATGTTTTTCCATTTCACGGATATCAAATTTTAACCGTTCAAAAAGTTCTTTTTGCTCTTTTTGCATTTGCTGCAAATTTGCCTGTTCGTTTGATGGTAACGAATCGGATCGTTGCAACCGATCGGAAATTTTTTTCTGTTGTTTTAACAAGGATTGTGCTTTTTTTACCAGCTCGTCCATCTTTTGCTCGAACTGCACTTGCTTCAGCAATTCCATGGTACGTTCGATGCGTTTGGCAAACGCCTCCTGATTCAATCGAAAATCTTTTAACGCTTTTTCCACGTCTTGGGGCTTGGCGGATTGCTCGATTTTCTTTTGCAATTTTTGCAGGGCTTTTTGCAATTCCGGTGTAATGACATCTTGCAATAAATTTTGTAATTGCTGGTATTTTTTCAACACCTCTTCGCTAATCAAATCGTTCCGATCCAGTTTTTGCATCACATCTTTCAGCTCTTTACGAATTTGTTCCATCTTTTTTTGCAATGCCTTTTGCCGATTAAGCGCTTCGGTAATTTGGTTCTTTTTATCCCAATCCAATTTTTGTGTTTGCTTTAATTCCCGATCAAGCCGACGCAATGTTTTGTTAAGGTCTTTGGCCTGATCGCTAACGTCTTTCAAATCATTTGTTTTTTCCCGCTGGGTTTCATCGGTCGTTTTAAATAATTCTTCTATGGAAGGGAAACGTATGTAATACAGCGAACTTTTGCCCTTGCCGGGGCCGCTAACAAAATTGTTATCCAAAGCAAGGGCATAATACTTTAAGCGATCGCCGAAAGCAAGGGGCAAGGTATTAAAATCAAAAAGGTAATCCACATTTTGCAACCGTTTTCCCCGTGCTTCCAAGGGAAGTAGGATGGTTTGCCATAACGAATCGCCTTTCATTTTCGGCTTTAGAATTTGATAACGCAACTTTATTGCGCTAATGCCAAAATCGTCCCGCGCTTCGATACGCAACGGCAGTTGGGCATCCAAAGGTAATTCGATATCGGCCCCAGGCTTAACAATTTCTACCAACGGCGAATAATCCTTTAACAATGACAATTGGTAAACAATTGGATTGCGATTCTTATACCCGCTGGTATCCGTTAATTCGAAATAATAACTGCCTTCCTTTTTTAAAAAAAATCCACCATTGGCCAATTGATTTCGCACGGTTAAATTCAGCGTATCGCCATAAGAAAAAATCGCCCGTGCCAAGCGTAACGGTTTATTGGCCATCAGACGCAGGTGCACAAAAGTACCTTTTAAGGCCGATATGTCGCCGATATTTCGTTCCAGCTTTTGCGGAGGCAGTTTTGTGTACTCGGGGGCTCTCAACGTAACATCCAGGGTGCGAACAACGGGCAGCGTAACCACCTTTACCCGAAACGGATTACTACGGATATATTTTTCCAGCTCTTCAGCGGTTAAAGGTTTACCCGCCACTTGGTACGTAAACGGTTGTTGAATATTTTTCAGGTTTAAGCGGTAAATATGATCCTGTAAAGTTAACTCCCTTTTTTGCGCTACTGTTTTTCCCCCGAGTACATGCAAGATCACATAACATTCTCTTAATGGCGGCCCGATGTAACCAACCCGAATGCCAACGGCATCGCCTTTAACAATCGTAGTATCGCCGGGCATAACGGCAAAACGAAAATCGGGTGTTTGCAAATACAAAGCGGAAGGATTGGCCATCCGCAATGTGGATCTCCAAATTTGTGCCGGGCGAAAGGCCACAATAAGCAGCGAGGCAAAAACCATCAATACCAGCCAGGGCCATTCCGGCAACATATCTTTTAACCGGATTCTTTGTAAAAAATTTATTGAGGCGTATTTTTGCACAATGCGTTCGATGGCGGCCCTTTTTAACGCTTCGGACTCTTGCGTTTCATGCAAATTTTTTATCAGTTGGTAGGCGTTGACAAAATCATCTTCCACATCAGGGAAAAGGCGGGTAATGCGACGCGCCGCTGCGGTCAAATCGCTTTTGGGGGTTAGCAGCCAATAACGGCGCAAAGGCTTTATAAGCAAGCGAACTGTCAAATAAATAAGTAACATAAAATTAAAGACCCAGAGCCCCCAACGTGTAATTTCCGAAAAATAAAACACGCTATCGGCCAGAGTAAGGCTAACCCACAAAACGAGTACTGCCGTAACAAAACGTATAAGCGAGGTTAAAGCCCTATACTTTACATATTTTTTTTCGAAGTCGAAAATATGTTGAATGAAGGTTTGCATTTTTGCCAATGAATTGCTTTCTTTTTTAAGGGACTTTGGGTTAAACCGTATTTAGTTCTTTTAAACTGCCCCGTGCCGCATTGCCTATTTTTTTACGCCCTTTTTCACTCCAACGTATTTTCTGTTTTTAATTTAACACAGCGTACAAAAAAATGTTCACGGCCATGCGCAAAGCCTGTTCGCGAATTTCGGGTGGATCGCCGTGAATTTCCGCATCTTCACAGCCATCGCTTATATCGGTATTAAAACTGTAAAAACAAACCAACCGACCTTGGTAAATAAGGCCCAACCCGTGCGGCGGCCCGCCGTAATGTTCGTGCACTTTGGGCAAGCCGTGATCGAACCGGTAATATATGTGATAAATGGGATGCGAAAACGGGAGCTCGACAAACTTTAGTTCGGGAAAAACTTTTTTCATTTCCCTGCGAAAAGAGGGATCCATACCGAAGTCGTCATCCGCATACAGGAATCCACCCGAGGTCAAATAGCGCCGCAAAATTTTAACTTCCTGCGGCGAAAAACGAATGTTTCCATGCCCCGAAATGTAAGCGATCGGATATTTGAAAAATTCGGGGTCCGTAATCCGATGGGCTACTTCGCGTTCCCCCACATCGATATCGAAAAGCTGGCGAACGCGATGCAAAATATTGCGCCAAGTGGTTTTGTTGCCGTACCAATCGCCTCCGCCCGAATAATGAATCCGTTCCGGAACCATAGGTTGAGCCAAAACGATTTGAGCGGCAAATATTAAAAATATTATTTTTTTTAACATAAAAAAATCCCGAAATGTATGTGACACTTCGGGATTAAAATAACAGAAAAATAGATATTTAACAAGATTATATTAGATGATTGACAATCATAACAGCTAAAGTAACCGAACCGACCATTTTAATACTCAAACCACCCAGTCGTCCTAAAAAGGCGCCGTATCCGGCCTTTAAACCGTGGGCAATATTCGGGTTGCGTAAAATCTCCACCACAAAGGCACCTAAAAAAACTCCTAACAACGAACCGAGAATAGCCCCGAACAAAGGAGTGAAAAACGCGCCAGAAAAGGCGCCCAAAATACCGCCGATAATGGCACCGGCAATTCCCCATTTGGACGTACCGTATCGTTTGGCTGAAATAGAAATCAAAATAAACTCCAGCAATTCAAACAATAGCATAACGGCTAACAGGGTTAAAACAAAAGGGAACGAAAACCGATGAAAACCGGTTGTCAGGGCATAAAAAAAACTACCGAAAACAATAAGTATATTTCCCGGGGCTCCGAAAAAATTGGAAATAGCCGAAGCCGAGACAAATGTGATTAGAAAAATTTCAAACACGGCATGCATGCATATCAATCCTTGATTAATTTGAACTCATAGCAAACTGAAAACGACGCGATTTGGTATTCAAATTCAATTTGGCCAAAATCGAACGCACCTTAAACCATCCCACCTTTGTGTATCCGTACTTCGGGGTATTTAACTCCTTTTTAATCCGATACGATCCATAGCTGGGATTTTCTTTAATAATCATTTTAATTTTGTCTTCCAGACTCAAATTTGCGGGATTAATTTCCTGATTCGGGGTGGCTGTTTCTTCGCTTTTACCGCTTGTTTCGGAGGTGGCCGCCGTAGATGGCATTCCGCTTGCCGGAGCGGAAGGCGCAGGCGCCTGCTCTTTTTTAGGAGGCACTTTGGGGCGAACGCTCGCACCGGAAGATTCGGCCATTTCAAACTTGTTAATGGCCTCGTCTACAGAATCGTAAACATCAAGGATGTGATGAAATTCCAACAATTCAAAAATTTCGTACACATCCGGTACCATTCTTACAAGCTTTAAATCACCACCGTTTTCGCGAATGGACTTTATCTCGCTAATAAAAATGCCCCACCCGGCGCTGCTAATGTAATCAACGTTACCAAGATCTACGATTATATTAAAGCGACCCTGTTTTAGCAATGAATCCAAAGCACGTTCCAATTCCGATGCAGTGGTCGTGTCAATATAACCGCCTACCTTAATAATCGAAATATGATTTCGACTTCCGGCAATTTCCGTTGATACTTGAATACCCTCCATTGAGTCCTCCTATAAGGAAATAGGCATTGTTGCTCACGAACGCGGTTCGATGAACGCATCGTCCGATATGATTTTTTTCTTCTTTAACTGCTCCCTAATTTTATCCAGTTGACTTATACCGGAACCCTGAGCAGTCTGGAAAGACTTCGCCAGTTGAAAATGTTTAAATCCAACCGCATTAATCGCTTCTAATAATTCATCATAAGTTTTAAATATATCGTTATTTTCGAGATATTTCAACACATCTTTACAACCTTCAACAATTATTTTGGGTTCCAATTCCTGAATTTTTAGCTTAAAGAATGAAAAAAGGTTGTGCATTTCGGTAAAAAACTGGCGCATCCCTATTAAATCGTCTTCTTTTAATCTCGGATGAGTTGTAATTATTTTTAGCAGAATGTTTATCTTTTTTACCGTTGTCGGATAATCATCACTGGCATTTGCGGCATGCAGTAAGTTTCTTATTTGCCTTAAATCATCCTCTACCAATTCCAGAAACGCTTCGTTTTTTTGCGGATTAAAATCGCGCGAGAGCTTTTCTTTTAATTCTTCCGGAGAGTAAGAAAGTCCCAAAATAGTACGCGGTTTGGTTTCGTCCGTTTGAGCGGCTGCGGGCTGTGCTTTACCTGCGGGCTTTTCCGGTAATTTTTGTGCCTTGCCCTTGGTCTGAACCGGCGGCTTTTCTTCGGATTCGGACTTTTCTTGTTTTGCCTTGGTGGCTTTTACTTCTTGTTTAATGGGTTGCGCCTTAGGCTGATACGTTTTGCCTTCTTTGGTAATAATTTTGCCTTTGTCTTCTTGTTCGTTTTCCGGGGTAAACATACGTACGGTACGCTTGGTGTCTTCTTTTTGGGAAGGTGCGGGGGATACGATCGAAGCGGCGTTTTTACCGCGTCGTTTCTCAATTTCTTTTTCGGAAGATTCAAAATTTAAAATCACCTGTCCGTCCAGCGTTAGCAAAGGCGTACCCGGTTGTTTTAACGGGCGCGTACTGCCTTTTTTCACCCATTGCCGACGCCGTTCTTCGGTATTAAGACGCATCTTAATCAGTTCTTCGTAAATACGATCCGGATCCACCCGAATATTGCCATATTCGTCTTTGCGCAGTTCGTAGGCGATCATTCGCGGCCCGTATTCGGGATGTTTGCGAATGACATCGTAAATTTTGGTTTTAACTTCGATACTCAAATGCTTCTTTTCGATAGGATCCATGTCCGTTAAAAATTCTTTGAATCCGGACATGCCTTTACGTTCGATAATTTGCTTGTATTTGTAATAATGGTGGGGCGATACTTTTAGCTGTTCCAGTGCGTCTTTTACTTTTACTCCCGATTCGATTAAACGCTGCAATTCCTGTTGCGTACGAATAATTACATCGCTGGGCATCATCTTTTCGCGAATGGCTACCACGGTAATATCGTCGTTTTGCGGGGCGCCTCCGGTAAATTGTTTTAGCTCGGCATTAATCGTTTTGATGAATTCTCCGACGCTTAAATGGGCGTTACGGCGTATGGAATCAAGAAACCGTTCTTCACGGTACAATTCGCGTTTGTGATTCATGGCTTCGGTAACGCCATCGGTGTACAAAACCAAAATATCATCTTCGCGCAGGCGAATGGATTCGGTTTTAATCGTGCGATCGAACAAACTCATATCCGGCAGCTGAATACCTACCGGGAATCCGGGCGGATTTAAATAATAGGTTTGTTTAGTTGAATTTCGGTACAAAATCATGGGATTGTGTCCGGCGCTGGCAAAATGGATTTCACGGTTGCGGGAATCGAGCACCACGTAAAACATAGTTACAAACATACCTCGCTTCATGTCGTCCGCCACGAACTGGTTCACCTTGGAAAGTACTTCGGCCGGATTTTTATTCCCACGCGATTCCAGACGCAGTGCAGTACGGATCATGGTCATAATCATGGAACCTGGCACACCTTTGCCGGAAACATCGGCCACACAAATGCCGATGGAATCGTCATCTACTTCCACAAAATCGAACAAATCGCCACCCACTTCTTTGGCCGCCTCGTAATAGGAGGCGATATCGTACCCTTCCACTTTGGGAAAATCGCTGGGCAACAACATCTGTTGAATTTCCTGAGCTACCTGTAATTCTTTTTGTAGCTTTTGTTGCTCCATAAGGGTCACTTGAGCTTCTCTGAATTTGTGGGTCATTTCGTTAAAGGCCTGGGCAATTTCGCCGATTTCATCCGAGGCATCGATATCGATTTCATCCTGATCTACCTTGCCGTGCACCACTTGGCGCACCCAATCGGCCAAACTGTGAAAAGGTTGCAGAATGCGATGGATAAGAAAGAACAGCGGGATGTATCCCAGAATCAGAATCAACAAAAAGTAAATAATCAAATGCAGCTTACGCTGATCGACCAGATGCCGGATGGTATTGGCATCCACCCAAATGTGCACCTCGCCCAATTTGGGTCCGCTGGCCATAATCACATCGGTGGAAAGATCGATTACGTTTAAGCTGTCGTTTACGGTGTAATAACGAATTACGGAATTTTGTAAGGTATCGGCTTTTGAATTTTTCGCCTTGAAATCAAGACGATTAAAGGGATAGGTAACTTCCGGCCTGCTCCAGGCCAGAATGTTGTTTCGGCGGTCGGTAATAAACACTTCTTTAATATATTGAGCGTGGTTGGCGCGCACTTTGTACGCTTTTTCAAACAATAAGGCGGTATTTTCGTTCAGCAAATCATCCACAATATTTCCGGCTAACGATTCTCCTGCGGCAGCGGAAACGCCGAAGACCATATCTTTAATCGATCGCTCGCTTTGCATGTAAACGGGAGCAAAAATGAGAATAACCAACACGGTAAAAATTAAACTGGCAAAAATGGAATATTTGGTTTTCAGGTTAAGGGCATTCCATTTTTGCAGCAAAAGTGGTTCGTGCGACCCTTCGCGATATTTTGTCAGCCGCAATTCGTTCCCGCGTTCGGTAACCGCGTATTGCATGTCGTCCATCAGCTTGCGCATCATCAAAATGCCCAACCCGCCTTTTTTGCCGATGTTGATGTACTTTTCCAGATCGGGGGTGTTGGCTTGACGCGGATCGTAGCTTGAACCTTGGTCGATAATAATAATGGTTAAACTCAAGCGTCGAATAATGGCTTTTAAGGTGATTTCACCGTTTTTTATATCGCGATAGCCGTGGCGAATAATGTTGGTACACGCTTCGTCCACTACCAATTTGAAGGAATTGATAATTTTATCGTCGAATTTGTAGCGTTTGCCGATTCGTTCGATAAATTCGCGTACCTGAATCAGGTAGCTCATTTGAGCGGGAATGGTTATTTCTTCTTTTCGGACGTTTTTAAACATTTAGCTTTTCCGTATTTATTTACTTTTTCTCAAGCGTTCTCGGGCGTTTTCGATGGCCGTAAGAACTTTTTTATTGTAGGGATGGTCTTTCAGGATTTCCTGCCAAATGTCAATCGCTTCCTGATATTGTCCCTTAACGAATTTGTCCACCCCCTGCAAAAATTTACGTTCCGTAGCCGGATCCATTTTTTCGTTGGTACTCTTGCTTTCGATTTTGGCTTTTTCGTAATACTGACGCACCAACTGGTTGTTGGAATTGATTTTGAGCGCCTGTTCAAACACCTTTAGCGCCCGATCGTATTCTCCGACTTCAAAAAAGCCCAAACCGCGTTGAATGGTTTCCTGTAATTTAATACGCTGGGCCAAAGTGTCAATTTCTTTTTGTAACTGGGCATTGTCACCGCCCAACAAACGCGCTTCACCAACCAGACGTAATGCTTCCGAATAATTACCTTGCTGGAATTTTTTCCTGATTTGCACAACCAAACGATTCAGTTCTTCGTTCAGACGTCGTTTGGTAGTTTTAATGGCATTGAGAATTGTTTCGTCATTCGGGGCCCGTTCCAATGCCAAATTGAATTCCATTAAAGCCTGTGTAAACTGATTCTTATCTAAATATAGTCGACCTTTTTGGAAGTGTTCTTGAATAAATTTTCGATCATTTTCGGCCTGCGCCTTATTTACCGCTTCCTGAACCGCTATGCGGCGTTCTTCGTCCATGCGCTTTTGCAGTAAAACATCGGCGGAATCGAGCATGACTTTGGCACGTTGATTAAATGCATCCTGTTCCAGCACCTGTTCATACTCCACAACAGCATCCAAATATTGCCCTTTGGTAAAAAAACTGTCGCCTTTAGCCAAATGCAATTTAATCATCTTCTGGCGATCGGCTTCGCGGATGGCGGCAATGAGCTTGGCCTCGCGTTCCTTGCGTTTGGTTTCGGCCAACTTGTACAAATCATCGCGGGTTGGGCCGAAATTCAAAGAAACCGAAAAACGATGCACGGAAGAAAACACATTGCTGTATGGGCTTGATGAAAACGCGTAGTCAATCTGAAAAATTTTGTACGTTAATCCGGCGCCAAATGTCGGCTGACTCCCGTCCATACCTACCCGTAACATGGCCAGATTACGGAAGCGGTATTCCGTACCGAAATGTATCTTTAAATCCCGCTTTTGCGAATAATCCACATCTATGGCCAAGTTTACATGATTGCCCAAACTGCCAAAATAAATTTTACGCAAAAATCCTAAACGCACGGTTAACGGAAATTCATCAATGGCATCTCCCTCTTTAACCTGAGGCGGAAACAAATTGCGCACATCAAGTCCTACGGACCAGTCTTTTAGCAAAATATTGGTAAATACCTCCGGGCGATACATTAAACCCAAATCCATACCCACGCCAATATCGTTTAAGCTGCCTTCTCCGGCCAGGCCGCTCCAGGCACGGCGTACCACCCGTACGGTAGCTCCGGCAGACACATCGTAAGGCAATCGTTTGGCATAGGAGAAAAAACCGTGATATTCCTCCCAGGAAAAAGTACCCAAATCGGTATTAAAATTATCTCTCTGATGAATTCCGCCGATTCCAATGCGCCCCACTCCCACACCAAAAGTACCCAAATTTAACGTGGGAAAGGCATAGCCCAAAAAGTCATAACTGGCGCCTTCGAACAGGGATGTATGAAAAAACGTAGCGCTTTGTTGGTAAACGAACTCCAGACCAGCCGGATTCCAAAAAACCGCCGTAGGGTCATCGGCTACGGCTGTAAAAGCGCGTCCCATGCTAAAAGCCCGGGCACCAAAGCCCAAACTAAGATTGCTTTCGGTGCCGCCCTGTCCGTCTTGCGCAAACGCAAATCCTAAAGGCAAAAGACTGCTGACAATTAAAATCAGAATCGAGCGTTTCATATTATTTTTTCCGTTCATCATGATTACCACACTTGCTTTATTTAATGTAGGCAATTTTGGTTATATAGCGCTGCACGGCGCTACCATCAAGCGGTTTTATTTCGATAACGCCTAAATACACGCCGTTCAGCACGGTTTGACCTTTGTCGTTTTTACCATCCCATTTAACCAGACGATCGTAAAAGCCCCTATGTAATCCGGTTAACTTTCTCGTCCAAACCAGATCGCCGGTTAAGGTAAAAATACGTATATCCACATCCGAATCTTTATCCAGCAAAAAGGCGATGTTAGTATAGGCATACTGCCGGCCGAACGGATTGGGATAATTGCCGAATGCCTCTTTAGGATCGGTGGATACCAGAACAAATGCTTTAGAAGTCAATTGATCGCTATCCGTAAGTTTTTGTCCCAATTCGTCCGCTGTTTCCAGAGGCTTATCCGGGTCGAAGTCGTATACCGTTACCTGACGTAAATTGGCCCGAAAAACACGATTTACCACATTATCCTGAAACTGGGCGACAACAATCAGTTTTTTCTGGCCACCCGCTTCAATATCCGCCACTTTGTCAAAGGTAATGGTTACCGGATTGGCCGTGGTATCGGTAATTTGCAAATTGGCGTACGAAACGCTTGTTTTGGCCAGCCTTCCGCTTTTGGTCAGGGCTTGAAAATCGTCGAAATCCATCACCTGCAACGATTTAAACATGATGGCCAGCGCCTTGGGCGAAAGCAAATTATTTTCGTCCGGTGTTTCGCTGGTGGCGTAAAAAGCCAGTTGTACACCGCTAACATGCAGCGGATCGTCGAATTCTTTGTTAGAAACCGTAAAGCTAAACAATGGTACGTTGGTTTGCCCACGGGTTAAATTCGTATCTTGTGCGGCCAAAGCCTCGGCAATAATGGTAATGGTTTTTTGGCGGACGCGCACCGGTACCGATACAACACCCAAATCCTTATCCACGTCGGCAGCCGTTTGCGTGTTGGCATCCAAAGGCAATCGATCGAATTTGAATGTCAGATTAGTGGTCAAATTTTCGTATGGTGCCTTTAATGTCCAGCTTAGTACCTGCCCCGTATCGGTAAAGGTTTGAGTAAGCGGTGTGTCCATTAGGCGGAACCCCTGCCTTGTAATAACCGTAGTATCCAAGGTAACCGTACCCTCTCCGCTCAATTTGGCATAAGGAAGCGCATTATTTTTCGGTGCGTAAATGGGTTTGATTGAAATTTGCACTTCTTGGCCCTGTGAAATCAAACCGCTACTGGCCACCGTTGTCGGCAATATAACCGGATTGCCAAGAGCCAATTTGGCTTTTTGCTGAATGGTTAAGGTCACATCTTTACTATCTGCTAATTGCTGTCCGCTGTTCTCATCCGTACCCATCAGTTGAATATGAATCACCTCGCTTCCGGAACCGGAATAGGCAACGGGTACCTGAAGATTCCACACGGCCTGATGACTGGCATTTAGCGGTAAATCACCAGGGGCCTTACCCAAATAATCGTTATCTAAGGTAATTTTAACCAGCGGATCGATTATATTATCTGAAAGCTGCGCCTTGATTACCAACGGAAAGGTTTGGCCGGTGGAAAGCGTATCGGTTACGATTTCACTAATTTGCACCTGTGCTTTTTGACTGATAAATATACTTTTATCATACGAAAGATTCTGAATAAAAGCCGGTTGTCCGGTATTGCTATCCAAAGGCAAAGCCGTAATTGCCACCCGTAACGCATTATCTTGCAAATTGGTGCTAAGCGGTTGGGTATCCGATATGGATTTATCAATGGCCTCTATGAGTTGTTGCGGAGAAAGTCGTCTTCCTGGTTTGGCATCGGACTTGTTGATCATTGCATTATCCGCGACCTTTATCCACCAAAAAACCGGCGTATCGACAGTAAATGTTTTGGCCGAATCCTGAGGCAGCGGATTACCGTTCACATCGACAATTTCGAAAAATGCGCCCGCGGAAAGAACGACACGCCCTGTACCCGATGCGGGAGCCGCTCCTGTTTTGTTGGCAACTAAAGCCTGCAACTTAAATAATTGACCGGGCGAAACCGAATCGTCCACCGCACCGGCAGGTTCCACAATGCGCGCGGTTAAAGAAAGAAACGTTTTAGGTACCACCCGAACCATTAGTGTATCGGTCACCGTAACCGGATTCAAACCCGGAATGGATTTGCTGCGTGCAGTGGCTTCGATCAGAATACGATCCCAATTTTTACTGTTTGCCGGAGCACGTACTTGCCACTGCAAATCGGCGGCCTGTGCTTGGATGGTCCGTGTTAAACTGGTATCCAAAGAGGTAAACCCTTCGGGTAAGTTAAGCACTATCTTTTTATCGCCATCCAACAATTCATGAAACACCAGCTTGGCTTTAATTACAATAGGTGTTTGATCGGTAGACACCGTTAAAGTATCCTTATTGTTTTTGGCAAATATTCCGCTCACCAAAATATTTTCCACCTTTTTGATAGCCAGGTTTAACGTATCCGCTGCTGAGGTATCGCTCAGAAAAGCCATGGTTCCTGCGTTTTCATCCAAAGTCGGTCTTTCCGGATCGGCCGAAACCCGAAGGGAACCGGCATAATCATCGCCCGGCGATTTGACCTGCCACTGCGTAGTGGCGCCAACAGCCACTTTGTGATGCAACGAATCGCCATTTAAAAGCGTTAAATGGCTATTCAACGTATCCAGTTTAATCCAAACGCCATCGGTCACCCCGGCCGTGCCCCGGTTTTCCACTTTGGCGGTAACGGTAAAAATTTGATTGGTCGAACGATAAAGCGTATCATTCAATGTGGGCATTTGGTCAAAACGAACACTTAAATCAGCCCGTTTTACAATTACAAAAGCAACGCCCAACGAATCGCGTCTTACGTTGGCCGGAGTACCAGAATTCAAATCGGCCGGACGCTCATTGTCCAAAATTTGCACGGAAACAGAAGCCGATCCGGTAGTGTCCGGAATAATCAAGGTATCCTGATAAACACCTTTGCGGAAATGCTCGATAACATTAACCGTACTATTGGCCTGTCCGTTCTGACGGTTATGCTTAAATACGATGCCGCCGTTAGCCGTTAAGCGTAACGTACCCGTGGTGTCGAATCCGGCTTGGCCCACATTGCCGATAATGGTTTGCAAAGCCACCTGCTGGCCGGTGGAAACCATATAATCTTTGGCACCTTGCGGCGCGGCAATATTATTGGCCAATACAATTTCGGCCGGGGTTTGTACGCGAACGGGCAAAGCTGCCGATCGTAAAACCATCAATTGTCCGCTATTGGCATCGTTTACCAGAACATCCACAAAAATGCTCATGGGATTGCTACTGGCCGTTGACGGTGCCACCACTTGCCATTCAACCGGCGGTACGGTCAAACCGTCGGGTAAATCTTGCGTTGAACTGTCTTTAACGGAAAATCCGCGCGGTAAGATAATTTTTGCTTTTTTGCCGTAGGGCGAAACCGGCCCGACAAAATCGAAAGAGGCTCGTACCGTAAAGGTTTGTCCGGCCGAAACCACACTGTCCGTAGCACCCAATGGTGCCACCGGAATTAGGTGCGTTTGCACAATACCAGAATTTTCCACCCGAACCGGTAACCGACCTTGACGACTTACCACCTGCACGCTTTTTGCGCTATTGGAATCCAAAGGTACGGTTTGCAGATAAACCGACAGGCTGTCAAAGCTTTGTCCCTGGGTAAGTGCGGTAGGCCTTATGTGCCATTCGGCTGCGGGATTAAGATGATCGAACGAACGCAAACTGTCATCAGGCCCATCGGCAAATTGGTAGTTGGCCGGTAAGCGTAAGGCCAAAATGCCGGTACCGTAAGGCGAACTACCCTGTCGCCGCACAACGGCCTGTACCGTAAAGGTTTGGTTAACCGTCACCACCGAATCCAGCGCACCTTCGGGAGCGGTGATATGTAAAGTCGGCCAAATTTGGCTGGGTTGCTGAACCATAATCCGTTCTTGATCGTCTAAAGCCTGGGCCACTGCAACTTCCTGCCCAATGATATCTTTAGCCGTGAGAACTTTGGCTTTAAGCTGCTGAGCATCCAACTGATCGGCCTGCCAATTGTAGTATCCTACCCGCTGCGAATCCGGTGCTGGCGGAATGTTGCTAAAAGTAATCTCTCCGCTTAACGCCGTACCTTCCCGATATAGTTTAATCGAAGCGCTGGCGATGGTATCTTGTCCGGCATTGGAAACAACCACTTTTAACGGTACTTGTTGGCCATAGTTTACATATGGCGCATTGGGGACCAAAGCACCGGCCAAAATTTTCAACGAATCGATACGAATTCGGGCAGGATAAATAACGCGCACGGAATCATCCGTTTCCACGGAATCGGATTGCACATCAATAGCCGGAGTTCGTTGATCGTAAAAAGTGATTAACGGTCGCGGTGCCACCAATCCGGTATCGGCATCGGTATTAATATTAAAGTAAGCTGTAAACTGCAAACTGTCTTCTCCGGCGATAACCGTATCTTCCGCGGTACCATGGGTCCACACCCAATTGCTCGAAACATCCTTGGCATCCTTTAAGCGGATAAAACGATGGTCAATTTGTGTGATATAAACCGGCGATTGCCCGCTATTGTGCAAACGGAACACAATAGGAACATCCGTTTGCCCGCGGCGCACTTGTTGTGCCGGAATATCGATGCGTGAAATATGTATTTCACCCGATTTGAGCACAAGTAAACCGGAGGTAAGAATTGTATCCCGTTCAAAAATCGTTCCTCCGATGGTTTGACCGTAAACATGCAATTTAACGTCATACGCACCGGGAGCCAATGATGCCGGAAGTTGAGTTTCTTTAAAATTAACCGTGGCCGTATCTTTGCCCGGAATGGTGTATTCGGCATATAATTTTATCGGATCCATTGCCGCGTTTAAAATTTGTAAATAGGTTTGATCGGCATTTAAAGTAACCGATGCACTGCCTGTATCGATTAAGGCTACGCTAAAGCGTACCTGTTGTCGAGCCACTACCGAATCGGGAGAGAGAGTATTGGCTTGGTACAAAGCACTGCCGGACGTTTGCACATATAATTTGTCGAAGGTATTGGAAACCTTAACAATACTACCATCGTCCAAGCCAATTTGACCGTAAATTTCCGTGTAATTTTCGGCCGGAAAATTATCCGTAATGTCAAACTGAAATTTTAAAAGATTATTGTCTTCTTTTTTAAGCACAGTTAACGTATCCAGACGCTGAAGATTTAGTACAAATGCATCGCGGTCGTCGGAATTGTTAGGACCTTTGAAAATTAATTTGGTCAAATCTGGAGTAATGGTTTTGGGACCTTCGCTATTGGAAACCTTCATGTAAACAATAATGGAATCCGCCCCTTGAGGCACATGGTCGTTGGTTTGGATTTGAACGGATTTGATTACGATTATGCTGTCGCCAAAGGCAAATTGTCCGGCATAAATATCTTCATTGTACACCGAATCGTTGGTGCTGCCCACTAAGTGTAAAAAGAGTTCGTATTCTCCGGAAGCAATGGGCAGCACCTCTTTGTGAAACAACAAATGGGTCGAATCCGGTTTGCTGACAATTATTTTGCTGCTTTGCGCATCCAATTTAATTTGATGGACTACGGTAGAAGAATTTACATTGCGGATTTGCATTACGGTTTGCGATGTATCCAGTTTAACGGTTGCCTGTCCGTGATTTAAAACCACCGATTCGAACTGAACAGCAGCCGTATCCACGCTCCAGGAGCTGGGCGTGGTACTAATCCATTCCACATCGGCCGCACTTTCCAGCAAAAATGATCCCGGACGGGTCGATTGTGCCGCTGTATTCTGTGCCGAATTCACATCTTCACCGCTGACACTGGCATTTACATGAACCGTTAGGGTATCGAGATTGGTGCTGGGCATTTTAAGCGAATACGCCAGCGTATCACTGGTTTGCCCGCCCAGAATAAACGGTGTTGCTTGGCTGATCAGTACCGGGTTAAAATCCAAATTGGACGGATCGAACTGCAAATCGGTTGCATTGATTTGGACACCCGCTTCGCCGGTGTTGGTATATTTGACATAAAGCCTTCCGTGATCCTGATATTCGCTTAAAGTATCGGGAGCAACCCAAACCGTATCCACGGCTAAGTGTGCCACTTGCTGAACTTGCAAACTTCCTGGCGTATTTACCGTTATGGTTTCGGTAACATTTCCGTCGTTCACATCTTCGCTTTCTACCCGCGCATAAACATCATAATTTCCCGATAAAGCATCGGAGTTTACAGCCACGTCAAAATCGAAGACCAGTGTTTTGCCGTTTTGCAATACAATGGGTAGCGAAGGACTGCTGTGCCGGACAATGGTAAATTGATCGTTGCTGGGATTTCCGTTGCGGCGCATTAATAAAACCACATCATTAATTTGCGCATCGGCGCGATAGGTTCCCTGCTCGTTATTCACATAAACTTTAGCCAACAAGCCTTGTTGACCGGTAGAAGCAACGGCAGGCGTCATTTCAATTTTATCGATTACAACGGACGGCCGTTGCTGTACTTGCCAAGCATCGTTGATGGTGCTGTCTTCTACGGTATAGCTTAAGCCGGTTTGCGCTTCGTGCACGTTTAAGGCAGCCCACAATGTATCGGGTCCGGTATTGGCTGTCTGGTTCACATCCACCGGAACGGTATAGGTTATTTCGACGCCGGGTTGAATGGTGCCTAAAGCCGGTGAAATTGTTCCCTGAGTGTAAGCCGAAGCCGGATTATGACTAAACTTTAACTCCAGCGAATCGATGGTGGCTTCGCGATCTCCGGTATTTTTTACCCGCACTTTCACATTAATTCCGGTCTGACCCAGCGAAACATTTTCCGGATCGGCATTTACGGAAACGATATTGATCAGCGGCTTGCTGCTGATAATTTGCCAAATTAATGATTCGCTACCGTTTGCGACGGATGATTTTTGCGCATATAAATCGGTAAATGCCACTTGCGCGGTAAGGGTATCTTTGCCCGTTGCCGAATTAGCCTTTACGTCGGCTGTAATGGTAATCGTGGTATCGGCATTACCGTTAACCGTAAAATTGTACGCCGGATAATGGAAGGTATACAAACCGATTTTTTGCTGTAGTGTAACATCGGTAATCAGGGCCGGAGCCGTTCCTGAATTATGAATGGTTACATAAACGGGTATGGCGGTATCTCCTTGCTCGACCACGGAGTCGGGCGAAGTAAGGGCGCTGGCTGTCGCCTGAGCAGGCGTAAAAACCGTCCATTCATCGGGCACATTGGCATGGTTATCGGCCAACGTGGAATCGAGCCCGCCGTTAACGTAATTTTGATCGCGTCCGCGCGCCACCGCATCCAAGGTTTTCGTACCCGTAGGATCATCGGCCGGTACCGTAAATCGTAATGTAAACCGTTGACTTCCGTTGCCGCTAACCTGCGCAGGTAAAGAAGGCGTAATTTGTGTTATATCCGGATAACTGCTCAAATAGAGCGTATCAACCAAAAGTGTGGCCTCTCCCCCATTGCGGATCACCACCACGGCCGTAGTATCGGTTCCTTGACTGATATTATCCGCCTGCGCCAAAACGGAATCGATGGTAAGCTGGGCCCCTGTTTGAATGGTTAATTGGCTGGGTATATTGAGTGTATCGGCATAATAAGAACGATTTTCCTGTCCTTTTATTTGCAAACGAATATCGTATTGCCCGGAGGGCCCGCTGGCATCATCCGCTTCGAAAAACAATGTATCGGTCGCTCCGCCTTCGATGTAAGCCGGGCGCACCAGTTTACGATAAAATGAGGGTTGGTTATCAATGTACAATATCGTTTGATTTTTATCGAATTGCAAAACCGCTTGACCGGAATTGGTAACAATAACCCACGGGCGGATGTACTGTCCCGATGAAATTTGTACCGGCTGATACTCATTAGCTGCCAAATTAACGGCAGATACTACCAACCAACTATCGGTGGTATCTGCACCAGCATCTTCTACCGCAACCTGACTAAACGTATCGTGCCCGTAAGCGTTTCCGTTGATGGAAGACGAGCCTACGGCCGAATTGGAATCGACCGTTACATGAAATTGCAATGTATCGCTTTGCCCGACCGCTAAGACTTTGCTAACCGTTCGTTTTGTAGTTGCCGCATCATAACTTCCGTTAGAGAAGGTTAAAATTACGCTGTCCAATTGAACCGAATTATGACCTTCGTTGCGCACCCGCATGGTTACCAGAATACTATCCTGCCCGGTACTTACGGAATCATAATCCGTTGCCACCGATAGGACCCGAATTTGTCCGCGGCCCAGCACATTCCACGAATCGAATTTGCTCGGATCGGAAGCTTGATAGTTCAATCCGCTGTTTTGATCCTGATAGGCAATTTGTACACGCATGGTATCAAGTCCCAAGGGGGCATCGGCAGCGGTTTTAATCAAATAGCGCAACTCCCCGCTCCCGTTCCCCACAATATCGTAGGGAAACGATTGCAAAGGTGTAAACGTATATTCGGAATTGTATTGTAATAACACGCTATCGGAAGCGGTTATTTCGGCTGTGGCCTGCCCTGTGTTCTGCAAACGTACCGTTAGGGTATCGTTTTCATTACCCTGCGTTGTGGTGGTATCGTTCAACAGAACCGAAACGATGGAAAGTCGGGCAATACTCTGAACATGTAGGGAATCGCCGGTAGAGGCAGTGTACAATGTATCTTTAACGGGAGTCGTATTCTCGGTTCCGTAAGCATACAATACACCGGCATAAGGTGAGGCATCAGCGCTTAACGCAACAGTTTGCGCGGCAAAAGAAACGGAGCTGGTACTATTTCCGCTAACGGTTTGATTATCGGTCAAATAAAACGTCTGGCTGCCAAAAACCAAACGGGTGCTGTCTTTATCCAAAATAACATCGTAAGCACCGTTGTTCTGAATTTGAAACGTAAAGGCTACTGACTGATTTTCGGAAACGGTTTTGGGAGTAAAATCGACATACTGCAAATCGGCTTGCTGTGTAATGAGAAAATAATCGGTTTGATCGGCAGCGCCATCCTGTACCTGATCTCCGGAAACCCGCGCTGTTGTAAGGATTTGTCCGTCTACGGTAACGGAATCTTCCGGCGCTGAAGCAGGTATTGATACCGTAAACTCAAAAGTCGCATCCGTACCGGGCTGAATACTATCCGGACCGGCCGTGCGTTGTTGTGTAAAATTGTAATTGGGGGTAAAGGTCAAATAAACCGAATCGACCAGAACCGTATAATTACCGGAATTGCGTACTTTTAAACGGATATTTTGTTTGTCGGTACCGTGTTGCACTTCTTTGGGAGAGGGAACTGTAACCGACAAAATGCGCACCGGCTGAACACTTAATTCACCGTCGTCGGTATAGGTGGTACCACGCATGTTTTGGTAAACTCCGCTTCCGGTAAATGTAATAGCTGGGGTATAATTACCGCCATTAATACTTCCGGGAATGGGTGTCGCCTGAAATTTGAGATGGTTAACACCTGGCAAGAGCGTTGCCGGAGAATCCAAAACAGCGGAAAAAGCTTGATCGGCAAACGTAAAATCGGTCTCTGCCAAATTTAAAGGGACAGACTCTTTTCCGGCATTGGTTACATTTAGTTCGAAACTTATCGTATCGTTAACATCAACAATTTTGGGGCTCAAACTTGCGTTTTGGTAGCGAATGGCATAAAGGGTAAACACGGTGGTATCCACATCGCTTATATACGCCTGCACCTTGGAGCTATCCGCATTATCGGGACTGGTGTAGGTAGTGGCGGCCAAACCGTGCGCATCGGTGTTTACTTCGTACGCCGAAAGATAAGCATCTGCATTCAAGGGCAAAAAGGTAACTTTTTGATTGCTCACCACATTGCCGTACTGATCGGTAACTTTGGCTCGAATCAGTTGCGAATTACCGGCAACGCCGCTTCGTCCGTTTCCGGAATCGGCCAGCACCACCGCCGGTTGATCCGGAATTAACTTGGCTAAAACATTAAGGGAAGCCACTCCCGCACTGCTAACAGAAAGCGTATCTTTATCCACATGGGAACGTAATGTCCATTGTGTAGCAGCCAGGCCGTCGGAGTTGGTAGTAGAAGCGGCATTGCTAACGGAACCATCGGAGGTAGGTGCCCAGGTAATGGTTACGCCGTTAACACCGTTACCATAAGCATCTTCCGCTTTTATCCGTACGGAATCGCCGTAAACCGTAGCAACCGTATCTTGCATATTATTTTGAGAAATCAGGGTTAAGTGATCAACCGCGCCGGGATTTGCCGTAACGCTAAAGAACACCGTTCCGCTGTTTATCAAATTATCGTTGTAACCGGTAATGGTGTACGTTCCGGATTTACTGCCCGGAGTAAAATAAACCGTAGCTCTTCCGGTTTGATCCGTGGTTTCCGAAGCATCCGGCGAAAAGCTAAAGTCGCCACCGCCTTCCGGAAAATTAAGTACGGCGAATGTAATAGGCACATCGCTTACCGGATTGCCCAAACTATCGGTTACTTCCAGAACAAACGGCTGGCTTAACTGGGTTTTTACCGTTCCCGTACGGGCGCTATCATTGCTGGCATCGTCCCAACGGGCCAAAGAGTTTGCCTGTGATTCCAGTACATTGGCCGTAAATTTCAAGGAATCCGGAATATCCGGTACAATAGCATAGGCCGAATCTTTGCCGATGGTATCGCGCAGTTTCCATTTGCTGCGCGAAATTCCGAGATTATCGGTAATATCGGTTGTCGGTGTTAAATTGGCTGTCGGGTCCTGAGCTTCCCAATTTACCGTAACACCAGGTACCACATTGTCAAAAGCATCCAGCACTTTAATGGCCAGCGAATCGCTTATTTTCGATCCGGCGCTGCCCGTAAAATTATTGGAACTAACATACACCATGGTGTCTGCCGCACCGGGTGAATTTTTAATAATACCCGAAGCATCGGTTAGGGTACTACCATTAAAATATTTGGAAATCGAAAACTTACCGCTATTAGCCCGCGTAAAATAAAAGGTATTTGACGAAAGAGAATCGGCGCTGGCAAAATAGCCGATGGAATCTCCGCTTGCCGACCATTTTACGGCCACGTCCTGCAAATAATTTCCGTAAGTATCGTATCCTGCTGCATATAGGGTCCAAACATCTCCGGCCGTGGCCGCGGAATCGTTCAGGGCCACCCCGTTTCCTCCTGCAGCCGTACGAATTTCGATACGGGCCAGGGTTGCATTTTGTACATCAATTGTTCCGGTGGCGTCGTTTGTCCAGCCATTTGCGTTGCTCGTTTCCACCGTTCCGCTACCTGCCGAAGTGGGGGATAAGGTCACCACATAGGTATTGGTATTATCGGCACTCAATCCGCTCAAAGTGCCGGTTACCGCCCAATCGACATCAACATTACCGGCGAAATTATTTTTACTGTCGTATCCGGCAGCGTACAAAGTAAGTGTTTGGCCGGCCGTCATGGTAACATCGCCCACTTCCTGTCCGCCACCGTTGGCTTCGTTGCGAATAAGAACATAATTCACCGCACCGGCCGTCACACGAATGCTACCGGTTTGATCGCCAATTTGTGTATTACTTGCCGCCTGAGCCGAAATAGAGCCGCTGCCGGTAAGATCTGGTGTAAATGTTACCGAAGTGGCAGGGTTGGCCGGAGCAAGACTGCCGGACAGAGTATTCAAGGTCCAATTCGCCGAGGTAAGACCGATATAATTGCCGTCCGCATCATAGCCTACGGCGTAAACGGTTAAATTTTCGTCTGCAGTTAAGGAAGTATCGCTCAGGGTTGTGCCACCGGCAATATTTTGTGTTTGAATACGCAATTCAGCCAGCGATCCGACGCTTACCGTAATGGTGCCTGTCTGATCGGCACCGGCACCTCCGGAAGGCGTAGCTATAATTTGACCGCTGCCTCCGGCCTCGGTAGGATTAAACGTAAATTTGCTGCCCGTGGCACTAACGGATTCCAAAGTTCCGTTAGAACTCCAAGTAACATCCGTATCGGCAATATAATTACCGTAAGCATCATACCCGGCGGCATAAAATGTGTAGGCATCGTCGGTTGTTAAACTTAAATCGCCTACTTCGGAACCGGCGTTATTGGCTTCGGAACGAATAAGCACGTAACTCAAAGCCCCTGCATTTACTGTAATCAAGCCGCTTTCGCCGTTAATATCGGTATTGGCATCGTTGGCAACACGTACGGCAAAACTGCCACTTACCGTATCGCTAACGCTAAAACTGACGGTACTATCACCGTTAAAAGAAAGGTTGGCGGAAGGACTTACCGTGGCCGTACTACTGCCCGGAGTATTTACGGTTACATTATCCGAATTTTGTACGGCATTTTCATATTGATCTCGTGCGGTTATGGTGTAATTAATGCTGCCTCCGGCCGTAATGGTTTGATCGGTTGACGGATTAAACGTGTAATGGGTTACCGCATCGGTCTGTAGCGGCAATACATATTGGGTTGTTACCGAACCGGAAACCACATCGATGCTATCCGAACCATAACTTGTCGAAGTACTGGCTGTGTAAGTTGTCTGTGCTACTCCGTCTGCATCGGTAGTAACGCTAATGGAAGACAACCCGTTGGAAAAAGTACCTGAACCGCGAGCCCGCGTAAACGTTACGCTTTGTCCGGACAAATCGTTGCCATAGACATCTTCCAAACGCACCTGAAGCAAGCGATCGGTTCCGACGGTAATCGCTGTTTCCGAGCTGAGTTTCACAAAGTGGTCGGCAGCAGCGGCCTGCACGGTAACCAAACCGCTCTCGCCGTTAACATTGCTATTGTTATCATTAACCGCCTGAACGGTAAAACTACCGGCGGTATTATCGCTAACACTAAAATTTAACGTACTATCATTGGCAAAGGCCATACTTGTTCCAGGAGAGACATTTGCCGTATTGCTGCCGGGCGTGCTTATGGTTACATTATCGGAATTAATCACCCCATTACCGTATTGATCCTTGGCGGTAATGGTGTAATTTAAACTGCCACCGGCGGTAAGTGTTTGATCCGCAGAGGGCGAGAAGGCATAATACGACACATTTCCGGCCACCACATCTACGCTGTACCCTCCGTCGGTACTTTGGGCCAGCGGCGACTGATCCAGCCGGGCGTCAAACGAACTGGCATACGCATTATTGGCGGAAAGAGTTGTCGGCATGCTTTGCCCGAAAACAATCCGTACCGAATCGGGAACATCGAAATCAGACGTTTGTACGATGAGCGAATCTTTGGCCGAATCGTAATACCAAACCGCATACCCCGGATCTGTTGGTGGGGTTTGGCTGTTTTGAATATAGGCGGAAGCACCGTTAAGATACACAGCCGTTACCGAGGGAACCGTACTGAACGGAATTTTAACGGCAAAACGATCCAGTTTTCCCAGCCCCTTGGCTCCGGCAAGATCGATATCGTAAAAGCGATAGGTAAACGTAACATACGATCCAGCCACGGCAGAAACAGGGCTAATGCTTGCTGTAGCTCCCGAACTTAATTGCCGGTTGTGAAACAGAATGGCCATGTTGGATGTTAAAGGGCCCAAACCGGTACCGTTGCCATAATAATATGCCAATCCGTCGCTTGCATCGGCCCCAATACCCACAGTGGCTTCTCCGCCACCATTTTTATCGCTATCCACGATTTTATATTGAAATTTGATTAGATTATTGCGCTCATAAATCACCGCTTCAAAAACCAAAGTGGAGGTAACCCCCAAGGCCCCAGCGGTAATAGATTCCCACTGTACTACGATTTTGCGATTGGGGGCCGAACCGACCACAGCATAATAAATACCGTCGTCGTAACGTGAATCGCCGGCCAAATCGTCCCAATAAGGGGCCACAATCGAATCGGGTGCATTAACCGAAGGTAGTGTATCGTTAACCGGGTAGGAATTTCCGTTGGGATTTTTGAAACTTAACCACCCGTTTGGCGAAATAAACAAACTGTCGTGCGCCACTCCGTAAAACCAAACTTTAAACGGAAGTGCTTTGCCAACGGGTGCTTCGTCGTTGTAGGCTGCTCCGAATACTTCGTTGGCCGAAGATTTGATATCGATCCAATTATAACCAATAGTAACCGTTCCCTTACTGTCTGTCCACATATAACCGAAATTATCGCTGCCTCCCTGGTCGGCCAAAGCAGCGGTAACGTTCAAAGCGAGTAATACGATCGTTCCGAGTATATACTTCTTCATAATTCTTTTACCTTAAAATTTATTGCGGATTTTGGGGTAAAGGCATCGTTAATCGATTTAAAATTTCGGCTTTGCCGCCCGGGCCGTTCAAAGGCTGCAGGGCAACCGTTAACTCTTTTTTTACCGGTTGCAATTCATTGACGTGCAGGAGCAAATTTAAGTTGGCGCCTGCGGTCAACGCCTGCGGCGCAAAACGCAATTCCAAAAGCGAATCGGCAAAAAACCAATGCACGGCATTAGGCATTTGAGGCATGGTACGTGCATTTTTAAGCCAAAAGTCCTTTCCGTTTACCGTTATTCTTTGGGGGAATATCCGCTCTTTTTGAGAAAGGCGCAGAGCAAATCCCCGGGATATTTGAGAGGTAGCTTTAAATTGCAGGTGCAATTTAAAGCTGTGGGCCGCGTTTTTTTCGGCCGAGACATTAATTTTTACGGGAACAGACTGTGCAAATACGAAAAGCGGAAATAAAAAGCTTAAAAGAAGCAAACGGTGTTTAAACAAGTTAGGCATAAGCCTCTCCTTTTTTATTAAGGACGTTTTTTAAGCAGACAAACCATAAAAATCAATTAGTTAAATCAATATCGGATAGAACATGAGAAATTTCGGTGATGCAAGGCACAGTTAGAGAAAAATCGTAAATCTGATCCGGTTTAATGGTACATGGGCTGGGCGGCGGAACCTTTAAGCACATCTAAAAATGCTTTGACGACTTCAGGATCAAATTGCTGACCGGCTTGCTGCTCCATTACGTTTATGGCAACCTGTTTGGAAAGCGCTTTTCGATAGGGCCTATCCGAGGTCATGGCATCGTACGCATTGCAGGCAGCCAAAATTCGCGTTTGAATGGGAATTTCATCACCGGCTAATTTGTCGGGGAATCCCCGACCATTAAAATACTCATGATGATGCAACGCCATATCGACCAACGTGCTGCTAAAACCGGCCGCTTTCAGAATTTTACCTCCCTCCACCGCATGGGTCAATATGCGCTCTTTAACGCGCAAATCTTTATCGGTATTGCTTAAAGAGCCGTCGTACAATAAGTATTTATCGCGCACAGCCGTTTTACCGATATCATGCAAAATGCTGCCCATGCCCATTTGCTGCACCTCGTTTTTAGAAAATCCCAGTCGACGCGCGGTCATGGTAACGTAATTGGTTGTACGTAACAAATGGCCGCGCGTAAACATATATTTTGCCTCCAGCGCATAAAGCATGGCACGAACCGTACGTGAAAACTGATCGCGATAATCATCCGCTTTTTGCACCTGATCCAATACAAAAGCGCTTTGATTGGCCACAATGGCAATCAAATTAAAATCTTCTTTTGTAAAGGCGCGGCCCGAAATTTTAGCCCCAAAAGCTACCATTCCGATTAAACGGGTTTGCACAAAAACAGGACAAATCACATCATCCGAAAAATGATTTAAAAAACTTAATTCGTCGCTAAATAAATTATCGCGCGGTATTTCTTTGATGTAAACAGGCTCCCGAACCGAACGCAGCAATGAGATAAAATTTCCGTCCAAATACATGCGCATGTCTTCCGGGTGCATGGAGCGTAGCCCTTTTTCGACAATAATGCTCCAATAATTTTGATCTTTGCGTTCGCGGGCCATGACAAAGGCGTGGTTATTGCCCATTTGACCCACGGCGGTTAGCAAAAACGAGCGCAAAACATCTTTTGAATCTTTTCCGATGTTCATTTGTTCGCTTAAGGTCAAAATGTTTTGAATTTCGATTTCACGCCTTTTAATATTTTTACTTAAATTTTCACTACCCTGCTGCAAAACGGCCAAGCGTTGTTTTAAATCGCCATTTTCCTTATGGGCCTGCCATATTTTGCTTTTTAGCTTTTTATTTTCCGCTTCCATGGCTCCAATGGATTTTCGGGCCGCATACATTATTCCCAACACCAACGGGAATAAAATCAATTGGGCCGATATCTGCGCAATAAAAGAGGTAAAAACACCGCTCAATGCAAAAACAGCCGAAGTAATAATTAAAAGTGCCAGGGCAAGCATTATTAATTGTTTTACATGTTTTACGGAACACAGCCAAACAGAAGTGATTAACACAAATGCGGGAATAGCAATAAAAAAGGCCGATCCCGCGGACAAAGGGAATTCCAAAAAATAGGCTACGGCCAAATCGAACCCTAACAAAGCGAAAGCCAAAGGTTCGTTAAAGGTTTTTCCTTTAACTATAAAAACCCAAAGCAACAAACCGCCGGCCTGCAACGCAATGCCGGTAAGCACAAAAGGCAGCAAAGGTAAAAAGGGTGGTGCGGGCCAAAAGGCCAACAACCCCAAACCGGCCAAAATGACGGCTGTTTTTGTGCTAATAAAAATTTGCTCTCGTTTTTTTTGTAAATAGCCGGTATTCAGATACATCATTTTAAAATTGCTCTTAGTAAAATCAAAAATTCCTTTCCGTCATTTTCGACCAATTTTTTATTTTTTAATGCTTTTTCGTATGACGGATTTATTTCCAGGGCACGATCAAATTCATTAAGCGCCTGTAAAAACAAATTTCGGCACTGAATCAAATGTACAATCCCCAAACTATTCCATAGATCGGCATAATCGGGCTTAATTTCAATGGCTTCTTTTAATTCCTGCTCATATTGCCGAATTTCTTTATCGGTCAAACGTACCCCGTCGTACATAAACTTCAAATAGAAGCTGGTACTAATTAAACCGGTGGTATCCATGGGAAAAAGCCGGTCGCGCTGATTGTGTAAAATTTGTACCACCTGCTGAAAATCTTTGCGTTCCAGCAATTGCTCTATTTCTTTTTCCGTTTTGTCACTAAAGCCTTTGTTTTGGGTTCTAACTTTTTGCAACAATTGTTTTGCTCGTTGCGCACGAATGGATGGCGGCGGCAAAAAGGAACTGTTACGGTTGTCGACGATGCTTTGTAAATAGGCAATGGCCGCATTATATTGAGCTTCGCCGTACGAAGGGTTAATGCGCAAAGCTTCCTGAAAATAATTTAACGACTTGGAAAAATTTTTTTTATTCAAAAAGGCCAGGCCCAATTTGTTGTAAACATCGGCGTAGGAATATCCCGATTTTACGACCCGTTCTAACAATTCGACAGCGGCATCGTTACGGTTTAGCTTAATATAAGTAGAAGCCAGCAAAATCATAGCCCGATTTGATGTTGGCTCTATGCTTAACACTTTTTTAAACGTTTTAATGGCATCGGGAATTAAATTGTGCTTTAAAAACAGCAGGCCCAATTTAATAAGAGACGAAGTACTGGGTGCCTGGTTAATACGTTGGGCAACTTTAAACAAAAATTTCAGTTCGTCCACAGTGGAGGTATGGACGTCTTTGACAAAAGCATGGACATGATCTTCCGAGGCCTGAGATTCAGATTTCTTTCTGCGTTCGTATTTTAATTCGCGGGTTGTGATAAGGCGGCCCTTTTCGAAAACTTCGCAGCGTACCACGCCTTTAGATTTGTTGGTAGCGGTTTGGATATGGAAGGTGCGATTGCCGACAACCACATTGTCGTTGTAACCAATGTCCGACATGTTAAGCCCTCAAAAAAGATCAACAAAGCATGTACATTTTTTATTGACTAAATCTTATAATACAACGAATTCCGCAAAAAGGCAATAAGTTGTTAAATTTTAAAAGTTAAAATCCAAATCAGTTAACAAATCTTCGCCACCTTCTTCTTTCTTTTCTTCCTTTTTCAGAAAGCGGTTAAGGACCAGTTCGAAGTCAATTTCTTTTTCGGGGTAAATATATTTTTCAATGTCAAAATGAAGTTCGCGATCGGAATGGATTTTTTCGTCAACGGCAAAAGGTTCCAAAGCCTTTTTTACCCGTTCGATAACCGAGAACATAGCCTCTTCCTTTATGCCGGGTGCAACCAAGGCAAAAGTTACAGGTTCTATTAAAGCCAAAAAATCCTGCGTGCGAATTACCGGCTGCAATTTTTTACTTGCTTTGCGTTCGAGGGATTGAATTTCGTTGCGCTCCAATTTCTGCAATAGCACATCAGCCTCTGCAGGACGGATGATGAACAATCCTAAACTGCTTTTTTGTCTTTTGGCCCGACTCTTTTCTTCTTCCATACGTTTTTCGAAATATTTGCCGTTAGGCAAACCTGTGTTGTCATCAATAAAAGATTCTTCCGAAACTTTTTGGTACAGAAACTGATTTTTAAAGGCCAACGTAATGGTATTCATTAACACCCTAAAAATTCGGCGGTCTATTGAATCGTAGGCACCGCCGAACAATTTTTCACCGCAGCCCAATATACCTATCAGTTGACCGTCAATAATCAAAGGAGCCACCATTTGCGCCTTTGTTTCCTGGAAAAAGGGTAAAATTTCCACTTTGTCGCTTTTAAATTGGATATCTTCATAAAACAGGATATCGCCGCCTTCGCGAAAATACACCACCAAGGGATGATTTTTATCCAGCGAAAAATTCTGCTGTACAATACCAAACCCCTTGGAATAGAATTCGGAATAGGTGTCGGATTGTTCATTCAGCAACAGGGCAAAGGTACTGTCGGCTCCCAGTTGGCCCACAATAATCAACAAAGCGGTATTGATTAAATTTTCCCGATCCACCATACCAAATAATTCATTACTCACCTGAAAAAGCTGATCGATTTCGTGCAGACGACGTTTTAAATTTTTTTCCGCATCGCTCAGCCGATCGTTTACTTCAACAATTTGCTTTTTTAACAAATCGATTTGTTCTTTAAGGGTAGCGTTTTCTTCGCCCATGGTAAGCAAACGAGCCAAAGCGGAAAAATGGCTGAATATGATCTCAAAAAACGATTTGATAAACGCATCGGCTCGTTTATAAAGGAACAGATAATCGTAATTATGATGCAGTTTAAAAGCCATACCGCCTTGAGCCTCCACCGACAGTGGCGAGCCAAAGTATTTGGACAAATTGCTAATTTTGAGAACCGGTTCGTGATCTAAAAAGATCTCAAGCTTATTGGTATTTTTCATTTTTATATTTGTGGAATTCAACAAATCCATCCACACATCACCCGTACCACGCTCATGGCTTAAAACCATAATATCGTCTTTTAGCGGAAAGGCCAGCTCAACCAGTAAAGGCAAAACGGTTTTATGCAGTTCTTTACTGCTTTGCTGGCTGTAACAGGTTTTTTGAATTTGGCTTAGTACCGCATGGGTTTTCAAAAAAAGCTTATTAATAACTTTATGCTTCACCACCGGAAAATTGCGCCATATTGCACTTGCCATGCCATGCTCCAATATTGATTAAAACAATTGAATTAATTTATTAAATGTTTTAATATCGATTCCCAAAATTTTAGCCGCTTTGCTTTTATTGCCTTCCACAAGCCCTAAAATATGCCGGGCGTAACTTTTTTTTATCTCGTCCAAAGATTGAAATTCTTCACCCATTTTCACCATTTTTGCTGTAAAATCATTAAAGAACCGAGCAGGTAACATTTCTATAGTAATGTATTCCGGTTGGAGGTACATAAGCGTTTCTACCAAATTTTGTAATTCACGCACATTCCCGGGCCAGTTATAATTGCGCAATACTTCATAAATAGAATGCTGAATTTGCGGCTTGGGGATTTTACGTTTTTTAACATATAAATCCACATAAAAATTAAACAACAGGGGAATATCATCCCTGCGTTCTTTTAATGGGGGAATACGGATTTCAAATGAATTTAACCGGTAGAACAGATCCATTCGAAACCGCTTTTGCGACATTTCCACAAACAGATCCTTGTTGGTGGCGGCCAAAATGCGCGCCGCAACGGTTTCCAGTTGGGTGCCTCCGATGGGATAATACTGTCCTTCATCCAAAACCTTAAGCAACTTAGCTTGCAAATGAACGGGCATTTCGCCGATTTCGTCCAAAAGAATGGTGCCTTTACCCGCGGCTTTAAATTTACCGCTGGCGTCTTTTACGGCTCCGGTAAATGCCCCCTTTTTGTAACCGAACAATTCGGCTTCCAAAAGCTGATCCGGTATGGCAGCACAATTAATGTGCACAAAAGGTTCGTTGCGGCGGAAAGAACGATTGTGAATTAACTTGGCCAAAATGGTTTTACCGCTTCCCGTATCTCCGGTTATTAAAACCGTGGCATCCGTATCGGCAATTAAATCTACTTTTTTCAAAATTTCTTTTATGGTATGATGCTGACCGATAAAACGCACATCATCGGCCATATCCGTTAAACGCTGCTCTTTTAACTGATCTTCCGCTTTGGTAAGCACGATAGCCAAATGCCGAGGCAACCGGTCGTTAAAAGCAATAACGGGAATTCCGGTTTGTAGAGTAAAGGCCAAACGATCGTATTCGTCTTTGTCCGATACGCCTACTAAGGCATGAAAAGCCCGGCAAAATTTTAACCGGGCTGTATTGGCGGTTTTTCCCTCTTCTGGAAGCAAATCCAAATCAAAAAGAGCAATTTGGCCTTCGGAACTTTCCAGATGCTCCTCAAATGCGTTAAAACTATCCACCACTTTCGGCCGAAAACCAACGGTTTTAACTGCACTGACTACCGCCCTTTGCCGGGCAGGCGAAGGCTCAAAAATAAGTAATGCGCTCATGCATCAAGTTTCATTTATTTTAATATAGATATGCTTTTCTAACTGTTTAATCCATTTTTCATATTCGTTTTGCATTTTGTAATTCAAAGCATATCTCTGAATTTCTTCCCAATCATCCTTAAGGGTCAATTTATGCGCAGGAGTGTAAGCATTCAAACGGACAATATGATAACCATATTCGGTTTTAAACGGCTGGCTCACATCGCCTGGCTTCATTTTGGAGAGCACGACTCTGAATTGAGGAATTTGTAATTTGTCCAATTCGAACACTCCCAAATGTCCGTGATCTTTTTTTACATTTTGATCGTCGGAATATTTTAAAGCAAGACTATCAAAACTGGCACCGGCCAAAATCTCTTTGCGAATTTCTTCCAATTTTTTAATCACACGCTGTTCGTCGGCTTTGGTGGGCTGCACCCGAATTAAAATATGCCGTGTGTGAATGCGTTCGCCGCGCCGCTCTAATAGCTGAATAATATGAAACCCGAATTGGGTTTGTACAATTCCCGAAATCTCGCCGTCTTTCAAATTAAAGGCAACATTCTCGAATTCGGGCACCAAATCGCCGCGTTTGGTCCAGCCCAAATCGCCGCCACGTTTGGCCGAAGCGGGATCGTCGGAATATTCTTTGGCCAACTTGGCAAAATCGGCACCTGCCTTTAATTTTTTCAAAATCATTTCAGCCTTTTGGTAGGCCTTCATTTGCGCCTCTTCCGAGGGTTTTACCTGCATTAAAATATGGCTGATATCCACCGTGGCCGGGCGAACGGGCAAACTATCTTTGAACATTTTGTAAAATTCTTCCACTTCACGGCGCGATACTTTAATATCCCGAAATTTTTTCGCCCGCACCTGTTCTACCAAAAGCTGCTCTTTAATCATTTTGCGCGTATCTCTGCGAATTTGATTCATGGGCATGCCGAATATTTTTTCCAGTTTATCCTGCGATCCCACTTGCTGAATCATATATTTAATGCGTTCTTGTACCCGCTGATCGAGCATTTGGTCATCAACGGTAATCGTATCGGCTTCGGCTTTGGCCAGCAGCACTTTTTGCTCGATTAATCCTTCCAACATTTTTTTACGTAATTTATTGTATTCTTCCGAACCTGGTTGCACATCCAGCCTATTTTGCACGATGTAATTTTGCACAAACTGATCCAACTCGGATTTTAAAATGATCTGATCGCCAACGATGGCGGCTATCGCTTCTACCAACTGCTGGGCATTAACCGCTTGAAAGCCTAAAATTAAAAATGCGACGAGCCAAAATATTTTTTTCATAAACCACAACCTTAACTTTATTGAATTTTACTTAAATACGTTTGAATTTGCACATTCCGTTTTGCTTGTTGAATAAGCCGTTTCATATCTTTATCGCGATGTAATTTTTTTAAACGCAATTCGATATCGGCCCGCACCAAATCCAAGCTGCGAATCGTACCCGCTTTTTGCCGATCCAGCAATTGAAAAAAATGATATCCGTTTTTCGTTTTTATCGGTCGGGTTATGGTACCTGTTTTCATGCGTTTTAAAATACGGACAAAGCGTTCGGGAAATTCGCTAAGCGGTACATAGCCCAAATCGCCGTTTGGCTGATTCACGGTCGATTTTTCGTTAAAATAATACTTTTTGATAATCGACATCAAATCGTCGCTGTTGCGGATTTCCTTAAAAATAGCCGGATCGCTTTGCGCCATAAACAAATGCACGACATGAACTTCGTCTTCGCTTCGTTTGAATTCATCTCGATGTTGATTGTAATAATCTTCCACTTCTTTATCCGAAACCGTGTATTTCTTTTTTAACTTTCTGTCCAAATAGCGCTGAATGATTAATGATTTCCTGTACTCATTCACCAAAAATTTATCGTAATCTGTAAGCTCTGTTCCCGCTTCCATGGCCGCCTGATACACCGCCTCGTTTTCGACCCAGCGCGAAATAATATTCTTTTTAAGCGAAAGTGCCAAATCGTCGGACAAACCGGCCGGCACACTGGCTTTAACCTGTGAAAGACGCAAATAGTGATCATTTACCTGCGCCACCATATCTTCCGGCATTTTTTCGCTTTTCTTACAGCCAAAAAGGCTTGCCGCCAACAGAACGGCAAGCCCAAGATAACAAATTAAAGGACGGATAATCCGTTTCATTGTAAGGTTTCCACTAATTTTTCATTTACTTTTACGCCATACATTTTGCGTAAATCTTTTTGCCATTCTTCGCGACGTTTTTTGAGCATTTCGTTGCGCAAACGAGATTTAGCCTGAGCAAAAGCCTCTTCGTAACTACGAATGGTTTCAGGATGCAGTTTACCGGTTTTCAGCACCACATATCCGCCGCGATATTTCACCGGTCCGGCAATTTTATTCGGCCCTACTTCAAACGCCTTGCGCGAAACCGCACCGCGCCTATTTTTGGATTTGAACCCGACATATCCTTTGCGTTTCTGGTAATATTTGTCTTCCGAGTATTTCTGGGCCAGTTTACCAAAATCGTATCCGCGTTTGGCCAAACGCAAAACCTTATCCGCCTTTTTCTTGTCCTTAACGTAAATTTCCCAAATTTCGATTTCCGCCGGTTTGACAAATTCCTTTTGATGTTCTTCATAATATTGTTTGACCTGATCGTCGGTGGGCCGCACTTTTTGTTTAACTTCGTGCTCCAAGGCCATCGTAGCCAGTTTTTGGATTTGGAAATCCTTTAAACCGGTTTTAATGGCAAATTCATTCATTAGCCCCATCTTTTTGGCCTCTTGCTGGATGAGCTTGCCAATTAAAATTTGATCGACAATGCGTTGCATATTGTTTGCATTAGTAATACGACGCTGCAAAGCAGGAAAACGCCGTCCGCCGTAAATAAGGAACAAATCGCCAACCGTTAAATGTCCGCCTTTCCATTCGGCTAAAACGATATTTTTTTCTTCGCTGCTGTAATGTTTGGGATTGTTTAACCCGTTCTTTTGCTTTTCTTTGGCCAGCGCTACCACTTTTTGAATATTCGCATCGTCAATTTTGGCCTCATATTTTTTCTTTAGCATTTTCTTTTGCTCTTCCCAAAGCATACGACCGGTGTCTTGCTTGGCAAAATACAAATTCCGTTTGATATCTTCTTTTTGCTGCTCGTAATTGGCTTCGTTAAAAAACGGATTCGGGCGGCGATCGACCAATTTGATAATATGAAAACCGTACATGGTTTCCACCGGATCGGAAATTTCGCCTTTTTTCAATTTAAACGCCGCTTCCTGAAACGGCCCGACCATGCGTCCCCAAGTAAACCAGCCCAAATCGCCTTTATTGGCTTTGGCCGAGGGATCATCTGAATATTTTTCGGCCAAATAAGCAAAGCTCACTTTGCCTTCGCGCGCTTTCTTGGCAATTTTTTCGGCCAGTTTTAAGGCTTCTTCCTTAGTCCGTTTAGCGCGGCTGTTTCGCGCCCCTTTGTATTGAATAAGAATATGCTGAGCTTTAATTTCTTCCTTTTGTTTTTCAAAATTATCGCGCAGCTCTTTCTCGGGAATCATTTTGTCTACAATAACGCGTTCGAAATATTTGTTGCCCACCAAACGCGCTTTGTAGTTTTCCAGATCGCTGCGATACACCATCATGGTATCCAGCTTTAAATCCAGAGCGGCATTGGCTTGCAAATATTTATTGATCATATAGTTGAGAATACCTTTGCGTTGAGATGAATCGATCTCGGCTAAGGGTTTACCAGGAAACCGTCGCTGCAAGGTAAATTTGAAATCGTCTTTGGTTATGGATAGTTTGCCTACCTTGGCTACGGTATTCTCCGATAGTTTTTGGCAGCCAAATGCCAGTAAAACGATTAATAAAAGCACTATTGCCGAAGTCCATCGCTTCATGAGAGCCTCCTTAAAAATCATCAAATTAAATATGCGGTTTATCCAATTTTATCGTTAAAATCGAAGTTTTAACCTTTACCTTGTGTTCGGCCAACCGGTTTCACCTAATACGAATGCGGCGTTATTTCGCAAAATTATCCTTTTTACGAACAACTTAATTTAACGGTTATAGACAATGTTATGCAATAAATTTCTGGCGAACACCATTCGTTCCTTTTTATCCGCACCTTTTATTTGAAACTCGACGGCCAAATTTTTTTGATTCAAAAAATGCACGGGCGCCATTTTTTGGTTCATCATGGCCGGAATAAGCTCGGAGAAAAAGCATTCTTCCTTTTCCGCATGGCTTCCGAAAAACAGTTTTATTTTTTGCGTATTAACAACCACCCGATCGGCAAACAAACGTCCGGCCAAAATTTTAATGTCAATGGCCAGCAAAAACAATTCCAACTCTGGTGGAAAAGCACCGAACCGATCTTTCAATTCTTCTTTCAGTTGCTCGGTTTGTTCAATACTTGTAAAATTAACCAAACGATGGTAAATGGAAATTCGTTCCAATTCATAAGGAATATAAGCAGACGGAATCAATAAATCGAAATCCACGTCCAGTTTAGGGTCGGTAGGCCGCGATACATGCGCTTCTTCCTTTTGTTCACCTATATTGGTAATGCCCCGACGCATTTCCTGAACGGCTTCGTCCAGAATTTTGGTGTACATCTCAAAGCCCACGCTTTGCACAAAACCGCTTTGTTCCTTTCCCAACAAATTACCGGCGCCGCGCAATTCCAGATCGCGCAGGGCCACTTTGTAGCCACTGCCCAAATCGGTAAAGTCCATGATGGCCCGCAGGCGTTTTTGGGCCAGAGAGCTCAGTTTGTGCATGGGTGGCACAATTAAATAGGCATAAGCCTGTTCACTGGAACGCCCCACCCGCCCACGCAATTGATAAAGTTGCGCCAACCCGAAACGATCGGCACGGTTGATAATCATGGTATTTACATTGGGAATATCCAGCCCGTTTTCGATAATCATGGTGGCCAGCAACACATCGTATTTACCGTGCATAAAATCCAGCATTACCTGTTCCAACTGGCGTTCTTTTAGCTGCCCGTGCCCCACGGCAATTTTGGCTTCCGGGACAATTTCCGTCAAAGCCTCTTTGACACCTTCAATTGTTTCCACCCGATTGTGCACAAAATAAACCTGCCCACCCCGTTCCATTTCGCGCAAAATGATATTCCGTATTTTGCGTTCGTTCCAATGCATAATTTCGGTGTGTACCGGCAAACGATTGCTGGGCGGCGTATCGATATTCGAAAGATCACGGGCCCCCATCAGGGCAATGTGCAACGTACGCGGAATGGGCGTGGCCGTCATGGAAAGCACATCCACTGAAACCCGCAGTTTTTTTAATTCCTCTTTTTGCCGGACCCCAAACCGCTGTTCCTCATCCACAATGAGCAATCCCAAATCCTTAAAACGAATATCGTTGGAAAGCAAACGATGGGTTCCGATTATCAAATCGATTTTGCCTTCAGCTAGTTCGGCAATAATCTTTTTTTGCTGGGCCGAAGTGCGAAAACGGGTAAGCATTTCTACCGTTACGGGAAAATCCCTAAACCGCTGACGAAAGGTTTCGTAATGCTGAAAGGCCAAAATGGTGGTAGGCACCAGCAAAGCTACCTGCTTACCGTCCAAAATGGCTTTAAAAGCCGCACGCAATGCCACTTCCGTTTTACCGAAGCCCACATCGCCGCATAACAGGCGATCCATGGGCTGATCGCTTTCCATATCCTGTTTTACTTCCCTGATGGATTTTAATTGATCCGGGGTTTCTTCGTAAGGGAAGGAGGCTTCCAGTTCCTTAAGCAAATAGTTGTCCGGCGAAAACCGATACCCGCCCTGGGCCTTTCGCGCAGCATAAATACGAATAAGTTCTCCGGCAATTTTCTGAATGGATTCCTTGGTTTTTTGTTTTGTACGATCCCATTCCGAAGTTCCTAACTTGGTGAGTCTTGGTGGCGGACCGGATTCGGAGCTGTATTTCTGCACGCGGTTCAAACGATCGACCGTAACGTAAAGATGATCGCCGTCGCGGTAACCAATTTTGATGCATTCTTTTTTCACGCTACCGTAATTTAACGTTTCCATGCCCAGATACTGGCCGATGCCGTAATCCACGTGCACCACGTAATCGTACAGATTCAAACCGCTTAACTGACGCAAATAGGCCCCGCTTTTAAAACGCCTGTAGCCTTTTTTGCGCTTAAAACGCCTGAATATTTCGTGATCCGTTAAAATTTCCAAAGGAATATCCGGCAATACAAATCCGCCGTGCAAAGTACCCAGCATCAATCGCCCGCGAAATTCCAATCCTTCTTCTTCGAAAATATCGAACAGGCGTTCCTTTTGCTCTTCGTTGTTAACTTGGATGACAATAGCCTGATCTTCGTCGTGCACGTGTTTTTTCTTCAAATATTGCAAAAAAAGTTTAAGCCGCCCGTGAAATTGCGGATGGGGTTGCGCACGAAACAACACATGTTTTACGGAAGTATCGCATACCAGATCGGATTTTAATACCTGATGCGTTTTAACAAATGCTTCGAATTGTTTCGGCGAAAGATACACTTTATCTTTGGCAGGCAGCATAGTAAAATCATCGTCGTCTTCTTCCGCTATTTCGGCTTGATAGTTCCTGGCTTTTACGGCCACCGATTCAATATGGGCACGTGCCATGTTCAGATCTTCAAAAAACAACAACGTACCCGAAGGAATAATCCCATCGATAAAAACCCGTTGCTCGGCCTGCTCCAAGTTGGGCAGCAACACTACTTCGTCGGTTTGTTTTAGTGAGCGCTGAGAGATAACATCAAAAAAACGCAGCGATTCGATTTGGTCACCGAAAAATTCCAGCCGTACGGGATCGTCGTAATTCCAGACATACACATCCACAATACCGCCGCGTACGCTAAATTCACCCACGTTCTCCACAATTTCTACCCGCGTGAGCCCCATTTTTACCAATTGAGGGATCAATTTTTCGAAGCTAAAAGACATCCCTTTTTTTAGGTACAGTTGGCTATCAACAAAATCCTCGGCCCGTGGCCAAGTTTCCAGCAATCCCTGCGGTGTGGTAATGGCCAGCCAACTATCGCGCTCCAGCATTTTTTGCATTGATTCGATGCGTAAACGTAAAACACTGGGGTTGGCTTCCGAACGATCAAACGGTTCGAATTCTAAAGGCGGTAAAAATGCAAGGTCATCGGTTCCGTGAATCAGGTCAAAATCATCGCGAAATTTTTCGGCCGAATCGAGATCGGCGGCCACATAAAGCAGGGGGCGTTTACTATTTTGCAGCAAATATTGCAGAACAAAGGCACGCAATGAACCCGTAAGACCGGTAATTTGCAAATTATTTTTTTGGTCGGTTAATTTTTTTAATTGTCGAAGTTCGCTAAGACGCGCAATTTTATCTTTAATACGTTGCATCGTTTATTTCTTATTCCAGCTCAGAAAATTTTAAACCCATAAATTCTGGCTCCCGATCGTGCAATAAAAACCGCAGCGGAAGCATTTTAACCCGTTGCACTTATTTGCCAAATGTAAACTGAGCAACGGGCCATCCGGCATAATTAATTACTAATTTTTGCCTTAATTTGATCCAATTCCCTGCGGTAACGCCCGTTGGGGAAACGCCGGATCATTTGTTCATAATATTTATTAAAAACATCGTTTCGTCCCAAATAATGAAACGAGGCCGCTGTTAAAAAACCCAAAGTTTCCGTATCGTAAAACTTAGAATTATTTTTGGTAATGGCTTCGCATAAGTTGATGGTTTTCAAATATTCCTTTCGGGCAAACGCCACAAAAGCCAATCCGAATAAAGCAGACGAACGGAGATCTTCGTCTGGCGCGTTTTCCAGCATCTCCTCGAAAATATTCTCTGCCTCTTGCAAATCGCCCTGATAATAACGGATAAAACCGGTCATGTACAAAACGGAGAGATAATAATCTTTGTTGTTCTG
>Ga0256914_1000347_pt1 | contig 45197 bp, 30 predicted proteins | sample HulkmetaG_FD_191571 | JGI IMG/M metagenome (GOLD analysis project Ga0256914, IMG submission 191571) | Hydrothermal chimney microbial communities from Main Endeavour vent field at the Juan de Fuca Ridge, Pacific Ocean - Hulk | ecosystem: Environmental > Aquatic > Marine > Hydrothermal vents ...
AGCTGGAAGCCTCAGAGTCTGAGCTGAAAGCTGCCGAAAGTAAGGCCAAAGAAGCCCAAGCCACAGCCGATGCTGCGCAGATGGAAAAGAAGAGCCTGGAAGCAGAGCTTGAAAAAGCCAAAGCAGCAGCCAATGTGGAACAGGCTCCCGCCCCCGAAAAAGGTGGCTCCAGCACCATGGCCATGATTTTGGCCGCGCTGGTCGGCCTGGTTGTGGGCGGCGGCGTTGCCTTTGCCCTGAAGAAATCCAAGTAAGACCGAATAATTCCTGAACTGGCTCGCGCAGGCGTTCGCACCGCTGGCCCGGGTCGGTTCATTGTTGTATCCTTGCAGGTGTCCAGGTGTCATCGATGTCTGGACACCTGTGCCATCCTTGCCCGCTGTAACAATAGACCGTTTTTATGCGACAGGTGCATGCTTGTGCGCATCATGCCCGCAGATGGCGACAGTTAGCCTTTTGTCTCTGGGCTACGGTCAAGCGTCGCAAAATCACGCCCTCATTTTTCAATTTCCTTATCACCGTAACTGCCCAGGCCTCTGCCTGTTTTTTGCTACAACAGTTCCTTATCACCCTCTCTTATTCTTATGAACTCAACAAATCTCGCAAAGAAAACAACCCATTGGTGGCGCTGGCTGATTGCTGCGGGCGCAGCCCTGATTGTTGCCGTTGGTGTCTGGTTTGCGCTAATGCACTTGCCAGCTTTTGGCAAATCGGACACACAGCCCAATGCCTCAACTTCGGCTAAACCCACTGTGCAACCCGCTCCCACGCCCCAAGGCGCTGACTTACCCATGGATGATTTCACCAAGTTGGCGCTGGACAAGGCCAAGCAGGGCGATATCGATGGCTCGCTGGAAGCCTTCTCGGTGGCCATTGCCGCCAATCCCGAAGGTGCGTCCATCCCACATTATTATCGGGGATTGGTTTATATCGAAGATGGGAAAATCAACGAAGCTGTGGAGGACTTTAGCAAGGCAATCGAAGAGGATGGGCATTTTCCGCAGGCCTACGCGGCTCGCGGCACAGCTTATCTCATGCTGACCCGGCCTGCCAAAGCAGCCGAAGATTTCAACAAAGCCCTGCAACTGGACCCCAAAAATCCAACAACCTATGTGAATCGGGCCCGGGCCCTGATGGGATTGAAAATGTACAGCGAAGCGGAGGATGATTTGAATACCGCCATCGAGTTGAGTCCCGGACTGACTGCGGCCTACTTCAATCGTGGCGTGCTGCGCATGATGCAGGAAGACAAAGAGGGTGCTCTGGAAGATTTCAATAAGTGCATCAGCATCAATCCCAATGCACCTGCCCCCTACTTCAATCGGGCGGTGGCTTACATCGAATTGGATGACAAAAAGGCGGCAGCCACCGACTTGGCTATCTATCTCACCCTTTCAAAGGATGAAGAGGGCAAACACCAGGCCCGCTCCCTACTGGATTCTCTTACCGGCACACAGGGCGAAAACGTGCCTCCCCCCACATCCACACCCGCAAACTAAGCAGACTCCCCAAATATCTTAAGTAGCTGCACATTTGAAACTTGAGAAAAGCGCTGGGCATTCAGACGAACATGGACGAAGATTGACGAAGATAGACGATGGTTCGCTTCGTCCACCTTCGTCTGATGAGTTGTAATCCTCTACAAGACTCATTTTAAATTCATTAAAAAATAATCCACGCGCTTAAACAGGTCTGTTCAGCATTGGTTACGAAACAGCGTACGCCAAATGGATAGTGTTTTGCCCCTGTTTGGACATTTTGCATAGCGCTATTTTTAGGTATCATTAAGATAATGGTTTGGTGCGTCCACTGCTCGTTTCGGGCGCAGTTCAAGTTTATATTTTTTTCTTCTCAGCAATAAGGAGTGACATATGACAGGCGCTCCCTCTGCAGGACTTTCTGCAGAACCAAAAGCAACTTATTTCAACACCAGCTACACGCTTAAATCCTGGCTGTTTACCACCGACCACAAACGAATTGCCCTTTTGTATTTGTTGGTGGCTTCAGGTTTTGCTGCACTGGGCGGAGCCGCAGCCTTGCTTTTACGATACGAGCTTGTTACGCCGCAACAGGAGCTCTTGCAAGACCTCTACGCCCGGCTTTTTACGGTACATGGCGGGGCCATGGTTTTTCTCTTCATCTTGCCCGCCATGCTGGGGGTCTTGGCTAACTTTTTGCTGCCACTGATGCTGGGGGCAGAAAATATGGCGCATCCCCGCCTGAACCTGCTTTCCTTTTATCTTTATGCCGTGGGCAGCAGTGTTGCAGTGGCCGAAATCACCTATGGCGGCTCCGATGCCGGATGGAACTTCTTCGCACCTTACAGCACACAATTCACCGATGCCCGCATCTTGCCCGGCCTGACCCTGCTGCTTTTGGTGAGCGTTGGCATGGCTCTGATGGCCTACAACATTTTTGCCACCGTTCAAAAGCGTCGCATCAGGGGCATGCGACTCGAAAAACTGCCCATGACTGTTTGGGGGTTCTATGTGGCCAGCAAAGCGATGCTGGTGGGAGCGCTATTCATGTTGGTGTGGATTATTCTTACTGCGACTTTCCGCGAAATGTCGTTGGGCTATGTCAGCTATAATCTGGATGTGACACAACAATTGTTGGTACACAGTTTTTGGATTTACGCTCACACCACCATCTACATGCTCATGCTGCCCGCCATTGGCATTGTTGCCGACATTGTAGCCACGTTCGCTCGCCGGCCACTGTTCGGGCGCACCGGCGTGAGGCACTCCATGATGGGCTTGGCAGTACTCACATCTCTCAGTTGGGGTATTCATCTCTTTACCGGCGCACAATGGTCTTTGCTGAATCTGTTCTTCTCGCTGCTGGCTTATCTTGGTGCGGTGCCTCTGGCTGTGATTATTCTGAGCCTGTTCAATACCTTGCGACAAGGTAAAACCTCGGGCAATGCTGCCATGGTTTTTGCGTATGGCGTTTTGATGTCGTTGGCACTTTACTGGGCCAGCAGTCTGGCGCTTTATTCGCCGCTGACCGCCCAGGCGCTGCTGAATACGCAGTTTGAATCAGCAAACTTTCATTTTTTGATGTTGGGCGTGGTAACCATGGCCTTTTTGGCTGCGATTCATTTTTGGTGGCCCAAAGCCACGGGCAAACAGTATTCCGAATTTTGGGCCAAAATCAGCGCCTGGAGCATGATTTTTGGCATTTTGGGCCTGCTGCTGCCCGGTTTGCTGCTGGGATTACAGGGAATGCGCACCCGTGTGGTGGCTTATCCCGCTGGCTGGCAGATGCTCAACCAACTGGCCAGTACCAGCAGCCTGCTCATCGCTTTGGGATTTGCCTTGCCCGGGCTCTACTTCCTTTTCGCCATCCTTGGCGGCAAGGATAGTGACAACAATCCCTGGGAAACCGAAGGGTTGGAGTGGCGCACCACTTCGCCGCCACCCCCGCAAAATTTCAGTTCTGAGATGTTGAAATAATCGCCCTGTCTCCTGGCAACTTACGAGGAAACTATGTCACAAATTTTTCATCCATCTATTAATCTGATAGCCAAAGTACTGGTGCTGGTGACCCTTTTGGGCGTTATTCTGGCCGGGGCTATCCTTTATCTGTTTGTGCGTTCCCCATACATGCGGGTGGATCATGTGGCCCGGGCCCAACCGGTGCTCTTCAGTCACGACCATCATGTAGGTGATTTGGGGCTGGATTGCCGCTTTTGCCATGTGAATGTAGAACGCAGCGGTTTTGCCGGTGTTCCCTCCACCGATATTTGCATGGGCTGCCATTCGCAAGTCTGGGCCGATAGCAGCGCCATTGCGCCCGTCAAAGAGAGTGCCGACACCCACACCCCCATCGCCTGGAATCGGGTGAACAGCCTGCCCGATTACGTCTACTTCGATCATAGCATTCATGTGAACAAAGGAGTAGGCTGCGAAGAATGCCACGGGCGCATCGACACCATGGGCCTGACACGCCGCCAGGAAAATCTCTCCATGGAATGGTGTCTGAATTGCCATCGCAACCGGGCTGAAGTCTTGCGCCCCAAGGATGAAATTTTCTCCATGGGCTATCAGCCCCCCAAAGACAAAGCTGCACGCCAAGCTTTGCAGGCTGAATTGGTCGAAACCTATCACATCGACATGAATCCCGAACATTTCAACCTGGCAGATTGTTCTATTTGCCATCGTTAATCCTGCCTTTATCATCAGCCGCTTTTTATGGCTACTCACCTAATCGAGAAGGTGACTATGGACAAAGATCGACTTAACATTGCCGACCTGCGGAAGCGTCTGGCCGGAAAATCTGGCAAGACTTATTGGCGAAGCTTTAACGAAATCGCCGAAACTGAAAGCTTTAAGGAATTTCTGCATCAGGAGTTTCCCGCGGGCGCAGCATTCATGGAAGATGGCGTTAGTCGCCGGACATTCCTGAAAGTGATGGGAGCCTCGATGGCATTGGCCGGGCTGACCGCCTGCACTGCCACCAATCCCGAAAAAATCGTGCCCTACGCAGATGCGCCCGAGGAAGTCGTTCCCGGAACGCCACTCTTCTTTGCCTCGGCCTTCCCGCTGGGAGGCTATGGCCTGGGCATTCTGGTCGAAAGCCACGAGGGCCGTCCCACCAAAATCGAGGGCAACCCCGATCATCCGGCCAGCCTGGGAGCCACCGATGTTTTCGCCCAGGCCGCCATCCTCAACCTTTACGATCCCGACCGCTCGCGGCAGCCCAAACAAAAGGGCATGGTCAAAACAATGACCGATTTCAGCAAAGCCCTGAGTCAGGAACAAAAAAGCTGGGGGCAAGGGGATGGGGTGCATTTGCTCACCCAAACCATTACTTCGCCCACCCTGGCCAGTCAGATTCGAGCCTTTTTAGAAAAATATCCGGCTGCGCAATGGCATGTCTACGAGCCCGCTGGCCGCGAAAATGTGAATCTGGGAGCAGAACTGGCCTTTGGCGAGATGGTCGAGACCCAATACCACTTCGATAAAGCCAAAACAGTGCTTTCGCTGGATGCCGATTTCCTTTCCACCGGCCTTGGCAACGTGCGCTACGCCAAAGATTTTATGCGCCGTCGCCGTGTGGCCGACAAGCCAGAACATGAGATGACCATGAACCGGCTGTATGTGGTCGAGGCAGCCCTGAGCAACACCGGCATCATGGCTGACCATCGTTTGCCGCTGCGGGCCACCGAAATCGAAACCTTTGTCCGGGCCCTGGCCCGCACACTGGGGCTTGACGTGCAAGGGGGCCAGGCTGCCGACTACAGCAACTGGATGCGTGTGTTAGTAGAGGATTTGCAAGCCAGCGCCGGTGAAAGCATCGTTATTGCCGGTGAGCATCAACCGCCCGCAGTCCACGCCCTGGTACATGCCATCAACCAAGCCCTGGGCAACGTAGGCAACACCCTCACCTACACCGAACCGATTGATGCCAACCCCATCAACCAGACCGAATCCTTGCAAGCCCTGACCGAGGCCATGCGCTCCGGCGACGCCAAAGCGGTGATTATGCTGGGGGGCAATCCAGCCTACACCACCCCCGCTGACCTTGGCTTTGCCCAAGCGCTGCAAAAAACACCCTTCAGCCTCTATCTGGGAGCATCCATCGATGAAACCGCAAGCCTCGCCCAGTGGCACATCCCCCGCAGTCATTTTCTCGAAAGCTGGGGCGATATTCGGGCCTTCGATGGCACCACCACCCTCATCCAACCCATCATCGAGCCCCTGTACGACTCCCTTTCCGACATCGAGCTGGTGGCCATGCTGCTGGGCGAAAGTGAGCCCAACGGCCACGATTTGGTCAAAGCTTATTGGCAAGAACAGGCCAACGCCGAACATTTTGATAAATTCTGGCGCAAAACCTTGAACATGGGCATTGTCGAGGGTAGCCAAGCCGCGGCCAAGCAGGTGCAAGCCTCGGTGGCTTCGGTGGCCACCTCCGCCACCATCCCATCCTCCGATATGGAAATTATTTTCAGGCCTTCACCCAGTGTATGGGATGGTCGCTTTGCCAACAACGGCTGGTTGCAGGAAGTTCCCAACTCGGTGACCAAACTCACCTGGGATAACGCAGCACTGCTGGCCCCGGCCCTGGCCGAACGCCTGAACCTGATGGATGGCGATGTCATCCGCCTGAATTATTTTGGCAACTGGGTCGAAGCGCCCGTACTCATCACCCCCGGCCACGCCGATAACTCGGTGACCGTACATTTGGGTTACGGGCGTCAAATCGTCGGTCGGGTAGGACAAGATGTGGGCTTTAACGCCTACCAAATTCGCAACAGCGCCCGTCCCTGGCAAGATACCGGACTGGTTATCACCTACACCGGTCAAACCTACCCTCTGGCCCGCACCCAGGATCATCAGTTGATGGAAGGGCGCCCCCTGGTTATTGGCAGCACCCTGGATGAATTCAAGAAAAATCCTGAATTCGTCAAGGAAGAAACTGAATACGAACACATCACCATGTATCCTGACATGGCCTACGATGGCTACGCCTGGGGCATGAGCGTAGATCTGAGCGCCTGCATCGGCTGCAACGCCTGCGTAGTAGCCTGCCAGGCCGAAAACAACATCCCGGTGGTAGGCAAGGTCGAAGTCATGCGCAGCCGCGAAATGCAATGGATGCGCATTGACCGCTACTTCATCGGCGACATGGATAATCCCGAAGTGGTGCAGCAACCTGTCATGTGCCAGCAATGCGAGGGCGCCCCCTGCGAGGTCGTTTGTCCGGCAGCGGCCACCGTTCACAGCCGCGAAGGCCTGAACGACATGGTCTACAATCGCTGCATCGGCACACGCTACTGTGCCAACAACTGCCCCTACAAAGTCCGGCACTTCAACTTCTTCCAATATGTCGATGTTCAGGAACCCTCGCTGCAACTGATGCGCAACCCCAACGTTACGGTGCGTTCCCGTGGTGTCATGGAAAAATGTACCTTCTGCGTGCAGCGCATCAATCAGGCCCGCATTACCGCCAAGAAGGAAAATCGCACCATTCGTGATGGCGAAGTCCAGACAGCCTGCCAGGCGGTGTGTCCCACCGAAGCCATTGTCTTCGGCAACATCAAAGATCCTGAAAGCCAGGTGGCCAAGCTCAAGAGCAGTGCGCTGGATTACGAGCTATTGGGCGAGTTGAACATCAAGCCTCGCACCACCTATCTGGCCCGGCTGAAGAATCCCAACCCCAAACTCGCGGAGGTGTAGCGTTATGGCCGCCAAGACAGATTACGCAGAGGTTCCGGTCATTGCCCCGGGACATTCCTACGCTTCAGTTACCGATAAAGTCAGTGGCGTTATTCTGACCAAGAAAACCCCCAAGGGCTGGTTACTGGGCTTTGGCATCGCCTTTTTGTTTATGATGCTGATGCTCTTTTCGTTGACCGTGCTCTTTGCCAAAGGTGTGGGCGTTTGGGGCCTGAATAACACCGTTGCCTGGGGTTTTGCCATTGTCAACTTTGTGTGGTGGGTGGGTATCGGCCATGCCGGAACCCTGATTTCCGCCATCCTGTTACTCTTCCGGCAAGAGTGGCGCAGCTCCATCAACCGCTTTGCCGAAGCCATGACCATTTTTGCCGTGGCCAATGCCGGACTTTTCCCCATCATTCACACCGGGCGCCCGTGGCTGGCCTACTGGCTCTTCCCTTATCCCAGCATGCTCAAGCTGTGGCCGCAATTCCGTAGCCCCTTGCTGTGGGATGTGTTCGCCATTTCGACCTATGTCACCATTTCGTTGCTATTTTGGTATTTGGGGCTGATTCCCGATTTTGCCACGCTGCGCGATGTGGCCGACAACAAGCTGGTGCGGCGCATCTACGGCATTATGGCATTGGGATGGCGGGGTGCTGCCCGACACTGGTCTCAGTACAATCGGGCCTCGTTGCTGTTGGCTGCCCTGGCTACGCCCCTGGTGGTCTCGGTGCATAGCGTGGTGAGTTTCGATTTTGCTGTGGGCTCTGTTCCAGGATGGCACACCACCTTCCTGCCGCCCTACTTTGTTTCGGGCGCGATCTTTTCCGGTTTTGCCATGGTCATCACATTGGCCATTCCCATCCGCAAATTCTACCACATGGAAGACTTCATCACAGACCGGCATCTTGAAAACATGGCAAAAATTATGCTGGCCACTGGGCTGATTGTCTTTTATGCTTACATCATGGAAGTCTTCTTTGCCTGGTACAGCGGCAATCATTACGAAAAATTTATGATCTACAACCGCATGACCGGGCCCTACGCCCCATTCTACTGGGCGCTGATCTTCTTCAATGGGGTAATGCCGCAACTGCTTTGGTTCAAAAAGGTGCGGCGCACCACCTGGATGCTTTTCCCCATTGCCATTGGCGTAAACATTGGCATGTGGCTGGAGCGTTTCATCATTGTTGTCACCAGTTTGCACCGCGAGTTTCAGCCCGCCACCTGGGCACACTACGCCGGCACATTCTGGGATTGGAGTCTTTACATCGGCACGCTGGGGTTCTTTGCCACCCTGCTCTTCCTCTTCCTGCGCAGTATGCCTATGATCAATATGTTTGAGATGAAGGAACTCATCCATCACGTATCGCATCGGGGCAAGGAGCATTAAATGATGTCTGAATCTCTTTATGGCCTTATGGCTAAATTTAATTCTCCCGAAGAGGTGCTGGCAGCCACTCGTGCCGCCCGCGACGAGGGATACAGAGCCATGGAAGCTTATTCCCCCTTCCCGGTGGAGGGATTGGATGAGCTGCTGGACTACAAACCGACCATCCAGTATTGGGTGCTTATTGGCGGTATTGTGGGAGCCATCACCGGCTTTGCGTTGCAATACTACGCTTCGGTGATTTCCTATCCCATCATCATTGGCGGACGACCATTCAACAGTTGGCCAGCTTTCATCATCATCATATTCGAGCTTACCATCCTTTTTGCCGGAATCACAGCCGTTTTTGGCACATTGGGCCTTAGCGGCTTTCCCATGCCCTATCATTCTGTGTTCAATGTCGAAGATTTCCGGCAGGTTTCCCGCGATAAATTTTTCCTGTGCATCGAATCGCAAGACCCCAAATTCGATGCCAACCGAACGCGGGCCTTTTTGGAAAGCATGAATCCTGAAGATGTCACCGAAGTGAAACCTTAGCGAGGGAGATTGCCATGCAACACACCAAACTCACTGTAAAAAATCGCTACAAGGCAGGTCTGGTTCTGGCAGTCTTCAGTCTGGCCCTGTTTTTAACCAGTTGTACCATGGATATGCGGCATCAGCCTCATTTTGAGTCCTACGAGTCGACAACCTTTTTTGCCGATGGCAGCTCAGTGCGCCCGTACATCGAAGACACCGTGGCCCGCGGGCATGCCCAACTGGACGATGCTCTGTACACCGGCATGGAAGATGGCGCTTATGTCGAGACCTTTCCTTTTGCCATTGACAAAGCTGCCATACAGCGTGGCCACGAACGCTACGACATCTACTGCGCCCCCTGCCACGGCATGACCGGCGAGGGGGATGGCATGGTGGTGCAACGTGGCTTCAAAGCGCCACCATCTCTCAATCAGGAGCGCCTGCGCGAAGCCCCTCCCGGCTACTTCTACTACGCCATTGACCAAGGCTTTGGCGCAATGCCCAGCTACGCCAATCGCATCCCGGTGCGTGACCGCTGGCTTATTATCGCCTACATTCGAGCTTTGCAGCTTAGCCAGCACGCCTCCGTCGCCGATTTGCCCCTGGCCGATCAAGGCAAAGTGGAGGCTGCACAATGAAGGAGCAAACCATGAACGACCTGAAAGCTGACGACAAATTATTGAGTCGTTTGCAATCATTTCAAAAAAACGCCCTGCTAATCGGTGTGGCCGGATTTGTGCTACTGGCTATTGGCTACTTTTTGGAGTCTGAAACCTTCTTCATCTCTTATTTGATCGGCTGGGTTTTCTGGATGCAAGTGGCACTGGGCGGCTTATTGCTGCTCTTAATCCAAAACACCATTGGCGGGCGCTGGGGTGTGATTGTGCAACGTCTGGCCGAAGCTGCCACGGCGACCCTGCCTCTGCTGGCAGCGCTCTTCCTGGTCATCGTTGTCGGCATTCCCCATCTTTATCACTGGGCCCATGCCGATGCCGTGGCACACGATGCCCTGCTTCAGGCCAAAGCACCTTATCTCAATGTGCCCTTCTTCCTGGTGCGAGCGATCATCTACTTTGCCATCTGGATTGGTGCAGCCACCTTGCTACGCAACTGGTCGGCGCAACTGGACCAAGCGCCCGATGACGAAAATATTCGCAAAAAACTGCGCAATCTCAGCTCACCCGGCATCCTCATCTTCGGCTTTACGGTCACCTTTGCCTCGATTGACTGGATGATGTCGCTGGAGCCCCACTGGTACTCCACCATCTACGGCATGAGCTTTGGTGTCAGCGCCATGACATCGGGATTCGCATTCCTGATCGTTGTACTCATGCGCATGATCAAATACAAACCGTGGAACACCCTGGTCAAAACATTGGATGTAAGTGACCTGGGCAACTGGCTACTGGCCAGCGTCATGCTGTGGGCCTACCTGCTCTTCTCGCAATTCCTCATCATCTGGGCCGCCGACCTGCCCGAAGAAACCACCTGGTATCTGGCCCGAACCGCAGGTGGGTGGCAATGGATAGCCATCGGCAACGTGGCCCTGCACTTCTTCCTGCCCTTCTTCTTCCTCCTGGTGCGGGGAACCAAAAAAGCACCGGCCCGCCTGTGCAAAGTTGCAGCCTTCGTCTTGCTCATGCGCTTTGTTGACCTTATTTGGATGATTATGCCCGCGTTCTCCCCCGGCAAATTGGCCATTCCCTGGCTTTCGGTCGTGGCTGTGATAGCCATCGGAGGCCTGTTCATGGCCATCTTCCTGCAACAAATAACCCGCAGCAACTTCCTGCCATCCTACGATTCCCGTCTGCCCATTCACGACGCAACCGAGGAGGTGAGCAGCCATGCCCACTAAACCCAGCCATCCCGGATACGAATCTGCCAACATGGGACAAGCCTTTATTCTCATGGGGCTCATCTTGGTGGTAGCAGCAGCCCTGCTCTTTGTGGCCCTGGACGGCACCTTGGCTGCTCCCACCATCAAAGGCTACCCTGTGGACACATCCAGCTTTAAGGAACCGGTATTGCAATATGACCCCGTTGCCGACCTGGCTACTTATCAGGCGCAGCAGGCTGAGCTACTGAATAGCTACGGCTGGAAAGATAAAGCTGATGGCGTTGCCCACATTCCCATCGACCGAGCCATTGATTTGATATCCGAACAGGGATTGCCCGTTCGTGAATCCGCACAATAACCAGGTGATTGAATTATGCCCACAACTTTACCTTTAGCAGGCAGTGTTTTCTCCATAACTGCCTCTGTCAACATCCTCTTGCTGCTAATGCTGGCTGTTGGCTTTTTGGCGGCTGCCGCGGTGATCGTGCTGGCTCTGCGGGCGCTAACGACCCAATCTGTCATTCCCGCGGACGCCGGAAAAGAGCGCTTGCCCCTGATGTGGTCGGCAGTCATCGGCATTTTGGTTCTGGCCATCTTCCTGGGCTCCTCCGCGCTGTACCTTAAAAGCGTTTCTGAACCAGAGGCTGCCGAAGATGTGATTGTCGTAGCCAAAAACTGGCTATGGAAATTCCAACACGCACCTGACGGCAAAGGAGAAATCGACGAACTTCACATGGCTGCTGGCAAGCCGGTGCGTCTGATTATGACTTCGCAAGATAGCACCCACAGCATCTTTATTCCCAAACTCAAGCAGCAGCAAGCCATTCTACATGGTCAGTTCACCTCGATGCTTCTAAAAATCGACGAGACAGGTGAGTACCCATTCTTCACCTCGGAATACAGTGGCGCCGGCTACACCAACATGGCAGGCAAAATCATCGTCATGGAAGCCGCAGATTACGACGCGTGGCTGGCAGGTCAGACAGCGGCCAAGCCCGCCACGCCCGCTGAGGGCGGCCAGGAAGGTACTGGCGGCCTGGCAGCCGAAGGTGAGGCCATCTTTGCCGCCAACGGATGCAACGGCTGTCACAGCGACGCCGACTCTCCGGTGGCGCCCACCCTGAATGGCATCGCAGGCAAAGAAATTACCCTGGCCGATGGCAGCACCGTTACCGTAGATGAGACCTATTTGCATGAGTCCATCGTTGACACCGGCGCCAAAGTTGTCGAAGGCTACAACGACATCATGCCCAAAAACTATGGCGATGACCTGAATGAAGAACAAATTAAGGCCCTGGTAGCCTACATTCTCTCGCTGAGCGGCACACAACCGGCAGCGCCCGCAGCCACCGCAGCGCCCGCAGCCACCACAGCACCGAAAGCCACCGCAGCGCCCAAAGCCACCGCCACGCCCGAAACCCAACCACAAACCCCCGCGGCCAGCGCTGGCGACCAAGAGCTGAACCCCGATGCCATGGCCATCTACTCAGCTAACGCCTGCAATGCCTGTCATGGCCAAAATCTCGAAGGCATGATTGGCCCCAATCTGGCAGGCCTGAATGCCGACTATGTCAAGCAAACAGTGCGGGATGGCATCGAAGGAACTGCCATGACCGCTTACGGGCCCGATAAAATCAGCGATGCCGATTTGGATGTTCTGGCCACAGGCATCTACAACCTGGCACTTTCCGCCACCGGCATGAAGGTCAATCCCAAAGTGCAAGAACATCTGGAAACCGCGGCGGCAGCATTCCAGGCAGGTGACCGCGACGGTCTCAAGAGCGCTCTGGACTCGGCACTGAAATCTTGCGGCCAGATGGGCGGTCAGGTCATGCTCAAAACCATGTTGCGCAAGGTCGATGAGGGGGATGACGCCTATCTGCAATCACGCTTCACCATCCTGCTCGGGCCCGCCGCAGCCTCTTCTGATGCAGCGTCGGCTGAAACTGGCAGCAATGATTCTGCCAGCACCGACAACGCTTCTGGCGACCCTGTCGCAGGCGAGGCCATCTTTGTGGCCAATGGCTGTGATGCCTGCCACGGCGACAAAGACACCGTGGTTGCCCCCACGCTGCACGGCATCTTTGGCAAAGAAATCGAGCTGGCCGATGGCAGCACCGTGACCATCGATGAAGCCTATCTGCACGAATCCATTATTGACCCCCAAGCCAAATTGGTTAAAGACTACGGGCCCCTCATGCCGCCCAGCTACCAAACCCTGGATGAGCAAGCCCTGCTGGACATGATTGCCTACATCCGCTCACTCACCCCCTGACCCCAACCCCATCGCCACCCAAAAGAGGGATGCAGCCAATGTTGCATCCCTCTTTTTAGTTGTGGTACAAATAAACACCCAACTGATGTTACGCAATTTGATACTGCCACGGCTGCGAGCCTTCCTCATTTGTTGCCTGCCCAGCGAGGAATGGACGATAAGAGGAAAAGAGAGGAAGCGAACCATCGTCACTATTTGTCATAATGCGCATCTACTCAGCACTTTCGAAAACCTGCACACTCCTGGTCGATTCATCTTATGCCTTCCAAAACACCCCTTCTGCTGTTTCTGCTGCTAGTGAGCTTCCTGTTGCTGCATCCAGCCTATGCCGATGGCGGGCCGCCCTACAATCCTCTGCAACAGCCTCCACCGCAATCCAACTACGGCATGGACATGATGGGCCCCAGTTGGCAATGGACTTTTCCGCGCGAAGCCGCCACACCTCGCCTCGATGGCGCTATCCGCGAAGATTTGATGGATGAACTCTTTCGCAAAAGCTGGGCCGCGGGCGTGCGCAGGGCCCGCATCGCTACCCTGTGGTGTTTTGTACAGCCGGAGCGCCATCGCTACGATTGGGAACCTGTGGACATTGCCTATCAACTGGCCAGCAATTACGGCATGACCGTTGTGCCCGAGATTTTCTACACGCCCGACTGGGCCGCGTTGGGCTTCGATGTTAGCGCAAATTGCACAAACAACGACTACCCGCGCAACATTCCGCCCCAAAACATGGATGATTGGTCCGATTTCATGGCGACCATTGTGCAGCGCTACGGCGCGTATGGCAAAAATCAGGCACACGACTGGGAAATCTGGAATGAGCCTGACCTGTGGGAATTCTGGTTTGTACCCTCAGCCCCCAACAAGGATGGTGTACCCACTTACGCCCGCCTGCTCAAGCGTGCCAAAGCGCAAATCGATGCTCACGATACCCGCGGACGCTTACTTTTAGGTGGCATGTCTGATATTTACGGGCACAAATTCATCAAGCGGCTCATGGCATTGGAGGGCGAGCTGGATGTAAGCGAAGATATCGATGTGGTGGCCCTGCACATCTTTAGTGCTCATCTGACCAAAATTCGGGCCATCAAAGAAGCATTGGGCGATCATCACTACGATTTATGGGCCACTGAACTCAACAATCGGATTGATTGGACAGAAGAGACCCCGCCCGAAAAACTAAGCAAACTCTACGCAGATATTGCCAGCGAGGGCATTACAAAATCCTTTTGGTTCAAATCCCGAACCAGCAAATGGGGCCCTGGCATCTTCAAAAACCAGGGCAACTTATGGGATGCCCAGCAATTCGAGCTCAGCCCTTTCTATCAAACATTCCACCAACAAACCTTTCCGCAGCGACTAGCTGCTGCCCCAACACTCCTGGGCCCGGGCTCCCGTCCCTTGCAGCAGCCACGTCCGGTTTTTAGCTGGCAGCGGCCTGCGCCCGGAGATTTTGCCATTGCCGGTTACAAGCTCCAGGTGGATAATAGCCTTTTTCATGGGAATGCCTATTTCACTTCTCCAGAACTCGATCTTTGGATTCCCGCCGGGCATCTGACTTTTACACCGTTGCAAATGACGCATGGCCGCGGTACCGTTGCTGATACACCTGCTGCGCCCCCCACCTTGCCCCAGATGCACTTCCGGCCCGCTGCGCCCCTGCCACCAGGACATTACACCTGGCGTGTGGCTGCGGTGGATGTGCAAGGCAATGTCGGACAGTACTCTTTGGCATTACCACTGCACATCGAGGCCGGCCCGCAACGTCTTTATCTGCCCCTGATGCAATGAGCAAGGGTTGCTATGTCACTGACTGGTGAGCGGGAGCGGCAAAGTTCTTTCAGCTTCCCTGACTCTCAGACATCTTGCTTTGCGGCTCTTTTTGGTGTAGCATGAATAACGGTGGCCAGCTTCCCGCGGGCGCATGATGCGCAGGCGTGTGCCAACGAGGCCTCAGAAATTTTTACGGCTCACAACTCACTAAAATGCTCACTTCTCTTCTGGCCGTATTGGCCGCAATGCTTACCTTTTTCGGTATCTGGCTCTGGCCCGAGGCAACGGCGCAACCCTGGGCGCGGTGGCTGGCGCTGACAGGCGTGCTGCTGGGGAGCTATAGCTTTTGGCGCACCGAGCAGGCTTGGCCGCGGCCTGTTGTGCCTGTGCTGCCGAGGATGGATGTGGTTCGATGGCGGCGCTGGCTGGGGCGGGCGCTGTTGTGGGCCGGCGTGATGCTGGTGAGCTGGACGCTGTGGCGCATCTGGCATGAGCCTTTTGCGTGGACACAGGGCAAATGGTGGGCTGCGGGCGTGCTAACGATGCTGGCGGGTGCCTGGTTGCTAACGGGCCGCGCGGTGCAAGTACCGCCGTCACGCGCCACGCAGGTAGATGCGGTGTCTCGAAGGCACAAGCTGGGCGTGGCACGGGTGCAGCAAGAGGGAGGAGCCAGCACGCTGTCCGGGCTCACGCGGCTGCCACATCTCCAAAAAACAACGGCTTGGCCCGGCTGGCTGGAGGGGTTGTTGCTGGTGCTGGTGCTGAGTGTGGCTATTTGGTTCCGCCTGCATCGCATTCATCAGATGCCGCCGGGGCTGTTTATTGATGAGACCAATGCCGCGCTGGATGCGCTGCACACGCTGGAGGGGCGGGCCGATAGTTTGTTTGGCACAGGCTGGTTCGAGACGCCCAATGGTTTTGTTTATTGGCAAACGCTGTTTTTCCGGCTGCTGGGCACCACTTTTGCCGCGATCAAGCTGCAATCGGTGCTGCCGGGCGTGCTAACGGTGCTGGCACTTTATTTTCTGGGACGAGCGTTGTACGGGCCCGGACCCGCGTTGGTGGCCAGTTTTTTGCTGGCAGTGAATCGCTGGCACGTGACCATGAGCCGTTGGGGCTGGAACGAGGTGTATCCCCCCTTGATGCAGGTACTGGCGCTGTGGTTTATCATGCGGGGGGCCCGGCGACGGGCGCCGGTGGATTGGGCACTGGCGGGCGTGCTGCTGGGTGTGGGCATGTACACTTATTTGGCCATCCGCATGGCTGCCCTGGTCATTTTTGCCTATCTGGGCTACCGGACACTGGTAGAACGAGCCTTTTTGCGGCGCAACTGGCAGGGTCTGGCGCTATTTTTGCTGTTTTACGCAGCTACTTTTGCTCCGTTGGGCATCACTTATGCCAAAAATCCCTTCACCTTTCTAAATCGAAGTCAGCAGGTTAGCATTCTCAATGATATCAAACAGGCAGATAGCTGGCAGCCGCTGACACAATCGGTGCAGCGTCATGCTGCGATGTTTTGGGTGGAGGGGGATCACAATCCACGACACAATTTGCCGGGCAAGCCCATGCTGGATGGGATAACAGGCGCCCTTTTTGCACTGGGCGCGGCCTGGGCGCTCTGGCGCTGGCGAGATCATCGGCGGGGGTTGATGCTGTTGTGGCTGGGCATCACGCTACTGGGGGGCATTTTGTCACGACTGGATGAAGCACCGCAGGCTTATCGCACCCTGGCAGTGACGCCTGCAGTGGCGTTGCTGGCTGCGGATGCCTGGGCCTGGCTGTGGCGGGCATTGGCTCTGCCCGGTCGCGATGGGAGGGTGTGGCGTCGGGCAGCGGGCCTGTTGATGGGTCTGGCGCTGCTGGCCGCGGGCTGGATAAATTATCAGGTTTATTTTCAAGAGCAAGCACATTCTCAGGCGGTGTATCTGGCTTTTACGCCGCTGGAAAATGCTGTAGCCCAAGATGTGCTGGCCCGACGAGATACAGAGCAGCTTTTCTTGAGCCCCCGACTTTATTATTTTTCGCCCGTACGCTTTTTAACTTATCGGCCCACGCATCCGGTGGGCGTGAAACTGGGACCATTTTTCTATTCACCCTTTGCCCGGCTGGGAGGTGGCCTGGCAGCACCTGGTTACGCAGTTGCTGAGCCAGCCAGTGATTTACCGCTACCCGATGAAGGTCGGGGCGCAACCTTTTTGCTGGATTTGGAGTATCAATATCTTTTGGATTACTTCCTGTCATTTTATCCCCATGCCCGCGGACAGGTGGTGATGAATCGTCTGAATGATCCCATGTATTTTCGGGTAAGCATCCCAGCGGAGGATGTGGCGGCTGCCGCAGGGCAAGAGAACGCTGGTCACGGCCTGCTGGCCGAGTATTTCCACGGTGAGACCTGGCAAGGGAAGCCTTTCTTGCGACGTGTCGACCCCTTCCTGCTCTTTGCCTGGCCCGAACAGCGTCCTGTGCCCGGACCTTTTAGTGTACGCTGGACAGGCCAATTGCTGGCCCCGCAATCGGGCGACTATCTTTTGCGTTTGGAGGCGGATGATGGCGTGCGCTTGCTGCTGGATGGGGTTCTCTTGGGCGAGGCCCTGATTCCCGACCAGCCCAACACCCTGGAACTTCATCATTATCTGAATGCAGGCCCGCACGACATCGAGATTGATTACTTCCAGCGCGGCGGAGGTAAGGCTATGAACTTTTATTGGTTGCCACCGGGCCAGCCCCTGCAACCTGTGGGCCCACAATTTTTACAACCCGCCAGCAACAGTGATGAGACCTGAGGAACATTACGCAATAATACCTGATGTGCGGTTACTACTAAGGTAGCCCGGCTAGAAACCACGAAGACACGAAGAAAAGAAAAAGCTTTGAAATGCTTGGTGTTCTTAGTGTCTTAGTGCCTTTGTGGTGATTGAAGTCGGGTACGTTAAGTAGTTACGGAAAATGTTTGATAAGCCCGTTGATGCGTCATAAAAAGTTGCACATTGGGTGCAATAATGCCTTATCCGTTTCGAGGAGCGCTATAATCAGAGAACTGTAGAGCCTCTACCATGCCCGGGCAATCAAACGGCCTGTTAGCAGCGCCCCCAAACCATACATCACCAATAGCCCGGCAGCAGCTCCCACCGGCCCCCAACCTTGCACACCCGCCGCCAACAACAACGCCCCCGCAGCCACCATGCCCGCTGTTACCCAAAACGCAACACGCTCCCGGTTGGCGGCCATCAGCGCCCGCGAAAGGAAGATGTACACGAAATAAACCAGCAGCGTCCAGGCCAACACTTGCAACACCGGCCCCGCAGCCTGATAATCGGCACGACGATACAAAAGTCGAATGATGAATCGGGCCAGCAGCGTGAGCCCTGCTGCCACAGGCAACAACGCCATCACCCCCCACTGAAGATAGTTTCGTAACGCCGCGGTAAAGGCTGGCCGATCATGGGCAAACAGCCGCGAAATCGCAGGGTAAACCGCATCGGTAAAGGAAAGCACCAGGGTCATCACCACCTTGATGAGCTGAAACGCGGCATCGTAGACGCCCGTAGCAGCTTCGCCCGCTACCACCGACAAAATCAGCACATCCAGACGCTGGGTTAAGGCATCGAAACCAGCCATGCCAAAAAAGCTCAGCGATTCTCGCAGCAAACGGCGCGAAAACTGCCACTGCCAGCGAGGACGCTGCACCAGATGCAAATGCAACACGGCAATGCTCACCATGAACGCAGCCAAACCAATGCCCGCAACACGAATCACAGCCAGCACAATCACGCCGCCCCCTCGCGAAAGCAACAAAATGGCGGTGAGCAATTGCGCCACCGCACTAAAAACCTCGGCATAAACCAGATATTGCATTTTTTCTACTGCCCGCAATAAAGCGCCGGCCAGAGAATAGAGGGTGAACAAAGGCAAGGCCAGCACCGCTACCCACAACATCCATTGCGTTTCGGGAGGATAGGGCATAATCGCAACCACGCCCGCCATCACCACCATCATCGCCAGAGTGGTCAGACCCTGGGCAGCCAAACCGGCCCAATAATAACCATTGCTCATGCTGTAATCGCGGGCTACGTTGCGGGTGATGAGCCGAGGCAGCCCAAAGGTGGCCATTACCTGAAAAATGTTCAAAAAAGCCAGCAAGATGCTGAATTTACCCTGCCAGGTGGGCCCGTAGCTATTGGCGATGTATAAAATCAGGGCAAAGGCCAGCACAATGCGGATGCCCTGCGCCGCGCTCAGAAACAAGGTGTTACGGGCAACTGTGCGGGTACTCATGGCGATGATCGAAGGCTGCGGGCAGGACGGAACATGCGAATCAGGCTGGTTTTAAGGCAGGCCCGCCACAACAGGCTCAGCTCCCGAAAGATGGGAAATTGGCTGCGCCGATAACGCCCTTCGTAATAAATCATGCGCAAGGCATAACCCAAAGCAGCAATCAGGTGCATCAGCGCTACCGCAAAAGCATGATGCCGAGTACGCAAATCCAAATCCAGCGAGTCGATGTTGTGGGCGTAAAATTCCGGGCCCAATTGCCGGGAACTTCCTCCAATGTGATGGGTAACATGAATGCCAGGGAGACAAATGGCCTGCCAACCGGCAGCCCTTATGCGCCGGCACAACTCCACATCCTCCGAATACATAAAATATCGTTCATTCATCATCCCCACTTGTGCCACCGCTTCGCGACGCAGCACCATACACGCGCCCGAAACCCAATCCACAGGAATAGGCTCTCCGGTTTGATAAAGGGAGCGGGGCAACCACAAGCCGGGAAAATATCGGGGAAAGAGACGATAGAGGAAGGTGGCAAAATTGAAAATGGTGATGAAAGAGGGATCATGTCCGGCAGCGCCCCCCTGAATCTTGCCGCTGGGGCCTTGCAGTCGCGGGCCAGCCACGCCCACCCGCGGCTGAGCATCCATAAAGGCAATAAACTGCTCCAGCGTTTCAGGCGGTATCTCTGTATCGGGATTCAGGAGCAGAATGTAGCGGCCTCGGGCCCGGGCAATGCCCTGATTATTGCCCGCGGCAAAGCCCAAATTGTGCTCGTTGGCGATGATGATGACCTGAGGATAATGTGCCCGCACCCACGCCACCGAGTCATCCGCCGACGCATTATCCACCAACAGCACCTCCATATCCAAATGCCCGCGGGCCGCGTAAAGCGATTGAAGCGCCGCGGGCAAATAGGCCAGGGCATTCCAGTTGACGATGATTACCGAAAGATCGCAACTGGCCGGAGGCAATGCCTGGGGCGATGTAGCGGGGCGGGGTGTTGCCGATGCCATGTTACGCGACGTAGCCTAATCCCTGCAAGCGTTCACGAATGGCTCGCTCCTCCTCCTCGCTCAACGTATTGCCTGCACCATCAAAGTTGTCGCCATCCTCTTCTTCGTAGATGACCGGTTTTTCGGCAATCTCGGGCACAAAGGCATCCAGCAAAGGCTTGCCATCCATTGCTTTGGGAATAGGTGTATCCAGCAGATGCAGCACCGTGGGCGCTAAATCCAACAGCTCGGCGCCATGCAATTGCACCCCGGGCCTGACTCCCTTGCCATAAAGCATGACCATGCCCTCGATGATGTGCGTGCCCGTTTGATCCAGGGCATACGCCGCACCATGCCGCCCGAATTTCTGCTTAGTTCCAAAAATGGGGCCGGTAGGATTGGCATCATAATCTTTCACGGCCAGATATTTATCATCTACCCAACGAATGAGCAAATCGGGAGCCCGGTCGATGAGTGGCCCGGTGTAAACCTCTTCCCGGCGCAAAACCTGGGCAATCATACGCTCGCCAGTGTCCGGGTCTTTAAGCGTATACAAGGCCGCGGTAAGCTCATCGATAAAGGCTTCCACCTGGTCCGGCTCGATAACACCTTCCGGGTCACGCCCTTTGATATTGAGATTGATGTTCCCCAGATTCCCCACCGAATAGGCTTTGGTGCGGCTCCAATCAATCTCGGCCTGCTCCATAAAGGTTTCTACCGCGGCATGAGCGCCGGTAAAACGCTTCAAAAAGCCTTTAACGCCTACCGGCAAAAAGCGCTGGGCCAGATAAAAGCTGTTCATCAGCACCTTGCGGGCCACACGGCGTCCCCGATCAGATAGGGTGAGTTCTTTACCCTGGCGATAATGAAACCATCCCCGCTGCGCCAGCCAGCGATCCAGATAGATGGTATGCACGATGGGCCCGGCGCCATGGTCCGACATCATAATCATGGTCACATCTTCGGGCAATTCGTCGATGAACCGGGCCAGGTGCTGATCGATGCGCTGATAAACCTGCAAAATCGCATCATGATTAGGCAGACTTTCATCCGCCATCATGTGCCACGAACAATGCTGGATGGCGTCAGTTTCCATCTCGACCCACATGTAAAAATCCAGCGGTTCACGGTTTAGCGTGCGCCACAACAGCTCGAAACGTCGATCAATGCCTTCCAGGGTCTCTTTTAGATACTGGGCGTGCGATTTTCCCACGGTGCTGACAGCAATGAAATGCACATCGTTGACTTCTGATTTCAGCTCGGGCGGCCAGGTGTAGGCCGAATCCAGGCCTGGCGTATCCAGGCCCGAGATGAGAAAGCCGTTGACCTGTTCAGGCGGGAAGGTCATGGGCACATTCACCACGCCTACCCTGCGCCCGGCATCTGAAAGCACACGCCACAAGCTGCGCCCGGAGCGTACCGAAGCATTGGTAAGCTCCTGTTTGTATGTGCCGGGGATGCGGCGGGCAAAATCAAAAATGCCATGTTTGCCCGGATTCAGACCGGTGAGAAAGGTAGTCCAGGCTACTGCGGTTAGAAACTGCATGGAGGAGCGTAGCTCGCCCCAGGCGCCTTGCTGTTGAATGCGGGCCAGCGTGGGCAAATGTCCGGCATCGATCCACGGTTGCAGCAGTGTCCAGGGCACGCCGTCCAGACCGATAATCCAAACACGTTGGGTGGGTTTGGGTAAGGTGGATGAGGTCATTGTTTTTTGTTTATGAGAGATAAATGGTAACGACTAACGTACCTGACTTCAATCACCACAAAGGCACAAAGACACGAAGAACACCAAGCATTTCAAAACTTTTTCTGTCTTTGTGCCTTTGTGGCTTCGTGTCTTAGTGGTTTCTAGCCGGGCTACCTTAGTCGTAACAAAAGGAAGGGATTTCTACGAAACAATCCCGGCTCAAATGGTAGCACGGGCCGGGCCTGTAAGCCAATTTTCAGGAGTCAAGTCACCCGGCCAGACAAATGGCCAGGTGTTTAACACAGAGGGCAAAGGGGCGCCGAATCGCTGGCAAGCGTTGCGATGGCTGCCTTTCTGGCCTGACCTGCGTCGGCCCGCCTCAAATCCCCAATGATGCCCTCACGCCTCACGCCAAAACTTGACAAATGCAATCGCGATGCCGATAATAAGAACATAAGTTCCCCTTTTTATCGTCATCAGGAGAGTCTCATGCCCGAATTTACCGTTGCCGTTGCTCAAACCAACCCCGTTTTAGGTGACATCGCGGCCAATCTCAGCGAAATGGCAGCCCTGACCGAACAAATCTGCCGCCAACAACATCCCGACATCATCGTTTTTCCTGAGCTGGCCACCACCGGGGTCGAAAATGGCATGGGCTTCAATTACATGGCTGAACGCCTGCCCGCGGGGCATCAATTCAACATTCTGGCCCGCAAAGCCGCCGATTTCAGCGTGCATCTTATTTTTGGCATGCCCACCAAGGCAAAAATCGAAACCACCATCTACAATGCCGCGGTGGTCATCGGGCCGGACGGCAACCTGGTGGGCGAATACCGCAAAATTCATCTGCTGGGCGAAGAAAAGCTCAGCTTTCGGCCTGGCTACCGCTTCTCCATCTTCGACACCGAGTTGGGCGTGCTGGGCGTTATGATTGGCTCTGATTTGGCTTTTCCCGAAGCCGCGCGGGCGCTAACCCTGCTGGGTGCAGAGATTATCTGCCTGCCCGCGGCCTACGAGCAGCAGCACCAGGCTGAATGGCGAGCCTTGACCGCGGCCCGAGCCATCGAAAACAGCCTCTTTGTGCTGGCAGCCAACCGCGTGGGTGAAGAACCCAGCCGCACATTTCTGGGCGATAGTGTTATTCTCGGGCCCGATGGCAGCGTGCTGGCCCGCATGGAGGAGGATGGCGACGACATCACCACCGGCTACGCCTTTGCCCGCATCGACACCAACAGCGTGCGCCACATCCGCGAAGCCCGCCAGTTTATCATGGCCCGCTCCCCCACCTCCTACAGCCCCATCGTAAAAAAATACTAACCCAACCACATTCTGGAATTCACTGGGAAAAGGATAAACCAAAGAGCGGGAAACTGCCACGTCGCCATGCAGCGCCCTATTTCATGTGGCGCAGTTTGGACGCGCGCAAGGGCTGTGCTAAAATTTCATTTTGATACCTCCTCCCATCTAAACACTCGACTTTACCGCCTAAAAATAAGAATCCCCAAGAACCGCCCGCCTCCCCCCACAACAGGACGCCATGCTTTAGCGTCGGAGACGGGTGACTTTGTCTCAAGGAGATAAAACAGTCCTATGCAAAATAGTTCACCTACACTCGACCGCATCGGACGCATTCTCGAAAGTCCCACCACCAGCAAGCTCTTCAACTTTATCATCATTCCCCTGCTGATTCTGTTGATTTTGCTGCTGCCGCCGGTGGCCCTTTTAGATAGAGTGCAATCCTTCGGTTACGATACCATCACCGCAGAATCGGGCATGATTACCAACTCTGACGGCACAAAAATCATCTTTCCGGCCGATGGCTTGACCGGCAAAACCAAGGCCAAGCTTTCTGTTATCCCCCGCGAGCAACTGGAAGCGGGCAAAGATGTTCCGGCAGAGCAGCGCAAAGCCTGGGCCAAGCTGGCAGAATATCCGGGACTGCGCCCCAAAAGCCCCATCTACCAGATTCGGGTGCGTGGCGATATTCCCTCGCACAGCACGCTCACGCTGCCGATTCCCAACGATTCGCTGCCCTACGAAACATTGGATGTTTACAACTGGAATGGTGAAACCTGGGAATGGATGCCTCACAAGCTGTTACCGGAAGAGGATGCCATCGAATGTGATGTGAACTTTGTGCCGCACGACGTTGCCATCTTCCAGACAACGCCCATTGTGCCCACCACAGTAGGAGCGATTCTTCCTGCGGGCAAAACGCTGCCTGTGCAAGCCAGCAGTGCAGTCAGTCTCATCTTCTCCAATGCGCTCATGCTGCGGGGCGACGGCAGTTTCGATGGTGCCGAAAATCTCATCCCTGCCGACAGCATCAATGGCAAAGCCTTCATGCTGGTGCGCAATTACAAGCCAGGCGAAGTGCCCCGCACCGATTTACTGGCCAACACCATCACCGACGCCGGTCTGAAATCGGTGCAGATCAACACGTTGGCAGAATTCGTTGCCACAAAGAACTACAACGGCGTTGCTTTGGATTATCGCGGCGCTGACCCCATGTTGCGGGGAACCTTCTCCGCTTTTGTCGATGAACTGGCGACACGCCTGCACAAAGATGGCAAAGAACTCATTCTGTTCATGGATAGACCGTTGCAGCTTTCGAATGAAGCGTGGGAAACCTTCGGTTATGACTGGACAGCTCTGGGCGCGGCCAGTGACGGCGTGGTACTGCCGACATTCGAAAATCCTGTGGCCTATGTGCCCAATGGCCAGGCAGAAAGTCTGCTCAGTTGGGCTGTGGGCCAGGTTAATCGCTACAAATTACTAATGGCTGTTCCGGCTCATGCCACCGAGCAGGCGGGTAACTACTTCATCCCACGTAGCTTCCAGGATGCAATTGCGCCCATCATGGGGCAAGTCGCCACCGATAGCGATGTGGTAGAGCCCGGCTCAGCGGTCAATGCGCAACTTCAGAGTGCCATCGTTGCCAGCCCCCTGCAAACAGATACCGAAAAAGGGCTCAACTGGTATCGTTATCGGGGACAATCGGGTGAGGAACGCCTCGTCTTCATCGAAAATGCTGCCAGCCTGACTACCAAGCTTGGCATTGCCAGCAAATACAATTTAGCGGGCGTGGTGACCAATGCCGAAGAAGTCGGTGATTATGATCCTAAAATCTGGAATGTGTTGGAACAGTATGTAGCCAATCAGATCCCTAGCACGCCTGAAGGCACGCTGGTGGTGGACTGGAAAGCTACCGATTCGCAGGGCAATGTGGTACAAGAACAACAAGCGCCCCTTTCGCAGGCAGTGCAACTCGTTCTTCCCGAAGCGCCCGACACGTACAGCATCAGTGCCGAAATCAAAGAGGGCAACGAAGTGATAAGCAAGCAAGGCGCGGTGCAAGTAGCAGTAGCCACCTTCACGCCTGTGCCCACGCCCACGCCCCAAGCCACCCCCACGCCCGAAGCCTCTCCCACACCCACGCCACTGCCCTACGCCGTAGCCATTGCCACCGGCGATACCAACCTGCGCCAGGGCCCGGGAACTAACTATCCCCGTGTTGGCATGTTGAAACAGGGCGAACAGCTCAAAATCATTGGCAAGAATGATGCAGGCAACTGGTGGCAGCTCGAAGGCAAGGATGGCAAACCTGTTTGGATTATCAGCAGCCGTGTGCGCACCCAGGGCGATACGCAAACCATTGCCGTTGCCAAAGATATTCCCAAACCCCCGGCCCGTAAAACGACCTCGGGTGGCGGCGGAGGCCATGCCTTGCCCGCGGGCGCTGGCAGCTTTGGCTATGGTATTCAGATTCAGCCCTATGGCGGTGCAGACCTGGGCTATGCAGCCAATGCCATCAAAGGCATGGGCTTCAACTGGGTCAAATGGCAAGTACCCTGGAAAGGGATGGAAGGCAGCCAGGGTAACATTGGTTGGGGCGGTCAGGATAACGCCATCAACCTCTTTGCCGGTCAAGGCATTCATATCCTGGCATCCATCGTCAAGGCGCCCGATTGGGCCCGCGGCCCCGGTGCCGACTTGTCGGTAGAGGGCCCCCCAGCCAATCCTGCCACCTTTGCCGACTTCCTGGGAAAATATGCAGCCCGCTACTGTGGCAAAGTCCAAGCCATCGAGGTATGGAATGAGCAAAATCTTCACTACGAATGGGGCAACGAACCGCTGGATCCGGCCCGCTACATGCAATTACTTGCTGCCGGCTACACCGCAATCAAAGCCGCGTGCCCGCAGATGATTGTGGTTAGTGGCGCCCTGACCCCCGCGGGCAACGTAGGAGCGCTGGCCATCGATGATCAGCAATATCTCGAAGGCATGTACCAGCACGGCCTCAAACAATACTCCGACGCCATCGGCATTCACCCCAGCGGCTACAACGTACCACCGAATCTCACCTGGCAGCAGGCTTGCGATTACATCAATCAAACAGGCGCCAGCTTCCGCGGCCCCTGCGATAGCCCACATCATTCCTGGTCGGCTCGCTCTACAGTGGAACAATCACGCAATGTGATGCTGAAATATGGTGACACCAACAAGCGCCTGTGGCCCACCGAGTTCGGCTGGGCAGTCGGGCCAGCGGTCAATAGCGCCTATGGCTATGCCAACGACACCAGCCGCGATGAGCAGGCCCGCTGGACAGTGGAATTCTATCAATGGATGAAGAGCACCGGCTATGTGGGCACGGCCATCCTCTGGAATCTGAATTTCTCTATGACCAATCCGGGAACCGAGCTCATGCAATGGAGCATCGTGGATGCAAGTGGCAGGCCCACACAAACCTACAACGCCTTGCAAGCAATGCCCAAATAACCAACACGACGAGGGACGGCCTGACAGTCGTCCCTCGATGCTATGGATAAAATGAAAAAAACAACCCTCTTAGCAATGCTTCTGGTGGGCTTGCTGGCGTTGCTGCTGGCAGGATGCGGCCATAGCGAAACGCCCATGCCCACCCCCACCAAAACCCCCACCCTCGTGGCCGTCACGCAGGCGGCTGCCACGGCACAACCTACGCCAACCGTGCAAAAGGCGCAAGCCAAGCTGACAGCCACAAATCCCCCTGCTATCGCCGGCAAAACTTCGGCAGCCAGCGCCACACCGCAACCATCAGCCCCCGCGGTAACGCCAGCGCCCCCTGCCAATCATCCGACACAGGTCAAATCGCCCGATTACGCAGCACAGGCCTTTTTGTGGTGGCGGCCCGAAACCGCAGACCGCGACCTGGGACTCATGGCCGATGCCGGTTTTGGCTGGGTCAAGCAATGGTTTGCCTGGCAAGATATCGAGGGTGAAGGGCCGGGCATCTACGATTGGAGCATCGCCGACCGCGTGGTTTCGCAGGTAGAGCAACACAACCTCAAGTTACTGGTGCGCCTTTCGCCCAGCGACCGTGATTTTTGGGCTGGCCAGCCCCCCGAAAACGCCGATGCTTTCGCCCGCTTTGCCGGAGACCTGGCCGGCCGTTACCGCGGCCGCATTCAGGCTTATCAAATTTGGAACGAGCCCAACCTGATGCGGGAATGGGGGGGCAAACCTGTTGACCCGGCTGGCTACGCCATGCTGCTAAAAAAAGCCTACGCGGCCATCAAAGCGGCTGACCCCAATGCCATTGTCATCACCGCGGGCATGGCCCCCACCACTGCCGATCAAGCTGAGGCCATGTACGATGTGAAATTCTACACCCAGATGTACGAGGCCATGGGCGGCAACAGCGATGGCTACTTTGACATGCTAGGCATTCACGCCGCCGGCTACGCCCTGCCCCCCGAAACTGATCCGGCTGATGTTGCCTCGAATCCTCGCAACTACAATGGCGATCCCAGTGCGCCCGAGCGCCTGCGCACCTACAGTTTTCGCCACGCCGAAGACATCCGCCAGCTAATGGAACGCTACGGCGATGCCGATAAAAAAATCGCCATCCTGGAATTTGGCTGGACCTGGGATGATCGCCCGGATAGCCCCTACTATTGGCACGCCGCCGGAGCGGGCATCGATGCTTTCAAGCAGGGCGATTACCTGGTACGGGCCTATCAGTGGGCCGAGCAGCACTGGCCCTGGGTGGGCATCATGTCCCTCATCTACATGCCCGATTCGCAGTGGACACGGCAGGATGAGCAATACTACTGGGCAATCATGGATCCCAGCCCGCCCGGTCAAACCTTCTGGCGCCCCGCTTACATCATGCTGTGCGTACACATGAATGGCGTGCAGGGCAAAAAATGCAAGTACGACCCGGGCCAATAATCCTCCTCGCACCCCTCCGCCCCGAAAGCGCAACGCTCTCGGGGCATTTTTATGTCGCAAAGAGCTTCATCTCCCGGCAAACCTTAAAACAGCAACGCCAGCACGCGCCAAATTTGCGCCACAAAGAAGGTGACCACAAAACCCATGCCTAACGGCAAAAGCGCTGCCACCGTAGTCCACCTGCGGCTGCCTGTTTCTTTGTAGATGGTGTACAACGTGGTGCTACACGGATTATGAATCAGACTGAACAGCATAAGATTGACCGCTGTGAGCAGCGTCCAGCCGCCCGCCCGAAAAACAGCCATTAATTCTTGCGGCGAGCTAAGCTCAAAAATCGTCCGGGAGCTGGTATCTTGCCCCAGAGTCAGTCCTGTGGTCAACACGGTGAGCATGAGAATGGTGGGAATAACGATTTCGTTGGCAGGGATGGCCACCACATAAGCCAGCAAAATGACGCCATTCAACCCCATGAGCAGACCGATGGGGTCTAGCCAGTGAACCACATGGGCAGCAATGGGCTGACCCAGCACCTGCACATTGGCCAGCAGCCAGATGACCAAGCCGGCGGGCGCAGCAAAGAGAATGGCTCGCCACAGCACTTGCAAGGTGCGATCGATGAAAGAGGTGTAAAGCGTCTGCCAGATGCGGGGCGGGCGGTAGGGAGGAAGCTCGAGACTAAAGGTAGACACCTCGCCCCGCAGCACTGTGCGGGACAAGAAGTAAGAGGTGACAAAGGTGAGTAAAATCCCCAGCAAGGCCACGCCCATCACTGCCGCAGCAGAAACCACGCCCGCCAAGTAGCGAGGAACCAGCGCACCAATGAACAGGGAGGCAATGAGGATTTGCGTGGGCCATCGGCCATTGCACAGCGCAAAGTTATTGGTGATGATGGCAATCAGGCGCTCGCGGGGGCTATCGATGATGCGAGTGGAGATGACGCCCGCGGCATTGCAGCCAAACCCCATCATCATGCTAAGGGATTGCTTGCCATGCGCCCCCGATTTGCGGAAAAGCTCATCCAGGTTAAACGCCAACCGGGGCAAATAGCCAAAATCTTCCAGCAGTGTAAACAGTGGGAAAAAAATGGCCATGGGAGGCAGCATGACGCTAACCACCCAGGCTGTGGCCAAATAGGCTCCATCCACCAACAGACCATCGAGCCAACCGGGTGCGCCCAGCAGCGTCATCCCCTGCTTGAGCCAGGGGTAAATTTGGCCGATGAGCAGCTTGCTCAGCCATTGCGAGGGGTAATTGGCTCCGGTGATGGTGAGCCAGAAGATGAGGGAAAAGAGCCCCAGCATAATGGGAAAGCCCCAAATTCGACTGGTAACCACATGGTCGATGGCCCGGTCCAGATCGAAACGCTGGGAATCGCCGGGCCATGTCACTGCCCGCTCGGCAATGCGTGCAGCCTCGGCGTACACATCCTCGATGATTTGCTCATGAAAATCGCCGCCAATCTGCCAACGCAGTTGCGAAGCGCGCGCCAACAACGCATCAACCAGCACCTTTTGTTGGGGCGAGAGCTGTGGGCGTGGTTCAGAATCCGCGCGGGCATTATCTGGCAGCAAATCTTCAGCCACCACCCCCTTTTGCAAACTGCCCAGCTCGCCCGAGCGCAAGGCTGCCAGAATGGCCTCATCGCCATCCAACAAACGCAGAGCCACCCACTGGGCATTGGGCAACTGCGGAAAAGCCTGGGTGATGAGGGGGATGAGCGCTTGCAAGCTTTGCTGAATTTCGGGGGTGCGCAGGGTGATGTGTGGCGGCTTGCCCTGCGCCCGCGCTAAAGCCACATCGGCAATGGCCTGTAACAACGCATCCATGCCCTCACCTTGCCGAGCCGAGGTGGCCACCACAGGCACTCCCAAATCCCGGGCCAGACGCCGATCATCGACGAGGATGCCCTTGCGCCGAGCCTCATCCATGAGGTTCAGCGCCACCACCACTCGCGGGGTAATTTGCAGAACTTGCAGCGTGAGATTAAGGTTGCGTTCCAAACGAGTGGCATCGACCACCACCACGGTAACATCGGGCTGCCCAAAGAGGATGAAATCTCGGGCGACCTCTTCATCGGGGCTGGTGGCCAGCAAGGAGTAAGTTCCCGGTAAATCGACGATTTTGTAGCGCTGGCCGCCATACTCGAACCCGCCCTCGGCCCGAGTAACAGTTTTGCCAGGCCAGTTGCCAGTATGCTGTTTGAGACCTGTGAGTGCGTTAAAGGTGGTGCTTTTGCCTGTGTTGGGATTCCCGGCCAGGGCGATAACAAAGTCCCAGGCGCTCATATCGACACCCAGTTTTTGCAGATGCGCCAAATTATGCACCGGGCAGGTTGCGCACTTGGCCGGTGTTGGCGACGATGTGTGAGAGAGTGTGGTCGGACTCATGGGGCGGGAGATGAATTGCCAGGTTGGGCGTTAAGAGGCTGCACAAAAATCTGGCTGGATTGCTCTTTGCGCAGGGCGATGAGCGCGCCCCGAATCATGTAGGCCACAGGTTCGCCGACAGGACTGACAAACTCGGCCCGCACCTTGACGCCGGGCAGCACACCCAAATCCATCAGGCGATGGCGCACCGCGGGTCGCATGGTTCGTGAAAGCTGGGTGACTTCTGCCTCGTGGCCCGGTGTCAGCGACGACAAAGGCACACCGGGCGCCTGCATAGCCTCGGTGGCCGCGGTCTGAGGGCAAGGCAGCAGGAAGAGATTTGCGGCCAGCACAGGCGCCAGCACATGCTCCTTTCCGTGGGCCAAAAATCGGATGCGCTGAGCATCCTTTTCCAGCACCAACACCTCCATGCCCCGGTGCAGGCCCTCGGCTACCAGTTGGGCATAGATAACTTCAGGTTGATCATCAAGATGTTCGATGCGGGCAATATCACCTGGTTCGAGATGGGAAAGAGGCAGCGATTTTGGCAGCACGACCTCACCTGCGGGAGTGGGAATGGGATCGCCATGAGGATCGAAGCGCGGATGTCCCAAGCGGGCATCCAGTGCTGCGACCTCGTCCGGGCCCAGAAAATGCTCCTGCTCTTCGGCCCGGGCATGCCATTCCTCTTCGCGATAACCGGTGTGATCATGCAAAAATTTCTCCAACAGACGATGGGCGCGCAGCATGTGAACAGCCAGCTCGCGCCCACGCCCGCTGAGCTCAAAATGCTCTCCCTGCATTTCGATGAGCTGCAAATCCAGCATTTCTGCCATCAACTGTGCGGCAGCGTCTACCGAGATGCCCAACTCGCCAGCCAGTGCGGCCAAACCCAGGGGCTGCCCGGCCAACTCGCGGGCGTACACGCGCTTCAGCGCATCCTCACGCATGATGCGGGCAGATGTGCGTCGCGCTCGCAGCCAACGCGCGTAAAGACCGCTATCGGGCCAAAAGAGCAGCCCTAGCAATAAAAACAGGATTGTTCCGACGAACAGGGTAAGAACGGGGTTGGCAGGCATGAAAAATGAGGCGTGCGCTGTGGTATAACGTTTTTGTAACGACTAAGTAGTTTGCAATAAGTTTCCTAATTCCAAATTGCGAGCTTGTCATTTTTCTATGACGAAGATGGACCCAATTAGACGAATGTGGACGATTTTATTTCCTCCACGTTCGTCCTTTCGTCCATTTTTGTCTTGGCGTCGTCACAGAGCTAATTGACGAATGTTAAGTAACTTTTCAGAAATTAGTTAACGTACCTGACTTCAATCACCACAAAGGCACAAAAACACTAAGAACACCAAGCATTTCAAAACTTTTTCTTTCTTTGTGCCTTTGTGGCTTCGTGTCTTAGTAATTTCTAGCCGGACTACCTTAGTCGTAACACTTTTTTCTACAAAAGCACCGGGATGGATGTGAATCGTTACATGTGGCTCCAATTATAATCTACCCGCGACAAGAAAGAAAGAGAGACAGGCCGAGCGCGGTGTGCCGTTCAAGAAACAATCGACAGCTATCGGCCATAAAAAAGATAGCCGCTCTGATCATTTTATGCTAAAATAACGCTAAGCTACAGAGGCAAACCGATGTAGCCTACACGCGCTCATAAAACTCGCATCTCACGTTATGAAAAAGACTGGTTCGACCCGCTCCAACGCCCGTTTGGAGGAAATGAAATGGGAGATGATGCAGGCTGTTCGCACCACGCCGCTGTTCAAATCGCTCTCCGATAGTGATTGGAACGATGTGGTGCACTATCTGCATGGTCATTGTTATCCTGCCGACTCCTATCTCTTTTTCCAGGGCGACCCTCCCGAAGCGCTATACATCATCTGGAGTGGACGGGTCAAACTGGTACGACACACAGATCAGGGTCGCGATGTGGTGGTAACAGTGCTGGGCTCGGAGCAACTCATCGGCGAAATGGCCATTTTCGATGGACGGCCTTATTCGATGACTGCGGTTACGCTGGAAGACACCGCGGTCATCACCATCATCCGCAACGACCTGCTGGATATTATTCATCGTTACCCGGAGGTTTCGTTTGAGGTGATTTTAGAGCTGAACCGACGGTTACGGCTTTCGCATGATTTGGTGCGCAGCTTGGCCGTAGATCGAGTGGATCAGCGCATCGCTCGGGCCTTGCTGCGTCTGAAAGAGCTGGGCGGCGTGCCCGCTCCCACAGGCCAGGGCGTGATGATTGATATTCATCTCACTCGCCAGGATATTGCCGAGATGACCGGAACCACTGTAGAAACTGCCATCCGCGTGATGAGCCGATTGCGCAAAAGTGGTTTGACAAAAAACTACAAAGGACGTACCATCATCCTGGATACTCAAGGGCTGGAACGCATTGCCCGCGGCTAGTGGTGTCTGTTCCGGCACGATAGCTTGTTGTCTCCAACGAATGACAACGATTCACCACTATCTTCCCAAAAAGCACCAAGGCTACTAAGACACGAAAAAAAGAAGAAAGGCGTTAGCCACGCCAGAAAAATTGATACCCATTAGCAACGCATCTTTATCGATGCCGGGGGAAGTCCGGTGCAAATCCGGCGCTGTCCCGCAACTGTAAGAACCTCGGTTCAAGCCAGAACACCCGCTGCTATCATTTGCCCACCTGCGCGGACAGGTGCCGATGCCCAGCATTTGCGCCCCTGCCAAAAAGGACAGGGGCGTTTTCATCATCACTCACCATACTTTCTCACTCACATCCACTCTTATGACACCTGACAAAATAAAAACAAAACGACGACAATCCCCCCCCAAGAAAGGCCTGGTTATCGTGCATACTGGCAATGGCAAGGGCAAAACCACCGCGGCGCTGGGCATTGTTATGCGTGCCTGGGGTCGAGGCATGCGTGTGGGGGTCATCCAATTCTTAAAAAGCAGCACGGCCCGCTATGGTGAAATCCGCGCGGCTGAAAAAATGGGTATTCATTGGATAACCACCGGCGATGGCTGGACCTGGAGAAGCCGAGATTTGGATGAAAGTGCAGCACTGGCTCGGCATGGCTGGGAGCTAACACAGCAGCATATTCTTAGCACCAACTATGATGTGCTCCTGCTGGATGAGTTCACCTATCCCCTGCATTTCGGTTGGTTGGATGTGCAAGAGGTGCTGGACTGGCTACAAGAGCACAAGCCCCCGATGCTGCACATCATCATTACCGGGCGTCAGGCTCCGCCCGAGCTGGTGGCATATGCCGATCTGGTCACCGAGATGTGCGAAATCAAACATCCCTACAAAACGCAAGGCATTAGTGCTCAACCAGGTATCGAATTTTAATGACTTCATCCCAATTGCCTCCGGCGTTGATGCTTTTGGGAACGCATTCAAGGCTATGAAAATCATCAAAAAAAGCATTCCTCTACTCATCTTCATCCTTTTGTTTACAACGCTTCCGGCCCGGGCCCGCCCCCGCGAACGCAACAGCACGCGCGCCTTACGCGAGGCCGCGGTGGCGCGGGCGCTGGCCTGGCTGCATACCCAACAACAACCCAATGGCGCCATTGGCGGCCTGGGCGGCAGTTGCGATATGGCCCGCGTGGTAGCGCTGGCCGGCGATGACCCCGATGGCCCGAGCTGGACACCAGAACAGACCAGCTTGCTACAACGCTGTAAACTGGATCTACCAGATTATCTAGCCCGCAACGATACCGGGCGTCTGGCCAAAGTATTACGGGCCGCCCAGGCTGCCAATCAAAACCCGCACAATTTTGGCGGCTACGACCTCCTGGCCCGGCTGCAAGCGCAGTATGACCCGCAAACTGGCCTGTACGCAGCCAATAATCTCTTTCGCAACAGTTTGGCGCTCATCGCCCTGAACGAAGCACAACAACCCGTTCCAGCTCAGGCTATTGCAGCAGTGCTGGCTGAGCAACATGATGATGGTTGCTGGGGCTGGCCCGTGGGCGGAACCGTTAGCGATACCGATACCTCGGGACTCATGCTAAATGCTCTGGCAGGCGCGGGCTATGGGGATGCTCCTCAGGTGAACCAGTGCATTGCCCGGCTCATGGCCATGCAAAATGACGATGGTGGCTGGGAGCTCAGCGGCATTTACGGCGATACTGAAAGCAATGTCGATTCCACAGCTCTGGTAATGCAGGGGTTGATTGCCGCGGGTTGGGACCCCGAAGGCCCGCGTCTGACACAAACACAAAACGCCACCCAGGCACTGCTCAGCTTTCAGGCGCAGGATGGTGCATTTTGGTGGCGGCAAGGGCAAGCGGGCAGCCTGCTATTGGGCACGCAACAAGCTATTCAGCCGCTGATGATGGTTTATCCCAACGAGATTGAAAAACCGTGGCAGCTTTATCAGCCTGTGGTACAAACCAGGGTCATGGTTATTGTTGACTGATGTTTCGCCAGCAGTAAGACAACAAGCGCTTTGCTGCAGCTATCCAAAGCGAACCGCCAAGGCACAAAGACATGAAGAAAAAGGGATGGAAACCTTTTCGTTTCATCTTTCTGGGTGTCTTTGTGACAAAAAGTGGATAAAAGATGCCGCCCGCGCCCATGGCATCAGTCACATGCGGGCCGCTACTCAGATAAACTAGAGACTGCGGCCTGCATTTTTACTTTTGGCAACACTTTTTTAAAAAAATCAGCGGGATTGGAGCATCACTGTGTCACTACCGGCCAAGATGATAAAGTGTTACGCTGGGGTTTTGATAAACCACCTGGGCCTGGCCCGCATTCACCAGCGCATCGAACTTGGCCAATTGCTCAGGCGAGAATAGGGTGCGCTCCAATTGGCCCACATAAACATAAGTCACATGAAGCTGGTCGATGAGCTGGCGCAGGCGCTGGACATCGGTCGTTTGCCAGAACTCACGGGCGACCTGCTCCCGCTGGCCTACCTGCCAGCCATAACGCTGCTCGCCCTGATGTTGCCCCAAAAGCGTGGGCAGTCCGGTTAGCGAAGCCACTCGCAGCCCCCCCGCCCGATAATAATCATAGCCCACATTTTGGCCATTGAGTTCGAACCAGGAAGCGGGCGCCTCGGCCAGCACGGGCGTGCCAGTGACATTCTCTTGCAGCCAGCGAATGGCGTCGTAATCATCCTTGAGCTGGATGATGTGGTTGCCATCGGGCCAACTGTATTGCCCCACGCTCATGTACGCCATGCCATCCAAAGTGGTGCGCGGGGGCCTTGGGCCGGGAAAACGATCATTAACACGGCTTTTTGTGCCCAAAATGGGAAAAATCAGGCCCAACCCCAGCAAAATCATCACTGTAGCCAACCAGGCCCAGCGTATACCCCGCCACCAGTTTGCAGCTTTGTCGGTTAGCCAGGGCAAGGCTGCGCCCGCGGCCACGCCTAAAATTACCCACGCTTGAATGTAAAACTTGAACAGGGTGTTCATGCGATACCATTCGCCATGATTCTTGCTAAAAAAGCCCTCGCCACAACCACACAGAAAATCCTTGAGATAAACAATCTCCACGCCCAGCAAAATGAGCAGACCAGTAAAGAAAAGCGCAGCTACAAACTGATCGGCTGCATTGATTTTACGCCTGTCAGGCATTGCAGACCGCCGGAACAGGAAGAGGCTGATAACTGCCACCAGCATTAGCAACAGGGCGATGACGGTGTATCCCTTTTTCAACAGTAGTCCGCCGAGCAAGGCTATGAGCAGCAAAATGCCCTGCGAGAAGGGCAATAGCCAATTTTTGGGGATGAGTGCTTCGTAAAAATCGAGAAATCGGGCGCTGCGGGTGTCGTGGCGGAAAAGTCCGGCCAGCCATTCCAGCAGAGGCACGCGTCCTGGGCGGGCCCCAAAAGTAATCAGCGCGTAGCTTATGGCGACAAAGATGAAGAATCCCCACAAACGCAACCACAGTGCAGCATCAGTCTTGGCATAAGCCATGGCCACACCTGTATTGAAAACAGTGGTGTAATGGCTGAAGAAGGGCCGATAAAGCAGCAGGGGCGCAGCCCCCAGGTAGAGCAGAAACAAAATGCCGGGCAGCACGCGGATGCGTCCATCCCGCAACCACACACCCAGCAGCCACGCCAGCAGCCCTATGCCCAGATAAGTAGGTAAATCCCACAAATTGATAGCGCCAATCGCCCCCAACACCAGGGGCAAGGTCAGCAGGATGGGCCAGATAGCGCTTTTGCGATGGTTCAGGCTGACCACCAGGGCATAGGCCAACGCCAAAAAGAGCAGCGTAAAGGGAATGCCAATCATGTGCGGGTGAAAGTCGGCAAAAAGATAGGACCAGAAGGGGAATTCGTTGATGGTAAAGGGCAACACCCGCGAAATATCCCAAAAATTGTAGGGGGGCAGCGGCGTGTTGCCATTTAGTGCGCCCGGCAACGCAGCCAGGGCCCGCACCAAGGTGGTGAGTCCGGGCACGCCGGACTGAAAATGGCTGGGACTCACCTGCGCCAATTGCCGGAACAACACCAATCCCCCCTCCAGATTGCTCATCAGCGCCACGATGACTGCTCCCAGCAGGCCCGCCCCCCTATTTGCTCGCCAATTTGCGGTGCGCCGTCGCAGCCCTGCTGCCAGGGTATACGTCAGGCTGAATGCGCCCGTGGCCGTTAGCGCAAATAGGGTGGGGATGGCCAAGTTGAAGACGATGGTGGGTTTGAGGCCTGTCAGCTTGGTGGGCACTGCCAAAATTTGATAGCCATAGTAGTAGTAATTCATAATCCCGTGGGCAAAATAGGGATCATAAGGAGGGAAGGTGGGCGTTTTGAGTACAGCATTGAAGAATGCAAATTCCATGAATTTTTCGCCGCCAAACCAGGGCTGCCACAAATCGGGGTTGAGCAGGCGGATGAACAAAAACAGCAAAAATGCGCCGCTAAACACCCCTTCTACGGCCCAAATCAGGCCGCGGCGTTCTTGCCAGAAATCGCGCATGGCCTCTTGCTGCCAGCGCCACCCCTCTCGGGCCAGCATGACCAGAAACATCAACGCGGCCAGGTAAGGCCACACGTTGTTGATGAGCATGTGCGTTGCGGCCAGCATCCAGCTTATCCAAGCCATGAGGATAAGCCCTACTGCCCGCGCAAAACCATAACCACCATCTCCAAAATGACGAAACAGAGCAAAACTGATGGGCCAGGCCAGCCATTGCAACGCCAGCAGTGCCAGCCACCAGATGAATGCGGATGCCAGGCTGCTTTCTCGCAGCGGATTCCAGGCGATGCGCCCCACATCGGGCAGTGTGTTCACCGGCTGCGCCAGCAATAGATTTTTCTCCGGCTTCTTCTCCGGCCCATCTATCTTCTTGCTCTCCAGCAGGCCCAGGGTAAGTTTGCCCAGCAGACTGCTGCTTTTCTTTTGGCCCGTGTAGTAGGGTGTGGCCTGTTCCCACAAGCCGCCCAGTAGCGCGTCCCACTCCTCATCGCTCAAATCGCGTTCCTTTTTGAAGATGAGCGTACGAGGATGATCATACACCCAAAAACTTTCATCTGCGCTTTGGTCAGGGATTTCGATGCCGAAAAGTTGGGGGTAGGTGTGAAAATCTCCTGCCAGCTTGTAGCCCAGCTTGCCATCGAATAGCAACTGGTAAAACTTGATGCTCATGGGATAGCGCTGGGGCAGATGTGGCAATGCGCCATAAAGCCGCTTGGTGGCCAGGATGTAATAATCCCCCTCTCGCATGTTCTGCTTGATGGTCTCGAACTTTTGCGGCGTATCCTCTTCGTACATGGGCATGGTGACATTGTTCCAGCCATGCGCGGCCGGATAGCCGCCCGGGATGGGCAAGTTCAAGGGCATGCCTTCTTCCCAGTGTTCGGTGATGAGTGTGCTGCCATCGGGGGCAGTGGCATAAAGCCATTTCGAGGCAGAGATAAACGGGTGCTCGTGGCGATAGACGCCGTTCACGAAAGCCAGGGCCCAGAGCAAGGTGGGAATAAGCACCATGAGTCCAATTCCCCAGAACCAGTGTCGGGCCCGGCGTTCGGGCGCAGCCACCGCGGCAGCGGGAATCGGCTCTGCCATGGGTATCGCCCCCTCGTCATCCTCCGGCTCGGAAGTTGGACTCTGGAATCTGGAACTGGAGGCCTTGCCCCCTAAGCCCTGTACCATCACCCATAACATGCCCGCGGCCAGCAAGCTTAGCAGCGGGTCCATGGGAGCCATGTAGCGATTGAATTTTGCCAAAAAACTGCCGGTGATGAGGAAATAAGGAACCAACCACGAGAGCAACAGCCACACGCCCGCAGATGCACGACCGCGTAAGGCGCGCAGGCCCGCCCAGACGAAAGCCAGCCATCCTGCCACGCCCAGCAGCGGCCCCATGCCCCACAGAATTTGCTGTTTGATGAAGTAAAGCCAGGGGGTTGTGCCTCGATATTGGCGGGTAAAGGGAAAATCTGCCTCCCCGCGGGCCATGGCTCCCTGTTCTTTGAGTACGAATTGGCTAAAATGTGGCCAATCCAGCACTGCAAAGGGTGAGGTGATAAAGAAGGTGAAAAAGGCCACCACCAGTGTCACGCCTGCCAGCAGCCAGCCGGGCGGCGTGTGCTGCGCGGGCTGTTGCCTTTGACGATAGCTAAGCATGAGTCCGGCCAGTACCGGCGCAGCCAGCACCGGCATGGCGCTAAACTTGGAGGCCACTGCCAGCCCCGCCATCATCCCTGTGAGCAGTGTGTGCGACCATTTGCCACTTTCCTGCATCCTAAAAGCATAGTACAGGGTCATCACCACAAAGGTAGCTGAAATGGGATCCACCGCAAAGAAATGCGAAAGTTGAATCTGCTGCACGGTGAATGCGGCAAAGGCCGCGGCCAGCAGCCCTGCCGAGGCGCTCCACAGGCGTTTGCCCAGCAAAAAGAGGTAAAGCAGGGTGAGGGTATCGAAGATGGCCACCAGCACCCGGCCTACCCAGGCAAAGCCGGGCGAGCCATTGGCAATTTGCAGCATGTGGACGTATTTTTCGGGCGCACCCAGTTTTTGGGCCAACGGCGCCAGCTTGGTGGCCAGATTGCCCGCTGCGGCCAGCAAATAAAGGGGAAAATGGCCGTAGGTGTAGGAGCGCGGCTGGCCGTTGGGATCGATAAAGGGGTTCATGGGGGAACGCTCTTTATCCAACAGCAACGAGAGCTGCTCGGGCCAGTGGATGGTGGGGGCGTAGAAGGCCACGGTCGAGCGCTCATCCGGGTGCGGCAATTGCCCCTCGGCCCAATCCACATTGTAGGTGCGCAAGGTGAATCCTGCCAGCAAAATGAGAAGCAGCAAAAGATATGGGGTCAGGCGGCGAAGCGTGGTCATAAGAGTCAGTATGCAGTGAGCTGTGCAGACGTTTGAGCAGGACTATGGTTTTGCTGAGTGGTTCTTGTCAATCATCACCCAGTTGCAGCACCGCCATGAAGGCTTCTTGCGGCACTTGCACCGAGCCAATCATCTTCATGCGTTTTTTACCCTTCTTTTGTTTTTCCAGCAGCTTGCGTTTGCGGCTGACATCGCCGCCATAGCATTTGGCCAGCACGTTCTTGCGCAGGGCCTTGACATTGGCCCGGCTGATGATGCGGCTGCCCACTGCTGCCTGGATGGCGACATCGAATTGCTGGCGCGGAATGACTTTCTTCATTTTAGAGACCAGTTTTTGGCCCTTGGTGTAGGTCTGCTCCTCGTGTACGATAACTGAGAGTGCGTCCACTGGCTGACCTGCTACCAGCAAATCGAGTTTGACCATCTGTGCGGGCCGATATTCGTGAAAGTGATAATCCAGCGACGCGTAGCCGCGGGTGCGGGCCTTGAGGTCGTTATAAAAATCTACCAAGATTTCGGTCAGGGGGATGATGTAGCTGAGCTGGACGCGGCGGGTATCGAGATGCTCCTGCGCCTTGAACTCGCCGCGGCGGTTGATGACCAAATCCATGACAGTGCCGATGTAGTCGATGGGGGTGATGATGTCAATCTGCACCCAGGGCTCGCGGATTTCGGTAATGAAGTTGGGTTCGGGCAGGTCTGCCGGGCTGTCGATGACAATATCACTACCATCGGTAAGGGTGACTTGATACTCGACGCTGGGTGCGGTAAAGACCAAATCCAGGTCATATTCCCGCTCCAGCCGTTCCTGGATGATCTCCATGTGGAAAAGTCCCAAAAAACCACATCTAAAACCAAAACCCAGGGCCTGGGAGGTTTCGGGCTCGAATACCAGCGAAGCATCGTTGAGTTGCAATTTTTCCAGCGCGTCTCGCAGCAGGTTGTAATCGTCTCCCTCGGCGGGGTAGATGCCCGCAAAGACCATGGGCTTCATGGGCTGAAAATGGTGCATGGGGGTTTGAGCAGGATGCGCTGCCAGGGTGAAGGTATCGCCCACGCGGCATTCCTGCACTGTTTTCAGGCCGGTAGCCACATAGCCTACATCGCCTGCGGCCAGTTGGTCGATGACAGTCATCTTGGGGGCAAAAATACCAATCTCGATGGGCATCACCTCTGTTCCGCTGGACATAAGGCGCAGGGTGTCGGTCTTGCGGAAATGTCCGCTGAAAACCCGCACATAGGCAATGACCCCTTTGTACGGGTCGTAATGGCTATCAAAGATGAGCGCTTGCAGGGGAGCATCGGGGTGGACTTGCGGCGGTGGCACTTGTTGCACAATGGCTTCCAGCACCTGCTCTATATTGATGCCTTCTTTGGCCGAAACCTGGGGGATGTCCAGGGCATCTACACCCAGCAGGTCTTCGATTTCTTGGGCGACTTCATCGGTGCGGGCGGAGATGAGATCGATTTTGTTGATGACAGGGATGATTTCTAAATCCAGCTCCATGGCTTGGTAAAGATTAGCCAGTGTCTGGGCTTCGACGCCCTGGCTGGCGTCTACCACCAGCACCGCACCTTCGCAGGCTTTGAGCGCCCGAGAGACCTCGTAGCTGAAATCGACATGCCCGGGCGTATCGATGAGGTTCAACTCATAAGTCTCGCCATCGGATGCGGTGTAGTGCATTCTCACTGCCGAAGCTTTGATGGTAACGCCCTTCTCTCGTTCCAAATCCATGCTGTCCAGCACCTGGGCCTGTAACTCCCGCTCGGTCAATGTTCCGGTAAGCTGAATCAGGCGGTCGGCCAGGGTGGATTTGCCATGGTCGATGTGGGCGATGATTGAAAAATTGCGAATGTGGTCTGTGCGCATAAGATGTAGGAGATTCCTGAGTGATGTTAACAAGTTATTATACTTGATTCACCGCAAAAAGGTTAATTCATCTCAATTCATCAGCGCTGCGTAGCAATTTGCATCACAGGACGATGGCAGTGGTCAGGCAGCTATTTTCACCCCACACCTCCCCATTTCTCAGTGGTGTCCAACTATGCGATCCCGAGCACAACACCAAGCATTTCAAAACTTTTTCTTTCTTGGTGCCTTTGTGGCTTCATGTCTTAGTGGTTTCTAGCCGGGCTACCTTAGTAGTAACGAAAAACATCAAGAAAAGTTGAAATGTAACGGTTCGTCGCTATCCCGAGCACACCACCAAGAGCACAAAGGGCACCAAGCTACGAAGAAAGCGGGCGCTTTTCTCAAGTTTCAAATGTGCAACTACTTAGCAATAAAAAAAGAGCCGCCATTTTACTGGCGACTCTTGTGATGAACCTAATTCTTACCAGGAAGATTCAGGGGATTGCCCAGGTCTTTGCCCAGAGGCGACCCTGCGAATTGCGTAAGTTTACCCTGATGCCGAATGGCTGGTTTTTGGTAAACCTTTTTCTGTGGTTTCATCATAGTATGCCTCCTGAAACGGGCGAAAAGAGGAAGAGAGAAATGTTGGACTTATGAATTAGACCGGCGCACACCAAAGCCCACACCAGCAACGACAAGAGCAAACAAAGCAACCAGACCAACGTACAGCGGCCAATTAATGGTTTGAGAATCCATAGAATGTAACGTAACGGCAGTAGCACCAGAACCAGTCCAGAAAATGAGATCTGGTTCATTTGCAGAAGTAGGTGCCAGCGTATGGCCGCTGCCCTCCATATCCTCGAACTCGACAGTGCCGCTAACTGGACCACAACCATCAGTCATCACAACAGCAATTGAGGCAAGACCGCCCTTCTTATTCAAAAAATATGTACCAAGGGCGTCACTGGAAAAAGTAAGCGTCGTATTAGGGTCATTGTAATCAGCAGTCGCCAGTTCCTGAGTATCATCGTAACCAGGGTCAGTGCCATCCTCCGTCCATGTATCATTATTCGCAGGATATATCTTGAATGTAAAGGGATTCTCGCCACCCGTCGTTTTGTAGTGTCTTAATTTCAAGGAAGCGCTCTGCCAAGTTCTGGTTTCAGACGTCAAATCCCAACCAATGTAACCCACATATGTAGGGACACAACTGCCCGCCAGATTATTTGATGCCTGAAGATACACACCATAATTATCATAGCAGGAGCCCCCGGGGGCACAAGTGGTGTCCTTGGTGACAGCACGATAAGTGCCAGCAAAAACGGTAGCCGTTAGCGTCAACATAACAATGATGACAATAATCATAAAACTTCGTTTCATAACGAACATAACTCCTTTGCTATCGAAGAGGAACAATATAATAAGATTGACTTTTCAAAGAAACATTAAGGCCAATTGGCAGGAGCCGAATTGTTCAGGCACACAAGATAAGGGTAGCCAATCGAAACCGCAAAATCTCCAGGTCCGCCAGTATAAGTCACATAATGCTGGGTCGTTGCATCCCATCTTACCACGGAATCGACACCACCGATATCTGACATCAACTGGGATGCAGTTGTGATTGATCCCTCATCCAGCGGGAGAGAAATGGTGTTATATTTACACCCGCTTGCTCCTGTTTCCTTGACCAAAGAAAAAGAAACACTTCCCTGAGCAGGAACATCACCAACGAACGACAGTACACTGTCGGCAGAGTTGTCCAGCAAAAGAAAATAGGCTCCTCCTATCTCCAACGCAAAATCGCCAGGACCTCCCGTATACGTCACGTAGTACTGATTAGCAGCATCCCACTTCATCACAGCAGTAGCTCCATTAACATAGCCCAAAAGCCCAGAGGCGGTATAACTGAAAGAGTCACTGGCATCCAATGGCATGGCAATAAAGTTATACTTTTCGCCCGCGGTGGGGGCGAGGACAGAGGCAGGAGAGGCCAGAGCTGGGGCTTCTACTGCTGCGGTTTGGACGGCGTCGGGGCTCTTGAGTGCAAAGACTGCGGCAACAGCCAGCACTAAAACCAGCGCCACAAAGACTGTAGTAAATAAAAATCGTTTCATCGGTAACTCCCTAAAAACAGATAGCCAACATAGGGGCGAGGAGGCGGACAGAAAAGTCGCGCTAACTTTTTTAAATTATACCTCAGTCGGCGCCAGAATACAATAACACGAACGAATTATTTCTATCCAAAAAGGCTCCAAGATGCTCTAAGAAGGCAGTTATGCGCTAAAAGCCATCAAAATGAGCCCATGGTTCATTTTTGCAAGAACGGCTCAATACAAATTTCAAACCGCACCAGCTTAACCACGTACCACACCCGCACTGCCGGCCGTGACCACAGGCGATTTGTGGCAGTGTACTAACTTCCAATCTGGAGCAGCCTGCGAGCCGAAATTATGAAACACCCGGCTCTCGTTGTGCGAAAGGTGCCGCACGTGGCCCGGCTGCACACTGCGCACAAAAAGTGTGTAGCTTATAATCGCTGTATCGCCATAAACTTGAATGCGTGGCTGCAAAATCTCATGCTCAATTTGCAGCTCATCTGCATCGGCAGTGCCCGCCACTGCAGCACGATGCACCAAAATCTCACGCAGATGAAAATCAAGCCCATCGATGCGCTGCGGTGAAATGTACCACTCGAAGAAGGAGACATCCTCCGCAGTCAGAGCCGCGTAGGCAGAGGCATCCCCCTCCCAGATGGTCTGCAAACTGCGGTTCAATAAAGCAAGAAGCTGTTGAGCCAATTCGGGACTAGGATCAGAAGGATAGGACATGGAAAACATTGTGCCATCAAATAAAAAACGTGTCAATGTCCAGGCAAAGGGATGCGTCACCTTTGAAAATCTGCTATACTTTGAAAGGAGCGCTGCAATCAGGTGCAAAACAACGACAAACATGGCGAAAATATCCTCTAAAGTGAGCACAAGCAACGCAACTTTAGCCAAATTCCTCCGTCATCCATAGCAAGGGCACTTCCCTCATTTCCCCATCCCCCGCACAGGAGCGATGCCATATGATTCTGCAAAAAAAAATTTCCCCGTCGCACAGTCGCCTCGTTAGTCGAATCACGCTGGCGCTGGGGCTGGCTCTCATCTTGCTAAGTGCAGGCTATGTCAGCTTTGCCGCGCCCACAGCAACCATCTCTCTTTCATCTGACCCAGGCGCTTCGGTTGCCATCAAGCCCACCGAGAATGAATATATCTCCTGGATCATCACGCCTAGTGTGGGCAAACCCCCGGCACGGACAGAACTGGCAATCATTAATCAGGATGGCGATATTGTTCAAAATGAGGTTTATAACGGCAGCTCCGGCTTGCAGAAAGATTATGTCTATACCTTGCCTGCCACTTATACCGTGCCCGCAGGACTGCCATTTGAAAGATATGTGGTGCAACTGGATTATTATTCCTCTATTGGATGGGAGGCCCAGGCTCGGGCTGCGTTTTTTGTCAGCCAGGATACCGGCTCGCTGAAAATTGTCAAATTCAACGATCT